>JAABUZ0100006623.1_pt1 | contig 14386 bp, 14 predicted proteins | sample 5562091 | NCBI WGS metagenome assembly JAABUZ01 (sample SAMN12813069, study PRJNA571459) | rock metagenome | isolation source: Antarctica rocks | place: Antarctica: Victoria Land, Linnaeus Terrace sud | collected 2015-12-21 | reverse complement strand
GGGCTGCGCTTGCTGGTGGAGCTCGACCTGATGCGCTACATCATCCCCGAGGTTATGCCGATGGTGGAGATGAAGCGCGCGGGCGAGCGCCGTCACAAGGACGTGTGGGCGCATGTGCTGCAGGTCGTCGATAAGTCGCCACCCACGCTCGCGTTGCGCTGGGCCGCCCTCCTGCACGACATCGCCAAGCCGGAGACGTTCTCCTACAAGGATGGGCAGGTACACTTCTTTGGGCATGAGGTGGTCGGGGCGCGCCGCGCGCACGAGATCCTGACGCGGCTGCACTTTGACCGCGCCACGGTCGACTATGTCGCGGGGCTGGTGGCCCGACATATGCGCATCAATACCTATAGCGACTGGAGCGATGGCGCGGTGCGACGCTTCATGCGCGAGGCCGGTGACCAACTCGGCGACCTCTTCGCGCTCTCTCTCGCCGACATCACCAGCCACCGCTTCGAGCGCGTGCAGGCCGTGATGTCCAACGTGGATCGCCTGGAGGGACGCGTCCGCGAGTTGGAGGAGCAGGCCGAGATCGCTAAGATGCACTCGCCGCTGGACGGTCACGAGTTGATGCTGCTCTTCGGGCGGCCGCCCGGCCCCTGGCTCGGCAAGCTCAAGACCTACCTGCTCGACCTCGTGCTCGACGGCGCGCTCGATCAGGACGACAAGGCGCACGGCGAGGAGTTGGCCCGCGCCTACGTGGCGGAGCACCCCGAGCTGTGAGCGCCGATCGGGACAGCGCGGGCGGCGCGCCGCCGCTGGCCGCGACGGTCGAGTTGGTGCGGCGCGCCATCGCCCTCGAGCGTAAGCAGGGCTATCAGAACCGCGCGACGACCGGCGGCCTGCACCGCTATTTCCAGCACCAATTTGGCAAGCACACGCTCGACGAGCGCACCACGCCTCTCGTCGAAGGCTTGCTGCGCGACCTCAAGCGCTATGAGGGCGCGGGCTCGGTGGCCGAGCGTCATACGCAGACCGAGATCGTGCTGCGCCGCCTGGAGGACCCCGCCTGGCTCGCCACCGCGCCCGTGCCCCGCGACACCGCCATCGGCCCGGTCAGCCCGGACCATCGCGGCGATGCGGAGAGCATGGCGCGGGTGCGCGGAGGGCCACTAACCCCTACTAAGGAGCCTGCGACTGCGGTCGCATGGCAAACCACGGGCACTGCCGTGCCGGGGACGGGCGAAACGTCCGCGTCCCCGCACAACCGACCGCAGTCGGCGTCGTTTGCCATCGGGGTCCCCACCGCAGTGGGGAGGCAGTCGCAGGCCGCGCCCGATAAGGGGGGCGAGGGCGCCCCTGCTCCGCGCGCCGAGAGCCTCACGCAGCCGTTGAACGCGGTGCTGAAGATCCGCGCGCAGGAGTGGGAGAAGCTGGAGCGGCTGGGCCTGCGCACGGTCGAGGACGCTCTCTACTATCTGCCGCGCGATTACTACGACTGCCGCAACCCCGTGCCGCTCAACAAGCTTCGCCTGGGCATGACCACGACGATCGTGGGCACGCTGCAGACCGTTAACGTGCGCAAGACGGCGCGTAACCATACGATCGTCGAAGCTAAGATCGCCGACGGCACGGCCATTGTCCGCGTGTCGTGGTTCAACCAACAGCATGTGGCGCGCGTGCTGCGCCCGCACATCGGCCAGCGCATCGCCGTCAGCGGCCACACCGAACTCTACAACAACTACCTGCAGTTCGTGCCGCGCGACTACGAGTTCCCCGACGAGGATGAGGCGATCCACACCGGCCGGCTCGTGCCCGTCTACCCGCTCACGGAGGGGCTGACGCAGCGCTGGCTGCGCGGCGTGATCCGCAAGGCGCTCGACGCCGCGTTGCATCTCGTCGTGGACCCTTTGCCGCCCGACCTGCGCCGCGACCACGCCCTGCCGCCGCTCCAGGAGGCGCTGCGTGCCTATCATATGCCGGCCGGCGAGGAGGAGAAGGGCGCCGCGACGCATCGGCTGGCCTTCGATGAGTTGCTGTGCGTCAGCATCGGCATGCTGCGGCGCAAGCGCGACTGGCAGCAGGGCGCCCCGGCGCGGCCCATCCCGCACGACCCCGACGCGCTGGAGCGCTTCGAGGCCGAGCTGCCGTTCGCGCTCACCGGCGCGCAGCGGCGCGTGCTGCGTGCGATCCTGGGCGACATGGCGCGCTCCGTCCCGATGAGCCGTCTGCTGCAGGGCGACGTGGGTTCGGGCAAGACGGTCGTGGCCGCCGCCGCGCTGCTGGTGGCCGCGCAGGCCGGGTTGCAGGGCGCGATCATGGCCCCGACCGAGATTCTGGCCGAGCAGCACGCGCGGTCGATGGCGCGTGTGCTGGCGCCGTTTGGCGTCGAGGTGGCGCTGCTTACCGGCTCGGTCAAAGGTCCCGAGCGCAAGCGCGTCTACGCGGGCGCGGCCGATGGCTCCATCTCCTTGTTGGTGGGCACACACGCTTTGATCCAGGAGGGCGTCACCTTCGACCGGCTGGCCCTGGCCGTGGTCGACGAGCAGCACCGCTTTGGCGTGGAACAGCGCGGCGCGCTGCGCCAGAAGGGCTACAACCCCCATGTACTGGCTATGACGGCCACGCCGATCCCGCGCACGCTCTCGCTCACCCTCTACGGTGACCTCGATGTCGCGGTCATCGACGAACGTCCGCCCGGCCGCCAGCCCATCGAAACATCGTGGGTCCCCTCCGACGCCACGGCCTACCGCGTCGTGCGCGAGCAGGTGACGGCGGGCCGCCAGGCCTTCGTGGTCTGCCCGCTCGTCGAGGAGTCGGATAAGTCGGAGGCGCGCGCGGCCGTGGCCGAGCAGAAGCGTCTGCAGCGCGATGTGTTCCCCGACCTGAGCGTGGGGCTGCTGCACGGCAAGATGAAGGGGAGCGAGAAAGAGGCCATCCTCAAGCGGTTCCGCGACGGGGAGATCCAGATCCTCGTCGCCACCTCGGTCGTGGAGGTGGGTATCGACGTGCCGAACGCGACGGTGATGGTGGTGCAGGAGGCCAACCGCTTCGGCCTGGCGCAGTTGCACCAGTTCCGGGGGCGCGTTGGGCGCGGCGCCGAACAGTCCTACTGCATCCTGCTGGCCGAGGGGGCCTCGGCCGTGGGCCAGCAGCGCCTGCAGGCCCTCACCGCGACCGACGACGGCTTCAAGCTGGCCGAGGAGGACCTGCGGCTGCGCGGGCCGGGCGAGTTCTGGGGTACGCGCCAGAGCGGCGTGCCCGAACTAACCGTGGCCGGCGTGGGGGACGCGCGGGTGATCGAGGAGGCGCGCGGGGCGGCCGAGCGCGTCGTCGCGGCCGATCCCGACCTCACCCAGCCCGCGCACCAGCTCCTAGCCGCGCGCGTCGAGCGCTTCTGGAGCCGCGGGAGCGAGCGAAGCTAGTGCGCGATCGTACGCGCCGGCTTTCAGGCGGCAATGGTCGTACTCACTGGGAGCGCCGGCATCCTGCCGGCATACCGTCGGGAGCGAGCGCGTCGATGAGAGCCGGCGCCGTGGATACGATCGGGGCCGGCAGGACAGTCAGCGGACTGATGCCGGCGCTCCCAGTAGAGACGGCTGGAGGTGGCGGCCGATGCGTGTCATAGCGGGGGTAGCGCGCGGCTTCCCGCTAAAGGGGCCGCCGGGACCGGCTACGCGCGCGACGTCCGACAAGGTGCGCGGGGCCATCTTCGACGCGCTCGTGCTGTACCTGGAGGATGCGCGCGTGCTTGACCTCTACGCCGGCACGGGCGCGCTCGGCGTCGAGGCCCTGAGCCGCGGCGCGGCGTCGTGCCTCTTCGTGGAGAAGGCGGCGGCGGCCTGCCGCGTCGTCGAGGCTAACCTGCGCGCCACCAAGCTGGCCGGCGGCGCCCTCGTGTGGCCCATGACCGTCGAGCGGGCGCTGGATCGGCTGGAGACGGGGGCCGTCCTCCCGGAATTTAGGCCACCGTATGATATAATGACACTCGACCCTCCCTATGACGCCCCAGGGATCGCGGATGTGATCGAGCGCGTAAGTCGCCCCGGCCTCGTGGCGCGTGGCGGTTTTGTCGTGCTCGAGCACGGCAAACGGTGGTCTCCACCGGCTGATCCTGGCGTCTTGCGCCTGCGCCGCACGCGGCTGTACGGCGATACGGGGGTGACACTCTGGCAGCGTGAGGAGGAGGCGGAGGAGTGACACGCGCCGTCTTAGCCGTCTTCCCGGCCAGCTTCGACCCGGTGACGAACGGCCACCTCGACATCGCGACGCGCGCCAGCCGCTTGTTCGACGAGCTAGTCCTGGCGGTCTATGACGCCCCGGCCAAGAATGTCTTGTTTTCACCTGAGGAGCGCGTGGACCTCGTGCGGGCATCGATGGCGCATCTACCTAACGTGCGCGCCGAGCTTTTCAGTGGGCTGATGGTCCGCTACGCGCAGGGGATCGGCGCCTCGGTCGTGGTGCGCGGCTTACGTTCGCCGGCCGATTTCGACGCCGAGCAGCAGCAGGCTACGGCCAATCGCTTGATGGCGCCCGAGATCGACACTGTTTTCATGATGAGCGACAGCAAGTATGCGTTCGTCAGTTCAACTTTAATGAAACAAATAGCCCACCTCGGCGGTGACGTCACATCGTTCGTGCCGCCGTCCGTGGCCGCGCGCCTGCGTGCGCGAGAATGAATGAGGAAGGAGGACGCGCCATAGATATCCTCCAACTGCTCGACAACCTGGAAGACACTATTACCGGCGGCTGGCCCGTCCCCGGTATGAAGAGGGGTATGGTCGACGTCGATAAGGCGACCGGGCTCATCGAGTCGATCCGCGCGCATTTGCCCGCTGAGATAGAGAGCGCCCGCGAAATCGCGGCCGAGCGCGAACGTTTGCTCGACGAGGCGAGCGCCGAGGCGCAACACATGGTGGAGAACGCGCAACGCCAGGCCGCCGAGTTGGTGCAACAAGAGGGTTTGTATCGGACGGCGGAGCGTCAGGCGCGCGCCCTCCTCGAGCAGACGGCGGAGCAGGCTGACCGCATCCGCGCAGAGGCCGACGCCTACGCCGTGGAGAGTCTGCAGTCGCTGGAGATACGCCTGGAACAGACACTCGCCACGGTACAAAACGGCCTCGCTACCTTGCAGGCGCGGACGCCCCAGGACGACAATGAATAGTCGATAGTCGATGGTCGATAGTCGATAGAAACGCTTTCCATCGACCATCGACTATCGACTATCGACTCAGGTAGGTACACCAATGGAATACAACGTTTCACAGCTACTCAAAAGTTTCGTCGGGGAGACCCGCGAATACGACCTCGACCCGACCGAACTCGCCCTCGACGATGAGACGACGGCCGTGATCGAGAGCGGTCATGTACGCTTTGACCGCACCAATAGCGGCCTGTTGGCGCGCGGTCACGCCGACGCGACGGTGTCGCTGACCTGCGCCCGCTGCCTCGATCCGGTCGCGGAGCCACTGTGCGTCGAGTTCACCGAGGAGTTCGAGCCTACGGTCGACGTCGCGACTGGGCGCCCGCTCCCCGCCTCGGAGAACGAACTCGCCTTTCCCATCGACGAGCACCATATCCTCGACCTTGGCGAAGCGCTGCGGCAGAATCTGCTGGCCGTGCTGCCCATCGCTCCGCTGTGCCGCCCCGACTGCGCCGGCCTGTGCCCCGTCTGCGGGACGAACCGCAACACCGATCCCTGCGGCCACGTCGTCGACGATGCGAACCATCCGCTCGCTGGTCTGGCCGAGTTGCTGCGGGAGATCAGCTAAGAGCGCCTCCCCTCACCCCCGACCCCTCTCCCTGTGCGCGGGAGAGGGGGGCCGCCCCATCGTGTCACATGCGCTCCCCTCGCCCCTGGAGGGAGAGGGGTCGGGGGTGAGGGTCGCTTTCCTGTTACACTGTTACTTGTTGTGCTCACATAAATAGTCGATGACGGCGTTACGCCGAGAGGAGTTGTCATGCCCGCGGTACCGAAGAAAAAAACTAGCCATTCCAAGCAGGGGCGGCGTCGCACCCACCTGCTGATCACGCCGACGCAGCTCGTGCCGTGCCCGCGCTGCCACCAGCCGCATCTGCCGCACCACGCCTGCCCGACCTGCGGCACCTATCACGGCCGCGAGGTGATCGACGTGGGGGCCAAGGAGCGCAAGCGCCAGGAGCGCGCCGAGCGCGACCAGTAAAGGGTGCGTACGGGCTTTATGGATGCGTCTGTGGCCGCGCCTGTCGCGTTGCTGTTCCCCGGCCAGGGCGCCCAGTCGATCGGGATGGGCCGCGCCGCCTACGATCAATCGGCCGCGGCCCGCGCTATCTTCGCGCGCGCCGGTGAGGCGCTCGGCTACCCGCTTGCCGGGCTTTGCTTCGAGGGACCGGAGGAGGAGCTGCGCAAGACGAGCGCCCAGCAACCGGCCATCCTGGTCTGCTCGCTGGCGATCCTGGCAGCGCACGAAGAGCGGCACGGACCATTCGACGTGGCCGCGTCCACGGGACACTCGCTCGGCCTCTATACGGCCCTGGTCGCCGCGCGCGCTTTGTCCCTGGATGACGCCGTGCGCCTTGTGGCGCGCCGCGGCGCCCTGATGCAGCAGGCCGCCGAGGAGAGTCCGGGCGGCATGGCGGCCGTGCTCGGGCTCGACGCGTCCGTGGTCGGGGAGGCCTGTGCGGCCGCCTCGTACGATGGGATCGACACGGACGACATCGTCGTGGCGGCAAACTACAACGCGCCCGGCCAGGTCGTCATCTCGGGGGCCGACGCCGCCCTGGACCGCGCCGTCGCGTTGCTCAAGGAGCGTGGCGCGCGCAAGGTCGTCCCGCTGGCCGTGGCCGGCGCTTTCCACTCGCCCTTGATGCGCACCGCCTCCGACGCTATGGCCGCGCCGTTGCGCTCCGCCGCCATCGACGACGCCGCGTACCCGATCTACACCAACACGACGGGCCGCCCGATCCAGGGCGCCGACGAGATCCGCGTGGAGTTGGAGCAACAGATCCTGGCGCCGGTGCGCTGGACGGACGCCCTCGAGACCATCGCCGCGTCCGGCGTCGCGCGCTTCGTCGACTGCGGTCCCGGCGCCACGCTTGCCGCGCTCGTCAAGCGCACCGTCGCGGGGGCGGAGATCGTGAAGCTTGATTGACGGAGCACGCGCATGAAAGATAGATCGTTGCGCTCGACCTTAAAGCGCGCCGTGTTGCTGGCGGGCGTGTTGCTCGTCGGCATAGGCGCTGGGACGGCGGTCGGCCGCGCCACGGCGGGCACGCCCATCGTCGTGCCCGCCGCATTGCAGCGCGCCGACCTCGCGCAACCCTTCAACGATTTCTTCCGCGCCTACGATGTCGTGACCACGGACTCGTACTACGCGCCGCTGCCCGACCGCAAACGCCTCATCTACGCGGCCATCAACGGCATGCTCACGAGTGGGACGGGCGACGCGCACACGGTCTACATCAGCCCCGAGGACACCGTAGCGCTGCAAAACTCGCTCAACGGCTCGTTCGAGGGCATCGGCGCCTACGTCGATATGACCATGCACGGTGTCAGCATTATTCCGCTCCCCGGTTCTCCCGCCGCCGCGGCCGGCCTACGTCCCGGCGACATTATCGTGCGTATCGACGGGAGCGATGTCACGACGCTGACCGAGGACCAGATCGTCGCGTTGCTGCGCGGTCCCGCTGGCTCGCGCGTCACGCTCGGCATCCAGCGCGCCGGCGTGCACGGCGTATTCAGCGTCACGCTAACGCGCCGGCACATTTCCGTGCCGAGCGTGTCGTCGCGCACGATCGGCGACGTGGCCTACCTGCGCCTGGCGCAGTTCGGCGCCGCGACGGGCCGTGACGCGAGTACGGCTTTGCACACGCTGTTGAGCCGCCACCCGCGCGGCCTCGTGCTCGACCTGCGCGACAACCCCGGCGGCCTCGTCGACACGGCCCTCGACGTCAACAGCCAGTTCCTGCCCGCCGGGCGCGTCGTGCTCTACGAGCGGGACCGGCAAGGGCGCCTCGACGCGCTACGCTCACTGGGCGGCGGCCAGGCCCTGACCATCCCCATGGTCGTGCTCGTCAACGACGGCACGGCCAGCGCCGGCGAGATCACGGCCGGCGCGCTACAGGACAACGGCCGCGCCACGATCGTCGGCATCACGACCTACGGCAAGGGCTCGGTGCAGCAAGAGTACGACCTGCCCGACAACTCATCGCTGCGCGTCACCATCCGCCTCTGGCTGACCCCGCGTAAGCGCCTCATCCAGAACCGCGGCATCACGCCCGACGTGGTCGTCGACTCGCCCGTCGACGACGGCTCGGCGGCCGATACGCAGCTCGCCCGTGCCCTGCGGATACTGCACGCGGGGCGCTAACAGGCTATCAGCGAATGAAGCGGATCGGGCACAACCCGTGGAGTACTAATGCATCAAACTCATGGTGATCCGCAGCGCTCCTGCCATCGCGCCTCTTCATGGGCCACCTCAACCTGCTTCTCATTCATGAAATCTTCACTGGATATGCCGCTATCAGCAAGCGCGCCCATGGCCGCATCAATGGCCGATAGGCGCGACGCGTCATCGGTGGCTAACTGGGATGCATCGGTGGCTAACTGGGATGCATCGCCCAGCAAAAGCTGCCGAACATATGCGGTGAGAGGGATGCCGGTACGATCCGCCTCAACCTGCAGACGGTCTACCTGTTCGGGTGTCAAATGCACGGTGAGAGTCATGTAGGCTTCTCCTTGGCTAGGGCAAATGCGGACTGCGAGGGACCACGACCTACGCCCCTACCTGTACTATACTTCCCAGGGTTGGGTCGACTCAAGCTGAGGGAAGTTACTGGGTGCGCCACAACAAAGTTCCCTTGTGCGGCGCGGCAGCAAACTGGCATGGCCGCTGTACGCATGCATGGGAACTTTCTTGTGGTCCACCCCTCCAGGCGTGCTGCGATTGACGTGAGCCTCAGCGGCGTGCTACCGTTGAGAGGAGGCGAGCGGTCTTACCACATCGTCGCGTGAAAGCGGCGTCAGGCGGGGCTAATCGCGAGTGTGACGGGCGTATCAAGCTGTGGCGAGGCGAAGGGACGGGCTGAGATGTCCGATGCCCCATCGAACGAGAAGAGGCTAGCACGCGTCACGCGCGCCCTGCGCCGGGTCGCCGTCTTCCGCGACCTCGACGACGACACGCTCGCGCAGGTGGCCGGCCTGGCACGGCCGCTGGCCCTCCCGCGCGGTGCGCAGCTCCACGAGCCCGCAGCGGCGGCGGGCTCCATCTACCTGATCGCGGAGGGACGCCTGCGCCTGTACCGGGAGGCGCCGACCGGGCGCCAGGTGACGCTGGACCTGGTGGCCTCGGGCGAGTTCTTCCGCTTTCTCGCGCGCGCGGCCGACGGCGGTCTAGCGAGCGTCGCGGAGGCGGTGGGCGGGCGCACGGTGCTCTACCGCTTCCCCGGCGACCGACTGCTGGCGATCCTGGCGGTATCCCCCAAGGCGCGGGCGTGCCTGGGCGCGGGACTCGCGCGCGCCCTTACGCGCGCCTATGATGCCATGACGGAGTTGGTCCTCTACGACGCGGAGACGCGCCTGGCGCGGCTACTGCTGCGGCTGGCGGCGGAGGCAGGAGTGCCAGGTGCGGACAGCGGCGGCGACGCGGGCTACGTGGGGGCGGCGCACGAGGAGTTGGCGTGGCGGATCGGCGCGACGCGGGAGGTGGTGACCCATTACGCGCGCCACTTCGCCGTGTTGGGGCTGATCGCGACCGAGAGGGGTCGCCACGGCATCGTCGTACGCGCCACGCTCACGGCCTATGCGCAGCGCCTGGCGTCCCGCCAGCGGGGGGAGCCCCGTGACGCCTCGCCGCAGCCCTAACCTCCCGTCCGCGGCTCAGCGCGTCGCGCCGTGATAGGCGGCGAGCGTGGTCAGCGCCCGGTCGTCCCCGGTCGGGGCGCGCACGACGACGTGATAGCGGTCGTCGCCGTCGTCCGCGTAGCGGACATGCAGCGACTGGAGCCGCGCGGTTCCATCGCCGGCGGTAGCGTCGGACGCCAGGACGCGCGTGAGGTCGGCGAGCGTGATGTAAGCCTCCTCCTCGCTGTAATCGCGGCCGCCGTTACGGTCGGGGCGCGGCGCGGGCGCGGCCCACGCCGGGGGGAGGGCGGCGTCGCGCGCGTGGTGGACCTGGAACGCGTGGTAGTCGGCGACGCGGTAGGTGACGGCGGGACGGGCGTCGTAGAGATAGATGACCCATACATCATCGTCCGCGCCGTTGTTGCCGCCGTCGCCCTCGTGCGCGGCGTCCTCGAGCGTGAAGCGGCGCCGGTCGCGCGCGAGCGCGGCGACGAGCGCGCACAAGTCCTCGCTGGTCATTGTCTCCCCTTTCCCGATACATACTCCTTTACCGTAGTACGTGCGGCCTGCGCACGCGGATCACCCGAGGCGTGGGACTAGCGTCGCGCAGGCATCCTCGCGACGCGCCTCCGTCCCGCGCACGGGCTGCCCAGGCCTGGATGAGTCGCGCTCCTTGACAAACCGACGCGATGGTTGCTCAGGTGCGTCCAGCCCTTATCGGCCGCCGCGTGGCGTGAAACAGCACGAAAATCGGCGGATTGTACGAATTCGCACAAGACAGCGGCACGCGTAGGGGCTATTGTAGAAGCAACCGATGATAGGGTTGTCCCTGGAACCGAAGGCGCCACGGCGACAGGGTAGGCATACCAAGCACATCGACAACAGATCGACGGGGTGGTAGAGGAGGCCTTGATGAAAGCTCGCTACCACATCTGCCTGTTTGCCTGTCGCTGATCACGAGAAAGAGATCAACGACATCCACCACCGACGAAAGGACATCCTTCGCATGAAAGCAGCCTACTACCTGACGTTCGACGGCAGTTGTTTCACCTGCAGCACACTCGCGGCAACCATCGAAGATGTAGCCGGGGACAAGCTATCGGCTATCAGCAATGGCTCGGAGCAGGCGAGGGCGCTGCTCCGCCAGGTGTTCCCGCATGGGTATGAGCCGCAGCCTTACTTGGTCACGGTGAAGGGCAACACCGTCGTAGCCGTCACCGGGCTTAAGATGGCCGTCCAACTGGGACGGCTGCTCGGTCCACACAAAGGGGTGCGTGTGTACAACTTGGCTCGCCAATTGGGCGTGACGTTCCGCCTGGACAACGGGCGTTTGTCTGTCGAGAAGGGCGGTGTGGGGCGGGCGGCTTTCTTGAAGCAAGGCGCCCTGTTTGCTGGCGCTGTCGTGGCGCTCCCGCAGATGCGTCATAAGCAACTCGTCAATCTCGTCACGGCGGACGGCGGCACGGCCACGATCACGACGCAGCCCATCCCCCCGGACCAACTCGCCCAAACTGTTTCCTCCCTGACCGGTTCCGGCGACGGTCAACTCCTGGTCGAGTATTTCACGAGACGTGGCTACGCGTGGCAACCCGAGCAAGCCGTGGGCCAATCCGCCCTCGTCACCGAGAATTCCGGCACCACGAAGGTGACTAGCGTCGCGGCTCCTTTCGCCGCGCGCGGGGATCGTCAGGCGACGTTCAGGTACGTGTCATACGAGGGCGGCTCCACGCTCATCGGCGTGCTCGTGGCCGTCAAGCACGGCGACAGGGTGACGAGCCTTGAAGCCTACGAAGTGCGGGATGGGCGGGTGGCCATGACACAGGCGGGACCCATCTCGATGCCAGCGGCGGCGTCACCCGGCCAGGTGCGACCCGATAGCAGCTTGCAATGCAACGCTTGCCAGGGGTTAGTCATCTTGATCAGAGGTGTGGGCTGCGGCATCTTCGCCATTGGGCTCTGCGAGACGGGTTGCCTCGCCGGCGGTCCGCTCGCCATAGGCTGTGCTGTCCTCTGCCCGATCCTCGTGGGCATCGTCTGCAATCAAGCGGGGAACCCTGTCCCGGCCTATGACTGCCATCGAGTGGGCCTATGCTGAATAGAGGCGATCACGACTGGCCCCGCCCCTCGCCCATGAGCAAGCGCGAACGGTTACCTGTTGCGTCTCGACAGGCCTACCCATATGAGGGCAGCCAACGCGGTGCCCACGAGGAATATGGGGACATCACTCGGAAGGACGCGCGGGGGGATGATCCGGACCCTGACGAGGAGTCCCATGATGGCAACGAGGGCGACGGTCCCGACGACATAACTGACGGCCTGGTACGTTGCCCTCTGCCGGCTCGCATTCCCGCCGCGCAGCGTGAGCGATGTCGTAAAAACTATCCCCCACACGAAGAGAACGAGCAACAATATCTGCGCGCCGGCCGGTGCGGTGGTAGACAACGCCCCGGCGTTGCTGTCCAAGACGGCCAGCGCCAGCAGGAGCGCGAGGAGCGCGAGCGTGGCGTCGCGCGCGGCCACCAACCGCACCATACGCGCGCGCTCGTCATAGTCGCGCTCCCACACATCGCGGACGTGGCGCCACCACTCCGATCCGGTCATCGCGGCCCCCTTTCAGCGCATATCCGCGCGTACCTCTGCTTGGCGCTGCCCTAATTCGGCCGTCGCCGACGCGGGTAAGCTGAACAATCGCTCCACGGGAGAAACGAGCAGGTGGGCAAGGCGTAGAGCAAGGACTGTCGAGGGATTATAGTCGCCCTTCTCTATCGCGCCGATCGTCTGGCGACTAACCCCGGCCGCCCGCGCTAATTGTTCCTGCGTCAAGCCGCACTCCGCTCGACGTGCGGCGATCATGTTGAGCAACTCCGTGTCTAACCGCGCCATATGTATAGTTTACTTGTTGTCGTGGCTGATGTCAAGTAAAATTGGCATCGCGAAGTCACTACGCCGGCCGTTTCAATCAATGGCGTCGATTGATCGCGGACGCTATGAGAATCGGGGCGGGCATGGAACTTGCCGCGCTGGCTCTGCCATAGTGTGCCTTCGTGGCCGAAGTTGTTCCTGGCTTGGCCTAACTCGCGGTTCCCGCAGACGATCGCGGTGGCCGGCCGCCCGCACGAGGCGCCTGACCTGGCGTATACTACGGCTGATAGACACGGATGACATAGCATCTATAGCCTAACGCCCCCATATCGAAGGAGAAATCTGAATGAGCGAGCAAAAATCGAGCGTCCTACCGCGTATCCTCATCGGTGTCGCCATCGGCGCGGCGGCCTTCGTGCTCTATAACCGTCGCGGCATCTTCGCGGGCGTGTCAGGGCCGCAGCCGGGAGGGCAGCTGCCGCCAGGTAGTGTGGGCGACACAGTCGTCAACGCCGACGGGACGCCCGCTCCGCGCGCTGAAACGTTCCAGTTCGACCCATCGGGGACCGGCGCTGCGGGGGCGGCCACAAGCGTCACGTCCGCGTCGTCCACGGCGGTGCAAAAGGCGCAGGGAACGCTGGCTCATCTATTGGCGCCGGTTCAGCGCTACATCGCGTCGACGCGCGCCCAACTCGACGTGGCGATCGCCGAAGGGCAGGCTCAGGCCGCCCGCACGCGCCAGGACCTCGAAGCCCGCTTCGAGGAGGCCAAGAAGGACCCGCAACGCGGCCGCTCGGCGTTTATGTAGCTGACGGTCATCAGCCGTCAGCAATCAGCTGTCAGCTTTGGGGGGAGTGAGACGCCTGTTATCCGCAGGTGTCTTGCTCCCCCTCTTTTGTCGCGTCTATCGTAACATACAGATAGACAAAAATACGTGGGCATCATAGCTATCAACTGACGGCTGATAGCTGACTGCTGATTGCTACAAAAGAGGCGCATCCGGTGACCAAAGACGACATCCGTTCGCTATTCATCAATTTCTTCCTGGAGCGCGGCCATGTGCTGTTGCCCAATGTGTCGCTCATCCCCGACGACGATACCGTACTGCTGACCAGCGCCGGCGTGGGGCAGGTGCAGCCGTTCTTCCTGGGCCTGGCCGAGCCGCCCGCCCGGCGCCTCGTCAACGCGCAGCGCTGCCTGCGCACCGTCGACATTGAGGAGGTTGGCGACGACAGCCACCTCACCTTCTTTGAGATGATGGGCAACTGGTCCATTGGCGACTACTTCAAGGAGCAGGCCATCGCCTGGAGCTGGGAGCTCATCACCGACGTGCTGCGCTTCCCGCGTGAGCGCATCTGGGTCACCGTCCACGACACCGACGAAGAGAGCCCGGCGATCTGGCGGCGCCTGGGCGTGCCGCCTGAACGCATCGTGGCGCTGGGCGACGCGGACAACTGGTGGGCGCCCGGCGATACCGGCCCCTGCGGTCCCGACACGGAGATCTTCTACGACCGCGGCGAGGCGTACGGCTGCGGCCGCGCCGACTGCAAGCCCGGCTGCGGCTGCGAACGCTTCCTGGAGTTCTGGAACAACGTATTCACGCAGTACAACCGCCTGCCCGACGGTACGCTGGAGCAGCTGGCCGCCAAGAACGTCGACACCGGCGCGGGGCTGGATCGCTGGGCCATGCTGTTGCAGGAGAAACCCTCGGTCTACGAGACCGACTGCTTCTGGCCGCTGATCGAGGCTGTCGCCAACGCGGCC
>JAABUZ0100006622.1_pt1 | contig 14389 bp, 15 predicted proteins | sample 5562091 | NCBI WGS metagenome assembly JAABUZ01 (sample SAMN12813069, study PRJNA571459) | rock metagenome | isolation source: Antarctica rocks | place: Antarctica: Victoria Land, Linnaeus Terrace sud | collected 2015-12-21 | reverse complement strand
TTGGTGACGCCCGCCGTGCTGATGGCGGCTCCTGTGGCGTAGGTGCTGCCGCCGGAGAAGTCGGCGTCGGCGGCGAAGGGAGTGGCCGCACCGCCGCCCGCGTCAATTTGATAAACCGATTGCGAGACAGGCGTAGTCTGGAGCAGGCCGTAGACGGCAATCGTGGACCCGCCGGTGGGGACATAAACCTTGCCGTTCACGACTGTCGGGAACTGGAAGTGGCCGGAGTGGCCCACGCTGTCTCGGCTGGAGTTCTGGGCGCTGTCCCAAAGCTCCGGGGCGGCGACATTGGTGGCGTCATACGCCCGCACGGTTCCGTTGTCGCCGATGGCCCAGAGAATCGCGTTGGATGTGCCGCTGGAAGACACGGCCAGCGAGCCGCCGTCCGTGACCGCGCTGCTTGCCTTTGCAAAAATGCCGGTGGGCTTGAAAGTGCCGGCGGTCGGGTCATACTGGAACTGCTCGACAGGCTGGCCGCCCGGCCACAAATAGACATACTTGTAGGTGCCGCTGTCCCACGAGATCGGATTCTGGCCGACATCATCATTGCCGCTGACGCCGTCAATACGGGCCAAAACTTTGTCCGGCCCGCCGGGAGTGAACTTGCCAAGATTACCCGAATCCAGCAGAAACGCGCTGCCGAACTTTGTTCCGCCGCCGAACAGCGCGGCCGTTCCCGGAATACCGGTCAGGCCGGAGTTGCCGAGGTCCAAATCTCCGTTGCTTTGCGACTGCTCATCAAACGGCGCGAAGTAATCCAGCACTTGAAGCGAGGGGCTGAGCTTCATGTAGCACATGCCGTAGTCTTTGCCGCCGGAAGGGGCGTCAAACGTGCCGTTGCCGATGGAAAAGTAGAGGTTGCCGGCTGCATCCGCCGTCAGGCCCTTGCCGGCCTGCCAGACGCCGCCGTCGCCGCCGTTCGGCGTGGTGCAGAAAGAGGCGACCTGGCTGAATGCCCCGTTAGTATATTGATACGCGAGAACCCAGCCGTGATAGGGGAAGCTGTCCGAGTTATGCGCGAACGACGTATACACAACGCCGTTTACCAGCAGCAGGGCGGCTCGATCATTGGCATGGAACCGGCCATTGCCGTGGTTCCCGTCAAAATAGACTTTGCCGCCGACGCTGCCATCGCCGGTGCCGGCCGTGCTGGCCGCGATCTGAATGGGGCTGCCCGTTTTGTCTTGGCCTGTGGTAATATCAAACGCATGGAGGTAGTTCGATCCCGTGTCGTCGTTGCCGGTTTTGGTCAGCACATACATCGTGTTTGTCGCCGGGTCAATCACCGGCGTCGCCGTGGTGTAAGTGGCGGAATTCGGCAGCACGGTGGCCCAAAGCTGCTTGCCGTTGTCGGCGTCGTAGGCGTAAACGCCGCAGGGGGAGTTGTCGGTGTTGTTGGACGTGTAGGCGTACACGACATTGTGCGTCGCGCCGCCGATGGTCACGCCCGGCACATACAGCACCTGGCCGTTGACGTTTGCATTGAGGCCGGTCATCGTGAACAGCTTGCCGAAAGTAGCGACCTTGACGTTTTGCGGCGTCAGGGTCGTCTCCGCAGTATTTGATCCGCTGCGGGCGTTGTCGTTGTTTTGGGTCAGCACGGCGGTCTGCGCCAGCGCCGGATGGCTGCCGGCCAGGCCAAGCGCCGCCAGGCCAAGCGCGGCTGCGAAGTGATGAAATCGGGAATTGGAACGGAAAGCGCGGGAACAAGACAGCATAACAATGTTCTCCATTTTGCCGAAAGGCAGAAAAGGCGGGTCGCTCAGGTGCGGAACCGCAGCCGGGGCGTAGTTGCCACAGGGCCGATACAGCGTACCACAAAAAAATGTTCTAAAAATCGCAATTAACAGGCACACTTAGACAAATATTTTTCAGGCGTAGTATTTTCGGGAGTAGAATTGTTGGAAATTTATCGCACACAAATTAGCCCCGCTCAATCCCGCTACCTGGTCCTAACCGATAAAGACCCAAATACGGGCGTGCAGCGTGCCGTCATCGCGGATATTCCGGCGCAGACGGTGCGGCGCGTCAAAAGCGTCCCGGCACTGCTGCGGGCGGAGCGCTGGCAGATGCCCGGCAAAAGCGATTTAGATTTGGACGCTCTTGTCCGGCAGGTCCCGGCACTGCGGCGCTACCGGGGGATCGAAATCCGCCTGCCTTCGGGTGCCGCCGCCTGGGTACTCTGGCGGCAATGGTCCACTGCCGATGCCGGTGCCCAGGCGCGGCTGACGGAAACGACGCAGCAGATCAGCATTCCCGCCTACGAACCCGACGGCGACTACTTTCTGGCGGCTCACGCGGCGGCGATTTTAGGCGGGGAAGTCTTGGACGCGCCCCGCTCGGCGCTGGTTCTGGGAAATGACGCCTACTGAGTGACCGCAGGCAAAATCGCCAAAAATCTTTTCGCCGTTTTTTCCGCCGCTTCTCAACATGCCCTTGCCGTGCGCGAAATTATGTGCTAGAATGGACTTCAAGATTGGTAGGGAGATTAGACGGGAGCGCGATCTGCATGGCCGAAGAAGAAACAGGGTTTACGTTTGTCGACAAGCGCCGGACTGCCCCGGCCGTGCCGGAGCCGGCGATGGCTGCCGAAACAACCGAAATGCCTGCCGCAGAAATGCCCGCCAGTGAAGTTTTCGAGGCCGCCCCTGACCAAGACCTCATGCTTGACGAAGATCAAAACGAAGACCCACTGGGGGAAGCCGCGCCGACGACTTATGACATAATCGGCTACTGCATCAATCTTTTGGCTTCGCAGGCCTGGCAGAAGCTCGGACTTCTCGCGGACCCTCAAACCGGCGAAGCGCAGCCGGATCTCACGGAAGCCAAAGTCGCCATTGACGCCGTCGGCGACCTCGCCGCGCGTCTTGATTCCGCGCCGGAGACAATCGTTCCCGCCGACCTGCGGCGTGACCTGCGGACTTTGGTCAACGATCTGCGTCTGAACTACGTTTCTCAGCGCGGCGGGGCAGACTGACCGCCATCTTTTAACCTTACTATTTTTAACCTTACTATGATCCGAAGCAATCTTCCTTTGCCTTTTTTATATCGCCTGCGGCTGCGGGCCGGAGACGCGGCCCGGCGGGCCACTTCCTCGCCGGTCCATTACCGCCAGGCGCGTCCGGCAGCCCGCCGCTCGGCAGGCGGCGCGGCGGCGCAGGTCTGGCTGCATTTTGTGGACCAGTACGAGCTGTTCACGGAAGTTTTGTGCGCGGCGGCGAAAAATGGCTGCGACAGCAGCAAGGAAACCGAGTATGCCCGGATGCGCTGCTGGTTTATGGGAAACTACTACCGGACAGCGGCGCGGGTCCGGCCTGAGCTGGAAGCGGAGTTCGGGGCGGAAGCCGCGACCCTCAGCATTGCGGATTACGCCGGACAGAAACGGACGCTGGATGCTCTTGAAGCTTTGTTCCTGCCGCCGACATTGCGCGAAGTGCTGAAGCACGACACCGGCGACCTGATCCCGCGCATCGCCCGCGTCAGCGAAGTGGTTTACCGCTGCCATGCGGAATGGGAGCAAAGTCAGGCGGCCTAGGACGCTTGTACGCAAAAAATCCCGCGCATCTGCGCGGGATTTTTTGCGAGGTGCGGCTGGCTGCTCTAAGCCGCTGCCGTTTGGCTTCGTATCTCCGTCAGCGCCGCTTCATTGTCGTCGTAAAGCTGGAAAATCTTCACCAGCCGGGTAATCTCAAACGCGCGGCGCACGAACGGCGTGGTCGAGACGAGGCTGATCCCGCCTTCATGCTCTCGGACGCGCCGGACAGCATCTACTAAAACTCCCAGCGCGGCGCTGTCGAGATAAGGCACTTCCGCCAGGTTGATGACAATCTGGTAAAATTTCTGCTCGATCAGCTCGCGCAGCGTGTCGCGCAGCAGAGAACAGGTATGAAGGTCAATTTCGCCTTTCAGATGCACAATCGCGATCTGGTCCGGCGTTCGCTGCGTGTCAATTTCTAGGTTCAAAACAGTCGCCTCCTCACTTTAATCCCCGTTACTTTCAGTCTCCCAGAACTGCTCGCTTCTGCAAGGCCGCAATGTTTATTAACTGATGTTACGCAAAGCTGCCACGGAATGAATCCTGTTAAAGGCCACGGGTTTCAACCCGTGGTATCTTTACTCCGTGGCAGCTTTGCGTAACATCAATTATTTAGTCGCGTTTACCCAAATTGCTTTCGTCCCCAAACGAATGCCCGCCCGCCTGCCTTAATTCCCGTTTTTTTGCGGGGCCGTGCCAAAAGCCGCCGATTTTGGGTATTCTCGGCTTGAAGTTCCACAGTAAAGGATAATTTTATGCAGTATCGTCATTTAGGCAAGTATGGAGTCAAAGTCAGCGAAGTTTCTCTCGGCTCCTGGCTGACTTACGGCGGGGCCACCGAAGATGAAGCCGCCTGGTCTTGTATCGAAAAAGCGTATGACTTGGGCATTAACTTTTTCGACACGGCCAATGTCTACGCCCGCGGCAAGTCCGAAGAAGTCGTCGGCAAATCACTTGCGCCGTATGCCCGCGATTCGTATTTCCTTGCCACCAAAGTCTACTTCCCGATGGGCGACGGTCCGAACGACCGGGGCCTGTCCCGCAAGCACATTTTCGAGCAGTGCCATCTGTCTCTGAAGCGGCTCGGTACCGACTACATTGACCTCTACCAGTGCCACCGCTATGACAGCGAAACGCCGCTGGAAGAAACGCTTGTCGCGCTGGACGATCTGGCAAGCCAGGGCAAAATTTTGTATGCGGGCGTTTCCGAATGGAGCGCCGGGCAGATCGCTCATGCCGTAGACTACATTCGCGGCGCGGGCCTGCACCCGATTGTTTCCAATCAGCCGTATTACAGCCTGCTCGGACGAAATATCGAAAAAGAAGTCATCCCATTGTGCGAGCGCGAAGGCATCGGCCAGGTCGTCTTCTCGCCGCTGGCCCAGGGTGTTCTGACCGGCAAATACAAGCCCGGCCAGCCCGTTCCCGAAGGCAGCCGTGCCGCCGACCCGACCCAAAACATGTTCCTCAACGGCGGCAATCTGGACCAGGCGACGCTGGAAGGCGTCCAAAAACTCGCCCCCATCGCCGAGGGCCTCGGCCTCTCGATGGCCCAGCTTGCCTTGGCGTGGTGCCTGCGCCAGAAAAACGTCAGCAGCGTCATCATCGGCGCGTCCCGCCCGTCGCAGGTCAAAGACAACGCCGGCGCATCCGGCGTCACGCTGTCCCCGGAAACGCTCACCTCCATTGACGAAGCTCTCGCCGGCGTCCCGTCCGCCCGGTAGATTATGGTATACTCACTGCCAGCGATATAAAGGAGCAGGAGAATGGGAGAAGCGCAAATAATCGAGGGAACAACAGAAGAGATCATGGCGAGGCTGCGAGACGCCTACCCGGAGCAAAACCTGCGAGTAACGGTTGAACCGCAGGAGGAAGACCTCTTGCAAGGGATGCTTCTCCCCCCTGGAACAATCCGTGACGAAGCGCATCTGATCGCGCTTTTGAAGGAGGGGTTGTCCGGCGCGAGGCACGCGGTTACCGACGAGACCTGGAAACAGAGGAAGGCGGAAGTCCGCCGCCGCGCTGGTGCGTTAGCCTAATCTGAATGGGAACCGGCACTGAAAGTGCCGGTCTACTCTTAAATGGAAGTGTCTGCGACACTGAAGATTGGTGAACACGGCCGCGTCTTAATCCGCAGTCGCAGAGCGACTTTCATTCATTAGTAGACCGGCACTTTCAGTGCTGGTTCCATATTATGCAGGCAGTGTTCATGAACATGGATGAAGCAACCAATATAGCCGACTATCTTTTTAACAGTTCCCAGTATGCGGTTCATCAGCTTCCAGGCACGTTAGCTGAAGTACTGTCGTCGCTGCTTTGGACGATGGATGATAACGGCAAAGAAATCATGGGTGCGATAGAGGGCTGGCTAGAGTCAGACGACTACTTCCATGTTCGAGAAGGGCTTGCCATTGATAGTATGCTTCCGTTCAGCGATCAGAATAAAATGGAAGCTGTTTTAGGACATATCAAAACGCGCTGGCCTGATTTGTCAGACCGTTGTGACGAATTGATAGCGTCGCGGAAAAGTTTCCCCCGACGTTAAGTGAGGTTTTTCTTATGACTGATTATGAAGTTTTGCCGACGAATATGGCACTGGCGGAGCGGGCTGCTGAACTCATTTATGACGCGGCGCGGGAAGCCATTGCAGCACGAGGGCGGTTTACGATTGCGCTGACCGGGGGGGCCAGTCCGCGTCAGACGTATGAGCTGATGGCAAAAGCCACGCCGGAGCAGATGGACTGGTCCAAAGTGTTTATCTTCTTGGGCGATGACCGCTTTGTGCCGTACAGCAGCAAGGACTCAAACTACGAGATGTGCAGTCATCTGCTTTTGGATCATGTGCCGATCCCGAAAGAGCAAATCTTTCCGATCAAAACCGACACGGCGACAAACGCGGAAGCCGCCGACAAGTACGCCGAAACGCTCTCGCAGGTCTTCAACACGCCGCAATCCGGGCCGCCCCCGGCGCTGGACGTAATCCTGCTCGGCATGGGTGATGACGGCCACTGCGCGTCGCTGTTCCCCGGAATGCCGACATTAACTGTCAAAGATAAATGGATGGTGCCGTCGCCGCCCGGTATTTTGCCGCCGCCGGTGGAGCGGGTCTCAATGACCTTCCCGGTGCTGAACGCCGCCCGGTCGGTGCTGTTCTTAGTGGAAGGCGCGAAGAAAGCGCCCGCAGTGCGAGACATTCTGGAAGGCGGCGCGGCGGTCAACGTGCATCCGTCCGCCGGGGTGCAGCCCGCGAACGGGAAACTGCTGTGGCTGCTGGACCAGACGGCCGCCGAGCGTTTGACCAAGCGATGAGCGCGTCGGACCATTTAGCCAACGAGCGGACATTCCTGGCCTGGTTCCGCACGGCGATTTCGCTTTTGGGCTTCGGCATCCTCATTGCCAAGCTGCGCTTTTTAGAAGCCGGGGCGGGGTTGGGTCTGAGCGCAGGCGTCCGCTCTACGCGCCTCGGGCTGGCCTTTGCCGTCGGCGGTCTGCTGACGCTGATACTGTCAACCTGGCAGTACTGGCACACGAAACGCATGATTGACAGCGGCAACTATCAGTCGCCGGTTCAGATCATCTTTGCGTTTTCCGCCGTCGCAATTGCACTGGGGCTGGGAAGCGTGGCTTACTTGATCAGTATTTCTAAGTAAGGCACAATAAGAACCTCACCCCGCCTCGTTCCTATGCCTTCGGCATTACTTCGTATCTGGCGACCCTCTCCTTTCTTAAGGAGAGGGTGAAGATAGTAGGACGAAGAAAGCTTTCGCGATTGCCAGTTCTTGCTCTGGGCTTTCTTACCCTCTCCTTTCTGAAGGAGAGGGTCGCCAGATACGAAGTAATGCCGAAGGCATAGGAACGAGGCGGGGTGAGGTTCCTATCCGCTTTCCGCAGTCAGTTCAAAACACCCGCTCCACCAGGCCGTAGCCGATTAATCCGCCCCAGATCGTGCTGAGGCCGCCGACTAGCCCGGCAACGGCCGCAATGCGCCAGGTGGAGTCAACGTGCATGGCCCGAATCGCAAGCGGCCCCAAAGTCAGGCCAATCACCATCTCGGCGGCGATGATATAGAGGGGCGTGTGGCCGATACGGCGGCAGTTATGGTACTGCCACCAATGGGCATGGTAGGCCATCTCCTCGTAGAACGGGATATTGACGGCCCCCAGCAGCGCCGTCAGCGCCATGCCGCCGGCCATGCCGAAGACGGCGATCAGACGCCGGCCCAAGTAGCCAATCTGCGCCGCGATAATCATCCACGCCGTCGGCATCCAGAACGGCGACAGGCCGAGCATCGGGCTGTGCGCTACCGAATAATCCAGTGTCCGGGTGAAGCGGACGCAAAGCGCGTCGGCAGCCAGCTCCGCGACGCCCAGCCCCAGCCCGAACAGCAGCAGCCGGGCCAGCGCTCGGTCCCGGTATCGCAGGATGTGCCAGACAAAGATGCCGATGCTGACTCCATTGAGCGCCAGCGCCGTCCGGCCGTCCGACCAAGTCCGGTCCCGCAGCAGCAGCACCGTTCCCACCGACAGCGCAGCCGTCGCCAGCACTGTCCGCAGACGAGCGTTTTCCAATTTCGTTTCGGCGATCTTCACTGAATCAGGGCGTTTTCTAACGCATGACGCAGCAGAGTAAAAACAGAAATCGCAAAGGCCGCGACAATGACGACCAGAAGCGCCCAGCAAACGCGGGTAAAGGTTTGAGTGGAAGACAGGCGTGAGCGCAAGCGCTTCAAGAACCAGCCGCGGTTTGATTTGACTGTGTGGGTATGCCGAGATTTCGGCGAAGAAGAAACAAGTTTCATAAAGGCTCCTGCCCTACTTAAACGCGCCCTCGCCGCTTTCGGTTCGCCTTCGAAACACTAGGCGCAAAAAAATGGTATCATAAAGGGCCATGATCGTACAAAAACAGGGCTGGCGGCAACTAGACTGGCTGATGCTCGGCTCCGCGCTTTTGATCTGCTGCGCCGGGGTCCTTGCCATTCGCAGTGCGCTGCATCTGAACCTGCACCCGCTGGACATGGTTCGCAAGCAGATTTTCGGTGTCGGACTGGGAGTCGCCGCGGCACTGGCCCTGGCACACTCGGATTACGAAGTTTTACTCAAGCGCTACGCCCGCTACTTGTATCCCCTGAACATCTTTTTGCTGCTTGTTGTCTTGAGTCACTTTGGAGGCCATGAAGCCAAAGGCGCATCGCGCTGGATCAAGCTGGGGCCGTTCGAGCTGCAGCCGTCGGAGTTTGCGAAAGTGATTTTAATCGCGACGCTTGCCCTGTACTTGTCTCAGCACGCCGAGACAATTACCGAGTGGCGGACACTGCTGAAGTCGCTGGTGCATATCGGCGTACCGATGCTTCTCATCGCCAAGCAGCCGGATTTAGGCACGGCGCTGGTTTTGCTGGCGATCTGGTTCGGCATGACGAGTATTGCCGGGGCAAAACTCCTGCATCTGCTGGGGATATTGCTGGCCGGGGTCGCGCTGTTTGCGCTGCTGTGGCAGTTTAACCCCGGCTATATTCTCAAAGACTACCAGAAGAACCGCCTGCAAGTATTTTTGAACCCGGCGGCGGACCCGCGTGACACGGGCTATCACCTGCGCCAAAGCGAAATTGCGATTGGCTCCGGGGGCGTCAGCGGCGAAGGGTACGAGAAGGGAGCGCAGAGCAGCGGCAAGTTTATCCCGGAGCAGCACACGGACTTTATCTTTACGATTGTCGGCGAGGAAGGCGGCTTTGTCGTCTGCCTCATTCTGCTGTCTTTGTATTTGCTGCTGCTGGAGCGCGGCGTTGCGGTGATGGCGGACTGCAGCGACCCGCTGGGCCGGCTTCTCGCGGCGGGCGTTTTGTCCATGCTGACGTTCCATGTCGTCGTCAATGTCGGTATGACGATGGGCATTATGCCGGTGGTGGGTGTGCCGCTGCCGTTTTTCTCGTATGGCCTGAGCAGTCTGCTGGTCAATCTGACGGCGGTCGGCCTGCTTTTGTCGGTCGCCGCCCGCCGCCACCGGGTTATGTTCTAAGTTCCTGCCCGCCCAACTTTGGGTATATCTTTGTGAGCGCATCGCCGCGAAAACCTTAGCAAACAGGAGAACGTGATATTGTCCCGACTGCGCCTTTTCCTCGGCGTCAGCGCTTGCGGCCTGTTCTGGGCAGTCATTGGCGCGGTTCTCGGAGCCTTTTTCCGGCATCCCCTCGGCGGCTTTGTGTGTGGGCTGATCTTTGGCGTCGTCTATGTCGTCTCCTGCTCCTGGGCCTCGAACAAGTATCCCGGCGACGTTTGGAACGCCGCCCTGCTGGAGAACATCCATGCGCCGAACTTCTACGAGATGCTCCAGGCACTCTGCGACCGAACCGGGCAGGCGCTGCCGACCCTTTACTTTATCCCACGCCCGGAGCCGAATGCTTTTGTGTCGGCAGGGCGTGACGGCGAAACTACCGTGGTTGTCACGTCGGGCCTGACGCGGCATCTGGAAAAAGACGAAGTGCAGGCAACTCTTGCGCTGATGATGGCTAGGCTCTCGACCGGCGCGATGCCGGGATGGACTTTCGCCGCGACTCTGGCGGGAGTGCCGGTACAGGCGGGTTTTGCCTTGCAGCGCCGCCCTGGACTGAGCTGGCTGGGTCTTGCGATTTTGTCCGTGTTCGCGTTCCCGGCGGCGGCATTGATGCGGCTGGTTTGGGACGAAGGAGTCGTGACGGCGGCGGACTATCATGCCGCCCATCTCGCGGAGCAGGCCGGTTCGCTCGGACGGGCATTAGAGAAGATCGCGGCAGGATTGACGGAGGAAGGCTCGGATGCCGGCAGCCCTGCGACCGCGCTGCTGTTTGCCGTGCCGCCGCTGCTGCCGCTTGTTCCCGGCGCACCCTTTTGGCGGCGCGGCTTGGAATGGTTCCCGTTCCGGCAGCCGGACGCCGCCGCGCGGGCCGCGCGTTTCTCGGAGGTCGTCCCGTCTTTCGTTCCTGAAGTTCCCGAAGAGTACCCTAACTATTAGGCCACCCCAACGATTAGCCCGCAACCTGCAATTGACAAGTTCTTTGGAATTGGTCTATAATCCGGGCGTCAGTGAACTCCACTCGCTTCTGAGCGAGTTTACCCTTTGTCTATTCAGGAGGCCATTACTTCGTATGGGTGGGGTAAGAAGCCTTGCATATATTGACAGGGAGAGTGGGCTTTGTTGCATAAATCAAGAACCATGCCTTTCAAGGCATGGTTTCTGAGGCGAACTTTTTATGGCATCTGTTCCACAAACCTGCCTGCTTTTTGCTCCTGCGTTGGATGGCCTCGCCACGCCTGCGGAGATCACAGCCTATCTCAAGGAGCAGCATAGCCGGATTAACTGCCCTGAAACCTTGCGGGAAAGCACCGGCATGGACCTGCTGGCCTGCAATACGGCCCTGGTGGATGCGGTGCTGCGGCGCTTGTTTGCGCTTGCCGTGGAGCGGGCCGGGCCTTCCGAGACCCTGCCGGCGCTTGCGATTATCGCGACCGGCGGCTATGGGCGGCGAGAGCTGGCCCCGTTTTCCGACGTAGATGTGTCTTTCGTGCCGGCTTTGGAAGACGACCCGTACCTGAACATTCTGATTAAAGACATGTTCCAGATGGTCATGGACGTGTTTTTGTACGGGGCCGATCTCAAAGTCGGCTATGCCTACCGCTTAATCGGGGACCTGAAGCGGCTGGACCATCAAACTCAGACAACGCTGCTGGACGCCCGCTTTTTGTGCGGCGATAAAGCGCTGTTTACGGAGTTTCGGAGCCAGTTCCGGGCGCACTTGCTGACGGCGGACTTTTTGTTTCAGAAGTGGGCCGAGCGGCAGGGCGTTTTGGCAAAGCACGGCGGCGACCAGGTGTACGGAGTCGAGCCGAACGTCAAAGAAGGCGCGGGCGGGCTGCGCGACATCCAGAACGCCGAATGGATGGGGGAGGTGCTCTGCCGTGCCAGTCTGTCGCAAGTCTGGAATGTGCTGGTGGAGCAGGAGTTCGTGACGCCTGCCGAGGCGGCCCGGATCAAGGAGGCCCGCGACTTTTTGCACTGCACGCGGGCCGCGCTGCATCTGACCGGCGGCACGGCGCGGGACACGCTTTCCGCCGAAAAGCAGGAAAAAGTCGCGGGCCTGCTGGGCTACGCCGGCACGCCGGAAGCCCCGGCGGTGGAAGCGTTCATGCGCGACTACTTCACCCACGCCGCCGCCGCGCGGCGGATTGCGCGTAAAGTCATCACCGGCTGCCTGGACAGCGAAATCCCTCTGGGTCTGGGGCTGGCCTCTGTCTGCCGCGTGCTGACCGCGTCGGACCCGGCCGCTGCCTGGCGGGACGCCGCGCTGCCGCTGCATGTCGCCGAGCTGTCGCAGGCTTACGGCCTTGCCGTTTCAGCGTCGCTGGACGAAGAAATTGAGCGTTATCTTCAGGCATTTGCAAAGCCTGCCGACCCCGATCTGGCAGGCCGGGTCTTTACGCGCCTGCTTCTGGCGGGCCGGGGCGTGGCGGATTCCCTGGAACGCCTGCAGGAAAGCGGAGCGTTGCCCTGGCTCATCCCGGAGTTCGGCCCCTTAATGACGCTGATTCCCTACGATGCCGCCCATGCGCTGACTGTCGGCGCACATTCGCTGCATGTCGTCTGCAACCTCGAAGCGCTGAAAACCAACCCGCTCCTGCCGGAAGGCCGCCGCATTTCAGGGGAAGTGGCCCACCCGGAAGTGCTGTATCTGGCCGGGCTGCTCCATGACATCGGCAAGCAGTGGCCGGACGGCCCCCATGCCGAGACCGGCGCGGCGGCGGCCTCTGAGATTTGCGAGCGATTAGGCTGGGATACCGAGCGTCGGGACAAAGTCGTCTTTTTAATCCGCCGCCATTTATTGATGGCGGAAACCAGCCGCCTGCGCGACCTGGCTTTGGAAGAGACGATTCGGGAGTTTGTCCGCCAGGTTCCCGATTTGGACAGCCTTCAAATGCTGTATCTGCTGACGTATGCCGACACCGCCGCTGTCGGGGCAGGCGTTTGGACCGAAGTGCAGGGCCGCTTTTTGGCCGAGTTGTATGGCCGGGCCGAGTTTCTGCTGTCCGCGCCGCCTGCGGAAGACGGCAGCCCGCCGCCGGCTGCTGTTCCTGATTTAAAGCGTCAGCGCGAGCGTATCCGCAAAGGGCTGGCCCAGCACAATCTGCCGACCGATATTATTTTGGAGCATACGCGCAATCTGCCGGCCCAGTATTTGCTGAACACGCCGCTGGAAGAGATGTACCTGCATATCGCCATGATTGGCCGCCTGCGCGAGACGTTTGAGCCGTCGGTGGACTTCAAGAACGAATACGGGGCCGATTACACGGAGCTGACTTTGTGTGCCTACGACGATCCCAAGCCGGGCCTGCTGGCGAAGATTGCCGGCGTTTTGTACGCCCACGATGTCAACCTGCACACCGCGCAGGTATTTACCCGCGAGGCCAGTGTCCGCATCGCCATTGACACGCTCTGGATAGATTACCGGGGCAAGCCGCTGTCCACGCATAAGCGCGGCGAGCTGCAGGCCAGCCTGCGCCGCGTGCTGCTCGGCGAAATCGGCATCGGCGAGCTGCTGCAATCGCACAAAAAGCCGCTCAAAGAACAAACCATTTACGCCGCCAAGATTGACGACCAGGCGTCCGAGCGCTTCAGCCTCTTGGAGGTCAGCGCCCCTGATGAAACCGGCGTCGTCTACCGCCTGTCCCGCGCCATCTCCGCGCTCGGCTGGAACATCCATGCCGCCCGCCTTTCCGTCTGGGGCAGCCGCGCCCGCGATGCGTTTTACCTCACCGGCCCCGACGGGCATAAAGTCCCGTCTGCCGATGTTTCCCGCCTGCTGGCGACCCTCCCGCAGGAAGCGTTCAGCAAGCAGAAAAGATAACAAGCAAGCAGAAAAGCTAACAAGAAAGACGAAAAGCGATGCCATTCACAAAGCATAGCCACGGCGGATGGGGCGGGTCCGGCGAGACCAAGCCGCTCCATACCCCCCAGGACAAAGGGCCGGTTTTCCCCCGTCGCGGGTCACGCGGCTTTTCCCAGCCTGACGTTCTGCCGCGTCAAACGCCGTGTTCGCATGGCCCGCGTCCTAATGCCCGCAAAGAACAAAAGAAAGCGCAATAAGCCGATGCCCAGCGACACCAACAACTCTACGGAATATAGCGAAAAGTACCTGCACGTCAAGCAGAAAGCCGTCGAGCGGGCGCAGAAGCGGGGCGAGATGGGAACCCGCGTCGCCGCGCCGCGTTCCCAGCGCCTGCCGCCCGGCCAGTATCTGACCGACAAGTTCCCTGTTTTAGACTTGGGCGTCCAGCCTATGTTCCTGCCGGACAAGTTCCGCTTGACCATTGACGGCGCGGTCAAGAACCCCGTCAGCCTCAGTTTAGACGACCTGGCCGCGCTGCCCTCCATTGAGCTGACCGCCGACTTCCACTGCGTCACGCACTGGAGCCGCTACGACCTGCACTGGACCGGCATTCCCTTTGAGAGCCTGGTAGACCTGGTCGAGCCGGAACCCGGCGTCAGCCACGTCATGCAGTACGGCAAGGACGGCTACACCACCAACAATGCGCTGCCTGAGCTGATGCACCCCGACGTGATTGTCGCCTACGCGCTGGACGGTCAGCCGATCCCCCGCGAACACGGCGCACCGATTCGTATTATCACGCCGCACCTCTACGCCTGGAAAGGCGCGAAGTTCCTGAACCGCATCGAGTTTTTAAAAGCCGACAAGCTCGGCTTCTGGGAAGTGCGCGGCTACCACAACCACGCCGATCCCTGGACTGAAGAGCGGTTTTCCTGAAGAACGGTTTTCCAGACGGTATAAGCAAGCATGGTACAATGTGCCATGCTTGTTTTTGTTGATGA
>JAABUZ0100006621.1_pt1 | contig 14390 bp, 15 predicted proteins | sample 5562091 | NCBI WGS metagenome assembly JAABUZ01 (sample SAMN12813069, study PRJNA571459) | rock metagenome | isolation source: Antarctica rocks | place: Antarctica: Victoria Land, Linnaeus Terrace sud | collected 2015-12-21 | reverse complement strand
ATAAAATCGCCTGTTCTCGGATGGGGGTAAGTCCTCGACGACGTCGTCGAGATGGGCCCGGTGTACCGCGGCACTTTCTGGACTCTCCGGCGCCAAAGTCGAGCCGACTCGGGTAGATCGCATCGATCCTCGTTTTTCAGTATACCGATTCGTTATGTCCTGCCATCTCCGGCACTTGATGGCCTGTGCGTGCCGGGCCAGAAGCGCAATCGGCCGTCTCTTCTCAAGCAGTTGAAGTCACCGCACTCGCAGGTTGCTGGACATCCAGGTCTCGGTGCCCGGGCGTAGCAGGCGGAGCAACCTTGTGTCCGTAACGGATCAGCGGCTTCTCTATGAGGTAGTAACTCACAAGCGCAACCAGAAAACTCGCGATGTACTTCTGCGGCTCGCCCGAGAGCCACAGCAGCGGCCGCCAGGTTACACCTACGTTCCGGTGTACGGGGATGAAGAAAAGAATGTGCCAAAGGTAAAGGCTGTAAGAAAGCCTACCGATAAACCGAAGGACCGGTAGCTCCAGAAAACGAGTGCTAAGACTGCGTGGATGGGTGGTCGTCGCTACAATCCAAAGCGCGAAGCCAAAGAACAGCTCCGGTCCCTGGTCCGCAATGCTCCCAACGCTGAACAGGCGATTCGTCCCCGACGCGACGAGGCGAAATACCAGCATTAGAACAAGGGTTGCGGAGTAGGCTACCCACGGTGAAAGATAGCGCCCAACCAGAACCTTGATCCGCGGAACACGCAGCAGCAGCGCAAGGAAAGACGGCGTGAGCAGATAGAGGATCATCCAGTAGGAACGCCGGTTCGAACCGTCCACCGGCCCATGTCCAAAGCGGATCGCCAGGACTTGGGGGATCCACGTCCCGGCAATCAGGCTGGCAAAGATACGGATGCGGTGCCTGGTAAAGAAGTACAGAAGCAGCGACAGCAGGATATAGAAATGCTCTTCAACCGACAGCGTCCAGAAGTGCGCGGTGAACCCATTCCGTCCAGATAAATCCGACAGCCGAAACACGAAGTTCTGATACATCAGCAACGAACTGAAGATGTCCTTCCATCGCTCGCGAGTCACACCAGACAAGGTAAGCAGGGTGATTGCAGCCAGATAGCAGAAGGATGCAGGTTGGATCCTGAAAAGCCGGCGAATATAGAACGCTTTCAGGTGAAAGCTGCCGATCAGGCTCTCGTCCTCCAGAATCCGGGTGCAGATCAAAAACCCGCTGATTGCGAAGAAGAGATAAACGCCGTGGCCGCCATACCCCTGCCAAGCTGCATGTCTCGCCCCAAACACCATCCAGGCGGGATCATGGGCGATCAAAACACCAACAATAGCGAGCGCACGCCACCCGTCCAAGCTGGGAAGATAACCGGATTTATGGGGGCGCTTCGACATTGGCAAAAACAGACTACACTGCGTGCTGCCTCGGATCGCGTTCGCGCCAGTACACGCCTGCAAGATTCATCGAGGGACCCAACTCTCCAACCTAGATAGCTCTCAACCAGGAGTGCCGATATAGGTGTAAGCACAACCCCTGTAGAATTTTCGCAATGGATCCGAAACCGAACTTGGATTTCCTGCGGGCTCTTGCAGTATCAAGTGTTGTTCTGGACCACACCCTTCTCGCAAAGGGCTTCACCACACTAGGCCCCTGGCAGATCGAGTGGATCGGTGACTTCGGCGTTTATCTGTTTTTCGTTCATACAGCTCTGGTTCTTATGTGGTCCCTCGCGCGCCGTCCTCATAGCCTCGACTTCTACATCCGCCGCATCTTCCGTATCTATCCGCTAGCCGTCGTCGCGATCCTGGCGGCAGTCGTTCTCCGCGCACCCGTCGCCGGAGGTGCCGGTAACTGGTTCGTCGCCGCCAAGGCTACTCCCCTCATGGTCCTGACGAATCTCATGCTGTCGCAGAACCTCTTCGGACACAACAGCGGAAACGTCATCGGCGTACTCTGGTCGCTGCCTCTCGAAGTGCAGATGTACATCTTTCTTCCTGCGCTCTTCTTCCTCGTGCGTGAAGAAGAAGCGCTCTGGCCCCTCCTTCTCACCTGGGTCTTCGCCATTGCCACTGCGCGCCGCCTGTTTGCCACGGAGGCAGGCAATATCTTCCCAACGGTGATCCCGGACTTTCTGCCCGGAGTCATGGCTTACGTCGGCTTCAAGAAGTGGGTGCCCCGGATTCCGGCGTTCCTCTTCGCTCCATTCCTCCTCGCTTTGCTCGTCTTCTTCATGCGTGATCCAAACGCTCGCCGTGGTTGGCCCGTCTGCCTCGCGGTCGGACTCGGCCTTCCGCTCTTCCGGCAGTTCTCCTCCGCTTGGGTCGTGAAGCCAGCGCACCAGATCGCAAAGTACTCCTACGGCATATACCTCGCACACCCCTTCTGCATCGCGCTCGGCATTCACCTTCTACCTCACCAGCCCCTCGCTATTCAGCTCACGGTTGAGCTACTCACTACAGCCGTCATCTCTGTCGCCGCATACAAACTCATCGAGCACCCGATGATCCGCGTTGGCAGTCGCTTGGCGCAGAAGGTAGAGAGACGCTACGAAGCAACAGCCAGTATGCAAGCACTCTGATGGCGCAACCACTCACCCGAAGCCGCTACACTGACGGCAGCGGATCTTAGTATCGGGCCGAAGCACTCATGCCTGCTTGGATACCTGCCCTGGCTCCAACTCCAGAGCTAACCCGCGTCGATCGAAGACTTTGGTACATATCAGGGGGGGAGGGGGAGGGTACCCCTCACCATATACTCGGGATGGACCTTGCGTACCCCGCGAGCAGCTCCTACGCCCGCAAAAGGCGGTCTCAGCAGCTGCCGGGGTTGTCCGATTTATGCCGAATGCACGAGGAGAGAAGTCACCACATGCGAAAGTTCATCCTGCTCCTCACCGTCGCCCTCATCGCCCTGGCCATCGTCTACCAAAATCGGCTCTTTCTTCGCGACCCGCTGGGCAAGCTCGAACGCAACGGTGTCGCCGTCCCTGACGCGCGCGTCTTCATCAACTACTCCAATGACATCCTGGTCCAGGAAGACAGCGGCCGCCAGATGTTCGTCGTTCAGAACTACAACAAACTGCCCGGCTCTCCCACCAGTCTCACCTGCATCCAGGGCATGCTTTGCGTGACCCCGTCCGATCAGGCCTTCCCCGGAAACGCCGACACCGGCAAGCAGGCCGACATGTCCAACCGGGAGGTCTCCTTCACCGACGCCCTCGGCTCCCGCGTCCACGTGCAGATTCGCTAAACTCGCCGCCGCTGGTCTCGGTTATCCGCTGCTCTCTGCATCTCGAAGTGCCGTAGACTACACTGGCGGAGAGAGCACGAGGTGCGAACATGCTCCAATCTGGCACTGCAGCCGCCCCGTCAGTCGACGCGCAGACCGCATCACCCACCGCCCCCGCCGCCATCCGCCTCGATCGCAAACACCCTCTCGCCATCCGCTGGATGCACTGGATCAACTTCCCCGTCCTCTTCATCATGATCTGGTCCGGCCTCCTCATCTACTGGGGAGACTCCATACCGCCCTACCAGCACCCTCACGAGGTCTATCGGATCGGCCTCGGCAACGTCACCCTGTTCCGCTTCTTTCCCGAATGGTTCTGGCGTCTCCTCAACGCTCCGTTCCGCATCACCACCGGCCTGGGCGCCCACTTCCTCTTCATGTGGATCTTCGCCCTCAACGGCATTCTGTATGGCCTCTACACCTGGCTGTCCGGAGAGTGGCGCTTCCTCCTCCCCAACCGTCGCAGCTTCAAGGAGGCTATCCAGGTCACCCTCGTTGACCTCCACCTCCGCAAAGGCCTGCCCGCCCAGGGGAAGTACAACGGTGCCCAGCGCATCGCGTACACGGCCACCATCCTGATGGGCCTCGGCTCCCTCGTCACAGGCCTCGCAATCTACAAGCCCACACAGGCGCACTGGGTCACCACCCCGCTCGGCGGCTATGAAATGGCCAGGTGGGAGCACTTCTGGCTCACCATCGGGTTCTGCGCCTTCTTCCTGGTCCACGTCGGACAGGTGGTACTCGCCGGTTGGAACAACTTCCGCAGCATGATCAGCGGCTACGAGATCAAGCCCGTCACTGACCCTAACCTCGAAGCTTAAAGGAACAGCTGGTGACCGAAGCAGGGAAGACTGCGCCTCAGCAAAACGAAGCGGACAAGCAGATCCTCGAGCACTCTCGCCGTCACACCCGCCGCAGCTTCGCCGTAGCCGCCGGGGCCGCCGCAGCGGGCTACGGGGTGTACTACTGGATCGACAACACTCGCGAGATCGGACGCCAGGAACTGCCCCTTCGCCGCGCCTTCCAGGCCAACGCCTCCATCTCACGAACGATCTTCGACGAGCGCGGCCTCGCTCCCACCTATCCGGTCGGTCAGAGCAGCCCACTTCGGCTCAACGGCAACATCGGCATGATGCAGGACCTCGTCCCAGACAGCTACCGCCTCCAACTCGTCGGTACAGCGAACCCTGCGCAATCCCCCCGTTTCACCAAAGACGTCACCGCTTGGCAGTACCTGTACTCCGGCAAAGGTAAGGACGCCAGCGACACTGACGTCAAGGCGCCTCCGGCATCGAAGTCCGCATCCACGCCTTGTGGAAAGTCGGGAGGGCAGCCAGCCGTCCAGAGCCCCATCCCCAAAGCCGGCAGCGATTCACAAGCCGTCACCCCGCCCCTGACGAAGAACGGCGAAGCGTTCTCCATTGCCCAGCGCTTCGACGCGATGAATCATGCCATCACACACAAGCGCATACGTGGAGACGCCGAAGCCGGCCCCAGCGCCAGCGGCCTCGAGGACGGCACCCCCGGCCTCCTCCTTACCATCGCAGACATCCGCAAGCTGCCCCACCACGAGCTCGTCACCGAGTTCAAGTGCATCGAGGGCTGGAGCCAGGTGGTCCACTGGGCCGGCGTCCGCCTCGTCGACCTCCTCGACGCCTACCCACCCGCGAAGATCGGCGGACCCAATGGACGAGATCCGCGCTTCGTCTACATGGAGACTCCTGACGGCAACTATTACGGCGGCTACGATCTCTCGGCCTGCCGCCACCCGCAGAGCCTCCTCGTGACCGAGATGGCCGGCGAGCCGCTCACGCCCGAGCACGGCGCCCCCCTCCGTCTTCACATGCCGATCAAATACGGTTACAAACAGCTCAAGCGCATTGGCCTCATCGCGTACATGGATACGCGCCCCGATGACTACTGGACCAAGCTCGGCTACGACTGGTACGCCGGCCTCTAAGGATCAGCCTCGCGTACCAGTGGTCGACCTCATCGCAAGGCTACCGCCTCGCCCTGCGTCTTCCCGCCTTTCGGATAGCCCACCTGAACCGTCAAAATCTCGTAGGGCTTGATTGGCACCGTCACCACGTCGCCACTCATCGAAAGGTGCCCTCCCTCCGTCTTCTCCATCAGGTTGCTCTCCGTCGCAAAGCTCGCGCCCGGCGGCACACGAAGCTTCACCTCGCTCGCTGTACCAGACCACTCATACATGCGGAAGATCAGAGCATCGGCATCCTCGGCCTTCTTCACCGCCGTCAGCGTCACATTGCCATTCTCAACCCCACCCCACGTGTGCTCCGCCGGCAGGCTTCCGCTGTGAGCAAACACCTGCTCCGTCGTGATCGGATAATTCAGCTCATATCCTCGCCTCACCGTCTGTGCCTGCTTCCATCCACCCGCATGGGGATAGATCGCATACCGGAACCTTTGCCGTCCACGGTCCGCCTCCGGGTCCGGCCATGTCGGCGAGCGCAGCAGGGTAATACGCAGGGTGTTACCCGCCGCGTCATAACCGTACTTCGAGTCGTTCAGCACCGAGACGCCATGCTGCGCATCACCCAGGTCCGCCCACCGCATCGCCGGCACCTCGAACTGCGCCTTCTCCCAGCTGTTATTCCGCGTGGTCGGCCGCTCGATGGATCCGTATGGAATCTCGTACGTCGCCTTCGGTCCGCTTGCGGCCAAGGGGAACGCAGCCTTCAACAAAACATGCGTTTCATGCCAGTCCACATCATTCGCAACCTCGACCGAATCCGCTCCTGCATCGAGTGAAACATCCTGCACGAACTTCGAGGCCTGCCAGCTCCGCGATACACGCACGGTCGCGCGCAGCGGCCCGCGATCCAGAACGGTTACAGAATCCACTGCCTCGATCGGCGTCATGTGATCCAGGGTGCCCGGATCGATATTCCAAGCGTCATAGTTCGACGGCGTGTCCTTGAACGTCTGCAGCTGATTTCCGCAGCCGCCCGCAGCGATCGACTCCACACCATTCTTTCCGCCTGCGCCCACTGACATCAGGCTCGTCACGCACCCGGTCTTCCTGTCGATGGCCACCTTAAGATGCTCGTTCATCAGTACCAGCATCCCAGGCTGCTCCTCCACCCGCAGTTCCCTGCTGGCCTCGGCCGCGGCCTTGCCCTTCTCGGCATGCAACACGGCATAACCTAATGAAGGCACATCGTTCACTCGTGCCAGAACCTCGAACCGGTGTGTTGCCGGATCGCTCGAGATTACCTGCGACACCAGCGGCTTCTCATGCGCATCTAGGATTCTTATCCCCTCGCTGGCCTCAGCAAGCTGCACCGAGAGCTTCACCGTCTCGCTGCGCGCCCATCCCATGGCATTGAATGCGAGCAACGGAGCGTCCCCTTTCACTCGCGTGTCAATGCCGGCAGAAAGCGTCTCCAAAGATCTATCCGCGATCTCGCGATCCGCGTGAAACACCTCCGTGTAATCCCTCTGCGCGTCCTTATAGATCACGCCGATTCCCGATCCCGCTGCCAAATCGTGGAACTGGTTGAACGTGATCGTCTTCCAATTTTCCGTGAGTTCATCGCCCGGGTATGCGCGGCCGTTCAGCCACGCCAGCGAAGCCAGCTTCTCCGCATCCAGCGTTGCCACTTCACTCGTCCGCATATTCTGCTTATGCGCCGCCTGCGTCGTAAATATCCCGCGGTGATACTCGAAGTAGAGCTCATCCTTCCAAGTCGGCACGCCCATCCCTCCACCTGCCGAGGCCACAGGCTCCGTGTACCCCTTCGCGATCCGGTCATAGTTCCACGTCGGCGATTCAGGATTCAGCTTCGCCTCCACGTTGGTGAAGTAGCTCTGCGCCGTGTGGAATCGCATCGTCGGAACCGCATCCTTCGATCCTGAGCTGCCGGCCCCAATCCAGTGGTCCGCCTGGTCCAGCATCGCCCTCGTCGGCCCTCCGCCATGATCGCCGATGCCGTACAGATCCATCATCTCCGTCGTCCCGGGGTTCCTCTGCGCCGACTCAGCAAAGTCTGCCGAGATCCGCGTCGGATTTACATTGTCGTGCACATAGTCTGTCGGGAAGTACGTCAGCACCTTGCTCCCGTCGGGCGACTCCCACCAGAACAACCGGAAAGGCAGCGTGTTCGTATCGTTCCAGTGCATCTTCTGCGTGACAAAGTAATCCATTCCCGAACGCTTGTATATCTGCGGAAGCTGCCAATTGTAACCAAACGAGTCCGGGTTCCAGCCGATCCGCGCCTCAACCCCATACTGCTGCTTAAAGTACCTCTGTCCCACCAGCAGCTGCCGCACCAGGCTCTCTCCGTCGGGAAGATTCAAGTCCGGCTCCACCCACATTCCACCAACAATCTCCCATCGTCCTTCCTTGACGCGCTCCCGGATCTGGTCATTCAGCTTCGGATACTTCTCCGCCATCCACTCCGTATACTGCGCCGCCGACTGCGTGTACGTGTAATCCGGATACTCGTTCATCAACTGCAGCGCCGTCGTGAACGTTAGCTTGACCACATCCACGGTCTCCGTCCGTGGCCACAGCCACGCCGCGTCGATATGCGCATTTCCGGCAAGGTCGATCTTCACCTTCTCAAGCTCTGGCCGCAGCGTCGCTAGGATCTCCTGTGATCTCCGCAACGATGCATCAAACGCCCGCTGGTCTCCAGACCCCAGCGCCTTCATGTCGATTGCAGCCACAGCCTCTTCCACCTTGGGCAGCAAATCTTTCCGCGGCGGCGCCAGCACCGGCAATAGATTGGCTGCCGCAATACATTGCGTGCGGATGTCCTCCGGGCTCGGGCGCGCCGTCGCACCTGTAGCCTCAGCGTTGGTCTCCACCCGAAGATTCACACCCGAAAAGGTCTTCTCGTCCACAGTCCGTAGCAGCTTCACTGCGACAAGCACCTTGTCGCCCGGCTTCGCAGGCTCGAACAGGACGATAGGCTCCAGATCGTCGCCCAAAGCTACTCGTCGGCCATTGAAATAGATGATCTCCGGCATCGGTCCATTCGCATCTGCACGGAATTGGAACCACACCCGCGCCCCGGTGATGTCATACCCGTTGAGCGTCTTCGGTACTTCGATTACGCGCCGGTACCAGACTGCATCCTGAGGTGCCTTTGATTTCGGTCCGACCAGTGGCCATCCCGAATCATCCAACGTCGGCGACTCCCCATGCGCGAGATCGCCCGCATGGAATCGCCACTGGCCCGTAGGCAGCGCGTTCAGCGTCTCCAGCGTATGCAGTCTCTCGACCGCGTCCGGCGAAAGGTTCTTCTGCTCACGAACGGGCGTAAAGGATTGTGCGGAAAGAAGCGAGGAAGACAGGGCCAAAGCGAGCGTGAACCGACATACTTGCATGGGCGCAAGCTTAGCAAAGAGAGACGGTTAGGGAAAGCTAGCTGTGTGACAGAGGAAGCCGTGGGCTGATCGGAACAAGAATCAGGATGAAAAAGAAGACCCGCACCCACAGCTCTTTGTCGAATTCGGATTGATGAAGTTGAAGCCTTGCCGCATCAACGTCTCCTCATAATCGAGGATCATGCCGGCCAGGTAGATGAAGCTCTTTGGATCCACAAAGATCCGTATGGCGTCACCCTCTTCGCCGAACCGATACACCCGGTCCCGCTCGCGCGGTTGCGTGTCGAACTGGATGCTGTAGCTCAAACCGCTGCATCCTCCACCAAGGATGCCGACGCGGAGACCGCCCTCTTCTGTCGAAACATTCTCCTTCGCCATCGCCGTGCGGATCCGCTTCAGCGCCTTCTCGGTCACCTGGATCACCTTCTGTGCGGAAGGCTCAACCCCAAGCGGGTTTAGGATCGCTCCACCCGCAACCTTTGCGGCAGAAGACTGAGGCTCCGCAGCAACCGCCGCGGAGCCTCCCATCTGTATGTTCACCATTGTCATGGCTTAGTGCGCAACCGCCACGGCCGCCTCCGCACCTTCAGCGACGTGATTCTTCTTCTTCCAATCGCCGATCGCCGCGCGAATCGCATCCTCCGCCAAAACTGAGCAGTGAATCTTTACTGGCGGCAGCGCCAGCTCCTTCACGATGTCCGTGTTCGAGATCGTCAGCGCCTCGGAGATCGTCTTGCCCTTAACCCACTCCGTCGCCAGCGAAGAGCTCGCAATGGCCGAGCCGCAGCCAAACGTCTTGAACTTCGCGTCCTCGATCACCTGCGTCTCGGGATTGACGCGAATCTGCAAACGCATCACGTCGCCACACTCCGGTGCCCCAACCAGCCCAGTCCCAACCTCGTCCGAGCCCTTGTCCATCGACCCCACATTGCGGGGATTCTCGTAGTGATCCACTACCTTATCGCTGTATGCCATGTCCGTATCCTCTCGGTCTCTTCCTTAGATTATGCGCCTTCGGCAAAAGGTTCGCCGAAGGCCCCATCCCTGATTCCTACTGCGGCTCTTAGTGCGCCGCCCACTCGATCTTCGTTAGGTCAATGCCTTCCTTCACCATCTCGTACAGCGGGCTCAGTTCACGCAGCTTGCTGACCACGTCAATCAGCTTGTCCGAAACATAATCGACCTCGGCCTTGTTGTTGAAGCGCCCCAGACCGAACCGGATTGAGCTGTGCGCCACATCGTCGCCGAGCCCTAGAGCCTTCAGCACATAGCTCGGCTCAAGCGTCGCCGACGTGCAGGCCGAACCCGAGCTCACCGCAATGTCATTGATCCCCATCAAAAGACTCTCGCCCTCGACATACACGAAGCTCATATTCAGATTGCCCGGCAGATGGTGCTCCATGTTGCCGTTTACATGCACGTAGTCGAGCGCAGCCTCGAACTTCTCCTTCATGTAGTCGCGAAGCGCGCGCTGCCGCTCCGCCTCAGTCGCCATCTCCTGCCCGGCAATCTCGCAGGCCTTGCCAAGACCGACGATCCCCGGAACATTCAGCGTTCCCGACCTCATCCCACGCTCGTGCCCGCCGCCATCGATCTGCGCCTGGATCTGGACCCGCGGATTCCTCCGGCGCACATACAGCGCGCCACACCCCTTCGGCCCATAGATCTTGTGCCCCGTCAGCGACAGCACATCAATGTTGTCCGTCTGCACGTTGACCGGAATCTTTCCGACCGCCTGCACAGCATCCGTGTGGAAGAGCACACCCCTCTCATGGCAGATCTTGCCAATCTCCGCAATCGGCTGCACCACACCAATCTCATTATTCGCGTACATGATCGAGACCAGAATCGTCTTTTCCGGACCCTCGGTCACAATCGCGCGCTTAAGATCTTCCACGTCGATCAGCCCGTCCGCCTGGACCGGCAGGTAGGTCACGCGGTAGCCCTGCTTTTCCAGCCGCTTGCACGTATCCAGAACCGCCTTGTGCTCGGTCACCTGCGTGATGATGTGGTTGCCGCGCTCCTTGTACATCTCGGCGATACCCTTAAGCGCCAGGTTGTTCGACTCCGTCGCGCCTGAGGTAAAAATGATCTCCTTCGCCGTCGCCCCAATCAGCTTCGCAATCTGCTCCCGCGCCGTCTCGACCGCCTGCTCGGCCTCCCATCCAAATGCATGATTCCGGCTGGCCGCGTTCCCAAACGTCCCTGTGAAGTACGGCAGCATCGCCTCAAGAACTCGCGGATCCATCGGCGTCGTTGCGTGGTTGTCCATGTAGATCGGCAGCTTCACGCCCACCGGCAGCGGCTTGCTGCTCTCCGTAATCACCATTCCGTTGTTCGCCATCTCGTTGCTCATCGTCGCTCCTGAACTCAAAAACTCTTGGCAATACTCAACCGCTGCGTTGCCGGTCACTCCATCTCGCCTGCTTACATCGCGATCGTCACCAGACCGCCTCCTACTGGTGCCCCGGAACCCGTTTGCGCCGCCTCGGCCGTCTCGACCAGGTCGCCAATGCGAATCCCGCTCAGCAGGTCCTTGATGCTGTCGTTCACCTTGCGCAATGGTTCTTTGATGGTGCAATGACCCGCAAGGTCGCAAGCTCCATGAATCGTGATGCAGCTGGTGATAAAAAGCGGCCCGTCGATCGCCCGAATCACCTCAAACGCGCTGATCTCGGACGCCGGCCGCGCCAGCGCATACCCGCCGTTCGTCCCCGCATGCGACACCAGCAGTCCGGACTTCGCCAGCGTCTGCAGGATCTTCGCCAGCAGCTGCGGAGGTATGTGGTACGCCTCGGCAATATCCTTCGCGCTCTGCGCTCCGCTGCTCGCCTGCTCTGCTAGGTACTTCAGAGCCATGAGACCGTAATCCGCTTTTTTGGTCAGTCTTAGCATGGGCGATGACAAAGCTCGGCTCAGTCGGGCATTACACGAGGGCCCTGCTAACCGCAGAGATAAGTGTACGTCCGCGAATAGCCGGGTGCAAGGGATAACGGACCGATATGGTCGTATTCTCTGCCGACACGCACAAAAGCTTCGGAATGGACTGAAATATCAACGGAACACCGATTGACAAGCCCCGGAGTGGGGCGGAAAATCCAAGCATTCATTCCCATTACCCTCCTATGTCTACCCCCTGCAAACACCCCATAGTGAAAGTCGTGGCCCGCGAAGAAGATGCCGAATTCGTCGAGTGTCAGCAGTGCGGCGAGGTCTTCGATTCGGTGGAGTACGAGGACATGGCTGTCGAAGAAAAAGAGCATCTCGACGAAGACGGCGCCCCCGCGAAGGCCTAGCTCGCCGGCACGACCGGGGCATTCACGCGTCGGATCACGATCCAGGCATACTGCGCCGCCGATAAAGGCGCCAGAACGGCGATCGCCCTCAATAAGCCATCTCGAAGCATTACCAGTTCCACCGAGTTCGCAGTCGCCGAAAACACACGCTCGCACATCACTGCAATCAGAGCGACGATCTGCGCTACCGTGTTCAGCTTTCCAAACAGGCTTGGCCGGAAATCCCTCAGCGTCCCCGTCGCAAACAGCAGCGTCGCAATCAAAAGAATCCCGAGGTCCCGGCTAAACACCAGCACCGTGACATACCTTGGGATGAGTCCCACATGAGTCAGCGTCACGAACAGTGTGCTCAGCATCAGCTTGTCCGCGATCGGGTCCAGGTATTGTCCCAGCCTTGTGTGCTGCCTCAGCCAGCGGGCCAGAAGTCCGTCAAGCCCGTCGCTGATCCCTGCCAGCAGAAACAGTGCAAACGCCACTCGATACCGCCCATCGGTTATCTCGATGACAAGGAACGGGATAATAAATAGTCGGGACAGCGTGAGGAGATTGGGTGCGGCGCGGAACTGGTTGAGAAAACGCACGTTTGTCGTCGGTCCTGAGTAAGACAAAGCAAGAGCTTTGGGCTGTCAGCATCCTAGCGCATCTCCCTCCATTGGCTTCTTCCCCCCGAAGTTCCCTCTACAAATCCGTTTGCCGTCAACCGGGCTTCCAAGTACACTGATAAGACGCTTGCAGGCGCGTAGCTCAGTTGGTTAGAGCGCTACCTTGACACGGTAGAGGTCAGCGGTTCGAATCCGCTCGTGCCTACCACCTCCCGCTCCGTATCCCGTATTCAACACGGCCGGTCGGAGGCTCTGCGGCGAACAGATTGGAGTCAGTCATGGCACAGAAATGTGAACTCTGCGGCAAGGGCCCGCAGTTCGGAAATAATATCTCGCACGCGCACAACACCACCCGTCGTCGCTGGAACCCAAACCTGCAGGCCGTCAAAGCCAAGGTCGTGGGTGGAAGCAAGCGCATGCGGGTCTGCACGAGCTGCATCAAGACCGGCAAGATCGTCAAAGCTTAACTGCGACATAGACACACCAAAAGCCCCAGCCGCGGTAGCCAGCTGGGGCTTTTGGTGTGTCTTGTGAATGCCCTGTTACTTACGCACAGGCTCTTCCTTGAAGCCCAACGACGCACTGTTGATGCAGAAGCGCTGCCCTGTCGGCCTCGGCCCATCCGGAAACAGGTGTCCCAGGTGCGCTCCGCAGCTCGCGCACGTCACCTCCACGCGCCGCATCCCAAACGATACGTCCTCCTGCGCCTCGATCGCGTCCGGCGACACCGGCAGCCAGAAGCTCGGCCATCCTGATCCTGACTCGAACTTCTTGTCCGACGTAAACAGCGGTGCATCGCAGGCCGCACAGTGGTACACGCCGTCGGCATGGTTATCCACCAGAGCGCCGGAGAACGGCCGTTCCGTACCCTTCTCCCGCATCACATGAAACTGCTCCGGAGTCAGCAGCTCCCGCCACTCTGCCTCGGTCTTCTCCACCTTTATCTTCGTCGCCGTTGTATCTGCCATGGTCGTGCTCCCATCTCATTCGATGCACAAGCTCCCCTCTGCGCATCTGCCCAGCCCACCCCGCACCGGCACCCGCCCCGAAGCCCACTGAAAGCTGCTGCTATCCCCTCCCCTTGGGGTCCCCTGCTCTTAGGGCCTGCTGCTATGCCCTGCTGTTTTGAAAAGTAACCTCGCCATCAGGCATATCGGCTTTATGCCTCTCCCCTTCTGTACCATCCGCCGCATTGCGGTAACACCGCAGTCTCAGCTCCGCGCAACGAACTCAATCTCTACCAACGCATCCTTTGGCAGCGCCGCCACCTGCACCGTCGACCTCGCTGGCGGCACAACACCCTCGGGCGCCAGGTACGTCGCATACACAGCATTCATCGCCCCAAACTCCTTCAAATCCTTCATAAACACGGTCGCCTTCACCACGTGCGACATGTCCATCCCCGCCGCGGCCAGCACCGCCTGAAGGTTTTCAAACACCCGCGTCGTCTGCGCCGTCACATCCCCCGTGCTCATCTCACCGGTCTTGGGATCGAGTGCTATCTGTCCCGACGTGAACAGGAACTCCCCAACCCGAACCGCCTGCGTGTAAGGGCCAATGGCCGCCGGTGCATCCTTGGTTGCAACTGCCGTCTTCGTCGATTGTGCCATCCGTCGATTGTCCCCTCCCCGAAACAGTTCCGCAAGCCACTCCCAACACTGAGACCTGATCCTCCCGTTTCCGCGCCAGCAACTAGCCCCTACCGCCCACCCGCGTTCGCCCGGATGAACCCCCACGCATACTCATGCATACCCTTCAGCCCGTCTTTCGCTGGAGGTGCCCGAGCGGTCCCGCAGACTATCCCCTTCTCGCCGGCGTTTGTCCGTGGCGCAACCGGCCGTCTCGCGTCCGTA
>JAABUZ0100006620.1_pt1 | contig 14392 bp, 17 predicted proteins | sample 5562091 | NCBI WGS metagenome assembly JAABUZ01 (sample SAMN12813069, study PRJNA571459) | rock metagenome | isolation source: Antarctica rocks | place: Antarctica: Victoria Land, Linnaeus Terrace sud | collected 2015-12-21 | reverse complement strand
CCAAAGACTATGAGTTGCGCCATACCTCAGCGGAAACCATGATCCATATTGCCTTCGCACATCTGCTGCTGCGACGGCTTACTTAGTTTTTAGACAGGCTCTCAGAGCCGCTGGTACCTGCCCCCGCATCCCCAACAACGGTGGAAGGCGTCTTGAGATCGATGGCGATCCGCGCCGTCGACTCATAGGTGGGCTTCAGCGTGTAACAGAGGAAAACCGCCAGACCGGTCACAACGGTCACAGCGAGCGCGATCTTCCACCACGAGTTTCGCAGCAGCCAGAAGTAGAAACCGATGCCAACGACATGCTCGGGCACACTGTAAGGATGCGCCTCCTCCGCGTAGGGAGACACCTCGCGGGTGCGTGCGGAAGCAATTTGTAAGGCGGTGGATGGAGGCGAAAAGATCATTCGAGAACCTCAATGCGAATCTAATGGTGTGTTGAAAGCCTAGTCACAAAGTACGCGTGAACTGTCCCGCGGCAACCCGGCGTTTTATTTGCCCCAGAGCAGGGCAGCTTCTGCGGTTTGACCGAAGCCAGCAAGCTGTCCAAAAACTTTAGCGGTCATCTTGCGGCCGTTGGCCGTGGGAATGTACAAAATGTCGTCAGCGTGCAGGACCATGTCCGGGGAACGATGCAGCATAATCTGGCGAAGTGGAACCTTGACCTCATCTCGTTCCGAGCCAACCTCACGCTTGCGGTAGATATAAGCAACCGTCGCACTGTATCCATCCAGGCCAGAGCTCAGCGCCACAGCCTTCATCACCGTGGTCTGTGAATCGCCCTGCATAGGGTAAGCACCCGGACGATGCACGTTGCCAGCGACAAAGATCTTCTCCGCCTCGGGCACGCGAATCTCTTCGCCGCCACGCAGCGCAAGGTTGGCCTGCGGAACCCTTCCGCTGATCAGATCCCTGACAGCGATTACGCGCACCTGCTGCGGATGGTCCGCGATAGGAGCCGACGTGATAATGATGTCGCCTCCAGCGGTGGGGCTGAGACCACCCGCTTTAGCCAGCGCCTCGATCAGCGTCGTGCGATCGGTAGCCTGGAAGTCGATTGGATGGTTGACCGCGCCCACGAGACTTACGGGCCTGCTGCGGTACTCAACCACCGATACCGTGACCACGGGCTCTGCCAACAAGTGCTCGTCCAACAGCGCGGTAGCCAGCTTCTGTGCCACCTGTGCAGGCGTTAGCCCGGCCACTGCAAGCGGCTTTTGCAACAGGGGCAATGCCAGGTTCCCGTCCGTGCCGACGCGGAACTTGCGAGTCAGTTCCGGGCAGTAGGAAACAGCCACTTCGACCAGGTCACCTGATCCCAGAGCATCTGCAGATGTGGACGGAAGCTGAGACGTAGGCGAGAGCACCGTCCTGCCCTGAGGATTGTGTACCTCGGCCGCCCTGCCGCTCATCGACAGAAACAAGAGGCAGCCCAGCAGCGTTGCCGCGTGCGAGGACATGACCGAGGAAAAATAGCTTTCTGTGGGATAGGTCTGCATGGTCTCTCATTTCCAAAAAGAGCTCGCTCTGCCCTTTTCTGCCTGAATATCTGGCAAAGAAGAGGAAAATATAATGTTTGGTGACCGACTGAGGCGAGTATGACCCGAGTCAAGGGCGAGGATATCGGCCAGTGGCGTCATTCTGTCTTCCGCCTGCAACTTTTCTGCTATTTCTTCCGGCGGAGCATGGCGATAAAATTCGAAGCTTTTATTGCAGTGTCAAAATCCGGTTCGGATGCAGGCCGCCGCGGATGAGATCCAGCCACCCATGCGCGTTGCCTTTCAGGCGTCCCCTGCGATCGATAAACGGCTCCGGACGCACACTGTAGACCATGTTTTTCGCTGTGCGGCTCGTCATGCTTGCAATGGCATAGGACCAGCCCACGGTTCCTTTGCGCGCCAGGTAGACGGGGTTGGCCACCTGTGAATAGCCCAGCCGCACACCCGACTGCCGGCCGGACTTTACACCGAGATGAATGCCACATGCCTCTTCGACATGCACCACAGCTCCGAAAGAAGAGAGTTGGCGTGAGAAATCGACGCCTTCGTACCAGCCGTAGAGCGGCAACTGTTCATCGAAGTAAAGGCCATTCTTCCGGACGAGTTCAAGCCGCAAACTCATATTGCAGCCATACGCGTTGAACACCGGACGGCAGCTGGGAAGTTCGCCTGTCGCCGACGCACTTTCCAGCACGGTTCGCGCCGCAGCCCCATCCAGACCCGTACCGCTAATGCCGTCCGCGATCACTTTGCCGGTAACGACTGCAACCTCAGCATGCCGCAGCAGCACGCCGGTTATAGTCGCCAGGTAGTCGGGGGCAGGCCAGAAGTCATCGTCGAAGAAGGTCACGAAGTCGAAATCCGCGAGTTGTCTGAGAATCGTGTTGCGCTGGATCGTCAGGCCCGGAAGACTATGAATAAAGCGGACGTGCGGAAACTGGAGGGGGCATCGCCGATGTCTGACGACTCGGCGTAAGTCACTATGATGAGGTCAGGCTGCCTGGTCTGTTTGCGCAGTTCTGACAAAGACTCACAAAGAAGCAAAGGCCGGCCTCGCGTAGCGATACCTATCGCGAGGCGGCCTGAGGCAAGGGACATAGATCCTCAATGGAGTCTTCATGATTTCTCAAGCTGAACAAAAGGGCCCACGACGAGCAAGGGAACGCTGTTATAAGTTGCGGAAAAGATCAGAGAGGCTGAGCTTCATTCCGAGTGCAATCACTTCCAACATAGGTAGCGAGATTGACTTGCGGCCCCGTTCCACGTCGCTGATATAGCTTCGACCAATTCCGAATGCGATCGCTATCTGCAGCTGAGTCATGGAACGTTCCTTCCGCATCTCTCGCAAACGCACTCCAAACCGGCTGCCGATGTCTTGTGGCAGATAGTCTGGGATTGGAACAAAAGCCGGAATCTGTCGCACAGCCAAGGGATGTTAAATAAAGGCAATAATATACTTGGCTGACCGCTTCTGGTATGCTAGCGCCTATGAGCTTGCGGTTCATAAACAGTAGGAGCAGGCTGGAGAGAGCGAGCTTGCACAGACAGGTTCTCCAGTCTGAATGGGCTTCCTTGTTTGAGGGAGAAAGATCGACTTCCATCGTTCGTGACGATAAACATCCCGGGTGGTGGAAGCTCCTGGTCAATCTCAGCCCTGAGTCCATCGCTCGAATCCGAGACAACCAACTTTCGCTCGAACTCGGTGAGTTCGCGTATCAACTCAGATCGGCTCTGGATGGATTGATATGGGACACAATCACCTACACGCAAGGCTCCGAGCTTTCCCCCGATGCAAAGGGCGTGAGTAGTTTGGATTTCCCCCTCGCTCCCCAATGGAAGGCCAAGGACACTGACAAGAACCGTTTCCACGGATTCCCATTCCCGCAGAATCTCATTGACTGGATGCGAACGATACAGCCGGGCGCGGCTGATAAACCTGTCGATGACCCGGATCGTGGGTTGAAAGACACTCTCGAGGACATCCATGACCTCGCTCGATATGACAGGCATAGAAGATTGCGAGTTGTCAGCATGTTGCCGATTTTCCAAGCAGTCAAACTCCGTTCCACGGAACCGCCTGGCGGCGAAGTTATTGACTACGAATGGTTGAACTGCGACCCTCTCAACGGAAAATACGATGTCCTTAGATTTCGGGTCGTATGTCCCGGAGGCCTCAACCCCTACAAGGTGAGTCTCGAGCCTAAGCTCTCCTTTACCGTATTGGTTGAAGATGTCGAACCTTACGAGGGGGCCAACATCGGCGTTCAACTTGACCGATTTATCGGTGCTGTTGAGCGAGTCATAGATCGGTTCGATGAGGAGTTTTCGTGACATGCAGTGTCCTTTCCGCCGCTGTATAATGCGGCTAGATGGATACCGAACCCAAAGCGAGCAACCCAGCCCAGTCCGCCAAGAATGTGACGGGTGACTTCGCGCTGTTCACGAATTTTATGAAGCGACTGGTAGCCGTGCCTCATTCAGAAATCAAAGCTCAACTGGATGCGGAGAAGAAAGCGAAGCGAAAGCTAAAAGAGAAACCGCTCTAGGAACATGCGCGAGACTTCCCACAGCTCCATCTCCCTTTCGTTGTAGCGTAGTCGGCAATCCTCAGACCGCGTGAACGATGGTCGAAGTAGCAGCTTATCGACCAAGCCGGAAGTGCCCAACTGAGAGATCACGATTGCCCCTCCCTCTACGCCAACCCTTGCCCAGTCAGACTCGGCATCGACACATTCCTTTGTGACCATAAGAGCTTGCGGTTCAAGGCGATTGAGGGACACATCCCTCCTACGCTTAGCTAGTTTTAGTTCTTCCCAATGGCTGAAGTCAGACTTGATCTGCTCGCGCAGAGTGACCCAGATATTTTCTACGCTACAATCCGCCGTCGCCTTGATCCAATCCATTTTGGGAGCCCCCGGAACTCTATTGTATTCGCTTCCTCTTCCCCCTGTTCTGTCTAGCAGACCGCCCCGGCCTCCTTCCCCGTCAGTTCGGCGTAGGTTACGCGCTTGCCGACGATCTGAGACATAGCCAACCCAAAGCGGGTGGCATCGGAGAACCCGATACGGTTGTTGTACCGGAAAGACTGCTCATCCAAGTAGCGGAACAGGTGGAACGGTTCAACCGAGATGTAGGTTCCACTGATGCCGCGCTTGAGCAAGCTCCAGAGTTCTCAAGCCCGTTCGTGTGGGTGCGACCGCTAACGTATTCAACGGCATGGTCAACCACCTTATGGGCATAGTCAGCAGCAAGCCCTTCGTAGGACAGCAGAGCATCCGAGTAGAGAGCCGAACCAGCCTCTACATGCTTGCGACCTCAGCCTGGAAAACCGCTTTCTTGCGGCTTGGAACGACGATGGTGCGGACTTCACCACCGCGCTCAAGAATACCCATGACGGCAACCTTATCCTTCGTTCCCGTGCCCGTAATGCGCCGGGCCTTCTTGGCAAGGTGCATGTTGCGGGCCTTGCCACCAATAAAGGTTTCGTCTACCTCAACCTCACCGCTGATCTTTGAAAACGAACCCGACTGCATAGCCAAGCGGATACGGTGAAGCATAAACCAAGCCGACTTTTGCGTGATACCAAGAGAGCGGGCGACCTCATAGGAGCTGATACCGTTCTTAGCGGAGCAGATTAGCCAAACGGCGGGAAGCCACTTCTCTAAAGAGATCGGAGAGTCCTCGAAAATCGTCCCGACCTTGAGCGAAAACTTCTGCTTTGGGTGGACTGTACGGCACTTGTAAACATTGGCAGCAGAAAGGTAAGTGACCTTATCGGAGTCACACACTGGGCAGCGTACTACACCATCAACCCAGCGAACGACAATCATGAACTGACGGCAATTCTCTGAGTCTGAGAAGTGAGTGATGGCTTCAAGTAGTGTGTTCGGCGTGTCCATGAATCAAATCTACCGAAGTTGTTACGGTCTGTCAAGTATGTTATTGCCTTTTTTTGTCCGTCTTCAGCGCCGCCTCCGCGTTAAACTTCGGCTCATCAGGGCTTGCGCCGTGGCTATTTGCATTGTCCGCAGGCCTGTTGATCAAGCTGGTCACCGGCCATACTGTATATCGCTTCACGCCGGGTACCAATCGCAAGGCGGTCTGGCTCATTGCAGCCTTTCTGGTTTATGCATGCTGGACAGGGGTCGCCTATCCTCTGCTCTTCGCGGGCACACCGGTCGTCCGCATGGCCGCCGAAGAACCGCTTGTGTGGAGCATGTCGAACTTTTCGCAGCTTTGCTATCTGCTCGCTGTCGCCACACTCTATGTGATGGCGCTGGGCTACCGCCGCGAGGAACTGCGCGATGTGCTTACCTGGTATGTTCGGGGCTGTGTTGTGGCGGCACTGTTTGCTATGTATCAACTCCTGAACGCCATCACGCACATTCCTTATCCCTCCGCGGTCCTGTATTCCAACAAGGCGCATGTGGTCTACAACGCTTACATGATCGATGGGATGTGGCGGCTGAACGCCACGTTCTGCGAAGCCTCGGAAATGGCCGGTTTCCTCATCGTCGGCGTGGCCCTGACCGGCTGGAAACTCGTCACGGAACCCTTTCGCATCAGCCGTCTATGCAGCCTGCTGTTGCTCTTGGTGGCGTTGCTGATGACGGTCTCGAGTGTCGGCTACCTGTGTCTTGGGTACCTCCTTGTGTGCGGCGGGATCTTGGCCGTTCGCTATGTTGCCGGGCAGGGAGGGCTCTCGATTCCCAAGGTCGTCTTCGCTCTTCTGCTGGTGCTGAGCGCCGTGTCGGTGTTCAGCCTTGTGCCGGCAGCCGGAAATGCAGGGACCAAGCTCGTGCAAACCACGCTGCTTGACAAGCAGAACACCGATTCGTATCGCAATCGAACGTTCACCCATGGCGCCGCGCTCGAGGTGTTGTCGAACACTTACTACATGGGTGCGGGCTGGGGGAGTGCCCGGGCCTCAGGCCTTTTCTACATCCTCCTGGCAACTGTAGGTGCCAGGGTTGGTCCTCTTTGTTGCATTCCTCATCTTTCTGACTATTCCTCTGTTCCACACCCAGTCCGAATTGAATGTCCTCAGCAGCCCGACCCAGAACCAGTATGGGCAGGCATTGTTCAGCCTCTCTTTACTTTTGCTGGCGATGTTGGTTGCCGGCGCGGAACCTGTCGACCCTGTCCTTTGGCTGCTGTTTGGCATTGCAACTGTAGGAAATGAGCCTTCGCAGAGATTCTCGCCTCGTAGCTCCGTGATGTCGATCCCTCGCTTTTCCGCACGCCTGCCTGCTTAGCCGCTCAGCGACGGACTCGATGTAAGGCCGATCTTGCAGGCATGCTGCGTTTGCGTACCTCCCGAAGCTTCATCGTGTGCTTCAGATCCCTTATGCAGCATGCAACCACCTCGCTGAGATGTTTGCCCCGTGCATTTAGCAAATGGACATATAGAGCGTAAGAACGCGACCAGGCTTTCTACGAGGATAAGAATGCCCGCATTGAAAGAAACGGCAACCCGTTATATCGCGGCGCAGTTACAACGTAGCTACGGTGAATTACAACGGATGAGGCGACTTTTCGTTGCCTTCCTGATTGCCTACGTGGGCCTGCTTACCTGGTTCTGTAGCTTCAAGGTGCTTGACTTCGACGAGTTGCTCTCCTTCTACACCGCACGAGCCTCCAGCGCGGCCCGGTTGCTTGAGTTGCAACGGACCGTGCCGGTTTCGCTCGATCCCCCCTGCTCCATCTTGCAGGCTACTGGGCAATGCACATGGGGCTCAATCCGGTGTTTGCCGTGCGGCTGCCTTCGCTTGCCGGCGCTGTGCTGGCCCTGGCATGCGCCTACCTTTTTACCCGCCAACTTGCCGGGTCCGCGGCTGCGTCGTTCACGGTCGTCGGCCTGCTCATCGCCGATCAGTTTTACATGGTGGAGGCGCGTCCTTATGGCGTGCTGCTGGGGTTGGCCGCACTAGCGCTTGTTCTTTGGCAGAACGTCCTGCGCGGGCTGCATCGAAGGGTCTCTCTTGTCGGCCTCTTTTTGACGCTGGGTGCAGCTATCAGCAGCCATTACTTTGGCATCCTGCTGTTGGTCCCGTTTCTGCTGGCTGAAGGCACCCGCACGGTGCGGCGGCGCAAACTGGATTTTGCACTGGCCACGGTGCTCACAATCAGCCCTATCTTTGTCGCTGGATGGCTGCCATTTCTGGCGGGCGCATGTCAGTACAAATCCAACTACTACATCACAGTGAAATGGTCCGATGTCACTCGCTCTTACACCTCGTCCATCCAGAAGATTCTCGGCGTTCACACTGCCACGGGTGGGTTTCTAGCGTTCTGCGCCGTTCTGGCCCTTATCGCTCTGTTCGCATGGCTTGGTTTTCGCCGCAGCCAGCAACGCGAGCAGACGCATGAAGCTATCGAAGTAGCAACGCAATGGACTGCTGTGGGTGCATTTGCGTTGCTTCCGGTTGCCGGGGTGCTGCTTGCCGTGATTGCCTCCGGAGCCTTTGAGATCCGCTACGTCATCGAGTTCACGCTCGGCACGACCATCTGTCTGGCGGCGGGACTTGCGGCGATCGTTCGGGGGCAAGCTCTTCGCACGACTCTGCTCGTCGCAGGCTGCATCCTGGCTGTGGTCTTGTTCGGTAAACGGGTGAGTCAGGATGAGGTAGATCGCGTTCGTCTCGAGCAGGTTGCCGGTGCAGCGCTGGCAAGGCAGACGCTGATGACGGATAAGGAAGAGTTTCTATGGCTACACGCCTTTTACGGCGCTGGTTCCGGAGCTGCCAATGCGGTCTGGGTAGCTGACCTTAGGCGCGAGGTAGCGGCAACCCGCAGCGATAACGTCGATCGCACCATGATCAACCTGCGGACCATGGCTGGCCTGCCTGTGATCTCCTACAACGAGGCTATCTCCGGCGTGGGGCAACGGCGGCTTATCGTCAGCGAGGAGAGTAACCCCCCAAACTGGCTTCCGGCAGCGCTGATTGCATCCGGTATGCAGCTTACCTTGATGAAGACCAAAGGGGTCAACGCGACAGATTCCGTGCGCGTCTACGAAATTCAGGCGCGCCATGAACTCACCATGCGCTGAGCTCCGGTTCAGCGGATTGAAAGATCAGCTTACGGGGCGCTGCAGATAGCCACGGCCATTCGTGCGGTATGACTGATCGAAAGCGAGCAGCCTGGGTGAAATGGGCGGCCCTGGTCATCGCGCAGGATTTCAATGCCTTTCAAGTTGCCGGCCGGCGCGCTCGCGTGGCCTGCCTTCAGGATTGCTTCCTTCGCTGCCCAGGTACCGCAGAATGACGCGCGGACATGAGGTTGACGAATGCAGAAGGCGATCTCGGTGCTCGTAAAGTTATCCTGATAAAACTCGTGCTCCCGGTAGTCCCCGGCGGCAGGCAGGTTTTCAACCTCCTCGATATCGATGCCGATAGCCTGCGATACTGCTGCCGTTGACGGAGCGGCGACCGTCGAAGTTTTTTCCTGTGCCGCGGGCAATCGTGGGGTTTCGCCCTGTACAGTCAGGAGTTCTCGAATTGAGAAGGGAACGCTCGAACTGATAACCGAAAGCCGCACGGAGACCTGTTGATTGCGTGCCCAGGACGCGAACGCGGCACGTTGCACCGAACGCAGCCGCAGGGGCGTATCGACCCCAAGCTTCTCTCCGGTCAGCCGCGAAAGATAGCTTAGAACGTTTTCGGTCAAAATCTGCTCCATTGAAAGTCTCCCTGTCAAAGTGTTTGGTCCAACAATTACCAACCGTTCCAACAGCTTCCGCAGCAAAGGAGTTCATCGCCGTTCGCTCCCGCTACCTTGAGCAGCCCCTTTTCGCGGCTTGAGGTGACCGCCTCAGCCGCAGAGCGCGCACAGAAAGCGCATACCGGTCCGGAAACGACCTTGCAGCTGGTCGAGGAGAAGCTCAGGAGACGCTCCCGCAGATCACCCAGGAACGCCATAACTTCGCGGCCCTCGGTAACCCGATGGTCGAAGCCGGCAAAGAGACGATAGCCTTCCTTCAAGCTCAAGGTGACGCCCACAATGCAGCTCTGACCTCGCGGCAGCAGCGGCAGAACGAAATCCAGCTCGCCAGCGGAGAGATCGGTGACCGTGAAGGTAGCGCGCGTCAACTCCAGCGCCGTCAACTCCCCGTTAACATAGCGCGAAACCGCATCGGCGATTCCGTTCTCAATCTTCCCTAATTCGGCCTGATCCGTCCTCTCAAAGCCGTACACCATGAGCCGGTTACCATCATCAATGGCCAGACCCGCGTTCACGGCTTCGTGGAGGAAGATCTGGCCGTCGGCGTAAAACGCATTTAGGCGCGGGTACTTGCGCATCAACCGAGACGCCTCGTAAAGCAGGAGGTCGGTGATTCGGCCCTCAAGAAAGTTGCCCGGATTGCGACGAACTTGCAGCGGTCCGAGACTGACGCCGAGCACAGAGAGCATCGTCTGCCCCGCACCCTGGCTGAGTACGTCAATCTCCGCACGTTTCCGTTGACCTACTGGATGCCCGATGAGCGAGCCCGCAATAGCGTTTGCCGCAGGCGGAGTAGGCGCAGGTACAGGATCGGACGCCGACTGGATCACGGACGACACTAATTCGTCCTGGCATTGGATGTGCGCGAGCACATCGGATGTTGTCACAAAGTCAGCGTCGAATTGTGAGGCCGACAGGTTGTATTTCAACAGCAGCGCGGCCGCAGCTCTCGAAAAGCGTCCTTCCCCCTGCAGCTTCGGTGGCGCAGGCGCCGTCACGATGGGCGCAGGTATCAGCGCGGCAGGCTTCGGGAGGTCGGCTGCCGCGGACCTGCCGACAGGGACGATGCGCGCGATGACAACGCCGAAGTTCACCCTTTGCCCGACGACCAGATCATGCATCAGCACACCGGTGCCGGGAGAAACATACTCCTCCGTAGCCTTCGAGTTTTCAATCTCAAAGATAGGTTCGTCCTGGACAACCGACGTTCCGCTTGGCACAAGCACCATGGCAACCGTCGCGGATTCGTCGTTAGCGGTGTCGCGTTCCAATACCACCTCAAAGGTACTCACAGCACACGCCCCGGAAAGGCCAGGATCGCTCCACAGACATCGGCGATGCTCGGGAGCGCTACTGCTTCAAGCGAATGCGCCGATGGAATCGGCACTGGCTTGCCGCTGACTCTGCTTGCGTGGAAGCTTGGGCCCAGGCGCTCGTGCAACTGCGCGATCAACTCCGCGCCCAGGCTGGCGAAGCCTGCGCCTTCTTCAACTACAACGAGGCACCCGGTCCGCTTGACTGCCTCAACAATTGGATTCAGGTTCAGCGGCGACAATCCAACCGGCACCAACAGCTCGGGTACCTGGTCCGTGTTGTCGAATATTTGTAGTAGCTCATCCGGCGACGAACCGAGCCATGCCTCCATAGGCCAGCAGGGTTACCGTTGCGCGCGCGTTCTGAGGATGAACGGACAGGGTCGGCAGCAACGTCCCGTCAGTTTCGGCGACATAGCCCAAAGGCGGTACGAAGGTTCGCGCGGTATAGTCGCTCTTATTTTCGAGGAGAATAACCGGGCAGCGAAGCTGCTCGAGACCTGTCAGTTGCGCCGGAATCTGCGTCAGCGAGTTCAGGCTAACGGTGCAGGTGTTATCCACCCCGATCAGGAATCGCTCCAGCGACTGCGAGTGCGTTGGCCCGTAGCCGCGCCGTCCACCCATCGGGGTCCGCAGAATCACCGGGCAGCTCAGCTTCCGGTTGTACATATTAAACATCTTCGAGGCGTTGTTGACGATTTGATCGAAAGCGTACGTGATGAAGTCGCCGAACATGATCTCGACGAAGGCGCGACGTCCCGTCACCGCCAGGCCGATGCCGATACCGGTAATTGCCGCCTCGCTGATGGGGGTGGTTCGTATGCGTATGCCGAACGCGGTGGACATGCCTTTGGAAATTTTGAAAGCGCCCCCGTATGGATCCTCGATGTCCTCACCGAGGAAGAATGCCTCCGAATCGCGCTTGAACCATGAGGTGTAGAAGCTGTTCAACTGCTGCGCCATGCGCCGATCTTCGTTGGGGTCGGACGGCAGAGGCTGCCACTTGACCGGGTCCGTTGCGGCCGGTCTCGGCAGTTGGTCGGTAAAGTAATGCTGCGGCCGCAAGGCAGGCTTGGTAAGGGCCAGCGTGATCGCATCCGCAGCCTCTGCGGCGTACTCCTTGTATAAGGTTTCAAACTGCTGGTAGTCACGAACCGCGACGGTCGCCGGATCGCGCTCTCGAAACCAGGCCACCTCATCGGGATTGCGGGTGTCGTCACCCTTGGAATGTGGACTGAGACGATAGGTCCCGAGTGTGATGAAGGTCGGCAGACTCTGCGTCCTTGCGCGGTTTACCGCTTCACCAAGCACACGGTCGAAGCGCCCAAGGTCCCACGTATCCGCAGAGACAGTCGTGACGCCGAAGCCGCGCGCCCGGTCGGCAATTACTCCCGCGACCGAGTTGGCCTGTGGCGTAGATTGGCTGTAGAAATTGTTTTCGCAGATGAGCACATGCGGCAGGCTCCACAGCGAATCCAGATTGAGTGTTTCGTACACGATCCCTTCGCCCAACGTGCCTTCGCCCATGTAAGAGATGACGGCGGCATCGCCACCCTTGGTTTTGCGGTCCAGCGCAATACCGGCCGCGACCGGCAATAGCCCCCCTTGCTGGCCGTTTGAAAAGAAATTCTTCGCCCAGAGGTGCTGACTGCTGCCGATTCCCGCGCAGACGCCGTCCTCATTTCCGACCAGCTCATCGATGAGCCCGCGCCAGTTGCGCGTGGCGCCGATAAAGTGACCATGGCAGCGATGATTGGAAGTTACGAAGTCATTCCAGCGGAGGTACTTGCCCAGCATGGCACCGGAGAACTCCTGCCCAATGCAGGTGTGGATGGTGCCATGCAGTTTGCCCATGCCGAAGAGCGCGTAGAGCGCATTCTCAACCGCACGGATTCTAAGAGCGAGCTCGATCTCCGGGCCATTTGCGGTGCTAGATAGAAAGAGATGTGTGGCCTCCAAACCTTCCGCAGCCGTTACGCTGATCGAGTCCAAGGCAGCCGCGAAGGCAGGCCGCGCGTACGCTGTTTCCAGTTCAATGAGCGCCATTGTGATTTGCTCCTTGCACGGTGTGACGCCAACCTTACATGGATAAGCCGCGACCGCAAAGAAATGTAGTCGGGAGGCTCCCTGAGCACATTTTGTCTAGGTAGGAAACCTCTTTACGGATACGATTTGGGTGGTTACATTTCCAGCATGAGAGGAGATCCCTGTTGAGCGACTATACCTATCGCGTTACAAACTCCCTGTTAGGCAGTGAGCTGCTGCCCGCCTCCCTGCGAACCAAAGCCATGCGCGCCCTGGGCTTCAACATGTCCAGTGAAGCGACCATCTGGGCAGGAGCAAATCTACGTTCGAAGAAAGTCAAAATCGGCCGGGGCGTCTTCATCAACGTAGGCTCCTATCATGATGGCTACGATCATCTCGAAATCGAGGACAACGTGCGGATCGGGCCGTTCGTGCGAGTCCTCACCGCAACGCATGACATCGGTCCCACGCAGCAACGAGGCATGATCGAAGTCGTCGGCAAACCCGTATGCATCAGGGATGGATGCTGGATCGATTCCGGCGTAACGATCCTCCCCGGTGTCACGGTCGGCCGTGCCTGCGTCATTGCGGCCAACTCGGTGGTCTTTGAAGAGACAGCAGCCGATGGCATGTACGCTGGAAATCCTGCGCGACGCGTGCGCGACTTGGAAATATAAGTGCCATGTAGATTAGGGCAGTGCACGCACACTGCCGGAATCAGGTAGTCAGGCTTGCAGCGCCCAATCCTTGAGTGAGGAAGGAAGAGCGGTGTCTGCCTGGTGAACCGTGATTGCCTCACAACTCACAGCGAACTTCACCGACTGGGCGATAACACACTTCGCGTGGGCCGCCTCGTGCAGCGATTTAACCAGGACCGAGCTGACATGGTGCGGCACGGTCACGCATGGACGAAGCGTGACGGAAAGAAATTGCGCCGTTCCGTCCGGCCTGACTTCCATGACACCTTCAGCAGAATCGTTATATTCATGCACGCAGATGCCAACCTCAGAGCAAAGGTGCAGAAACCACAACTGGTGGCACGCTGAGATTGCGCCGACCAGTAACTCCTCAGGGTTCCAACGCGTAGTATCGCCTCGAAACAGCGGATCCGACGACCCGTTGATTACCTGCTTGGCTGCGGTGGAGAGCTCGTAGCTGCGTTCGTAGCTGCGATAGCCGTTGGTTCCCGCGCCGGTGTTTCCCGTCCAGGTCACGAGGGTTCTGTATGTGTGGTTGCGTGTCATTTGCGGCTGTCTCTCCTTGCGCTCCGTGTCCGGCTCGCCGGGCGTTACCGCTCACTCCACTTTGTCCGATCAGAACTGGAGCGATGCAGGCGGCCGCCTACTTTCGGTCAGCCGCCCACATTCGGCGCTGCGAATCAGTCTGAGAGGGCAAGCAGGTTGGGAACCTCGAAGGTAAAAGCTGCGCGAGCGAATCAATCCATGGGACGTAGTACACCGCCTCAATTGGCCGCGGAACCCTGTATCCTCAGTGGCTAGGTTTCTTCAACCAAGAATGATGTAAGGGAGAATAGCATTGATGGCGGACACCGTATTCTCAGGCTTCGAAACTGTGCGTTTTGCAGGCCGTGAAAGCACAAAAGCGCTTGCTTACCGGTTTTATGACGCTGACCGTGTGGTTTTGGGCAAGCCGCTAAAAGAGCACCTGCGTTTTGCCGTTGCGTATTGGCATTCGCTCGCGATGACAGGCACGGACCCGTTTGGTGGAGCGACGCTGAACCGGCCGTGGATGCAGGCGGGCGATCCGATGATGCAGGCGAAGCTGAAGGCCGATGCAGCTTTCGAGTTGTTTCGTGTGCTCGATCTGCCGT
>JAABUZ0100006618.1_pt1 | contig 14397 bp, 14 predicted proteins | sample 5562091 | NCBI WGS metagenome assembly JAABUZ01 (sample SAMN12813069, study PRJNA571459) | rock metagenome | isolation source: Antarctica rocks | place: Antarctica: Victoria Land, Linnaeus Terrace sud | collected 2015-12-21 | reverse complement strand
TGCAGTGGCTTGCTAAGAACCTTTTGGGCTGTAAACCACGCTTCAAGAGAGCAATTCTATTTTTACAGGTAGACGAGCTTAATTACAAGTAATGTCTGACAATGGTAACAACTCGCCTCTTACCAGTCGTCCCATCTCTTATATTAATTAGATGCATTTATGTCTATACTTCCTGATATAAACATTGTTTACCTGACTAAACAGGTTGTGCGTCAGGCAAGTGTGGGATTGAGTATCATACGACAAAAGAGAATTAGCCCCAAGAATTAACTCCGACATTTTGAACCAGCCCCAACTGCTTTGTCCTGATTTCTGTTAGGATGAATGCCCGCCAGTACATTCCGGTCTGCTGCTGGCGCATTGGAGCTTGCTCATTCGAGCCACCCACTGAACAACAAAATTCTTGCTCTTAGACTGGTTCCAGACATCTATTTGGAATAGGGGCACCACTTGGAGCAACTGCATTCATGACATTTCATTCTCTCGGTCTTTCGACCGACCTGCTTCGTGCTGTCGCCGATCAGGGCTACACCAAGCCGACGCCCATTCAGCAGCAGGCCATTCCCGCCATCCTGCAAGGGCAAGACATCCTCGCCAGGGCTCAAACTGGAACGGGCAAAACCGCAGGCTTTACGCTGCCGTTGCTGCACCGCCTCAGCAGCACCAACCCAAGTTCGGGACATTGCAGCCCTCGCGCCCTGATCCTCACTCCAACGCGGGAACTGGCCGTTCAGGTCAGCGAGAGCGTCAAAACTTATGGCAGATATTTGTCTTTGCGCTCGGCAGTCGTTTACGGCGGCGTTGGCATTGGAGCGCAAATTCAAACGCTGCGGCGGGGAGTGGATATTATAGTCGCTACTCCCGGTCGGCTGCTCGACCATCTAGGGCAGAGAACGCTGGATCTATCTCTTGTTGAGATATTGGTGCTCGATGAGTGCGATCGGATGTTAGACATGGGCTTTATCCACGACATCCGCAAGATTCTGGCAACGCTGCCTCTGGCTCGGCAAACGCTGATGTTTTCCGCCACCTTCTCCAAGCCTCTACAGCAGGTTGCGAACAAGCTGCTCAGATCCCCTATCTTAATCGAAGTGGCTCCCCGCAATACCGCTGCTGAGCAGGTGCAGCAGGTGGTGCATCCGGTCGATTGCAATCGCAAGCGAGAGCTGCTTTCCTATCTGATCGGCTTCCACAACTGGAAGCAGGTGCTCGTCTTTACCCGCACCAAGCACGGTGCGAACCGTCTAGCCGAGCAGCTTGCCAAAGACGGGCTGAAGGCTACGGCGATTCACGGCAACAAATCTCAGGCTGCCCGCACCCGTGCGCTAAACGACTTTAAGCAGGGTCAGGTGCGGGTACTCGTCGCAACTGACCTGGCCTCTCGCGGACTAGATATCGATCAGCTGCCTCACGTGGTCAACTTTGAATTGCCCAATGTGCCCGAAGACTACGTGCATCGCATTGGTCGCACCGGTCGCGCTGGGCATGAAGGACAAGCTGTTTCTCTCGTCAGCAGTGAGGAATATCCACTCCTCAAGGATATCGAGCGATTGATCGCTCGAACCCTGGTCCTAGACGTGATTGCAGGTTACGAGCCGACCGTCTCAGCCCAGAGTGGAGTTGACCAATCGAGCCGCCACCACTCCCATCAAGGTCGCCGTAACCAGGCACAGTCTCACAAGCAATCCGCAGCAAAAAGCAGCAAAAAGTCCACTTCAGCAGTCACACGCGCTCGCAAACGGCTCCACACTGCTTAAGAATCTCCTGGGACCGCGGGGTCTGGAGCGATCGTACCCCCTAGAAAAACCTCCGCGCATTTAGGTCAAGCACTGATTCAACACCCCTGTTGAGAAGCGAGGTATTAACGCCAATGAGGGCACAGAATGTTGCATGAATTATAGAGCGTCATCCTCAACACCACCATTGATTGATGCACCGACAGATAACCTAATACAGGATGACGCTCTATTTTTGGCATCGGCGAGCGCGACCATAATGTCTGGGTTCGTTGTAACCCAACAGCCATCTTCATGCTGGCGATTTACTTTACTCCAAAACAGAGCTTCAAGTGTCATAAACTCTCAAGTTTTTTCATCACCTTTGTTAAAATTGTTGGCTGGTTAGACTCCATAACTTCTTGCGTTTCTCATGATTCTCCGCATTCAGACAATTGTCCCACTCAACCTAGATTTTAAATAAAAGCCCTGGTACAACTCTACTCGGGCTCTTGAGCATATATTGCATCGACTGGGGTTAGTGTTTCCAGTTTCGGCTTCAAACTTTCATGCTGCCGATTCCTTACTCTTTTACCTTGTTCTGACATCTCCAACCAATGCTTGTAATGTTGTCTAAGCATTAGTGCCATTGGGTCATTACGAGACTCCAGGTAAGCAATAGTTTGGCAGACTAAATTGTTTGGTAAGATAACGCCAGCAAATTGCTGTTGGGTTACAACTAACCCAGACATTATGGTCAAGCCATCCGTTGCATTAGTGTCTAAGCTCTCAACAAGGAGTGTGAATAAGTGCACAGAATGTTGCCTGAAAAATAAGGCGGAATCCTGTTTTAGGTTATCTGTGGGTGTGTCAGTAAATTGTGTTGTTGAGGATTCCGCCTTATTTTTGGCATCGGCTCCCTCGACCTAAATGCGCGGAGTTTTTTTAGGGCTGCAACAAAAGGGGCTCTAACATTGCAGTTGGGATCACAAAAGGCAACAACTTTATCGCCTTTCATGTGCTTGTGCCCGCTAAATCCGAGATGGGAGCCGCCTTTTTTCGCCGCTGTCGTCGTACCATCACCGTGGATGACGCTGATGTCGAGGTACTCTTTCTGGTGAAGCTGCGACACAGAGCCCGCGAAAATGGCATCAAAGCACCCATGGGCTTCAAAGCGCCTAAAGGCCCGATAGATTCTTGTGTAGTGGATCTCCGGTCGCCCATCTTTGTTCTTCAAAGATGGGCAGCTCTTTCCACTGACACCCGAGTTACAACAGTTTCAGAATGTAGTTAAAGATCACGTGCAAGCCGAGCTTCGGCTGAGGACCACGACTCCCAGTGTGCAGGTGGGGTAAGACAAATTTCTCAAACTGCTCGAAGATCAAATGCGTTGGAATTCCTTGCCCAGGTTGAGTTTGAGCCATCTTTACTCCTATCGACCGTCAAACTAAAGAGACTTTAGTCATTTTAGTTTGAGTCGATAGAATTCCATGTATCGTAAGGATTCCAGACAAATTCACCTAGAGGGCAAAACCCGCAACCAATTGTGACAAACAGGTTGAACGATAAATTACCGATTTCAAGTTGTTTCACGAGTATGGCATTATGTCAAGACTAATTTAGATGCGTTTGCCCTGGCTCCACCCCCCATTGAACCGCAATCGCTGCTGCAAATGTGAAAATTTCGCACCGCTTCTTGAAACGCTCTGATTGGCGAACGCTTTGTTTCCTGCTTCAAAAGAATCAGCTCGCCCATTGCCCGACGCTTGTAATTCGCAATCGCATCAAAACCGCCAGCGTTGGAGTCGACGGTGACGCAACAAGGGAGCGCTGGCAATAGAGGGCGATCACTAGCAACAGACAGCTTTTCGCCCTGTCCGGAGTGAAACTGAGGACTGTGCCTCTTGCCAATAGAGCCTGTCGCAGACGGGCGGCAGGTTTTTAGAGTGCGTTACTTCTGTGGCAAGATTGGTACAAATCCCGACATGGAGAAAGTCATGCTTTTATTTTGGGTGTTTAGTCTGTGTTCAAATAACTGGTTAAGTCGTAAAACTAACCTGCAAACTGATGAGCTATCTAAAGTTTGCTTTCACTGCCTTCATCATGCCAGCTGTTCTGTGTGCTAGCTATTCAATTATGTATCCGGGCGAAGAGAAAATTATTTGGAGTTGTGGTGCTTTGAGTGCGAATCGTTCCTATCAGGTCAAGCAGCTTAACAGAGCTGCCACATACTTTGACCTAGTGATTTACGATGGACCTATCTTTGATAAAGCGAAATACGTAGAAACCGTTCAGATTACTATAGACCACCTTGGTCAGCGGCAGTTGACTGGCAGTGGACAAACATCTGCTGGCACGACCATTAGAGTCAGAGCCTTTGGTGGAACGGTGGCATTTAATGTAAATGATGACAAATTTGGTTCCGCTTCTGGTCGATGTAACCGCAACGTGGAACTCAATTAGTAGCCCACTTCAGTCTCCTTTAAGGTTTCCTCAGTCGTTAAAACAGGAATGACATCAGGCGCAAAAGCAAAGCTGACTTGGCGTCGCCGTTTGAGCTTTAAGCTGATGGCAACCAAAGCAACAGCAGTCAACCCAATTGTCGCAGAGGGCTCAGGCACTTCATCATACTCGAACACCTCTCCCTCAAGGGCAGGGGTGCTTTCAGGTGGACGATGGAGCATCGTTCCCTGCTCGTACGAGTAAGCAAGCTTGAGGAGGGTTGGTTCGCTGAAAGCCTCGCCTAGAAGACTGAAGCCCACCGGAAGCCCGTCTGTCGTATACCCAGCAGGTACACTAATTTCAGGAAATCCTGAATATGGGCTTAGACGATTGGCTGAACCTGTATTTTGGTTTTCAGTTAGCAAGGCGGGTGGGTTTGTAGAAGTCGGGTACAACAGAGCATCCAAGTGGTTTTCATTGAGTGCTGAAAGGATTGCTTGCTGTGTTATGACCGGTCTGTTTTTAATAATGTCTTGGTATGTGGGATCATTTGCCAGAGATTGGCGACTGTTTCTTACGATCAGGGTGTCTTTGTTTGACGTCAGGTATCCTCCAGAGTCAATGATGTCCTGTAAGGAATGGACTGGCGCGTTGGGGTGTTCACTCAGGTAGTTGTTGAGATTAAACTTAAACTCATAGCTGCTCAGGCTGGGGTAAGACAAGATTTTATCCAGGTTGGGAATGGTGACATTTTCAACAATGTCAGCGCCACGGCTCTTTATGTCTGCAATGGCTTGATTGACGACGGCGTTAGTCTGGGCAGCGCCTGGGTCAGCGTCAAGACCAAACAAATCTCGTACAACACCGATACGCGAACCCTTCAGACCGTCTACTTTCAGAGAGTCTGTGTAGCTGGCTGGAATCTTGCCAATACTTGATGCCGTCACAGGATCTTTGGGATCGTTTCCGACCGTGGCATCCAAGGCTAGGGCAGCATCTCTGACAGTTCGCGTTAACGGTCCTCCCACATCTTGAGAGAGCGCGAGTGGAATAATGCCAGAACGGCTTGAAAGCCCAATCGTTGGTCTTACCCCCACCAGACTGTTGAATGTGGCTGGGATTCGAATCGAGCCACCGGTGTCTGTGCCCAAGCCAACGGCACCAAAGTTGGCAGCGATGGCCGCCCCCGTCCCACCACTTGAGCCACCAGGAGTTCTCCTGGTGTCGTAAGGATTGAGCGTTGTTCCACCCAGAGAGCTAACCGTTGAGAACGAAAAGGCAAACTCAGACAGATTAGCCTTTCCCAAGACGATTGCCCCGGCATCGCGTAACTTCTGCACCTGGAAGGCATTGTCTGATGGAATGAATCCCTTCAGTGCCAGGGCTCCAGCCGTAGTGGGGAGGTCAGATGTATCGTAGTTATCCTTCAGGATGACGGGAATCCCATACAAAGGGCTGGTGGGTTTCTTTAGCTGCCGCTGGGCGTCTAAAGCTTCAGCTTCCTGTAGCGCGTTGGGGTTGACTGCGATCAGAGAATTAAGGCCGGGACCAAGCTTATCATACGCAGCAATGCGATTCAGGTACAATTGCACTAGTTCTTTAGAGGTTAATGCTCCAGAGTCAAAGGCGGCATCGATGTCAGAAATAGTGGCTGACTCCAGGCGGAAAGTTGCTGCTAGTGCTGTAATGGGTAACAGCCCCAGCATCACCGTTTGAATTGCTAGTAAAGTGGTCGTTTGTTTCAGTGTTTTAATCACTGTACACCTTTCATTCTTAAAAACTTGGCTTGTGTAATTCTCTAAGTGTTAGGTAAAGAAGGAGTAAATATATCCTTGTGCATTAGACTGCTTGCAAAAGTCTAATGCCATCTCTGCTGAACCTCGCCCAAAGACTCGGAACTGTCCCAAGGTAAGAGGCTTGTGTCAAAATCGCTTTGTACCAAGAAATTGAATGGCAGCGACTTTGAGAACCCTAAAGCTATTAGTTTTTTGCTTGTGCACAAAAATTAAGGTTCACTAACATTAAGAACGTAAGTATTCCTGCGTAACTCCGTACAGACTATATTGAATGCTAAAGCAAAAATGTACTATTTGTTACAAGAAATCGAATATCTGTACTTTAAATTCCTACTAAGTGTGTGTTTTGATTCAACCACCCCAACCTGCTTTATCGAGTTTGGGGATTGCGTCTAGACTCCACCTCAATTCTGAGAACCTTTTCAGGCGCGAAGCTAAAGCTTCACGGTCTGATGCATCTTTCTAAGGCTGAAATTCGCCCCGTTGTCTCCCAGTCTTGCCGAGAGACAAGCGTTCTAAGTGCAATATTCCTGGCTCCTAACAAATCAGCATGAAGTTCAAATAAACAAGCCTGACAAATAAAAGTCAGCCCCTTTTTAGGCCGATTCTCACGACTGGTGTAACCTCACTTGCAACACCCTTGAGACGTGTAATCAGCATCTACTTTAATGGCAAGAGAGACAACTAAAACTGCTTCGTAGTCAATAAAGCTGTGCAATTCAGCAAACGACCACTTGGCTTGGTTCCGATTAGCCCTTCTTTGTTTAATGGAAGCTTTCTTACCCACGTCTTCCCCTCTTCCGAGGGGGTAGGGGGTGGCGCGTTCTCTGATGTGAGTTAAGTCTTCTAGACCGATTAAGCAGCCAGGAGTTGTTATCTTCTTGGCTAAGCAATGATTCGTATCAGCGACAAACCGTCTCTCCCACACAGACATTGAAATTAGTCTCCTTGTAGCAGAACGGGTGCCTTTACGCTGTAAGGTCTTTACCACCTTTTGACGGCGGTTAGCCTTGTGAATTACTGCCTTGCCTAGGGTTCCTGCTGCTCCAAACCGCAGAAAAGCGCCATGACTGCGTTCTCGCGCCATTTTTCGGATACTGCTGCCAGCTTTTGGCATTGATGCACCTTCCCTTAAGGGAGCGATCGCACAACAATTCTTGTAATAACACAGCCGGGGGTCGGTGGTTAACCAAAACTGGGGGAGCGATCGCGGGGGTAGGTTTCCCCTAGAACTGAGGGCGATGTCATTAGGTGGTGTTTCGATACTCGTACATCCCCAGCGCGAGTCAGTCAAAAGTCGGTTTTTTGCCCAAATGTTTTGCCAGACGCCGATCAACTCTTCTGGCGCTTCCTGTGTCTCTAGAGTCTTTCCCCGCAACAACCCAAAAAATCTCGCCATCTTCCGGGCTTTGGTAATGATAGAAACGCCTTTATAGCATAAATTAATAATATAAAATGCATAATCTATACAATTTCTTATGCAATTCTTTAGAGAGTTGAACAAATTAAATTGGCTAGTATAAGCTGAGCAAATTAACTGAGTTATGTAAGTTTCTTCTAGTCCAGATCTGTATGTCAATTTCTTAAAAACTCATCTGGACTGGCTGTGACTCTCATCACACGGTTAAGAATAGAAACACCCACAATGGTAAGGCAAAGCATCAGCGTAATGATTGTGGAAGACAATTTATAGAAAACCAGACTAAGAAATATGTTAACCAGGCAACCCTCGACCTGAGCGACCTCCTGTTGCTAGAAGGAATTTCTCTATGAGGAATTGCTAGGGTAACAGGGGTTTCTTTAAAATGGATACAGGACTACGTTAACCAGAAAATCGCTCATGGGACTCGTAAAATCAACGTTTCAGACAAGCCTAATTACAAACAAAATAGGATTGCTATATCTTTTATGCAACTTGAATGTACAGTAGCTTAGTTATGACTTCTTTAAAAACCCTTTTCTTTTCATATTACGCTTGAGCAGCGAACCTGTACCCAAAGCTCCAATTGCCAATATACCGATTGTAGCGCTAGGCTCGGAAACTGAACGGGTATTGTTGTCGGGATGCAGCGTTACCGTGATTTTGTCAATCACCTCACCCCCAACAACATTGTCAACAGGACCTCCAACAATACCTCCACCAAACGTAGACACATAAGCGGACGGATCGTCAGATAGCGTTTTACTTCCAGATACATTCTTAATTAAGCTTTTGCCCGTAAAGTGCATCCCGAAAGTTTTGGGTTGAGGCTGGTCAAGATCATAAAGTATGCCCAAGCCTGTAACAGGCATCGTGTTGTAAGACTCTTCTCTTACATTTAGATCTAAAGACTCAAATTGAGAGACTTTTAATTGAGAGTCTTTTATAGTAAAGTTAGAGATTGCCTTGGGATAGAAACCTGACGAACTGGCTGAATTTGTATCCACAACGTTGGTGTCCAAAGTGAAGGAACCAGTTCCTCCTTGTATTGTGGTATAGTTGAAGTCCAAGAGGGTGGCCTGAGCCGGAGCCGAGATTACTCCCATCGTTGCGATCACTGCTGCTCCCGCTGTAGCCATTGATAATTTATTTAACAGCATTTTAGCTAAGTCATTTCAATTAAATGTGACTAAAGATGCTTGGAGTAGCAGACGGTTAAAGAGAATGACGACGTTGCTGAAGCATTCACCTTACGCGGCTTTTAATTGTTGAGTTAAATAGCTTAAAACTCTGCTACTCTTGAAGCATACTAACTTGATTTCGGTTGCCTGATATGTTGTCTTCATTTTTACCTACACATGCTTCAACAGAGTTGAATTAAAGTTTTAAGACTGGACAATTTATGTAATTTTTAGGTGAATTGATTGTTACACTTACATAAGTTGCTAGTTATCTAAGCTAACCAAACAAGCAGGGTAAACGAGCTAAAATATTGAACCTCCGAAAGACTTTGTGTAGCGCTCCTTCCCGCCATTGCTACCTCCCTGTCAATCAATTTGTCTGTGATTTACTAGCTCAAATCTTTCCCCAAGACCGACTCCAGAAATTTTTTAAAGCTCTACTGGGATTCCCAGTCAGCCTACACAGTGACTGGCGACTGAGCATAAGCGCCTAACTGTCAGCAGAATTTGAGCCAGTTATTCTTTCTCCTGAAGAACACATTTGGACATCAAGCCTCCTTTTGTTGGCTCCACATAAATGACGGCCTGCTGTGAGTATCCACAAGCCTCCCCCAGAAACTAAGAAGATTATGATAGCTGTCACTGGGTGAAGTGCGAGCATACATCACCGCCGCTATTCAATCGAAACTCGGTCTTTTGCTCAGATGTTGTTCCAGACAATGATCAACATCGCTTTGTTGTACCCACAACAATAATAGGATGCTCCGATATCGAAAAGGCTCAAGCATTACTGCCTGAGCCTTTTAAGATTAGATGCGCGTTACTGAAACTGAGGGAGTTCGCCATCGAGCGCAAGCCCTCAAATGTCAGCCAGTATGCACAGGCTAAAAGGGTTTAACCTCAAAGCTTAGTAGCGGCTCGAGAAGCTATTGGTTCCCCGGCTACCACCAGATGAACCTCTGTCTTCACGAGGCTTGGCCTTATTAACTTTTAGATCGCGACCCATCCATTCAGCACCATCAAGGGCATCAATGGCAGCCGTTTCTTCAGCATCTGTACCCATTTCTACAAAACCAAAGCCGCGCAGGCGACCTGTTTCACGGTCAGTGGGTAGCTGCACCCGCTTCACAGAACCATATTCTGCAAAAACAGCATTGAGGTTTTCTTGTGTAACCTCGTAAGATAGATTACCTACATAAATTGACATAGATTGGCTCCAAAATCAGAGAAGTGTAGAGATTTAGATTTCGGAGAGTTGCCTGTAAATACCAAAAGGAAAACGCCTGTCAATACTAAAAACAAAAGCTGCAACCGAATTTATTCTCATCTATTATGATAGCACAGCATTGAAGTTCTTACCCACCGTAACTAGGAACAACAACAGCCCTGGTACTGTGCCGCCCGGAGGCAGTGTAACTAGTTGTGTCCAAGGTGAGGTAATGGCTAAGGTATCGAAGACCGGAAGTTCAGAATTCAACTGCGCGTGGCAAGCCGCTCTGATCCTACTGGCTGTCCTGACTATCATTCTAGGTACCCTCATTAGTTGGACATGGTTTGCCATGATTCAGATGCCAGGAGAAAGCTGACGGGGACAGATGCCGCCACTAACGAACCACGAAGTAGCACTACGGAATGCTCTTCAACGGGATGTGGAAAAGTTCGCCGGTGAGATTGGGCGACGCAATTACGCATACTACAACGGGCTAATGGCTACCGCTGATTTCCTCAAACCCTCACTCGCTCAAGCCGGATACCAAGTCCAACAGCAGGGGTATGCGATCTCCAATCAAACCTATTACAACATTGAAGTCGAAATTCACGGGTCAGACCGAGCCGATGAAATCGTCGTTATTGGCGGTCATTATGACTCGGTGTCTACCAGTCTGACAGCAAACGACAATGGCACTGGTGCTGCCGCCACCCTGGAACTTGCTCGTCTGTTTGCTGGTAAAAAACCTGACCGAAAGAATGCGCAACTGCCCAACCTGACTCCCTCCTACCAAGAGAGATGATGATATAAGGTTATCCACATCGGAAGCCTAGCGAGGCGAAATGAGTTATTGATTGTAGCTCAAGGCGTAGAAGAACGAGTTCGTCGCACAAGCCTGGAGCAACCGTTGTGTCAACGCGGACGCGAACACTGAAGAATTTTAAGCCATCTGTGTTGTCGATACGAATCCTGATTGTGTCCTCTTTCATTCTCCCAACGCCCACTTCTACCTCTGACCAGCATGGCGGGTCAGAATCGGCAACTTCCTTGTATCCAACCACTGTGACCTGATGTCCAGGATACGGCTCATACACTTGGACATCTTGCGCACTAAGAATGAGGGATATGTCCGACTGTGGTTCATTACCACACTTGGTGAGAGTGATCGGAAATTCCGTGCAAAGCCCCGTATAAGCGGCATCACCATACACGCCAGGCTCGTCCCCGAGATGTATGCGGCCTGCCCAGATTAGCTGACTTTTCTGGTTGCTCATTTTTCAGTCCCGTATCCTTTATAAGCCCTGTTGGACTCGTGCCCTTATTCACATATCCTACTTGACCGACTGAATCGCCGGTGTAACCAGGATGATGTGGTAGTTTCTCATTGTCTGATTCGAAAAGCGGTGTGACCCATAACTTCGGGATCGTAGGGAGCGATCGCAAGTCACTTTACCTCTACAGTGGCTCACAAACGTTGTCAAACACATCGACGCTTGCGGGCTGCGATGCCCGTAGGGCATTGTCCCAGCGCATCGCCCTGGAGACAACCTGTAGAGAGCCGATGCTTTTCAGGGTTTTATGAATGTCAGAATAAGGATATAAGAACACTTGAGATTTGGCTGGGCGACACAAAGCGCACCAAGGAAGTAAGACCCATGTTTGAAAAACAACCAGAGGCGATGCAGCAGAGGGTCAAGTCGTTAGCGACTGAATCGCTGCGTCAATCAGATCCATCTGGATGGTTCGAAACCTTATACGCCGAGGCAAATGACCATTCAGAGCAAGTGCCGTGGGCCAGTTTGACACCCCACCCCTATCTACAGGACTGGCTGGAGCATTATAAGCCACAGGGCGATGGTTGCTCGGTGCTGGTAATCGGGTGCGGACTGGGAGATGACGCCGAAGCTTTGGCTCAACGAGGCTTCCGTGTAATGGCGTTTGATATTTCACCCACGGCGATCGCGTGGTGCCGGAAACGATTCCCCGATTCGCTGGTGACATACGTTGTCGCCGATTTGTTCGCGATGCCAGAAGCATGGCATCGCGCCTTCGACTTGGTTGTTGAATCACGCACCATCCAATCGTTACCGCTCAGTGTTCGGTCAAAAGTCATCGAATCGATAGGGCAATTGGTGGCTAAAGGAGGAAGGCTTTCCGTCATTACTCGTGTTCGCACTGACGACGCGGAACCAGATGGTCCGCCTTGGCCGTTGTCGAACAAGGAACTTGCCCAGTTTCAGGGATTAGGATTACAGGAAGTCCGCCGTGATTCCTTTTGCGATACCGATAACGATTCCGTCAAAAAACTCCGTGTCGAATACCTCAGAGCCTATTTATAAGGTGTCGGTCATTCCTAAGTCATGGATTGGCGGGTCTATCATGGTTGGGGGGTGCGATCGCGCTTCCATACCTTTATTATCAGGCTCATTCGCTATCGGCCTTAACCACCAACAGCCGCCCCCGCCCAATTTGTTCCACCAGTTCAGAGCGGCTGAGGTTCATCTCATCTGCGAGTGCGTCCAGCCCTTTCTTAGCAGTGGGAGCAGACAAAGCTAACGACACGAATGGTACGTAGCTGTTCAACTGGATGTGGAAGCATAGCCGTTTTGGTACCACTGCTGCTTTGGCGTGCCGGTTTAGCCTCAGATTCTTGGTCTTGGCATGACGAAAGCTACCTTTCCCACACTTCGCTGATTCACGACCACTAAACACTACTATTTATTCAGATTCTTCTGGCTTGTTCTATATAACACCGGCGATGAAAATAAACGCAAAATTATATCCTTGTTTAGATGAATTTTTATGAAGGCTCATTAACAATAATAGTTATCCGCCGCCATCCTCTGTGATACCACACTGCGGGATAGAAGCAGATCTAGTCAAGGCTGTCAGTAGTTGAGAATAGCTTCATTAGAATGTCTCATGCTTAAGAATTGATGAACATTACTCCTCCCCCCTACTGTAAGCGCTGCCAATTCTACCACGGGGCTAATCAAGTAGTGTGTGGCCTTCATCCTTATGGTCCAGATAGCAAAACTTGTAGCGATTATGTCCCAAAGGCCAGGGGTTTGAAGCAGTGCCAAATCAGTATAGATTGTAGTATCCGCCAGTTCCACGACTGGAAATGGCAAAAGATCCTGATGCTGTGGTTGCTAATGGGAATTTTCGGCTTGGGTTGCGTGATGGGGCGGATCGCTACCCATCCCCCTGCTCCAACGACCAAGACTACCACTAGGTGAATTTCTATTTTATGTTTGTGATAAACTTTATATCTTTGTATGTACGAGCAGCAATAATTCTCCAGTTTCAACTAACTTTATACGCTCTTGAGGTATGAGTATGAACATCTACTTTTTCTCTGAGCGCATCCCCGACCCAAACATGGTCAAGGATCTGGGTGGTGCAATCACTGCTCAGTTCAAAGGTACCCTGAGCGACATTCACCGTAGAAATAATCAAATTGCATTTACCGAAGCCGTGTTTCTTGGCATGCAGACGCTAAATATCTGTCATACCATTCCGGCTGAATCCATTGTGGTAGTAGAGGACTCATTACTGCTGCAAGAGCCTTGGTTAAAAGCAGGGATAACCACACTGCTAATCCCCCAAATGGTTCAAAAAGCGGGTGGCTGGGGAGAAGTTTTGTTGAAATACTGCGGGCTCTTACAGGTTCACCGGATCGAAGTAGTAACCTCTGCGTGGACTGACGGAATTTCGACTGCTGGAGAGAAGGCTCAGTCGCAGGTAACCTTAGCAATCAAGGAGCCACAATAGCGATGAACTTATAAGAAAGAACCTAAAAGAGAAAGTTTTCTGGTTGGTTAAGAAGCTGCTTGAATTGAAGACACTATCAATATAATCAAACCTGTTTCTGATTTATGTTGCAAGGATTTTTTCAAATTGCTCTGACACTACTTCTTGTAGTAGGGGTGACTCCAATTCTCGGCGGCTACTTGGCACGGGTCTTTATGGCAAAGAGAACATTCCTCGATCCTGTCATTACGCCTTTAGAGCGGGTAATTTACACCCTAGGCGGCGTTGACTTACAGTCAGACATGACTGGTTGGCAGTATGCCCAGTCAGTGCTTTATAGCAATTTTGCTGTGGGCATTTTGGTCTTTTTACTACTCATTTTTCAAGCAGGGCTACCCCTGAATCCAACGCATTTAGGAATGCCGACTTGGGATACTGTTTTGCACACAACCATCTCATTTTTGGTTAATGCCGACCTACAACATTACTCTGGCGAGACAACCATGTCGTATTTTAGCCAGATAGCAGCTTTAGGCTTTTTGATGTTTATTGCTGCCGCTACTGGTTTGGCAGTGGGAATTGCCTTCATTCGGGGCTTGACTGGCAGACCATTGGGAAATTTTTACGTAGATTTAACCCGCTCCATCACGCGGGTCTTACTGCCAATATCAATCGTTGGTGGTGTGTTGTTGATTATCTTGGGCGTACCAGAAACTTTAGTAGGTTCGGCGACAATTACAACTTTAGAGGGGGCAACACAAAGCATTGCCTCTGGCCCCGTGGCACATTTTGAGAGCATCAAGATGCTGGGGGAAAATGGTGGCGGTTTTTTTGCTGCAAACTCGGCCCACCCCTATGAAAATCCCAATGGTGCTTCTAA
>JAABUZ0100006617.1_pt1 | contig 14397 bp, 13 predicted proteins | sample 5562091 | NCBI WGS metagenome assembly JAABUZ01 (sample SAMN12813069, study PRJNA571459) | rock metagenome | isolation source: Antarctica rocks | place: Antarctica: Victoria Land, Linnaeus Terrace sud | collected 2015-12-21 | reverse complement strand
GAGAGCGTGGTCCACGCAGCCTCCACCACCAGCGTTGCAGCAGTTGCTTGAGTGGCTCTGGCACGGCCGAGGCATCTATCTCTATGAATCCTCATGACCCCGGTCAACAAAGTACTGCTAAAGGTGCGAATCTCGACCAGCCGGCGGGGGATTATGGTCGTGCCTCCAGAAGTCGCCGGAGCGGCTCGATAGCGGTATCAATAGCAGCCAGATCGTGGGAGTCTAGAACTTCCAGTCCTTCGGCTAACCACACGGTCCGTCGCGCTCGAACCGTTTCGAGCAGTGCCTCACCCTTTTCGGTTGCGTTCAACCCAACCCTACGACGGTCGGTTTGTTCGGTGCGCGTCCGCGTCACAAAGCCCGCAGCCTCAAGACGGTCGATATGAATGCAGAGCGAGGCGGTCGTCATCTCTTCCTGGGCGGCCAGTTCGGTAAGACCAATACCGGGGTGTTGGCGAATCGATGCCAGAAGCGAGATTTGTATTCCAGTGACCTCGAGATCACGAAGTTCACGGCGCAGCCTCCGATTAATACGGAGCAGGACCGGCCGAAGGCGATTCGCCACAGCAAGTGGCTCAACAGCGAGTGCAGCGGTATCCATGACCGCTCCTTTCTCACGATAACTCGTTAATTTAACTAAATATATTATCATGCAAAACGCGCGCTCACTCAAGGACATCTGCCTGGACTGGCTCCACTGCCCTCTACCCGCACTGCTCCTGCGTGTCTCGATTGCCAGGAACGGGCAGCAGTACTCCTTATTGCGCCTGAAGCGTTTGTCGTGCGTCTCTCACGGTCCTCACGACACCTCGTACGTGTTCTGTGATTGCCTCCCAGTTTTGCTCTTCGATATTGTGCTTTGGTACCAGTGCACTCCCGATCCCAACGCCTACAGCGCCGGCGTGAATGAACTCGGTCACGTTTCCTCGTGTGATACCGCCAGTAGGGAAAAACGCTCTGCCATGGAACGGCCCCAGGATATCCTTGAGGTAACTCGCTCCCATGGGTCCAGCGGGAAAGAGTTTCATGAGCCGCGCCCCACCTTGCTCCGCCTGGACGATTTCGGTTGGGGTCAGCACGCCGGGGATGAAAGGATGTCCGGAATCCTGCGCCTGGCGTACCAGGGATGTGTCGAGGTGTGGGCTGAGGAAGAACTGCGCGCCCGCGCGGAAGCCTTCTTCCAGTTGCTTGCTGCTCATAACAGTGCCAGCGCCCACGAGCAGTCTGTCTCCGTAACCGGCTCGCAGCCGCTCAATTGCCTGGAGCGCACCCGGTGAGTCCAGCGTAAGTTCGATTGCATCGACTCCCGCCGCGATCACGGCAGCAGCCACCGCCATCAGCTGCTGCTCCGGCATCCGCCGGAGAATAGGAATCACTCCCACATTTCGGAGTCTCGTTTCGACAAGTTGTTGCTCGATCGGCATCCGCCCTACTCCTCCCATTTGGTGTATCGTCTGGCTTTTCTTCATCATAGTTATACGAAGCTGGAGGTAATGCCGTATGCAACTCAGTTCTCACGTCCACCTCGTGGGCAGTGGTGGCCTCGGGTTTGATCTTACCGATCCTCTCGATTGCCACGTGTATCTCGTCGATGGCGGCAGTGAGGCTGCCCTCATCGACGCTGGTGCGGGATTAGGTTTCGACCAGATCATGGTGAATGTGGAGCTGGCCGGAGTCGAGCCAGAACGCATTCGCTACCTGATCCTGACGCATGCGCACGGTGATCATGCCGGGGGCGCGGCAAAGGTCAGAGAACGGTTACCGCACATCGAAATCATAGCGTCACCACTCGCGGCACAATGGGTCCGAAGTGGCGATGAGAAGTCTGTTAGCCTCGATATGGCAAAGAAGGGAGGCATCTACCCGGCGGACTACTACCTGATTCCATGTCCGGTGGAGAAGGAAGTAGTGGAAGGTGAGGTTGTGCGCGTCGGTGACATTGAACTGGAAGTCTTTGACACTCCGGGGCACTGTGATGGGCACCTGGCATTTCTGGGCACGATCGACAAGCGCAGGGCGCTGCTGGGTGGTGATCTTGTCTTCTTCGGTGGTCAGATTTCGCTGCAAAACATCTGGGACTGTCGAATCCAAGAGTACGCCTCCAGTATGGAGAAGCTGGGCGGGACGGCAGTGGATATGCTCCTGCCTGGCCATCTTTCGATCAGTCTGCAAAACGGCCAGCGGCACATCGACGCCGCGAACGATCTCTTCGAACGAGTATTCGTGCCCAAGGCAATTTTCTAGAAGAAGGTGCGAATCGCTCCAGTGACGTTGTAGTGGTCGTCCACCAGCGGCATCAATTGCCACTTATCGAAGGTGGTGCAGGGGTGCGAGATATCGCACCCAATCAGATCTCCCGGCGCCACGTCCAGTTCTGGATCGACCCACAGATAGGCATGTTGATCGTTCAGCGCCGTCACCTCGACCTGCCCTCCGACCTCCCGCGTCCCATCGCCTCGCCGAAGGGCGAAGGGCATGGGGAGCCTCAGATCGTATGGGGCATCACGCTTCCCGAAGTTGGCAATAGCGAGCTCTGGCTCCGGTCGCGAGAGGATTGTGCCCCAAAGTTCCAGCGCCGGTTCGAGCCTGTCCAATTCCTCGCCTCGGTCCGCCAGGGGTGATGTCGTCTGGTAGGTGTCACGATCATGCGCCATGTACGAGCCAGACCGTACCACAATGCGGACCGAGACCGGCAAGTCCCAGGGCGCTGCAAGGATTTCGACCACCCGGTCGAAGAATAGACTTCCACCGGCGCTCACGATGATCTCCTCTCGGCCCGTAAACAGGTCCGCTGCATACAACTCCATGGTCAGGTCGCGAATGCGCGGCAGGAATCGGTCAACCGCTGCGATGCGCTCCTCAATCGTTTCCGCCGCGACTGCCCCCTCATACCCTTCCACTCCAGCAAGCTGGAGGTGTGGAGCAGCGTCGATGGCCTTGGCCACTGCGCATGCCTCCTCGATCGTCCGGCAACCGGTGCGCCCGGTGGGCACTCCCATTTCCAGCAGAATCTGGAACGGTCGCGTTGTCCGAAGGCGCTGAAGAGCATCGTTGAGTATCGATACTCCCGTGAGGGAATCTATGAGACAGAAGAACTCAAAGTCCGGATCGCGGCCCAGCTCCGTCGATACCCATTCGATTCCGGCAGTGTCAAGTAATTCATTTGCGAGTAGGATCCGGTTCATACCGTGGGAATGAAACACCCGAGCTTGAAAAATATTGGCGACTGAGATGCCCCAGGCGCCCGCATCGAGCTGGAGTTTGGCAATCTGAGGTGACATCGGCGTCTTGCCGTGAGGCGCCAGGGTGATTCCGTTCCTGGAACAGTATGCGGCCATCAGATCGATGTTGTGCTTTAGGGCGCGCTCTTTGAGAAGCATGATCGGAAACATCAAATCTCCCTTGAAGATGTTCCAATGCTGTCTCCCGATGTTTCCGATCGTGACGGGGTGAACACTAGCTGGAAATCCCTTGAATCGCCAATCGACAACTTCCTCCAGAATCGGTGTTACATTTACCTCCTTCAAAGAACACTCCTCTCTCTTTGTCCCATCCGTTGGTGACATGCCCGATGTACTCAAATCATATCCTAGGGCCTATGCGTGAGTGATGAGGAAGAAGAGTGCGCTCCAGTGGGAGGATGACGGTGAAACACGTCGTCAGCCACCGCAAAGGAGCACACCATGGGCTCTACCGCCCCCACCACTGCCCATGCAACCGATCCCCTCGTCATCACACCTGAGAGCCTCCTGGCCGCCCTCGCCACCGTGCCGGATCCGCGCCGGGAGGCGAGTGTTCGCTACCCGATGGCTGCCATGCTGGGACTGGCGGTCGCCGCGCTACTCTGTGCCCATACCTCGGTGCTGGCCATGGCGGAATGGGGAGCACGACAACCAGCTGATCTGCTCGTGACGCTTGGCTTTGTGGACGGAGAGACGCCGCGTCAGTCCACCCTCCACCGCCTCTTCCGCAAGCTCGACCCGCATGCCCTCTCTGAGGCGCTGACCGCCGCCTTCGCTCGGACCGCCGTTCCTCCCGCATCCGAGCGGGGGAGCCAAGGGGTTGCTATCGACGGGAAGGCGCAGCGGGGACGGCTCCAGTACGAGGAGCATGGCTCCCCCATCCATGCCCTGGTCGCCTTCTGCCACGACTATAGCGTGGTGCTGGCCACTGAACCGGTCGAGCAGGGAGCGGACAAGGCGGAAGCCGAGTTGACCGTTGCCCCCCAGTTGATCGAGCGGATCGACTGGCGAGGGCGGGTGCTCACTGGCGACGCGCTCTTCTGTCAGCGCGATCTCTGCGAGCAGGTGCTCGATGCTGGCGGGGATTATCTGCTAACCGTCAAAGCCAACCAGCCCAAGCTCTTCGACGCCATCAGCCTCCTCTTCGATCCGGGCTGGGAGGTGCCGCTGGTGGATCGACGGGAAGCGCACACCGTGGACAAAGGACACGGCCGCTCTCGTGAGGTACGCCACCTGATTGCCTCCACCGACCTTGAGGGCTATATCGACTGGCCAGGAATGGCGCAAGTCTTCCGCGTTGAGCGAACCTGGCGGGAACGTGGGGAGACCAAGCGGCAAGTCCGCTATGGCATCACGAGCCTGCCGCCGTCGGCCGGTCCACCACAGCGCCTGCTGTCCCTGAAACGACGCCATTGGCTCATTGAGAATCGCGGCCATCGCAGCAAGGACGTGAACTTGGGCGAAGACGCGAGTTTGGTGCACACCGGATACGGACCTACCATCGTCGTCACGCTCCGTGATACGGCCATTAGCGTCATGCGGCTAGCAGGATGGTCGACCATCGCTTCTCCGCTCCGCTACTACGGTCAGTATCCCGACCAGGCCGTCGCCCTCATTACCTCTCCACTCCCGACTCGCGCATAGGCCCTAAATCATATCCCGATCCTACGGATGTCGTGCTTTGGGATAAGCTGCGTTGGAGGTTGACAGCATGGACGCAACTCAACTCGCTCAGGATGTGCGCTCTCGGAGAGTACGCATCGTGGCTGAGATCGCACGACGAACCAAGATCGTCCAGTAGGTCAGGAACCATGGAATTCGACATACTTGTGCGCGGCGGATTGCTCGTCGATGGCAGCGGTGATCCTCCTGTACCTGGGGACGTTGGGATCCAGGGCGAAACAATTGCTGCAGTCGGGAAGCTGGAGAACGCCGAGGCCGGGCGAGTCATCAATGCTGAAGGTCTTGCCGTCGCCCCCGGATTTATCGACGTGCATGTGCATTCCGAACTCATGCGCCTCGGCGGCAGGGACCAGATGGCCGGCATCAAGCAAGGGGTGACAACAGAGTTGATGTCGCCCGATGGATTTTCCTGGGCGCCGCTTACCCCCCCACGATCGCGGGAGGTGCGGGAGTATCTTCAGGTCTTCTATGGCGCCCCACCACGTACTTGGGAGTGGCCAAGGGTCAAGGACTATCTGGCAATCTTTCCCGGCCGGCTGCCTGGAAACCTGGTTCCTCAGGTACCCCACCTGCCCATTAAAGTTGCGACCATGGGCTGGGAGACGCGGCCTGCGACCGGGAACGAAATCGGCAAAATGCAAGGATTGGTCGAGGAATGGCTGGAGGCTGGAGCAGTCTCGTTGGCCGCTGGACTTGAGTATCAGCCGGGCGCCTTCTCAAGCGTGGAGGAACTGGTGGCGCTCTGCTCGCTCGCCGCAAAACGATCCGGTGTCTATGCGCCGCATCAGCGCGGCTACTGGTCCCGGCTACAGCAGGGATGCGGTGAAACGTTCCGCGTCGGTCAGGAAACAGGAATCCGGGTGCACATATCACATCTTGCAATTGATGATACAGCTGAGCGCTTGATCAACGATGCATTGGCCCAAGGAATCGATGTCTCATTCGATATGTATCCTTACTCCGCTGCCTGCACCCATTTGATGATGATGTTGCCGGAGTGGGCGCAGGCCGGAGGACACGCTGCTGCGTTGGCGCGGGTACGAAACCCGCAGCAGCGGGCTCTGTTACGGTCGGGAACGGAGGTACGTGTGACGGAGCGTGGGGAGATCATCCTATCCTATGTGGAAGATGGAGAGGAGTTCGAGGGGCGCACACTGCACGAACTTGCGCAGGCAGTGGGATTGATGGATATCGACTATATGCTCGACCTGCTCTCGGAGCATGAGGGAAGAGCGTTGGCGATCTACCATTGGCCAGCAAGCATCCACGGTGAGGAGGTCGTGCGTCGTACCCTGACGCACCCGCTCTACATCGGATCCAGCGATGGCATCTTCCAGGGCAGCTATCCCCATCGTCGTGGCTACGGCGCCTTCCCCAGAATCGTTGGGAACTACGTGCGAGACGGCACATTGCGACTGGAGCAGGCAGTGCATAAGGTGACGGGACGGCCTGCCGAGCGTTTCCACATCCGGGATCGGGGCCTCTTGAAGCCGCAGCTTGCGGCCGACATCGTGATCTTCGACCCGGAAACAATTGCCGATGGCACGACCTGGAGTGATACACGCGGAACTCCGTTGGGAATCCAGCACGTGCTGGTGAATGGAGTGTCTGTGTGTGAGCGGGGTGAACCCACGGGCAAGCTACCCGGACATCTCCTTCAGTAATCTGCCACAACATTTCTTGTCCTGTGGATGCACAACATCTTCTACCCTTGTTTTGGTACGCTCAGATATTAGAAGAACTGCGCATTTCTGAGTAATTGGGGGAGATTCCTGAACTCGTGGCCACGGTAGAGGACACATTCTCGGCAAAAACCGACTTTCCTGCAGGATCCACCAAGACGCTGGTCAAGGCACTGGCACTGCTTCAGGCAGTCAGCGAGTGCCCGGGCGATATGAGTTTGACGTCATTGAGCCAGGCGACTGGCCTTCCCAAAGCGACCGCCTACCGACTGCTCACAGTGCTGTCGGAGTGGGATTTGGTCAGAGCCGATCAAGTTGGCGCCTTCTGGCCCGGGGTAGAATGCCTTCGGTTGGGGCGTTCATATCTTGACAGTCTTGATTTACGGCGAGAAGCGCTCGACCTGCTGAAGCAGCTAGCCAACTCCACGGGTGAGACGTGTCACCTGGGTGTACGGGAAGGCAACCGTATTGTCTACGTCGAAAAGGTCGAGGTGCCGCGCGCCATGCGCATCTACTCGCGCATTGGGCGCACGAACCCGGTCCATTGCACGGCAATGGGCAAGGCAATGCTGGCTCATTCGTCGTCAGATGAAGTCCAGCAAGTGTTGAGCGGGGAACTGGAACGCCGCACCCCGAATACCCTGGTCGATCCCCTGGAGATACGGGCCGAACTGGCGCGGATCCATGCATGTGGCTATGCGCTCGACAACGTAGAGAATGAGGAAGGCATTCGCTGCGTTGCGGCGCCGGTGTTCGACCACGAAGGAACAGTGATAGCCGCGGTGAGTGCAGCTGGCTCCGAGTACCATATAACGCTGGAGCGTGTGGAAGAGTTTGGCATCCTGGTCCGAGAGGCAGGTCTCGCTCTTTCTCGTCATATGGGATATGAGGGCGATTTGCCGGTGGTCGTCCACCACCGGCAATCGAGGCTACCAGAGGATCAGGCTAGAGCATCCTTAACGGTAGATATGGGCAATGAGAGACGTCCAGAGGGCGTGGATCAAAAAACGGAAGCTAAATTCTCGTGGGCGGCAGGCTCTGAATGAGGAACTGGAAACCGCCTTTTAAGGACAACGTCGGGTGCAGGCGCCGTAGGGACAGGAACCTTGATCTCCCTGTCATTTGACGAGGGGTGGCGCTCAATGCTGTAATGAAACCTAGTTTCAAAACGGCAAGCATGTTTGGTGTAGGTAAGGCTAGGTCGTGCAATCAGGCGCAAGTCAAGGTGCTCAGGCTATTCATCACGTAGACTTTTGCGTTGGTCGAGTCTGGTCTCTCGAACAGCGCTTGGGCCTACGTTGGTATTGCAGCGTCTCTGCCGGCCCCTGGGGTATGTTGTTCTCCCAGGGTCATCCTTGTCTCTGTTGTGGGACGGAACATATGCCGGCACGAAGGGGGTGAGCGAGCGAGGGCTTGTTACTGCATGGGTACGCGCTGGAAAGAGAGGATTACTCCCTCTGCAAGGCGCCGCACCGACGAGAAGTCTTTGTCAATCGTGAACGAGAACCGTGGAGGAGATAACGTGTCGAAAATCACATTGCGCCGTGCAGCAGGAGTTGCGCTGGCAGGACTGGCCCTGGCAGGACCATTTGCGTACGGGAATGCTCATGCAAGTACGAAAACTATGGTTCCGAGCCACAAAGGGAACTACACCATCGGTTGGGCTGATATCTATCTGACGCCTTCCTGGATGCAGGAAACAAAGCAGATGATCGACAGCGAGGCGAACCGACTCAAGAGCCAGGGACTCACAAAGTTCCAGATATTTAACGCTAACGGTGATACTTCACAGCAGATCGCCCAAATTCGATCGATGATTGACCAGCACTACAGTGCGATTGTGGTTGATGCTGGCTCAGCCACAGCGTTGAATCCAGTGATCGATGAGGCCGTGGCGAAAGGTATCCCGGTCGTGAATTTCGATAGCTTGGTCACTTCACCAAAGCCCATCAAAGTGGATACGGATCAGCGCAAGTGGGGCGTGATTACCGGCAAGTGGCTCGTGAAGAAGCTTCATGGTCATGGAAAGATCATTGCCATGAACGGACCTGCGGGCGTGTCCGTTAGCGAGGATCGCTGGTCGGGGGCATATAGCGTGCTGAAGAAATACCCGAAGATCAACATCGTCGCCAATGTCCACAGTGAGTACAACATTGCCCCGGCAGAGCAGGCATTTACACCGGTGCTCTCGGCGCATCCAGACATTTCCGGAGTATATTCTCAGGGCGGCGCCCTCTCCGCCGGTGCACTTCAAGTTCTTCTCAAAACGCATCACAAACTGGTTCCCATGCCGGGGGAAAACTACAATGGCTTCCTGAAGACGTGGAAGGCTCAGCTCAAGCATGGCTTCTCATCCATCGCCCCGGCCCAACCCAACTACCTCGCGGTCATCGCCCTGGATGCGGCCGTGAATAAACTGCAGGGCAAGTCTGTGAAGCAGTATGTCAACGTGCCCTTGCCGCTGATCACCGACAAGAACCTGGGTTCCTTCGTCCCGAACAAGTACCCGGATGACTGGTATCCGGTAAAGATGCTCTCCCAGAGCAATATCCAGAAGCTCATCAAAGGGTAGTTCAAGCGGAGCAGAATGTGAAAGGGGTGGACGCGTCCACCCCTTTCTTGCCCCGTCTCCAAGGAGATATGCGTGGACCACAGCAATGTGTTGCTCCAGGCTAATGGGCTGTCAAAGTCGTTCAGCGGAAACCGGGTACTCAAGGATGTGTCGTTCGAGATCCGGCCCGGTGAAGTGCTCGCACTTGTGGGTGAGAACGGGGCCGGCAAGAGCACCCTGATCAACATCTTGACTGGCGTGCTCGCGCCGGATTCTGGCGAGTTCATATTCGGGGATAACCGAGTGACGAGCGATGGGCATACAACCCGATGGGGACCACGACAGGCTCGGGAGCAGGGACTTGACGCGGTTCACCAGGAACTGAGTCTTTCACCACACCTGACGGTGGCCGAGAACCTATACCTGGGACGATGGCCGACCCAACCCTGGGCGATGATCGACCGCAGGCAGCTTTACCGTGAGGCTGCCGCCATCATCAAGCAGATCGGGGTTCGTATCGATCCACATACGCTGGTCATGCACCTTTCCCTGGGCGAGCAACAACTGGTCGAGCTAGCCAAGACACTCTCGGCGCAACCTACACTCCTCGTTCTGGACGAGGCGACCTCGGCTCTGGATGACGACCAGGTAGCGGCTGTTTTTCGCACGGTGAGTGATCTGCGTCAGCGCGGGTGCTCCGCGGTATTCGTCTCTCATCGGCTGGGTGAAGTGTTTGCCATAAGCGACCGGATCGCTGTCCTCAAAGATGGGGCGCTGGTCGCGGTCCGCGATACCAGTGCGACCGATAATGACGAACTGGTCAAGCTGATGGTGGGCCGCGATCTGCAAGAGCTTTTCCCGGACAAGAGTGGACCGCCTTCTACGGAAACTCCGGTGCTGTCCGTCCACGATCTCCGTTCCGGTCAGGAATTTCAGGATATAAGTTTCGATGTTGCGGCTGGTCAGATCATGGGATTGGGTGGGCTGCAGGGGCAGGGGCAGAAGGATGTCATGCGCAGCCTGTTCGGATTGAAATCACACTCGGGGTCGATCCAAATATCCGGCGCAGCCTGCAGTGTCAAAAGCCCCCGAGACGCGATGCAGCACGGAATCGCCTATGTGCCGGAGGACCGCAAAACGGAAGGGCTGCTGGTGCAGCAGTCAGTGCAGTTCAACGCCAGCTTGCCCTCCATGCCGGGGCTGTCGAATCGGTTGTTGACCGTGAATCGTGCACGCGAAGCTGCGTTGGTGCAGGAACTTATTAGCAGATTGCAGATCAAGGTTGGCTCTATGCGCCAGACCGTTCGGCGCCTTAGCGGCGGTAATCAGCAGAAGGTTGCCCTGGGGAAATGGCTGGCCATCAAACCGCGTATTTATCTGTTAGACGAACCGACGCGCGGCATCGATGTAGGAACAAAGCGCGAAATTTACTTTCTTTTACGGCGACTTGCATCCGAAGGAGCAGTGATTCTGATGACCTCGTCCGACACCATGGAACTGGTTGGACTGTGCGATTCGATCTCCGTGATGTATGAGGGGAAGGTGGTGAAGGTGTTAGAGGGTGATGAGGTGACCGAGGAAAACGTGGTGCGGGCATCCGTGATTGGCTCGGGCGAGGAGGATCAAGGGAGGGAATCGGCATGACAACTCACGCATTGGGCAGAACACATGCTGTGCCCCGCTGGGTGCGAGCACGCTACGATCTCTTGCCCCTCCTGGTTATTTTTGCCGTCGAGCTGGTGATTTATCTTCATTACAACTCCTCGTTGTTCACGGTGTCCTCGATCATCGCCCTCTCGGTGCAGTTCCTGCCGCTTATCCTGGCCACGATGGGACAGTCGGTGATCATGCTGGTCGGTGGGATCGATCTTTCACTCGGAGCTGCACTCAGTCTGTCGGTTGCCATCCTGGCGACCAGGTCTGGCTCCTCAATCTCGTCAGTGCTGCTGGCGTCGCTGCTGTGCATCGTTGTAGGCCTGCTAATTGGTGGACTCACCGGGACGCTAGTAAGTTATGCACGGCTTCCTCCGATCATTGTTACGCTGGCCACCTCGTTTGTCTGGGCGGGCGCCGCGCTGTTCGTTCTTCCTCAGCCTGGAGGGCAGGTTCCCGAAAACCTGGTATCGAGCTACAACGGGTACAGTGGAAACGCTCCAATTGCTTTGGCGATTATCGTCGTTGCGCTGCTGATCTGGAAGTTTATCAAGAGCACGCATCAGGGCATGAACATGTATGCCACGGGAGACAACGAGCGCGGCGCCTTTACCAGTGGGCTGAACGTGCGACGGGTCAAGGTAACCGCTTACGTTTTGGCGGGCTTCTTCACGGCGGTTGCTGGAATTGGGCTGGCGCTCGAGACGGGTTCCGGCGATCCGAACATTGGCATCCCATACACGCTCAACTCGATTACGGCTGCTGTACTTGGCGGGGTCAGCTTTTTTGGCGGCGTTGGAGAGATGAAGGGGGCGGTGATTGGCGCACTGGTGCTCGGGTTCCTGATTAATATCCTAAACTACACCGGGATGCAGAGCTTCTATCAGTACATTCTCGAAGGAGTGGTACTGATCGTTGCGATCTCGCTCAAAGCCTTCACTATGCGCCAGGAGGCGTAGAGATATGAGCGCCAACGCCGCAGTGAGCCGGCCAGAGGACCGGCAGTCGCTCTCGGGGCTTATTCGCAACAACGCCACCATCCTGGCTTTCCTGGTCCTGATCGTGTTCTGGGGCGCGACCGACGTGTTGGTCATCGGATTCTTCACCCTTGGTCACACGCAGGATATCCTGCAGTTCGGCGCGTTCCTGGGGATCGTGGCGGCCGGCCAGACGTTGGTGATCATGATGGGCGGGATCGATCTTTCCGTCTCTGGTGTTCTAGCCCTGGGGGCCGTCGTCTGCGCCCAGTTGATCGCTGCTAATAACTTCAATCCTGCAGTAGCAATCGTGATTGCGCTTGTCGTGTGTTTCGCCATCGGCCTCTTGAACGGCTTTGGGGTTTTAGTCCTCAGGCTGCCGCCGCTTGTCATGACACTTGCCGTCTACACAATCATCCAGGGCGGTCTGTTGATCTACACCCAGGGCTCTCCGAAGTCCGCGAACGTACCGTTCCTGAATGCGCTTGCTAATGGGACCATCCTTCAGATTCCAAACGCCTTCTGGCTATGGGCGGTGATTTCGTTGTTTTGTCTGTGGCTTCTCAGCTACTCCCGCTTTGGCAGGTACGTCTATGCCATTGGGGTCAACGCGCGAGCCGCGCGGATGTCTGGTGTCAACGTGACGTCCACTTCCTACCTGATGTACGGGTTCTGCAGCCTTCTGGCCGGAGTTGCGGGTATCCTGCTTTTTGGATACACGGGCAATAGCTACCTGACGATGGGAGACCCGTATCAACTGGGATCGATTGCAGCAGTGGTCCTGGGCGGCACATCCATTCTTGGTGGCAGGGGCAACTATCTGGGAACGATCGCTGGCGCTCTTTTGCTCACTGTCCTGAACAGTGTGCTTCCTGTCTGGAACATCCAGCAGGCTGGGCGTGAGGTAATCGAGGGCGCCCTCATCGTGCTCCTGTTATTGGCATATGCTCGGGAGAAAGCGGAGTAAGCTGCGGTGATGGAACGAGGCATGTGGGTCTATCCCTGGGATCTTCTGGACGGAGGAATCGAGCCGGTTATTCGTCGACTGGCCGGCGCCGGCATCAATAGTTTGAGCGTCACCACGCTGTACCACAATGGACGGTTCCTACTGCCGAAACGTTCACGTCGCAAGGCGTGTCTTACCACGCCGGGCGTCGCCTATTTCACAACCGACCAGGACCGATACCCGCTCGGCTGGGCGCCCGCACAGGACACCGAGGCAGAGCGTGAGAATCTCTTTCCACGTGTTCGCGCTGCCTGCACGGAACGAGGGATGCAACTTCGGGCCTGGACGGTCGGCTTCCATGACCAGCCGAGGCCAGGTCAAAAGATCATCAACGTCTTCGGTGACGAGTACGAATATGCCCTCTGTCCGGCGGCGCCTGCAAATCAGGCGTATCTCCATGCCTTGGTGGAGGATGTGACTGCTACTGGGTTGTTCGACGTGATTGATCTTGAATCCTACGGATTTCACGGCGTTCGCCACTTCCACCATCACGAACGGGACGCGCTTCAGCTGGGCTCCCTCGAGGTGTACTTGCTCTCGCTTTGCTTCTGCAACTCCTGCATGGACCGAAGTCAAGCGCGGGGTATCGACGCTGAAGTGGTTCGGGCAACGGTCGAAGCCTTCCTTACTAGACGATTGGCACTTGATGGTCCCGGAGAAGGTCCGCATGGCTTGTGGCAACTTACGAGCTTCCTTATCCATAATCCTCAGGTCTACGCGTATACGCGCTCGGCACTCGCTACAGTGCAGGACCTGTTGCGTTCCCTGCGCTCTGCCATGCCGCCGGATGTGCAACTTGGCATCACATCCGCTACCTTCTGGCAGCCAACCGCGGCAGCCTGGCAGGAAGGATTGGATCTCCGTCCGGACCTATGGGATGTGGTCGATCGCCTGGTGCTCCTCGCCTATTTTCGTGAGCCGAAAGACCTGCACGATGAGCTTCACTTCGTGCTGGATAGCACCGATAACCATCCAAGTCAGGTGGTGATGGGGCAGAGCCTCTTTCCCGCTGAATCGCCGTCGCTCCCCAACGTTCTAACGAAGTTAGAAGTGGCTAAAGAGCTTGGCTTGGACAAAATCTGCCTCTACAACTATGGATTCTTGAACGAAGAACGCATGCGCTGGCTCGAGCCTATCTGCCGCGCCTGGGACTGACGCGCTTATGGACGAAGCACAGGTCGCTGATCTGCTCAGTCAGTTGGTTCGCATCCCGAGCATCAATCCACGCGGTGTTGCGCTCCCTGCGGAGCAGGAGATAGCAGCCTTCGTGACAGGTTGGATGAACCGTGCTGGTATACAGTCCGAAGTGACCGACGTTTTGCCTGGCCGTCCCAACGTAATCGCGACGCTTCCCGGCTCCTCGGACAGGGTAATTTTACTGGAAAGCCATATGGATACCGTCGAGATCGAGGGCATGACGGTAGCGCCATTTGGGGGAGAGGTGCGCGACGGCCGCCTGTACGGACGTGGTAGTAGTTGTAAACGCTGGGGAAGAAGTAGGCCATTGGCCGGTGTAAAAGTAGGCCACCTACGTCGATGCCTCCGAGTGTAGAGTATCGTCGAGATTGCGTCCTTTGAGGCGCCACGAGGGACCTTTGAGATA
>JAABUZ0100006615.1_pt1 | contig 14399 bp, 18 predicted proteins | sample 5562091 | NCBI WGS metagenome assembly JAABUZ01 (sample SAMN12813069, study PRJNA571459) | rock metagenome | isolation source: Antarctica rocks | place: Antarctica: Victoria Land, Linnaeus Terrace sud | collected 2015-12-21 | reverse complement strand
CCCGCGAGGTCGACATCCGCCTGGTCAGGGTCGACGATTGACCCTCGCGTCGGCGCGCACGGCACTTGCACCTGCGCCGATTGACGGGTGACCAGGGCGTCTTGAGCTACTGCTCCGTACATCGATCGGCTATCGGACAAGATCACCGTCTCGGTGTCGGCCACATGTCGCTGCCAGAACCGCGCCACCTACCGCTGCAAGTCACAACGAGATCACGCCGGCCGGCGTCTCAGAAACGGTCGTTTGTGGCCACGCGGAAACACAGATCCAAAGTCCCCATCTCCCACGTCTCCTCGTCGTCCGGGGGATCGGCCTCGGCAGAGGGCACCTGACTTACTGTCCGGTACAGTGCGGTCGGAACGTCCAGGCGGTCGACCGGAAGGGTACGCATGACGCGCGAGTACGGCAGGGTCGTGGGAGTCACCGTGGTCCTGATCGGCATCGTCGGGCTGCTGCTCGGCCAGAAGTCGCTGTTTGGCGCGTTGAACATCGACATAGCGGAGGATGTCATTCATCTGGTCACCGGCGGGCTGCTGGCCTACGTCGGCTTCGCCAGACGCGACGACGGTCTGGCTCGCGCGGTGGTCGGAGGAATCGGAGTCGTCTATGTTCTCGTCGGCGCGATCAGCTTCGCTGAACCCAATCCGCTCAGTCTGTTCCCCAGCGAGTACAGCGTGCTCGACAACCTCATCCACCTCACGCTTGGCGTCCTCGCGATCATGGTGGCGTGGCTTCTGCCCCGCCGCAGTCAGACGAGCGCCAGGACGACCTGAAGGAGACTCGATGGCTTCGACGACCACGGCATCGCTCGTGAAGGGCGCCTTGGCGGGGCTGATCGGTACCGCGGCGATGACCGCCGCTCAGGCGGCGGAGATGCGGCTGAGCGGTCGCGAGCCTTCGCTGGTGCCCGGTCAGGTCGCCTCGAAGCTGCTGAAGCTGCAGCCCGAGGGTGACGACGAGATGTCGCGAATCTCGATGCGGATGCACTGGGCCCACGGTATGACGATGGGCGCCGTCCGCGGTTTGATCGACCAGGGCGGCCTCGAGGGTGGCACTGCGGCGGCGACGCATTTCGCGCTGATGTGGGGCGGCGACGTCATGCTGTACAAGACCCTCGGAATTGCACCCTGGCCCTGGGAGTGGAGCCTTGAAGAGCTCACGCCGGACGTCCTCCAGAAGGGCATCTACACGATGGTCACGAGCGCCGCCTACGAGCGTCTGACCTGATCCTCGGCGGCTCAGGCGCCTTGGCAGACGCTGCGCATGAACCCGCCCTCCATCACGTACTCCGCTCCGGTGACGTAGTCCGCGTCGCTCGAGCCGCTCCCCGGGTGCGGCCCTCGGCCGCGAGCTACACCCACCCCGCTGACTCGGCCGCCGAGGAGGATCTGGGACGCCGGCCGAGGATCTGCGCGCGTTCCTCGACGCGCTCGACCTCGTCGACCAGGACGTGACGAGGGCGCTCGCGAGCACCCCGCCAGCACCCTCGCTAGCGCGCTGCGGCGACCGCGCTCGCCGGCTGGCTCGACGAGCGCCCCGGGTGGCCCGGCGCGCAGATCACCCCGGCGTTGTTTCTGAACCAGCGCGGGCAGCGCCTGAGCGCCAAGGGCGCCCACGACGCGATCACGGGCCTGGCCGCTGCCGCGGGCCTCGACGACGACGCCACCACCCACGTCCTGCGGCACACCTTCGCGACCACGCTCGTCCGCGGCGGGACCGACCTCGTCATCGTCGCCGAGCTCCTTGGCCACGCCCGCCTGGAAACCACTCGCGGCTACACCCGCCCCAGCGCAGAAGACCGCACACGCGCGCTTGACCTCCTCCTCGTCGACCAGTAGCCCGCGATCAAGTCGCTCAGCTGCGGCCGATGGACTTTTCGGCCTTATCTTGGCCGGACCCCTGATAGCCGCGAAGCGTCGAGACCGCCCGCCGCTGCGGCGGCGCGCCGAGGTCCTCGATCCACTCATCGACATCGAGCGGCTGCCACTCCCATGGCCATCGGCTGACGTGCTCTTGGAACCGGCGCACGGTCGCCTCCCGAGAGCGCTTCGTTCCATCACTCAGGTGGCGGCCACCCTGCGCCCGGCGCCACCCCTCAAGCAGCGCGTCGAACAACGCCGCCTCGAGCCGAAGCGGCCGCACACCGTCACCGAAGATGCGCACGAGCGCATCCTCGGCGTCCCCCGCGCGGTCCCATCGGCCAGTCAGATCGGGTGAAGACGCGTCGTTCATCTGCCGCAAGGACATTGCATCAGACGCAACGGTCGCCATGAGCGCGAAATCGCTCGCAAAGAGCGGCAACAACCTCCCGCCCGACTCCCGTCGCCGCCGGCTACGGAAGAATGGAAGGCCGCACGTACGGCAACGAGCGACCTCGCATCAAATGAAATAAATCGCTCTTCAGGAGGCTGGTGGCCATCGGGATCTCGGCGAGACGGTGGGCCTGGTCGAGGTAGTCGGCGATGAGGGCCTGCAGAGCGCTATTTCCGTCGTGCTCGAGCTCGCGCTCGATGAGGTAGGCACGCCCGTGGCCCTCGGCGGGGCAGTCACTGACGCGTACGACACCGTCGACGCGTTGGCCGATGATGAGGCGCTCACCGGTGCCGATGCTGTAACGGCCGAGTTGCACGCGCTCACCGACGGGCGGGCGCTGCGTGGGGGCGGTGGGGGTCTGGATGTTCATGTCTCGTGCTCCTTTTTCGAGAAGAGGGGAGGAAGGTCGGTTAGGCCCAGGTCGCCGAAACTGGCAACACGCGGATATGTGTTTGGCCGGAATGGCTGGCTTTGGGGTGGTGAGTAGGCATGGCCGGGCCAAGCCGCGGCTCGTTGGCGACGGTCAAGGGCAGTCCGTCAGGACCAGCGAAGCTGCCCGCGGAGCGGATGTCCCTTGCCGTTGTAAGCGGGCTGCGGCAAGGTCCCCGTCATGGCGTGTCTCACCGCCGAAAAGTCAGCGGATCGGCAGCACGAGATGTGTGTTGTCCTGGGTGCCGCGATCGCGGCGAGGGTCAGTCGAGCTGGGTCAGCAACTGCTCGACGCGCTGTGCGATGTCATCGCGGGTGGCGCGGACCTCTTCGATCGGGCGGCCTTTGGGATCGGCGAGTTCCCAGTCGATGTAGCGCTTGCCGGGGATCCAGGGGCAGGCGTCGCCGCAGCCCATCGTGACGACGACGTCGGCTTGCTCGGCCAGCTCGCGTGTGAGCTTCTGCGGCCGAAGGTGGCTGAGGTTGATGCCGATCTCGTTCATGACTTCGACGACTTCGGGGTGAACGTGCCCGTCGGGGTCGGCGACGCTGCCGGCCGAGAGCGCGGTGTGGCGACCCTCGGCCGCGCGGGTGAAGAGTGCGGCGCTGATCTGTGAGCGGCCGGCGTTGTGTAGGCAGACGAAGAGGACGGTCGCCATCAGGCTTCGGCGGGTTGCGCGCCGGGCGGGGTGAGCGGGGTGCGGATGTATTGGTAGGACAGCGCGCCGAGCGTCGCGCCGATCACCGGGCCAACGAGGTAGATCCAGAAGTGCGTCCAGTGCCCGGATGCGAGCGCGGGGCCGAAGCTTCGGGCGGGGTTCATGCTGGCCCCTGAGACGCCTCCGCCGACGAGGATGTCGAGGATGACGACGACGCCGATCGCGATCGCCGCGCCGGCTCCGGCGGCGCGGGTGTCGGTCGCGACGGCGATGATCACGAACATCAAGAACGCGGTCAGCAGCGTCTCGTAGAGCAGCGCGGTTGGGGTCGAGACGGAGGCGGTGTTTGCTCCGAGATCGCCGGGGTGATGCGGCCAGGCCGTGAGCAACACGAGCCCGGCGGTCGCTGCTCCGATCAGCTGCGCGGCGATGTAGCTGGCTGCTTCTCGCAACGGGAAGTGGCGGGTGAGGGTGAACGCGATCGTGACCGCGGGATTGATGTGCGCGCCGGAAAGATGCCCGGTCGCGTAGACCAGCGCCATCACGGCAAGGCCCGAGACTGCGGCCTGCCCGGGGAGGCCCAGGGCGGCGTGGCGGCTGGCCTCCTCAGCGGCGGCGCCGCCGACGCAGAAGACGAGGGTAAACGCGGCGATCGCCTCGGTCACCGCGCGCCTCAGGAGGTCTGGGCGTTGCATCAGCTGCAGCCGCAGCTGGAAGGCGGCTCGTCGGCGACGGTGTCGGTGCCGCAGCAGTCGCTCTTGGCTTCAGGCTCGCAACAGGACTCGAGCTCGGTGGGCGGGCAGCAGTCGGTGGGTTTGGTGGCGCGGATGATCGCTGAGCTTGCGTGGCTGTGAACGCGGTGGGTCTCGTTGATCTCGATCTGCTCCAGATCCGCCGCCTCAAGCGCCGTAGTGAACTGCTCGCGGGTCAGTGCGCCGGCGATGCAGCCGGTGTAGGCCTGCATGTCCTGGCGGGTCGCCTCGTCCATGTCGGGGTCGGCGATCACGTCGGAGACCGCGAAGCGCCCGCCGGGCTTCAGGACGCGCGCTGCTTCGGCGATGACCTTGGTCTTGTCGGCGGAGAGGTTGATGACGCAGTTGGAGATCACGACGTCGACGCTCGCATCGGCGAGCGGAATTGCTTCGATCTGGCCCTTGAGGAACTCGACGTTCTCTGCGCCCGCCGCAGCGGCGTTGGCGCGGGCGAGCTCGAGCATCTCCTCGGTCATGTCCAGGCCGATCGCGCGACCGGTCGGGGCGACTCGCTGGGCGCTGATCAACACGTCCGCGCCGGCCCCGGAGCCGAGGTCAAGGACGGTCTCGCCCGCAGCGAGTGCGGCGACGGCGGTCGGGACGCCGCAGCCCAGCGAGGCGCCGACTGCGTCCTCTGAGGCGCCGTCGGTCTCGGCATCTGTGTAGAGGCTGGAGCCGAAGACCGTGGTGCCGTCCTGGTCGGTCAGCGAGACCTCGCAACACGACCCGCCCTCCTTCGCCGCTTGGGCGGCGGCGGCGTATTTCGCACGGACCTGCTCGCGCAGCTCGGCGTCGGTGGTGTTCAGCTCAGCCATGTCTGCACCTCGTTCAGCGCGTCGGGAGTCAGGTAGTAGTAGGTCCAGATCCCGCGGCGCTCCCTGCCGATCAGGCCGGCGCTGGTGAGGATGCGCAGGTGTTTGGCCAGCGCTTGCTGGCTCATCTCAAACAGCGGTGAGAGCTCGCATTGGCAGATCGCCTCCGGCGATCCCTTGCGCAGCGCGTCGAGGATCTGCAACCGGGTCGGATCACCGAGCGCTTTGAACGCGACCGCAAGCTCCGCGGCCGCGCCGGGGGTGAGGTCGGGCTCGACCGCGGCCTCGCAGCAGCCGCCGGCCTGGCGCGCGCGCGGCGACAGAACTGGGAGCGTGGTGTTCGGCACCTGCCAGAGAATACACAACCAAAAGGTTGGCTCTCGGGTTAGGTGCGCAGGGCGACGTATTCGGCGTAGGTGGCGCCGGCGGCGCGGACCCAGTTGGCCGCGCGCGCTGGATGTAGGCCGATGCGCTCGGCGAGGATCGGCGCGGGCAGCCTGGCGCCGAGCGCGAGCAGTGCGCTCTGGCGACCGCTGCAGCTACTCAGGCCGTAGGGCTTCAGGCGCGCGCGGAGCGTTTCGCCTGGGAGGTGGTGTCCGGCTTTGCGCCCGGCAAACAGCCAGCCGTCGCCGCCGAGCTGGGCGATGCGTTGCTCGCGGAGCTGGCGGGCGATGGTGGCCAGCGGTTCGGGCAGCAGGACTGGTCCTCGTGCCAGGACAACCGCTACCTCGCCGTCGTCTCGGCGGCTGATGCTCTGCGTGGTCAGCTCGACGGTGCGGGTCAGCGGCTGGGCGTAGAGCAACAGCAGGCAGCCGGCCAGGCGATCGCGCGGCTGGATCCCGGGCTCGTGCAGCAGACGGCGCAGGATCGCCATGCGCTGCTCGTCGCTGAGCGGTGCGGCGCGCGGCCCGGTCTGGTTCCAGGCGACGTGTAGGACGGGGCTGACGCCCGCGCGCGTCAGCCATTCGCAGAACGGACGAACGACCCGCGAGGTCGTCGAGCCGGCGACCAGCCACTCGTCGAGGAGGTCCTGGCGCAGATCGGCGAGGCGCAGATCCTGGGCGTGCAGCCAGAGGGTCAGCTTGATCGCTTGGGTGACGCGGCTGCGCGCGTGTTTGGACCTGGCCGGGGTGTCGCGCGGGCGCGGCTTGGCGAGGTGGTGGGCGACGTGCCAGCCCGCGTAGGCGCGGACGTGTGCGCGGTCGACGCTGAGCGTGATCTCCTCGGTCGCGCGTTGCTGCCAGCGCGAGAACGCGGCGCTCGCTTCGTCGCGTTCGGGCAAGACGCCGTGATGGACCAGCTGCGCACGTAGGAACCCGACCTCGTGCACCGCGGAGGCGTTGCCCTGACGGTCATCGAACGCGGCGTGGGAAATCTCAAGCTGACCGGTGAGCGCCTCGCGCAGGACACCGCTTCCCGGGGTCTGCAGCCAGCGCAGCGTCGACGGCGCAACCGGTGCGCTGGCCAGCGCTCGCAGGTATGGGTCCAGTTGCGTGACCGCCGCGGGGTCGCCGTTGCTGCGCAACTGGTCGACCCTTGCCTTCAGTCGGCACGCTGCGCAGTGGCCGGTGATCAGCGGCGCCAGCGCCTCGCAGCCGTGGCACGGCGCGGTCGTGCTTCCGCGCCGGCGCGCGCAGCCTTGGCAGAGCACTCCGCCCTCGACGCGGCGATCGGGGCGCAGGTGCCTGCCGCAATCCAGGCATGGCTTGGTCTTGCGCAAGCCGTGGCAGGTCTGGCAGCGCGGGGTCGGGCCGCCGGCGCCGACGCAGGGTCGCTGTCGGCCGCAGTCGCCGCAACGATCGACGGGCGGGCGGTAGCAGCAGACCCCGAGCGCTGGGGATGTCGCGGTCGCCTTGCAGATCACTCGCCCGACGCGTCCGCAGCGCCCGCAGGCCGCGGGCGGGCGCGGTGGGACGCAGTTGCCGCAGACGTCGGGGCTCCCGTTGCGGCCTCGCAGGCGGATCGCACCGACCTTCCCGCAGCTCCCGCATTTGCGTTTGGGTTGATGCGGGCGGTAGCAGCGTCGGCAAAGATCAGGCAGCTCGCCGTGCGCGCGCCGCCCCAAGCGCCCGTCGTGGCCGCAGAGCCCGCAGACGCCAATTGAGATCTCGCCGCCGATCACGCGCCCTTCGGACGCCGCAGCCGCACCGGCGCTGGCGTCAAGTCCTTGCGTATCTGTTTGCCGCTCGCCGGGTCCTTCGCCAGCGGCGCCGCGACGTCGGTGCGGCGAACGAGCTCTGAGAGCTCGCAGCCGAGGATCTCGCAGAGGACCATCAACACCCTCAGGTTCATCCGCTCCGGACGGCCGGTCACCAATCGCCAGACCTGAGAATCGCTGAGGCGGATGCCGTTCTCGGCGAGTTTGGGCGCGAGGTCGCCGGCTTTGAACATGCCCCTCTCCGCCATCAGTACCCGCAGCCGCCACGCGTAGTCGATCGTCACTTCGTCGCTCCGAGTTGTTCGAGTTGCTCGTCGATCGCCTGGCGAACCAGGCGGTCCTTGAAGTCGTCGCCGACCGACATGTAGATCGCCGCCGTCGCCGCGTGGCTGTGGCCGACCTGATCCTGGATGAACTTCGCCGCCCACCCAAGCTCCGCCAGATGGGTCACGTAGCTGTGGCGCAGACAGTGCGGCGTCAGCAACTCATCAAGGCCGGCCTCGGCACGGATCTCCGCGAAGCGCTCGTTGACGTAGGCCAACGAGATCCGGGTGCCGCGCTCGGTCAGGAACATCGCCGGATGCTCCGAGCACCCGAACCCTGGCCGGACCTCTTTGAGGTACTGATCGACGACCGCCGGCGCCCACTCAAACACCGTCAACACCGTGCGGCGCTGCGGGCCACCGCCGCGCTTGGACTTGCCGTAGCGAACGTGAACCTGACCATAGGCGCCGAACTCCGGCAGCTTGCCAGCGGGTCGAAAGTCGCAGACCTCGAGCATCGAAAGCTCCCCGCGGCGCAGGCCCCAGCCGAAGCAGATCTTGAACATCGCCTGATCACGCCACGCCTGCAACGCGCCCTTGCGCCCGCGGCGCTGCGCACTGGTGATCCGGGCTTCGGCGGCGGAGAAGAACGCCTCGAGCTCATCGACAGTCAACGGTCGTCGGCGTGGGTCGCCCTCGAACTCGTCGAGGTGCGCGACGCGGTTGCGCTCGTCGAACAGCTGCCCAGGGCCGCGGGCGAACTCGCGCTCGCAGATCACCGACCACGGATAGCGCCTGTCGCACGCGTAATCGGAGAACCCCTTCAACCGCTGCTGATAAGCCCGCAGCGTCGACCTGGCGAGGCGCTCCGGTCGTGAGAGCAGGTCCTCGAAGAACTCGTCCGCGTGGCCGGCGCGCCACTGCCAAGGCCAACAGCCCGCGTGCTCGGCGAACGCCCGAACCGTTGTCGCGTTGGCGCGGACGGTCTTCTCCTTGACGTAACGCGCGGTCTGCTGGCTGCGCCACCCGTCGAGCATCGCATCGAAGAGCGCCTGCTCGAGATGCAGCGGCCGCACCCCGGAGCCAAACACGCGCGCCAACACCCCGTCAACGTCCTCCTGGGCATAGACCCCATAAGGGCTCAACAGGCTCTGCATCCACCGCGACTACATCGCATCAGCTGCGTACCCGCCAGCACGCGAGAAGGAATCACCCGCACCTAGCGGGCGATTCCGCGACCGGCCCGAGTCGATCAACCACTCAATCTCTAAAAGAAGACTGCAAACAGCGAACGACCCAGCTCGCAACTAACGCGACCACCGACAGTTGGATCCGTAGCCCGACACCTCGTCGGTGCCAAAGCGCACGGCGTCGCCCCGGCGCTCCTGTAGGTCGCGGGTGATCTGGGCGCGCTCACGGGCGATATCGCCCGTGCGGTCGGTGCCGGCTTGGCGTAGTCGGCGGATCTCAGCTGAGGCTTGCCGGCGGGTGTGGGGTGTGGTGAAGGTCTGGCCGGTCTGGACGGTGAGGGTGCGCAGGTAGCGCAGCTGACGGGGTGTGGGTCGGTCGGTCGTTGTGGGTGAGGGCGGTTGGGTGTGGCTCATGTGGTCTCCTCGGGTGGTGGGGTGAAGCGCACCCGGGCCGTCAGCGGGCCAGGAGGGCAGACGAGCCAGCCCGGGCCCGTCAGGGCTCGCCGCAGGCGACACGCAGTGCCGGGCTTGTCGTCTGCCCGACGGCCCGCTAGGCCTTGAGGGGGAGCTGATCCCCACCGCGCGAGGAGGACCCGGCTACGCCAGGATCGTCCTCATGCGAACATGTGTTCGTGACAAGTCAGGGAAGCGCCTACGCCCGTTTTCAGCGGGCGCTGAGCAGCGGAAACCCGCATCTCATCCGGGCCGCGGCGGCCGAGCTATCCCGGATCGACCTGCGCGACGCCCTGGCGATCAGCCTCGTGCTGCTCGACAGCGAGCCGCAGGCGTTTTCGCGGGCTGCCACCAGGTGGGCCGGTCGCCTGGCCCTCGAGCACCCCGTGGGCCTGACCGATGCCCAGCTCACCCTGTGTGCGTTGCGGGCGCTGGCCGACGGTCATGGGCGCGCCGGCGCCGAGGCGTTACGCGAGCTGTGTGAGCGTTACGGGCTGGCCCACAGCGACGAGCTGCTCCTTGACTGGCTTGACCGTCGCGGGCTGGGCGACTAGGTCTGCCTCTTGGTCGTCGGCCTCCCCGGTGACCTCGATGGTTGTCTCGATGCGCCGGGCCAGACGGTCGATGAGCCGGGCGCCCTGCTCGATCGTGTCGATCGACGCGGCCTCTGACCAGGACGCGAGGTAGGGGATCGCGTAACCCGCGACGTCCAGGCCGGCACTGCCGCACACCGTGTAGGCGACGCACTCGGCGACGAGCTCCTCCTCAGCGTAGGACAGCTCGAGGTCTCCGTCTAGGCGGTCGGTCCGGACGAGGGCGTGGGCGAGCTCGTGCATGAGCGTCTTTACCTGGGCGTTTACCGAGAGGGTGTCGTTGAGCGCGATGCGCTTGGACTCCGGCTCGTAGTAGCCGTCCTGGTGGGCGGACATCGTCTCGAGCTCGACGACCGAGCCGAGGTCTGCGGCGAGCCGGCGAAGGGGCCGGTTGAGGTGGGTCAGGGTGTCCCCGTCAACGGTGGCGATCGGCGGGTCAAGCCCGACAGGCTGGGCAGGCGGGGGCAGCTCCTGAACCTGGCTGCGGTCAAAGACGGGGCCGAGGCGAAAGTGAGTGCGGGGCCTGTCGTCAGGGTCTGAGCCGGCGGCCCGCCACCGCTCCAGCTGGGCCTCTGAGGGGGCCATCGGCACCCAGATGCGGATAGCGGACTGGCCCTTGGCGACGCAGTAGCCGAGCTTCAGCCACGCCCGGAAGCCCGCGACCTTGCTCGCCTGCGGGCACTGATGGGCGATGAGCAGCTGGTTGGCCAGGCTTCTCTTGGGTCCTCAAGGGGGCGTCGTCCATGTCGTTCTACGGCAGCTGGAGATGTCCGGGGCTGCGCTTACGTTGAGTGTGTGTCAGGTGTCGTTGATGTCGAGGTGCGTGGTCGCGCAGGCGAGGAGGCCCGGAGGGCCGACGAGGCTGTGCGACCACGGCGCGCGCCGGCCGGCACCCCCTCGACGTGGGTTGACCGGTTGTGAGGGTCCAGCGCGTGCTCGTGCCGTCGGGCGAGGAGTCGTGGACGGTCATCGGGCCGGACTTGCGGCCGGTGGAGCCGGTCGAGCGGTACTTGTCGTGGTTATCGCGGATCGAGCGGGCGCCGACGACGGTGCGCGCGTACGCGCATGATCTGAAGACCTACTGGTCGTTTCTTGCCGGCCACGCGATCGAGTGGGACGCGGTGACGCTCGAGCAGTTGGGCCGGTTCACGGCGTGGCTGCGCCAGCTGGCCGATAACGTCATCGTATTGGCGTCGGGTCAGCCGCGTCGCTCGGCGGCAACGGTGAACCGGACGCTGACGGCGGTCTTCGGCTTCTATGAGTTCCACGCCCGCCACGGCGTGCCCGTCGCCCGAGCGCTGGTCGACGAGACCAGGGTCGGCCGCGGCTCGTTCAAGCCAATGCTGCACGGCATCGCGCGAGCCACACCGCGGGGCCGGGTCGGTCGGCTGCGTCAGCAGCGGCGAGTGCCGGCCTCGTTGAGCGTCGAGCAGGTCGCTGCGGTTATCCATGCCCAGGATCGGCTGCGCGACCGGTTTTTGTTCGCGCTGCTGGCCGGGACCGGGATGCGGATCGGCCAGGCGTTGGGGTTGCGTCACGAGGACGTGGTCTCGCGCGAGCGGCGTATCGAGATCGTCTGCCGGGAGGACAACGCCAACGGCGCGCGCGGGAAGGGCGGGCGCGGCTGGGTGCCGATCACCGGTGAGCTGGTCCGCCTGCACTCCGACTACTTGCACGAGGAGTACGGCGAGATCGACTCTGATTACGTCTTCGTCAATCTCTGGGGCGGCCGGATCGGGCGGCCGACGACTTACGCCACGGTGCACGACCTCGTCGCCCGGACGCGCCGGCAGGTTGGCTTTGAGTTCACGCCGCACGTCTTCCGGCACACCTACGCGACGATGGCGCGTCGCGGCGGCGTGCCGGTCGAGATCGTCTCCAAGCTGCTGACGCATCGCTCGGTGCAGACGACCAGCGACATCTACCTGCACGCGTCGCCGCAGGACCTGCGCGCCGAGCTTGAGGCCGCCGGCGTCCTGGATCGGCTCGGAGCGTTGACGTGACCGGCACGCCGCTGACCGCGGTGCTCGGCGCCTGTCCGGTCCAGGCGCCGAGCTGGGAGGAGGTGCTGCGCGCCGCGGTGCGCCCAGAGTTCGCCGTCGGCGTCGTGCGCCCCCGGCCCGAGGACCCGGTGCTGTTCGGGCCGCGGTGCGCGGTCGCGGGCTGCTTGGCGCGCGGGCTTCAGCGCATCGAGGGGATGCGGCCCGGGCATCTATGCGCCGGGCACGCCCGCGCGTGGCGGCGCAGCGGCGTGCCGCCGGTGCGCGGCTGGCTCAGGGACGGCGCGCGCAGCTTGCGCCGCCAGCGCGACGCCCTTGCCTGCGCGGCCACCGGCTGCGCTCGGTCGATTAGTGGACATGGGCTCTGTTACGCGCACCTGCGTCACTGGCAGCGCGCCGGCAAGCCGCCGCTGGCGGTCTTCACCACCGACGCGCCGGCGGTCAGGACCGAGGCAGCGACCTGCACCGTCGGTCGGTGCGCGTTCGTGACCGCGGCGCGCTCGCCGTTCTGCGACACGCACCTGAAGAGCTTCCGCTGGCTGCGCACGCGACGCCCCGAGCTTCAGCCCGCCGACTACCTCGCGCACCTGGCGCGGGCACGGGAGTCGGCGAGCCCGAAGTTCGACCTGCTCGGTGTTCCGCCGTTGGTCGGGCTCGAGCTCGGCTACGCGCTGCAGGCGCGGTCCGACGCTCGCGGAGCGGCGATCACGCCACTGATCTTCGGTCAGGTCGTCCGCTGGCTGGTCGACCGGCCGGTCGACTCGCTGCTGATCGGCAGCGACGCGGCCTGGGCCAGGGCTGCCGAGCAGCGCTTTGCGACCGGATCGCGCGCCAACCCGCTGGGCTGGCTGCGGTTCTCTCGCGTCGTGTTGCAGCGCCTGCGCGAGCAGCACGCCGGGCAGGACGTGTGGTCCTGGGACACCTGGCCGACCGACCTGATTGACGTCGACGGGCGCTACGCCCACCAGCCGGTACGGCGCATCTACTTCTCCGACATCGAACCCGCCTGGCTGAAGGAGCTGGCCAAGCGCTGGGCGCGCTGGCGGATCACGACTACGACAAAGTCGCCGGCGTCGGTCGCGGTCAGCACGAGCTCGCTGCGGCGCTTTACGAGCTTTCTTGCTGAGCGCGACGAGCTGCCCGCTGGGCCGCAGGCGATCACGCGCGGCCTGTTGGAGCGCTACCGTGCGCACGTCCACACGCTGACGGTTTCCGCGTCGCGCAGAACAGGCCTGCTGACCGACCTGAAGGTGTTCCTCGATGATGTCCGCTTGCATGAGTGGGCGCCGGGCCTGCCGGCCAACGCGACCTATTACCGCGGCGAGATCCCGAAGGCGCGCGCCGCGCTGCCCAGGTTCATCGACGAGTTCGTCATGGGCCAGATCGAGAGCGACGAGAACCTGGCCCGCCTGCCCGACGAGACGACGCGCACCGCGATCCTGGTGCTCCTCGAGACTGGGCTGCGGTCAGTCGACGCTCGCCACCTGGCCTTTGACCCGGTTACCGTTGACGAGGCCAGCGCGCCCTACCTGCGCTTCGTCAATCACAAGCTCTCGCGGGAGGCGATCATCCCGATCTCCCAGCGCCTGCTCGGGCAGATCCGCCGCCAGCAAGCCCACATTCGAGAACGCTACGGGCCGGCTCCGGCGGTGCTGCTGCCGGCGCCGCGCGCGAACCCGGACGGGTCGCGGCCGATGAGCGCGTCGGTGCTCAGCGCCCGGTTGGATCGCTGGATGGTGTTCTGCGACATTCGCGACGCCGTGGGCCGCCCGGCACGGGTCACGCCGCACCAGTTCCGCCACACCTTGGGCACTCGGCTGATCAACAACGAGGTGCCGATGGACACCGTCCGGCGGCTGCTGGACCACGAGTCGCCGGAGATGACCGCCCGTTACGCGACGATCAAGGACCACACGCTCAGGCGCGAGTGGGAGCGCTACCAGCAGCGCATCAACATCCGCGGCGAGGTCATCTCGCTCGATCCAGCCGGGCCGATGAGCGACGCGGCCTGGGCCAAGGAGAACCTCGCCCGCGCCAAGCAGACGTTGCCCAACGGCTTCTGTGGCCTGCCTTTGCAGCAGAGCTGTCCGCATCCCAACGCCTGCCTGACCTGCGACCACTTCCTCACCACGGCCGAGTTCCTGCCGCTGCACCGCGACCAGCTCCAGCGTACGCGCGAGCTGCTCGCCAGCGCGAGGCAAGAGGGTCGCCAGCGACTGGTCGCGATGAACGAGCCCGTCGAAGTCAACCTGCTGCGCATCATCGACGGCCTCAAGACCTTGAAGGCCAGCGATGGCCGCTGAGTCGCTGGCAGCGGCCGCCGCGCGCCGCCACCAAGACGCGCACGCCCGCGCCACCGAGGCGCTGGCCGCACTTAACGCCGACGGCCAGGCGGTGTCCTTCCAGGCCGTCGCGCAACGGGCCGGCGTCTCACGCCAGTGGCTCTACACCCAGCCCGAGCTGCGCGCCCGCATCGAACAGCTGCGCGACCGTCGACCGAGCGGGTCGGCGACGGTGCCCGACGACCAACGCGCCCGGGAGCGCTCGCTGCGCCAGCGCAACGAGACGCTGCTGGCCGACAACCGCCGCCTGCGCGCCGAGACCCAGACACTGCGCGACGAGCTGGCCGTCCTCTACGGCCAGCTCCGCGCCTCCGACGAACGCTAGGCAGCCACCGCTTCGGATGCGTTCGCGGCGCGCAGGACGTCCTCGACCTGGCGGGCCAGGCCGTCGATCGTCTTGGCGAACTCGGTGACGGCCTCCAGCGCCCCGTCCTC
>JAABUZ0100006614.1_pt1 | contig 14406 bp, 12 predicted proteins | sample 5562091 | NCBI WGS metagenome assembly JAABUZ01 (sample SAMN12813069, study PRJNA571459) | rock metagenome | isolation source: Antarctica rocks | place: Antarctica: Victoria Land, Linnaeus Terrace sud | collected 2015-12-21 | reverse complement strand
CCGCGCCGACCGCGAAGCCCGCCAGATCGTAGTCGCCTCTGGCATACAGCCCCGGCATCTCCGCCGTCTCGCCGCCGACCAGGGCGCACCCGGCTTGCCGGCACCCCTCGGCGATGCCGGCCATGACGCGCGCGGCTTGCTCCACGTCCAGTGACCCCGTGGCGAAGTAGTCCAGGAACAGCAGCGGCTCGGCCCCCTGCACGACCAGGTCGTTGACGCACATCGCGACCAGGTCGATGCCGACCGTGTCGTGCCGCCCGGTGTCGATGGCGATTTTGAGCTTGGTGCCGACGCCGTCGGTGGTGGAAACCAGCACCGGGTCGGTGAACCCGGCCGCCTTGAGATCGAACAGCGCGCCGAACCCGCCAAGGCTGCCCATCACGCCGGGCCGCTCGGTGCTGCGCGCCAGTGGCTTGATGCGGTCCACCAGCGCGTCGCCGGCGGCAATGTCCACGCCCGCCTCACGGTAGCTCGTCATGGTCATCCTTAGATGGTGTGGCTCGGCGCGCGGTCGGCTAAGGTCTGGCGATGAGGCGAAACAACCACAGCGTCCCCCTCGGCGCAATCAGGACCGGCCGGTGAGGGACCAGCCTGCCCGGGTCGAGCCGCGCTATGCCGTAGCCCTGCCGGCCCAATCGGAACCGGGGCCGCCGCACTCCACCCGCGGCCAGCGCATGGCGCTGCTGGCCGGTCTGCTCATCGTGGTGCTGCTCGCGTTGCAGCTGTTCGTCGGAATCCTGCTGCCGTTCGTCATGGCCGCCGGGATCGCCTACTTCCTCGACCCGCTTGCCACCCGGCTGACGCGGGCCGGCATGCCGCGCGGGTCGGCCGCGCTGCTGCTCGTCACCGGCCTGCTCGCCGCCGGGCTGCTGTTCGCGCTGCTGCTGTATCCGCTGATCCTGTCGCAGCTCGGCATCCTGATCTCGCGCGTGCCGGCCTACGTGGCGGCGCTGCGGGACTGGGCGGGCGAGGTGATCGCCCACCTGCAGCAACGGCTCGGGTCCGAATATGTCGACAGCCACCTGCGCGACCTCGTCAGCGGGCAGGCGGGATCGATGCTGGGCTTCCTGGCCGGCGCCCTGACCCGGATCGTCGGCGGCGGATTCGCGATTTTCAACGTCCTCTCCCTGCTGGTCGTCACCCCCGTCGTCGCGTTTTATCTGCTGCGCGACTGGCCCGGCGTGATCCGCCGCGTCGATGGCTGGCTGCCCCGCCGCTACGAGGGCGTGCTGCGGGCGCAGGCGGTGGAGGTGGACCGAATCCTTTCCGCCTGGCTGCGCGGGCAGGCGTTGTGCTGCGTGGTGCTGGCGCTGTTCTACGCTTTGGCGCTGCAACTGGTCGGGCTCGACCTCGGGCTGATCGTCGGCATTTCGGCCGGCGTGCTGTCGTTCATTCCGTATGTCGGCAGCATCACCGGGGGCGTCACCTCCATCGGGCTCGCCTTCGCGCAGTTCCCGTCCTGGATGGGCGTCGCGGAAGTGGCGGCCGTGTTCGTCGCCGGGCAGGTGCTGGAAGGCTATGTCATCTACCCGCGCTTCCTCGGCGACCGGGTAGAACTGCACGCGGTGTGGGTGATCTTCGCCCTGTTTGCGGGCGGCGCGGCGTTCGGCTTTCTCGGCGTGCTGCTCGCGGTGCCGGTCGCGGCCGTCATCGGGGTGCTGGCGCGGTTCTGGCTGCGGCGGTATCTGGCGAGCCCATTGTACCTGGACCCTCCGCCGACATGAGTGAGGCCCGCCAGCTGGCGCTCCCGTTCAGCCACACGGCGCAGTACGACGCCGCCGACTTCCTTGCCGACGCTTCAAATGCCGAAGCGCTGGCCTGGCTCGCGCGCACCCCCGATTGGCCCGGGGGACGCCTAGCGATCTGGGGCGACGAGGGACGCGGCAAGACGCACCTGCTGCACGCCTGGGCCGAGCAGGAGCACGCGGCGCTGCTGTCGGGCGCCACCCTGCGCGGCCTGGTGCCGCTGCCGCGCTCGGGCGGGATCGCGGTCGATGACGCCGACATCGCCGCCGAGGAGCCGCTGCTGCATCTGCTGAACGCCGCCGCCGAAGCTCACCTGCCGGTGCTGCTGGCCGGACGCGCCGCCCCGGCGCGCTGGCCGACCGAACTGCCCGATCTCGCCAGCCGTTTGCGCGCGATCGTCGCCGCCGAACTGCACGTCCCCGGCGATGACATGCTGCGAGCCTTGCTGGCGCGTTTGCTGTCCGACCGCCAACTTGCCGTTTCGGAGCCGCTGCAGGACTGGCTGCTGTTGCGCCTGCCGCGCGATCCGGCGGCGCTGCGGGAAGCCGCCGCCCGGCTCGACCGCGCTGCGTTGGCGCAGGGGGGGCGCGTGACCCGCCCCGTCGCGGCAACCGTGCTCGTGGGCTTCGGCGCCGATGATGAGGAGTTCACGCCCGAGTCGCCCTCCATGCCCTGCTTGATCTAGGATCGCGCCATGAGCCGCACCAGTTCCGTCGTCCGCGTCGTCGATCACCCACCGACCGAAGCCCTGGCGCCAGCCGAAGGCATCGGGCCGGACAGCCCCGACCGCTTCATCAACCGCGAATTGTCTTGGCTGGACTTCAACCAGCGCGTCGTCGAGGAGGCGCAGAACCCGCGTCACCCGCTGCTGGAGCGGCTGCGCTTCGTGTCCATCAGCGCCTCCAACCTGGACGAGTTCTACTCGGTGCGCGTCGCCGGGCTGATCGGCCAAGCCAAGGCCGGCGTCACGGCGGTATCGGCGGACGGGCGGACGCCGGGCCAGCAGCTCGACGAAATCCAGGCCCGGGCGGCGCGGCTGATGGAGCTGCAGCAGGCAGCCTGGATCGAGTTGCGGGGACTGCTGCGCGACGCCGGGCTGGAGGTGTGCGAGACGGCGAAGCTGAACGCGGCCGATCGCGGCTGGCTGTCGGCTTTCTTCATGGACCGGGTGTTCCCGGTGCTGACCCCGCTCGCCATCGACCCGGCGCATCCGTTCCCGTTCATCCCCAACATGGGACTGGTCATGGTGCTGAAGCTGCACCGCGACGAGGACAACGTCGTGATGAACGCGATGATCCCGCTGCCGACCCAAGTCGAGCGGTTCATCCGCCTGCCGCCTCCCGAGGGGGTGCAAGCCACGCCGCCGCCGATCCGCTTCGTGCTGCTGGAGGACCTCGTCAGCCTGTTCCTCGGCATGCTGTTCCCTGGCTACCGCGCGATCGGGCAGGGCACATTCCGGCTGATCCGCGACACCGACGTGGAGTTCGAGGAGGAGGCGGAGGACCTGGTGCGGTCCTACGAAACCGCGCTGAAGCGCCGCCGCCGGGGTGTCGGCATCCATCTGTCGATCGACGCCGCCATGCCGTTCGACCTGCGCGACCTGGTGGTGGACGAGCTGGACGTGGACGACCCCAACATTCCCGGCAACGAGGTGCTGCTGCAGCACGGCATCCTGGGCGCCGCGGACCTGAAGCAGCTGATCGTGGACGACCGGCCCGACCTGCTGTTCCCGCCCTACACGCCGCGGTTCCCCGAGCGCATCCGCGACTTCGGCGGCGACTGCTTCGCGGCGATCCGGGCCAAGGACATCATCGTCCACCACCCGTTCGAGAGCTTCGACGTGGTGCTGCAGTTCCTGCGCCAGGCCGCCGCCGACCCCAACGTCGTCGCCATCAAGCAGACCCTCTATCGCACCAGCCGCGACAGCCCGATCGTCAAGGCGCTGATCGAGGCGGCCGAGGCGGGCAAGTCCGTCACCGCCATGGTCGAGCTGCGCGCGCGCTTCGACGAGGAGGCCAATATCCGCCTCGCCCGCTCGATGGAGGCGTCCGGGGTGCAGGTGGTCTACGGCTTCGTCGAGCTCAAGACGCATGCCAAGCTGTCCCTGGTGGTCCGCCGCGAGGGCCCGGTGATGCGCAGCTATGCCCATTTCGGCACCGGCAACTACCACCCGATCACCGCGCGCATCTACACTGACCTCAGCTTCTTCACCTCCGACCCCGACCTCTGCCGCGACAGCGCACGGCTGTTCAACTACATGACCGGCTACGCCCAGCCGGAGAAGATGGACCAGTTGGCGTTCAGCCCGCTGACCATCCGCCGAAGGCTCGAGGAGCTGATCGACGCCGAAATCGCCTTCGCCCGCGCCGGCAAGCCGGCGACGATCTGGCTCAAGATGAACAGCCTCGTGGACGACCGCCTGATCGACCGGCTTTATGACGCGTCGCGCGCCGGCGTGACCATCATGTGCGTCATCCGCGGGATCTGCTGCCTGCGGCCGGGCGTGCCGGGCCTATCGGAGAACATCCGCGTCAAGAGCATCGTCGGCCGCTTTCTCGAGCACAGCCGCATCTACGTGTTCGGCAACGGCCACCGCCTGCCGAACCGGAATGCGAAGGTGTTCATCAGCAGCGCCGACTGGATGGCGCGCAACATGGACTGGCGGGTCGAGACGCTGGTGCCGATCCACAACGCGACGGTGCATGCCCAGGTGCTGGACCAGATCATGGTCGTCAACCTGCGCGACACGCTGCAATCCTGGGAGCTCGGGTCGGACGCTGCGTGGCGGCGGGTCACCACTCGCACGCGGCAGATCTCGGCGCACGACTACTTCATGACCAACCCGTCGCTCTCCGGCCGCGGCTCGGCGCTGCACGGCGGCGGCATGACCGTGCCCTCGCCGCACCGGCGCCAAGACCGCGTGAGCCAGGATTAGTCGGATGGACCAAGCCATTCTCGAAACCGGACGCGGCGGTCGCCTGGCCGCGCCGCCACGCTGCGCCGTGGTGGACCTGGGCTCCAACTCGGTCCGCCTCGTCGTCTACGAGGGCAGGGGGCGCAACCCGATCCCGATCTTCAACGAGAAGGCGGTGCTGCGGCTCGGCCGCGGCCTGCAGACCACCGGGCGGCTGAACGAGGCCGGCGTGGCCCAGGCGCTCAAGGTGATGGTGCGCTACCACGCCATCGCCCACGCGATGCGCGCCGATCCGTTCGACGTGCTGGCCACCGCGGCGGTGCGCGACGCGAGCAACGGGGAGGCGTTCGTCGCAGCACTCCGCGAGCGCATGCCGGGGGCGGCGATCCGCATCCTGTCCGGGCCGGAGGAGGCGACGCTGTCGGCCGCCGGGCTGCAATGCGGCGTGTCGGATGCGGACGGCATCCTGGCCGATATCGGCGGCGGGTCGCTCGAGTTGGTGCAGCTGGACGCCGCCGGCGCCCGCCACGCGGCTACGCTCCGGCTGGGCGTGATCCGCTTGTCCGAGCGGGCGGAGGGCAATCTGGACCGCGCGCGCGACCTGGCCGACGAGGATCTGGCCACGCTGCCCTGGCTCTCGGGCGGCCAGGACCGCAGCCTCTATCTGGTCGGCGGCGCCTGGCGGGCGCTGGCCCGGGTGCACATGCAGCACGTGCGCTACCCCCTCAACATCGTCCACCACTACACGATCGGCCAGGAATCCGGGCGCGAGCTGGTGCACCTCGTCACCACCACCGGGCGCCTGGCCGGCACGCCGCGCAGGCGGGCGGAGGACCTGCCCTACGCCGCCATCGTGCTGCGCCGGCTCATGCGCGCCACCGGGGCGCGGCGGCTCGTGTTCAGCGCCTATGGCATCCGCGAGGGCTGGTTCCTGCAGACTGTGCCGGAGGCGATCCGCCGGCTCGATCCGCTGCTGGCAATGGCGCGCGACAGCGCCGAGCGGCTGAGCCGCGACCCGGCCCTGCCGCCGGCGCTGATCGTCTGGACCGCGCCGCTGTTTCCCTACGAGACCCCGGACCATGCCAGGCTGCGCCACGCCGCCTGCTGGATGTCCGATACCGGCAGCCACGACCATCCGGAATACCGCGCCGAGCTGACCTTCGAGCGCACGCTGTACGCGCCCGGCGCGCTCGACCACCCCACCCGCGCCTTCCTCGCCATCGCCATGGCCACCCGCTACGAGGCCGAGGCGGACGCGCCCTTCCTCGCCACCGCGCGCTTCCTGCTCGACCCGGCCGCGACCGCCCGCGCCGAAGTGCTCGGGACCGCGCTCCGCCTGGCCTATACGCTCTCGGCCGGCACCCCCGACCTGCTCGCCCGCGCCACCCTGCGGCTCGAACCCGGCCGCGTGGTGCTCCGTCTCGACGGCCCCGGCGTGTTCGCCGGCGACGGCGTGCAGCGCCGCCTCGAGCGGCTGGCGGCGTTGCTGGGGCTCGGGGCGGTGATGGAAGACAGCGCCGAGGCGTAAGTCTCGAGCCCAGCGCTTGCGGCCCCTGCCGCACTGCGATACGCGAAACTGTCATGCAAAGAACGGCTCGATGATCAAAGACGTCAAGAAGGTGGTCCTGGCCTACTCCGGCGGGCTCGACACCTCGGTGATCCTGCGCTGGCTGCAGACCACCTACAAATGCGAGGTCGTGACCTTCACCGCCGACCTCGGGCAGGGCGAGGAGCTCGAGCCGGCGCGGCGCAAGGCCGAGATGTTCGGCATCAAGGAGATCTTCGTCGACGACCTGCGCGAGACCTTCGTGCGCGACTTCGTCTTCCCGATGTTCCGCGCCAACACCGTCTACGAGGGCCAATACCTGCTCGGCACCAGCATCGCCCGGCCGCTGATCGCCCAGCGCCAGATCGAGATCGCCGAGATGGTCGGCGCCGACGCGGTCGCCCACGGCGCGACCGGCAAGGGCAACGACCAGGTCCGCTTCGAGATCGCCTACTACGCGCTCAAGCCCGACATCAAGGTCATCGCCCCCTGGCGCGAGTGGGACCTGACGTCGCGCACCAAGCTGCTCGAGTTCGCCGAACAGAACCAGATCCCCATCGCCCGCGACAAGCGCGGCGAGAGCCCGTTCAGCGTCGACGCCAACCTGCTGCACTCCTCCTCCGAGGGCAAGATGCTCGAGGACCCGGCCGAGGAAGCGCCCGAACTCGTCTACCAGCGTACCATCCGCCCCGAGGATGCGCCGGACCACGCCACCATCATCAACATCGATTTCGAGCGCGGCGACCCGGTCGCCATCGACGGCGTCAAGCTCTCGCCCGCCGCCCTGCTCACCCGCCTCAACGAGCTCGGCCGCGCCAATGGCATCGGCCGGCTCGACCTGGTCGAGAACCGCTTCGTCGGCATGAAGTCGCGCGGCGTCTACGAGACCCCCGGCGGCTCGATCCTGCTGCCGGCCCACCGCGCCATCGAATCGATCACTCTCGACCGCGAGGCCGCCCACCTCAAGGACGGCCTGATGCCGCACTACGCCGAGCTGATCTACAACGGCTTCTGGTTCAGCCCGGAGCGCCGCATGCTGCAGGCCGCCATCGACCAGAGCCAGAACAGCGTCAGCGGCCGGGTCCGCATGAAGCTCTACAAGGGCAACGTCTCCTGCATCGGCCGCGAGAGCCCGAACAGCCTGTATTCGATGAAGGTGGTCACCTTCGAGGACGACCAGGGCGCCTACGACCAGGTCGACGCCCAGGGCTTCATCAAGCTCAACGCGCTCCGCCTCCGCCTGGGCGCCATGGCCGGACGCCGCGGCGGCACGCTCTAACAGCCTTCATGCCGCGCCTCTGGGTCGACCTCACCACGTCGTGGGAGGAGCGCGGCCGGATCGCGCATGGCACGACGCGGGTCGAGCGCGGCATCGTCGGCGCCTTGGCGGCGCTGGGCGACCCCGGGATCGGCTTCGTCGCCTTCGACCGCGCCTCCCAGCGCTTCCTACCGATCCCGCCCGAGGCCATCCCGGCGATCGTCGCCGGCCCCGTTGCTGGCAACCGCGACCGCCAGCGCGCCGGCGTCTGGCGCCGCCGGGTCTGGGGCATGCAGGCAAGGCTCGCCCACCTTTGGCCCCGCCGCCCCCCGCCCGACGGCGCGCCGGACCCGTTCGCGACCGGCGACCAGGTGCTGTTCGCCGGCGAGCACAGCCGCCACGATTTCGCCGGCCTGCTGGCGCGCAAGCGGGCCAAGCGCCTCGGCCTCGCCTTCGTGCTGTTCGATCTGCTGCACGTCCTGCCCGACGGCGACGCCCGCCTGGCCGACCCGGACGCCACCGACCTGCCGCAGACCGACTTCATCGCCCGCGAGGCCGGCATCGTCCTGCCGATCTCCCGCTTCAGCGCCGCCGAGTTCCGCGCCCACCTCGCCCGACGCGGCGTCCCCGGGCCGCCGATCCACCCGATCCGCCTGGCCGGCGCGATCCCGTCCTCCGCCGGGCGACCCATGGCCGTCGCACCCGGCTTCGTGCTCTGCGTCGGCGACGTCGTCGCCCGCAAGAACCACGCGCTGCTCATCCGGGTCTGGGCCGCGCTGGGCCAGGCCGCGCCGCCGCTGCTGATCGTCGGCCGCATCGATCTCGAGGGCAACGCGCTGGTCGACCAGGTCCGCCGCGACCCGGCGCTGCGCCCGCGCATCCGCTTCCTGCCCAACCTCGACGACGACGCCCTCGTCTGGCTCTACCGCCACTGCCGCTTCACCGTGTTCCCCTCGCGCCTAGAGGGCTTCGGCTTGCCGGTCGCCGAGAGCCTCGCCTACGGCAAGGTCTGCGTCGCCTCCTCGGCCGCTGCGATCCCGGAAGCAGGCCAGGGCTGCGCCATCTCCCTCGATCCCGACGACAGCGCCGCCTGGGCGGCCCGCATCCGGGCACTCGCCCGGGACGACCGCGCGCTGGCCGAGGCCGAAGCCGCCATCAGCGCCTTCCGTCCCGTCGCCTGGAGCGATACGGTCAGCGATCTCCGCGCGGTACTGCGTCCGGCATAGGCGCCGGACGCTGGATCTGCCACGCCAGCACCGCCGCGGCTCCCACCGTCACCTCGCGCAACCGCTTGACCACCGAGAGCGCGAGCGCCGTCTCCGCATCGATGCCGAACAGCCCGCACGCCAGCACGAACCCGCCCTCCTGCACGCCGACCGCGCCTGGCACCGCGAACCCCGCGCTGCGCGCCGCCATGGCCAGGCTCTCGATCACGAAGGCCGGCCCGAGCCCGACCTCCGCGCCGAGCGCGCGCAGGATGAGCCAGACCTCCAGCGCCCCCAGGCTCCAGCTCGCCGCATGCATCAGCGCCCCGCGCAGCATCGCCCCCCGGTCCGCCTGGCGCCGCATCAGCGTGGCGTGCAGCCCCTGCATCGACCACCCCATCGTAGCCGGCCAGCGCGCCGCCGCGTGCTGCAACCCAGTCTCGACCAGGCGCAGCAGCCCCAGCCGCTGCGCCGCAAACAGCACCGCCACCGCCAGCGCGGTCGCCCCGAGTCCGGCTTCGGCCCAAACCAGCCAGGACCGGTCGCCCTCGCGCAGCAGCAGGATCGCGATGGCCACGAGGATCACGATCACCTGCGACGCCGCCTCGAGCGTCAGGTCCAGGATCGTGCCGGCCACCGCCAGCGTCGGCGCCAGCCCCGCCTGCACCAGCAAGCGCACGCCCACCACCGGTCCGCCGATCTGGGCGACCGGGAACAGGCTGTTCACCCCCTCCCGGATCCAGCGGATGCGCAGAATCCGCCAGCGCCCCAGCCCGTAGACCCCCAGCGCCTCGCGCCAGCCGCAGCCCGACAGGAACAGCTGCACGGCATGCACCGCGATGACCGCCGGCAGCGCCCACCCGGCTCGTACCACCCCGCGCATCACCGCATCGAGCCCGACCGAGGACAGGATCCACGCCAGCGCCGCGCCGCCGGCGAGCAGGCCCAGAAGCGACGTCAGCCGGGCCTTGGTCGAAGCGCGCATCGCCGTCGTGTCAGTCCGGCAGCGCGAGCACCGGCGCCGCCAGGCTCAGCAGCGACGTCAGGTAGAACGGCCGCCGCCGCACCGAGATCAGGTCGAGGCTGGGCGACCAGGCGAACGCGTCATGAATGCGCCTTGTGAGCTTCGAATCCGTGTCGCCGGCAAAGAAATAATGGTTGGCCAGAAGGCACAGCCCGCCCGGCGCCAGCAGCCGCGCGATGCGGGTGGCGGTGTCCTTCAGGCTCGTGTCGTCGGTACGGTCCATATAATAGAGCGTGTCGGCCACGACCACGAGGTCGAAGCAGCCGTCCAGCGCCGGGTCGAGCGCGCCCAAATCGCCCTGGACGAAGCGCAGCCCGGCCTGCGTCCCGGTACGGCGCCGCGCCTGGTCGACCGCGGACTGGGCGATATCCAGCCCCAAGACGTCGTCGGCCACCTCCGTCAACGCCAGGCTGAGTGCGCCCATCCCCGCGCCGAGGTCGAGCGCGCGCGCGAACCGCCGGCCGGGCGGCAGCGCCGCCATAACGCCCTGATATTTCCAGCGCTGGTAGGAATAGCGCGGATCCGCCGAGGCCCATGGGTCCTCGAGATCGGCATAGACCGACTCGAACGCCGCCTGCGCCCCATCGGTGCTCCGTTGCAGCGCCACCCGCTGATCGGTGCGGGCGCTCTGCAGGAACAGGAAGATGTCGCGCGGCAGCATGAACAGCCAGGATGGCCGCCCGCCGTTGCCTGAAGCCGGTGACCCCACGATCGACCCCTCGTAAACCCAAGTTATGTTCTAGGGGTTTGCTCCCGGACCCGCTAGCTTACCCTGTTGTCCACGAGATCGGTCACCACGCCCGGGTCGGCCAGCGTGCTCGTGTCGCCCAGCTGATCGGTCTCGTTGGCGGCGATCTTGCGCAGGATGCGCCGCATGATCTTGCCCGACCGCGTCTTCGGCAAGCCCGGCGCCCACTGAATCGCGTCCGGCGAGGCGATCGGCCCGATCTCGCGCCGTACCCACGCGACCAGCTCGCGGCGCAACGCCTCGGTTGGCTCCTCGCCCGACACCAGCGTCACATACGCGTAGATCCCCTGGCCCTTGATGTCGTGCGGGAACCCGACCACCGCCGCCTCGGCCACCTTCGGATGCGCCACCAGCGCGCTCTCCACCTCGGCCGTGCCCATCCGGTGCCCGCTGACGTTGATCACGTCGTCGACCCGGCCGGTGATCCAATAATACCCGTCCGCATCCCGCCGCGCGCCGTCGCCGGTGAAATACAGCCCCTTGAACGTGGAAAAATAGGTCTGCACGAACCGCGCATGGTCCCGGTACAGCGTCCGCATCATCCCCGGCCACGGCTTGGCGATGCACAGATTGCCCTCCGCCGCGCCCTCGACCGTCCGCCCCTCCGCGTCGACCAGCACCGGCACGATCCCCGGCAGCGGCAGCGTCGCCGACCCCGGCTTGAGCGCGGTGGCCCCCGGCAGCGGCGAGATCAGGATGCCGCCGGTCTCCGTCTGCCACCACGTGTCCACGATCGGGCACCGCCCGTCGCCGACGACCCGGTGATACCACAGCCAGGCCTCCGGATTGATCGGTTCGCCGACGCTGCCAAGGAGGCGCAGGCTCTTCCGGCTGGTGCTCTTCACCGGGCCCTCGCCCTCGCGCATCAGCGACCGCACCGCCGTCGGCGCCGTGTAGAAGATATTGACCTGGTGCTTGTCGACCACCTGCCAGAACCGCGACGCGTCGGGATAGGTCGGGATGCCCTCAAACATCAGCGTCGTCGCGCCATTGGCCAGCGGCCCATACACGATATACGTGTGCCCCGTCACCCATCCGACATCTGCCGTGCACCAATACACTTCGCCCGGCTGGTAATCGAACACCAGTCTATGCGTCAACGCCGCCCAGACCATGTAGCCGCCGGTCGTGTGCAGCACGCCCTTCGGCTGGCCGGTGCTGCCCGACGTATACAGGATGAACAACGGGTCCTCCGCGCCCATCTCCTCCGGCGCGCAATCTACACTGGCATCGGCGACCAACGTGTCATAGCGGTGGTCGCGCCCCTCCTGCATCGGCACGTCGCCGCCCGTGACCCGCACCACCACGACATGCTCGATCGTTGGGCAGGATTGAAGCGCCAGGTCCGCATTCGTCTTCAGCGCGACCCGGCGCCCGCCGCGCCGCCCCTCGTCGGCCGTGATCAGCACGGAGCTGTCGCAATCCTGGATCCGGTTGGCCAAGCTGTCCGGCGAGAACCCGCCGAACACGATCGCATGGACCGCGCCGAGCCGCGCACACGCCAGCATCGCCACCGCCGCCTCGATCACCATCGGCAGATAGATCGTCACCCGGTCGCCGCGCTTGACCCCCAGCCCCTTCAGCGCATTGGCCAGCTTGCAGGTCTGCGCATGCAGCTCGCGATAGGTGACCGAGAGCGTGCTGTTCGGGTCGTCGCCCTCCCAGATGATGGCCACCTGGTCCGGCTGCTCCTGCAGATGCCGGTCGAGGCAGCTCGACGACGCGTTCAGCGTGCCGTCTTCGTACCACGTGATATGGACATCGCCGGTGAAGTCGCCGCTCAGCACCCGGCTCGGCGGCTTGATCCAGGCGATCCGCCCGGCCTGCTCGGCCCAGAACCCCTCCGGATCGCGCGCGGCCCGTTCGCTCAGGGCCGCATGCTGCTCCGACGTGACGTGCGTCTGCGCCGCGATCGCGGGCAGCACGGAATAGAGTTGGTCGGACACGGCGTTCTCCCGGGGTCGGTTGGTTTTTCCCAACGTTAGACCCGCCCCAAGGACGGCGCTAGCGGCTGCGGCTCAGCGTCAGGATGTGGTCCCACTCCGCCTTCGTCACCGGGCCCACCGAGAGTCGCGAGTAACGAACCAGCGCCATGCCGGCCAGCGCCGGGTCGGCCTTGGCCTCGGCGAGCGTCACCGGACGCTTGAGCGGCGACACCGCCTTGACGTCCACGCACACCCAGTCCCCCGTCTCCGCCGTCGCGTCCGGATACGCCTCGCGCACCACCTCGACGATCCCGACAATCTCCTTGCCGATGTTGGAATGATAGAAGAAGCACCGGTCGCGCCGCTTCATCGCCTGCAGGTTATGCTTGGCCTGATGGCTCCGCACGCCGGTCCACGGCTCGACCCCGTGCTCGACCTGTTGCGCCCAGCCAAAGACGTCGGGTTCGGTTTTGATCAGCCAATACTGCATCGGTTCGCCTGTACTGCCTCCGCCCCGGCCATGGAGCGGCACCGGGCCAGCGAACCATTGACCTGACACGGCGTTCACGTCCAGCAGCCTTACATCTGCCGCGGGCCATGCTATCTTGACCATGTGGACGCCACCGCTTTCCCCGCGCGCCCGTCGCGCTCGCTGCATCGTTTCGCCAATCCCGGGCGGTTCCTTCGGCTCGCCCGCAGGGTGCAACCGATCGTCACCTGGCCGGGCGTCATCCTGCTCGCGGCCGGGTTGGTCTGGGGCCTATTCCTGTCGCCCGCCGATTGGCAGCAGGGCGACACCGTCCGCATCATGTATATTCACGTCCCCTCGGCCTGGCTCGCCTCCTCCGGCTATGTCGGGCTGGCGATCTGCTCGCTGCTGTCGCTGGTCTGGCGTCATCCGCTGGCCGACCTGGCGGCGATGGAGATCGGGCCGGTCGGCGCCGCATTCACCGCGGTCTGCCTGGCCACCGGCTCGCTCTGGGGCAAGCCGATGTGGGGCGCCTGGTGGGTGTGGGACGCCCGCCTGACCAGCGTGCTGGTGCTGTTCTTCCTCTATCTCGGCCATATCGCCCTCATCCGCGCCTTCGACGACCCGGTGCGCGGCGCCCGCTCGGCCGCCATCCTCGCCCTCGTCGGCGTCGTCAACCTGCCGATCATCAAGTTCAGCGTCGACTGGTGGAACACCCTGCACCAGGGCAGCACCATCACCCTCACCAGCGCGCCGGGCCTGCATGTCGACATGCTCTGGCCGCTGCTGACCTGCACTCTGGGCTACACGCTCTGCTTCGCCGCCCTCGTGCTGGCGCGGTTGCGGGCGGCGGTGATGGAGCGGCGTATCCGAGGGTTGCTCATGGTCCAGGCGGAGCGCGCATGACGCATCTTCCGTTCATCGTCGCCACCTATGCGCTCGGGATTGGCGTCCCCAGCGTCTACGCGCTGAATGCATGGCGGCGGCTGCAATCTGCCCGCCGCCGCCTCGCCGCGATCGATCCCCGTTCTCAGGACGGCGCACCATGACCCGCAAGCGCCGCCGCCTCTGGATCGTCGTCGCCTGCGGCCTCGGCCTCGGCTCGGCCACCGCGCTCGCGCTGTCGGCCTTCGGCGACAACATGGTCTTCTTCGTCTCGCCCTCGACGCTCGAGTCCCACGCGAGCGACCGCGGCCGCACCCTGCGCCTCGGCGGCCTGATCGAGGCTGGCAGCGTCCACCGTACCGACCGCGCAGGCGTGCCCGTGGCCGAGTTCCGCGTCACCGACGGCAAGTCCGCCGTCGACGTGCGCTACGCCGGCATCCTGCCCGACCTGTTCCGCGAAGGGCAGGGCGCCGTCATGCTCGGCGTGCTGCAGCCGGACGGCATCTTCCGCGCCAGCGAAGTGCTCGCCAAGCACGACGAGAACTACATGCCCCGCGACGTCGCCGACGCCCTCAAGAAGAATGGCAATTGGCATCCGGAGGAGGGCGCGCCGCCCCCGGCGGCCACTTGGAACACCATGTCGCGGTCGACCGCGACGGGAAACACCATGTCGCGGGGGGCCGCGA
>JAABUZ0100006613.1_pt1 | contig 14406 bp, 11 predicted proteins | sample 5562091 | NCBI WGS metagenome assembly JAABUZ01 (sample SAMN12813069, study PRJNA571459) | rock metagenome | isolation source: Antarctica rocks | place: Antarctica: Victoria Land, Linnaeus Terrace sud | collected 2015-12-21 | reverse complement strand
CGCTGGTGTGGCCGTAGCGCAGGAGGACGGCGTAGAGGCGCAGCGCGCAGTCGCTGATCGGGGCGTCGAGGACCCATTCGGGGACGGGGGCGTAGTACTCGTCCACGGTCAGCGGGGGCCGCTCGTCGCCGGGCTCGGCGGGCCCGGGGATGGGGCTTGTGGTGGCTGTGGACTTCCTCACCGGGGGGCACCGGTGGTTGAGCCGGTGGCAGTCTTGAAGCATGCGCCGTCCACCCGAGTTGTGGGCTGGGCATGCCGACGGACCCGGCGTGGCTCACAAGGTGGCTAACGAAGTGGCTCACGGACGGGGCGGCACCAGCCGGACCGGCCGGCACCAGGCGAGACCCCGGACCGCCGCTGACCTGCACGAACAGGCACCTGCCGGATCTACCGGCCCAAGTCGGGACGGCGTGCAGCCTTCTACGGATCAGAAGGTTGCAGGTTCGAGTCCTGCCGAGCGCACATCGTCTGACCTGCGCTAACACTCCAGCAAGCAGCTCGCTGGTGTGGCCGGTGGCTAACGCGTGGGTCACGCGGCCCAGGCGGCGCGAGTCCCCACGTTCGAGCCTCGGAACGGCATGGCGTGCTGCGCCGGGCCGTTCAGTGCCGCTTCCTGTCGGTGGAGGCGCCGCGGCGTACAGGTGCATCTGGCCGGCAATCAGGAGGCTGCTGTCGGTGCTAGGGCTGTCGGGACAGCGTTAGCCGACAGCAAGCACGCTGTGGGTCGAGGCGGCTTGGCCCAGCTCTCGGCCGTCGCCGACAGGGTGCCCGTGCGAGGCCGCTGCGGCGGGTCCGCGCGCCGGGTGGGCCGTCCTCGCCCTCGAGTGCAAGTCGGTGAACGCGACGGTGAACCGCGCGCACGGCTGGCGGCACCGTGTGGGAGACGACCAGAGCGGGCGCGAAGCTCTGTCACCGACCCCAGCCTGGCGCTAACACCTCGGTGTGGACGCCCAGTCCCAGCGTTCCGCCGCCTGGGCGAGGCGGCGGGCGTCGACGGCTCCGCGCCGCGCCGCACCGAGTGCCGCGCCGTCGCTGACTTGACGGCTCGTCCTACAAGCCCCGGCGGGCGACCACGGTTGAGCTGCCCACGCCCGTCGAGCGTGGATGCACCGTTGAGCTGAGTCCTCTGCTCCTCGCCGGCCGGGGCGCAGCAACAGTTGGCAGGCCGTTCACGCTGCGTCCATCCGCACGGTCGCAGGCAGGGCGGACCGGCAGCGACCCTGGACGGGCGCGACAAGACGGACACGGGTGGATCAGCACCGGTGCCGCGTCCCGCTGACCCACGGAGACCCGCATGCGCCTCACCCTGCCCACCGCCCACCGCCCCACCCGGCTCACCGTGCTCGGCACCGTCCTCGTGCTCGGCGGCCTGACCGGCACCGCCGTGGCCGCGACGACGAGCGCCTACGCGCCCGTCCAGCGCACCAACATCGACCGCGCCGTACCGGCCGGGGCGACCCTGCTGCCGAGCGGGCGCCTAGTCTCCCCCGCCGGCGTGACGAGCGGTCAGGGTGACTTCCCCGAAGGACTCGCGGTCAGCCCCGACGGTGTGCTCGCGGTGACCAGCGAGGTCGGGCAGGGCGACGGCACGGCGGGCGGTGACTTCGGTGGCATCTGCGTCGACGGCCAGCAGCAGCACCCATGCGCGGCGTCGAGCCGGCTCGGGGCGAAACCCACCACCTCGCCTGATGAGGAGCTGCTCGTCACCAACCTGGTCAGCGGAGCGCAGACGGTCCTGCGCAGCCCGGCCACGCGGTGCGACCCGGCGGCCACGTCGACGACGACGCTCAACTGCTTCGAGCTGGGGGTGGTCTTCAGCCCGAACGGCCGGCACATCTACGCGACCGGCGGCGGCAACGACGCGGTCTATGACTTCGCCGTCGACCCGACCGCCCACACCGTCGCGACCGCGCCCGCCCGGGTGCTCTACCTGCAGCTGCTCGCCAACGCCGCGCCGGGCGGCTCGGGCGCTTACCAGAAGCCCAACCCGGGCACTCAGGCGGCGCGCACGAAGGGCCTGGCGATCACCCCGGACGGCAAGACGCTGGTGGTGACCGAGGAGCAGGCCGGTGTGCTCGACCTGGTCAGCACCGCGAGCTTCACCTTCCTGTCCCAGACCACTTTCAGCGGCCTCAACCCCACCGGCGCCAACGGCAGCGCGAGCTACCCGTACCAGGTGGTCGTGTCGCCCGACGGGACCAAGGCCTACGTCACGCTGCAGGGCGAGGGGCTGCTCGCGACGGTCCCGCTGGTCACCAACGCGGTGACCGGCTCGCTCACCGCCGGGCCGCCCGTCGCGGTCACCGTCGGTGACCACCCGACCGGGCTGGCGCTGAGCCCCGACGGCGCGACGCTGCTCGTGGCCGACGCCAACGACGACACCGTGAGCACGCTGCCGCTGACGATGGGTCTGCCGAGCACCGGCACAAGGCTGACCGTGCACGCCCAGACCGGTGAGGTCATCGGCTCCGTGCCCGACGCCGTCGCCTTCGCCGGCGACGGCACGGCCTACGTGGCGCTGGCCGGTGATGACGCGGTCGCGCAGCTGACCCGTACGGACACCGGTCCCTTCACCCAGACCGGTCTCGTCCCGACCGGCTGGTACCCCACCGCGGTGGGCGTGCGCCCCGGCACCGGTGAGCTGCTCGCGGTCTCCGCCAAGGGCCTCGGCTCGGCGTACACCCCGCAGGGCGGCTACCCCGCTCCGACGACCGGCGGACCGCAGGCACTCAACCCCGGCGGCTACGACGGCGCCAACATGCCGGGTCTGCTGCAGCGCATCCCGGTCCCCACCACGGCCAGCCTCGCCGCGGGGACCGCGACGGTCCAGCGCAACATCGACTATGCCGCGGCTGCCGACACCGGCAGCTCGGCGCCGGCCGGCCCGATCCCGTTGAGTGACGCCACCGCGGGCCAGTCACCGATCAAGCACGTGGTCTACATCGTCCGGGAGAACCGCACGTACGACCAGGTCTTCGGCGACCTGGCCACCACCCGCAACGACGTCGACGCGGACCCGGCGTACGAGTCGCTGGCCCCGGCGACCCCCAACGCCCACGCCATCGTCGGCCGGTACGCGAGCTCGGACAGCTTCTTCTCCGACGGTGAGGCCTCCATCCAGGGCCATTACTGGACCACCTCGGCCAACGTCGACGACTACGTCGAGAAGTCGTGGCGGCAGTACTACTCCAGCCGCAACCACTCCAGCGACTCCGTCGCCACGACCGTCTCCGGCAACCGCGACTGCTCGATCTTCCAGGCCGCGCAGGCCAAGGCCGCCATCACGCCAGGGTTCACGTACAAGGACTACGGCGACCCCGTCGGCTTCGCCAACCCCTCGGTCTCGGCGACCGTGGTCAACGGCGTCGGCAACCCGACCGGCGCCCCCGCCGCCGGCACGCTCACCCCCGCCTGCCCGGCCCTGCCGGCCGCGAACGCTGACCTGACCAACTTCGGCAACTTCCTCGGGCTGCTCGACACCGACTCGGCCACCCGCTTCCTCACCGACAACGGGCTCAACGGGAGCGGCGACATCGTGCCGGGCACCGACACGCTCAAGAGCCTGAGCTACCTCGAGCTGCCGCTGGACCACACCACCGGCTTCACCCCGCAGGGGCCGACCAACATCAACGGTCTCACGCCGCGGGCCGAGGTCGCCAACAACGACGCCGCGGTCGGCCAGGTCATCTCCGCGCTGTCGAAGTCCTCCGCCTGGTCGAGCACCGCGGTCTTCGTGGTCGAGGACGACAGCCAGGACGGCCCCGACCACGTCGACGGGCACCGCAACATCCTGCTGGTCGCCTCGCCCTACGCCCGGCAGACCTCGGCCAACAGCTGCTACACGGGGTACGTCGGCCACGTCCACAACGACCAGGCCGGCGTGCTGCGCACCATCGAGCTGATGCTCGGGCTGCCTTCGCTGTCCTCCTACGACGCCGAGGCGGCACCCCTCTACGACCTCTTCCAGAACAAGGGGAGTGCCACCCAGCTGACCCCGGCCGACCTGGCGCCGTACCAGCCGGCGGCCGCGCCGTCCTTCGCGGCGGAGAAGGTCGGCGACGCCTCGGCCGGCAGCTCTGCCCAGCAGCAGGTGCTGAAGGCCGAGTCGGCCAAGCTCGACCTCACCCGGCTCGACCGGGCCGGCCCTGGGCTCGAGGACGTCCTCTGGCGCTCCACGACCAACAAGCCCCTGCCGACCCAGCTGCGGTACGAGATCGCCGCCCGCAGCGCCGCGACCCCGAGCGGAGCCGGTGCCGCGGCGGACGACGCCAGCAGCCGCGCCTTCCGCGCGGCCTCCGCCGGGACGGCCCAGCCGAAGGCAGCAGCGGGCGTCGACTGCAGCCCCACGGTGGCCTCCGGTGCGCCCGTGGCGGCGCTGCCCGAGGTGCGCCTCGCCGTCGCGCTGCCGTTGGTGGCCTCGTTGGCGGGTCTCGGCGTGCTCCTGATCGGCCGGCGTCGTCGCCGGGGAGAGCAGGATCTCACCGCGTGACCCCAGCGCTCGAGGTCGTCGGCCTGGTCAAGCGCTTCCCCGGTCATGGCCGGGCAGCGCGCGACGGCCTCGCGCTGGCCGGGGTCGACCTCAGCGTGGCACCCGGGGAGGTACGCGGGTTGGTCGGCCCCAACGGCGCCGGCAAGTCCACCCTGCTGCGCCTGGCCTTCGGCCTGCTCCGACCGGACGCCGGGTCGGTGCGCCTGCTCGGGCGCAGCATCGCCGAGGACGGGCAGGCGGCGCTGACCGGGGTCGCCGGCTTCGCCGACACACCCCGCTTCCACGGTCACCGCTCGGCGCAGGCCACCCTCACCGCCCTGGCCGCGCTGGACGGCCGGACAGGCGCGGCCGGCCGCACCCGCGTCGACGAGGCGCTGGCGTCGGTCGACCTGACCGACCGGGCGCGCGAGCGGGTGGCCGGCTTCTCGACCGGCCTGCGCCAGCGGTTGGGGATCGCCGCGGCGCTGCTGCGCCGGCCCCGCCTGCTGCTCCTGGACGAGCCGACGAGCGGCCTCGACCCCGTGCGGACCACCGAGCTGCACGCGCTGGTCGGGCGGCTCGCCGCCGACGGCGTCGCGGTGGTGATCTCCAGCCACGACCTCGTGGAGGTGGATCTGCTGTGCCACAGCCTGACCGTGCTGCGCGGCGGTCAGGTGGCCTTCGACGGGACGGCCGCTGCGCTGCACGACCGGGCGCCCGACCCCGTCCACCGGCTGCGCACCGGCGACGACGTCGGCGCCCTGGCGGTGCCGGCACCGACCGGGGTGACGGTGACCCCCGCGGCCGCCGGCGGCCTGCTCGTGCGCGCGGGCGAGGACGGGTTGGCGGCGTACCTGCTCGGGCTGGCCGGGCCGGGATCACCCCCCGGCACCTCTCCGTCGCGACGAGCCCGCTCGTGGCGCTCTTCGCCGAGCTGGTGGGCGGCGAGCCCGGGCAGCCGGCCGCGGCGTGAGCGGCGTGCTCGCCGCGGCCCGGGTCGAGGCCGCGTCGCTGAGCCAGCTGAGCAGGGTGCGCGGTGCGCTGCTGCTCTGCCTGCTGGGCCCGGCGGTCTTCGCCGCGGCGATCGACGGCTCGCAGAGCCTGCCCGTCGACACGCTCTTCGGCCGTGAGCTGCACGACAGCGGCTTCGCCGTCCCGCTGGTGGTGCTCGGCTTCGTGGGTACGTGGGGCCTGCCAGCGTTGACCGCGGTCGTCGCCGGCGACATCTTCGCCACCGAGGACGCGGCCGGCACCTGGCCGGCCCTGCTGACCCGCGGGACCACCCGCGGCCAGCTCTTCGCGGCCAAGGTGCTCGCCGCGTCGGCGTACTCCGTCGTCGTGGTCGTCGTGCTGGCCGGGAGCAGCCTCGGAGCCGGTCTCCTCGTCGTCGGTGACCAGCCGCTGCAGGGCGTCGACGGAGCGTTGCTGGCACGGGGACTGGCGGTGCGCGGGGTGCTGCTCAGCTGGCTTGTGGTGCTCCCGCCGACGCTCGCCTTCACCGCACTGGGCGTGCTCGCCTCCGTGGTCAGCCGGCGCCCGACGGTCGGGGTCCTGACGCCGCTGCTGCTCGGCCTCGTGCTGCAGCTCCTCGGGGTGCTGCCCGGCATCGACCGGCTGCGCCGGGCGCTGCCGACGACGCCCTTCGCCGCCTGGCACGGGCTGCTCGCCTCCCCCCGGTACGACGGCCCAGCGCTGTGGGGCACCGCCGTGTCAGCCGGCTGGGTGCTCGTGCTGCTCTGCGTGGCTTGGGCGGTCGTGCGGCGCCGCGAGCACGCGGCGTGAGAGCGCTGCGGACCACGGCGCTCGCGCTGGCCGCTGCCGCCGGGCTGCTCGGCTGCGGCACCATCGACGTCACGCAGGCACGCGTCGAGCGTGCGGTGGGGCAGAGCTTCGGCCGGCTCTACGTGGCCCAGCAGGCGCTGCTCGGACGACCCGGTCTGTCGGCCGCCACCGTGGCCGCGCTCGCCAGCTGCCACCGCGGCCCCGGCGCCGCCGCGCGCGGCCCGGGTGATGACTGGACCTGCGACCTGCTGTGGCGCAACGCCTCCGGGCAGGACGCCGCCGCGTCGTACGAGGTGACAGTGCGGGCCGACGGCTGCTACACCGCTCAGGGACCGCCTGCCGTGGTCGGCCCGCAGCAGGTCGAGCGGGTCGGCGGCGCGCTAGTCCGCAACCCGCTTGCCACCTTCGACGGCTGCTTCGACACAAGCTGAGCCGGCCTGGCCGCTCGCGGCGCTCAGCGCGGCACGCGACCGTGACGGTGGTCTCTCATGCGGCTGCCGGTGGTGCGGTGCGTCGGCGTGCTGTCGTCAGGGGGGCGGTCGCCGCGCGGCAGGACGTGGCTCGCTGGCGCGTCGGGCGGCACGGAGGTGGTCGAGGATGTGGTGCTCTGCCGTGACTTGGTCTCGCACGTGGCCTTGGAGGCGGCCTCGTGAGTGTCGTCAACTTGTCCACGCGTCGTCTACGGCGCGTGCACCTGCGTGACACCTGGGGGGCGGACTGTGCCTGCGTGATGCCTTCACGTGCTAGTGCCCTAGCAGTCCTAGCGATGTCCGCCGTCATCCTGCCCCTGCTGCCGGTCCTGGCGGTGGCGGCTAGCCCAGCTCGCCCGGGGCTGACGACGGCGCAGGCGATCCGCCGGGCGGCCGCGGTCCCGGGCATCCTCGACCGCCGTGCTGATGCTGACGACGCCACGGGCGTGCGGGCTGCGGTGAGCGCCGCCCAGGCGGCGGTCAGCCCGGTCGACGCCTACTACGCGAGTCCTGCCGGCCAGCTGGCCACCGGCCCCCGGAGCAACGGCACGGCGGTCCTGTCCAGCGGGCGGTTCGTGACACCGGCGGGCAAGACGGCGATCGTCGACCTGCAGCCCACTCACATCGTGCTGACGCGCGACGCGACCCGCTTGCTGGTGACCAGCCAGGGCCTCGATGACGACCCCAGCGCCGACGCGCACACCGACTCCTCCTTCGACCGTCATGTCGACGTGCTCAGCGCTGACGGACAGCTCACCTCGATCGACCGGGTCGCGGACGCGGACCTGCAGTACGGCGTCGTCGAGCAGCCGGACGGGACCGTGTGGGTGTCCGAGGGCAGGACCGGTTCGCTGGGGGTCTTCACCCCCCAGGGCAAGAGTTACGTCAAGAGCGGCGACGTCAGCCTCGGCTCAGGCACCTTCCCATGGGGTCTGGCCGAGTCCCCGGACGGCCGCTACGTCTACGCCGCCGACTTCCAGAGCAACCAGATCTCCGTCGTCGATGCGACGACGAAGACCGTGCTGGCCTCAGTGGCGGCCGGGGAGTACCCGAGGGACCTCACTGTCAGTCCCGACGGGAAGCTGCTCTACGTCACCAACTGGGGCCTCTACAACGGCAACGGCGCCGGACGTACGTCGCCGGCGGGCAGCGTGGCGACCCCGCCACCGTCGGGGAACTACAACGCTCCCGGTGCCTCGAGTGTGTGGATCTACAGCTTGGCCGCCCCGGCCGCTCCGGTCGTCTCGAGTGAGAACCGGATCGGGCGCGACCTCAACGGTACGACGGTGGTGTCCGGGAGCCTGCCGACCTCCCTCGCTCTGTCACCGGATGCGACGACGCTGGCGGTGACCGCGGCCAACAACGACCTGGTGGAGCTACGGGACGCCAAGAGCGGTGCGCTGCTGCGCAGCTTCGACATGTCAGTCGTGCCCGGCGGCCCGACGGGCGCCGCGCCCAACGCGGTGGCGTGGTCGACGGACGGGGCCACGCTGTACGTCACGCTCGGCGGACGGGACGCGGTCGCCGCCGTGGACCCGGTCGCCGGCTCGGTGACCGGTCTGATCCCGACCGGCAACTACCCCAGTGCCGTCGCGGTCTCCCCCGACGGCTCCCGGCTCTACGTCGCGAGCTTCCGCGGGCTCGGCGCCGGCCCGAACACGGCAGGGGGGACGCCGAACAGCCACTCGGCGGACAAGATCGGGACCGACCTCGACTACATCGACAACCTGCTCAAGGGGACCGTGCAGGACATCCCCCTGCAGGCCGCGTGCGCCGCGCTGCCGGGTCTGACCAGCACGGTGACCGCTGACAACGGTCTCGTACCGAGCCAGGCCACCGACCCGAGCGGCGGGGTCATCCCGGCGACCTTCGGCTCGGGCCCGAGCTCCACGATCAAGCACGTCGTCTTCATCTTGAAGGAGAACCGGCCCTACGACCAGGTCTTCGGAGACCTCCCGGGCAGCGAACGGGATGACTCGGTCGCTCCCTTCAGCGGGTCCGTGACGCCCAACCAGCACTCCCTGGCCACGCAGTACGCGGTCGGCGACAACTACTACTCCACCGCCCAGACGTCCTACGACGGTCACTACGTCGCCGACTCCGGTGACATCGACGACTTCGCCCAGCAGGTCAACCCCAGCTCCTACGCCAACAAGTTCGCCACCGATCCCTTCGTCACCAGCCCGGAGAACCTGCCGCAGGGCGGCTTCACCTGGAACAACCTCGCTCGCAGCGGCATCTCGTTCAAGATCTACGGTGAGGCGACCTACCTGGTGGGCTTGGGTCCGACCGCGCTCAACGCCGGCGGGAGCCCGACGAACCCGCTGCCGCCCGCGCTCTACGCATTGGGCAGCCCAACGGGTTCCTTCAGCCCCACCTACCCCAGCCAGATCACCGTCGAGCGACCCGTCGTGGGGGGCGGCTCCAGTGATGAGGACCGCGCCAGCAACTTCCTCCAGGACCTCAAGGTCATGGACACCACGGGCACCGTTCCGCAGTTCATGCAGCTCACCGTTCCCGATGACCACACCAACGGCTTCGCGCCTGGTGCACCGACCCCGCAGAGCCTCGTCGCGGAGAACGACCACGCGGTCGGTGAGATCCTCTCGGGTCTCTCGCAGTCGAGCATCTGGAGCTCCACCGCCGTCTTCGTCACCGAGGACGACACCCAGGACGGTCAGGACCACGTGGACGCGTCCCGCACCTTCGCCATCGTCGCGGGAGCCCACGTCAAGAGCGGCTACATCAGCCACCAGCACGAGTCGAACCTATCCCTGCAGAAGACGGTGGACCTCATCCTGGGGGCGCCTCCCACGAGCACCGACGAGCTCACCGCTACCTCAATGGCGGACTTCTTCACGCCCACGGCCAACGCGACCCCCTACGTCACGCGGCCGAACGTGACGCCCGCGGGGACGAACCCGCCGTACGGCACCTCCTCGAGCTCCGACATCACAGCAGCGCAGCGGCTGCAGCAGGGTCTGCCCGCGGGAATCGACCAGGGCGGGGCTCGCTTCTCCGCCGCGCTGCAGGCCGGGTTGCGGGGAGAGCAGGCCATCGGGACACCGGGGCTCGCCACCACCTCCGGGTCGGTCGAGCACACCCTGCCCGCCGGATCCCCTACCCCGGTGACCCTGCCGGCCCCACCGTCCCGCCCCCAGGCAGGGGTGTGCGGAGCCCGCGCAGCAGCGCAGGCCAGCCTGCCGGAGGCTCGCCGCCCTGTTCTGCTCGTCCTGGTGACGCTCGTGCTGGGCGCCGGTCCGCTGCTCATGGCCTGGAGCCGTCGGCGCAGGGCAGCGGAGCAGGCAGCGATCTAGTGGATGAGGAAGCAACCGTCGAAGGCGAAGAGCGGGTTGACGCGGTCGGGGCCCCCGCCGCAGGGCCAGTACGCAGTTCGTGGGCGGCGAGTTGGGCTCGGGCTCGGGCTTGGAGCCATGCGCGGTCGTCGCGGTCGGCGAGAAACCGTTCGTGGTCAGCGACCTCGGCCTCTTCCATGCTGGTCCGGCGCAGCGCGGGGCGCAGCGGCTGGTCCCCCCACGGGCGGCGGTGACGCCTGGTGGCGTGGTGAACGTGGTGCCGCGGCCGATCCGGTCCTCGGGCGTCGGGGACGCTCCTGTGGTCGCCCCGTGGTGAGGGGTTGAGGGGGTGGCGGCGCGAGATCAGCATCGCGGGACAGGTGACCGTTTAGGTCAGCTGGCGCGTCGGTGCTGGTCCCCGCCGGTCTCGGGCGCGGAGGCTGCGCTTGTGGCGAGGTGGTGGGCGCGGCGGACGACGGTGAGCCGGTTGAGGGGTTGCCCCTAGTGCGAGACCAGCCTGGGTCATGACTGCCGCCTCGCGGAGCCCGCGGAGCCGGGCGCCGAATACGACGAGGTAGTCCTTGGCCTACTGCGTGCTGCGGTAGCTGCGCCGCCTCCCGCCTTCGTCGGGCGCGCCCGGCTCCGTGGTCGGTCGTTCGTGCCCGGCCGTCGTCATGGGGACAGCGTGCACCGGTGGCGGGACGGGACGCGGTCCCGTCCCGGCCGCCGGCTTCTATTGCCGCGGGGATCCGAGGCTGGGTGCCGGCCGGCGCGACGGCCCCTACCGGGACCTGGCTGCGGTCTCCGTCCGTGGTTGGGCCTCTGCCGTCACCGGTGGGCGAGGTACCTGGTGGCGACCTCGGCGACGTGCAGGCCGGTCTGGCGGGAGTTTCCGTCCCGCACCACGAGGTGGCTGACGGTGAGCCGCACCACGGCGTCCGTGGCGGCGGCGACGTCCGCGGGGTCCACGCCGGGGAAGTTCTCGGAGAACCAGCCCACGAGCCTCTCGGACGCGACCGTGAGGAGCGTCGCGGAGGTGCTCACGAGAGGCAGGACACCCGGGACGGACACCCCGGGAGCGGCCGAGTTCAGGTTCTCGCCGCCGGCTGCGAGGCGGGGTGACACGAGGACCGCCATGAGCAGGGGGCTGCGGGCGGCCTCCTCGAGCGTGTAGGCCACCGCGGTGGCGATTGTCTCGCCGGGGCTGCCGTGGGACTGGTCAAGGAGGTGTTCGATACCGGCGAGGAACCTCTCGGCTTCCCGGAGGACGAGTGCGTCGCCGAGGCCCTGTTTGTCCCCGAACTCTTTGTAGAGCGTCGGGCGTGAGATCCCGACGCGGGAGGCCACCTGGTTGAGCCGCACGCGTTCCCAGCCGAGTTCGACGGTGAGTTCGTAGGCGGCCGCGAGGGCTTGCTCGCGGACGTGTCGGCGGAAGGTGGTTCGTGCGGACGTGGTCTCCGTCACGGTTCGAATCTACCGTCCGGGGGTGCTGTTCTCGGCGAACGCGAGCGTATCGGTCCAGGTGGCCCGGGCCGCGACGCGCGCCTTGTATTTCATGATCCTTCCAGGCAGGTTCAGCGACAGGGCACCGGTCACGTGGTCCCCGGTGCGGTAGAGCGCCACCCAGCTGGGGCGTTCCGGGTCGTCGGGGTCGCCGACGACACGTACCTCGTCGGCCTGGGGGACACCGACCATCTGGAGCCGGTGGCCGTACCAGTCGGACCAGAAGTAGGGCACGGTTCCGAAGGGGATGGCAGTCTGGGGTGCCAGGGCGTTCCGGGCTGCGGCCGCGCCCTGCTCCGCGGCATTGGTCCAGTGCTCGAGGCGCATCGAGGCGCCGAAGAGCGGGTTGGGCCAGCGTGCCAGGTCCCCGGCGGCGTAGACGCCGTCGGCGGCGCGCAACGTCTCGTCGCACGTGACCCCGTCGGCCAGGTCCAGCCCGGAGCCTGCGAGCCAGCCCGTCGTCGGCGCGGACCCGATGCCGACGACGACCAGGTCTGCCGGTAGGACCGTCGCCGTCGGCGAGTTCGGCGCCTGTGACGTGCCCGTCGCCGGTCAGCGTCCGCACAGGGTGCCGCAGTGCAGCTCGGTGCCGTGCCGGGCGTGGAGCCCGGCGATCGTGCCGGCCATGTACTCGCCGACGGCGCGGACCAGCGGCTGCCGCGCGGCCTCGATGATCGTGACCGGGAGACCGCGCGCCGCCGCGGCGCTGGCGACCTCCGCCCCGATGAACCCGGCGCCGACGACCACGGTCCGGGCGCCGGCGTCGAGCGCGGCACGGACCGCGCGCGCGTCCTCAATGGTCCGGAGAGTGTGCACCCCCGGGAGGTGCCGTCCGGGCATCGGCCGCGCGTTCGCGCCGGTGGCAAGGACCACCGCCCGGTAGGGCAGCCGGTCCCCGCCGACGTGAACCTCCCGGTGGTCGGGGTCCAGGCCGGTCGCGGTCTGTCCGAGCCGGAGGTCGACGTCGAGCGCGTCGAGCTCGGGACGCGTCAGCAACGCCGTGTCCGCCGGCGCCGTGTCCGCGCGGAGGAACGCCTTGGACAGGGGCGGCCTGTCGCAGGGCAGGTGCGTCTCCGCGCCGACGAGGGTGATCGGCCCGTCGTACCCGGTTTTGCGTGCGGCCTGTACGGCGCGACCTGGCCAGGGAGGCGCCCACGACGACGAGCGGGGCGGCGGCACTCATTCGCGCAGCTACAGCGCGCCGGTCGGGCACGCGGCGCACGCCTCCTCCATCAGCGCGCGCCGGTCCTCCGGCGGTGTGAGGTCGTGGATGACGAGGGCACCGTCGTCGCCGACCTCGAAGACCTCTGGGGCCACCGACTCGCACATTCCCAGCGACGAGCAGCGCTCCACGTCGAGCTCGATACGGAGCCCGCTCATGCCCGCACCCGGGTGGGGGTGAAGCTCACCGGAAGGTGGTTGACGCCGTGGAAGAAGTTGCCGACGGTGAACGACGGCGGTCCGGAGACCTCGACGTCGGGCAGCGTGTGCAGCAGCTCCCGCCAGATGGAGGCGAGCTGACGGCGGGCGAGCTGGTTACCGAGGCAGTGGTGGATCCCGCCGCCGCCGAAGCCGACGTGGGGGTTGGGGTTCCGGGACAGGTCGAAGCGCTCGGGGTCGGTGAACACCTCGGTGTCCCAGTTCGCGGAGGCGTAGAACATCACCACCTTGTCGCCCTCGGTGATGGCGATGTCCCCGAGGGTGCAGTCGCGTGCGGCGGTCCGCCGGAACGTCATGATCGGTGTGGCCCAGCGGACCATCTCCTCCACCGACCCGGCGATCCTCGGCTCGAAGTCGGCCATCAGCCAGGCCCGCTGGTCCGGGTGGTCCGAGAGCGCCTTCATCGCGTGGCTGGTGCTCTGCCGGGTCGTGTCGTTACCGGCCACCGTCAGCAGCCCGAAGAAGGAGACGATCTCGTCGTCCGTGAGGCGCTCCCCGTCGATCTCGGCGTGGACCAGCGCGGTCAGTAGGTCGGCCCCGGGGTCACGCCGCCGAACGGCGATGATGTCCCCGGCCGCCTCCCTCAGGTAGAGGGCGGCCTCGAAGAGCCTGGTCAGCGGGTCCGCGCCGCCCATCAGCTCCGGGTCGTGCCAGCCGCCCGCGAACGAGGCCTCGTGGGCGACCTTCTCGCGCACGTCATCGGGGACGCCCATCATGTCGCAGATGTTGTGCATCGGGACCAGCGCGGCGACCTCGGCGACGAAGTCGACCTCGCCCTTCTCGGCGATCTCGGCCACGATCCGACGGGAGTTCGCCTCGATCTGGTCGTTGATCCGACTGATCTGCTTGGGTGTGAACGCGGAGACGAGCAGCCGGCGGATCTTCGTGTGACGTGGCGGGTCCATCGCGATGAACCCCTGGGCCGCGTCGAGCAGCTCCTGGGGCAGCGAGTCCATGACGATGCCCTCGCCCGACAGGAAGTCCCCGTGGCGTTTCGTGACCTCGACCAGGTCGGCGTGACGGGTGACCGCCCAGCACCCTTGGTCGTTGGGGTCCTCGAACAACGAGCCCTCCGCCGGGCGGTGCCAGCTAATCGGACGCTCGGCACGGAACAGGGCATACGTCACCTCCCGCTCGGCTGCCGTGGCAGACCAGAACGACAACGACGAGACGTCGGAGGGGTCGTAGGGTCGGGACGTCCGGTCGGATCGGTCGGTGGTGGTCGTGGTCACTGCTACCCCCTACATGTAGGCGGATACAGATAGCTTCCTCCTGTCTTACTATTTACGTTTCCGCGCGTTCTGTCCAATCTCCGGCTCAGAGCCTGTCAAGTTTTCTGTGTGTGACGGTGCTTGATGGGTTGGGTTGAGAGCGGTGTTCACAGTTCGCTCGCGTTGGTGCAGTGGCGGAGTCGGGCGGCGAGGGCATCGGTCCAGGACGCGATGCC
>JAABUZ0100006611.1_pt1 | contig 14410 bp, 14 predicted proteins | sample 5562091 | NCBI WGS metagenome assembly JAABUZ01 (sample SAMN12813069, study PRJNA571459) | rock metagenome | isolation source: Antarctica rocks | place: Antarctica: Victoria Land, Linnaeus Terrace sud | collected 2015-12-21 | reverse complement strand
CGCATGACGTGGACCACCACGATGGCGTAGTCGAGGTCCAGTGCCACGATCTCGAGCTCGATGCCTCGATCGTCTTCGCCGATCCAGACCAGGCGAGCGTCCGCGGTAGCGGTCATCGGCACGTGGTCTGGGCACGACGGAGTCGATCACGAACTTCGCGCGGCGGCGGCGGTGGCGCAGCTCGACCAACGCCCTCATCGAGCGCTACCGGCGCCGCCGCGCCTGAGGTCCGTGGTCATGGTCGCACTCGGTCCCGGGCACGGCGAGTGCCCTCAGGTGACAGTGGCTGGCATCTGGGCCAGCATGCCGCGGGCCCGTTCGGCGGACTTGTGCTCCACCAGCACCTCGTACTTGGTCGCGACCACCTGGCTGACGGAGGAGAAGTCCCGAGTTCCGCCTCGGGTCAGCGCCGTGAATCCCAGCTGGCTCCATATGAGCCCGAAAGCGGCACCCAGCAACGGTGTGGTGATCAGGAAACCCAGCTGACCTTGCGTGCTGAACAGCGAGAAAGCGATGCCGACGAACAAGCCGATCCACAGACCCGAGACGGCTCCGGCAGCCGCCGCCTTGCCGCGCGTCAAGCGGCCGGTGACACGTTCGACACTTCGCAGGTCGGTACCGACGATGGCAAGGTTTCGCACAGCGAACTCGTTGTCCGAGAGGTAGTCGACGACGCCTTGGGCTTGCGCGTACCCGTCATAGACGCCGAGTGACATCGGGTACTCGAGCGCCAGGCCCAGCGAAGGGACACCTTGCTGTTGAACGTTCATACCTCAGTCCTTCCCGTAGCGAGCCGCTTGTCACCCAATAGGCGCCGATCGGCCAGGTCGGCGCCGCTCAGGTAGACCGGCACGGCGAGTCAGCACCGCGGCAGGTCGGCGAGCACCACTGCCTCGCTGACGTCGCAACGTTTCACGGCGGTGGTATCAGCTGGGCCTGTCGGGCTGCCCAGCGCAGCGCTTCCTGGCTAAACGTCGAGCCGTCGACGCCGACGATGACCTGGCCGCGGGGCTGTGCTGGTGGAGACGCGATCTCCTTCTCGGGTGCGGGACGGCTGATCCCGGCGGGAGGTGATGGAGGTGACACTGCGATAGGATAGGAGCACTGGAGATCAGTCAGTCTGGAACCGGTTCGCCGCTCACCGCCGCGGACCGCGAGCATCGCTCCCGGCCAGAGATCCGGCACGTGCCTCCGATGCACCTTTCCCCCATCCCGCGCTCTCGCTCGGCGCCATTGGTCGATTTTGGCTACCAGCCCGGGTAGGCGCGCGAGACCTCCATCCACTAGATCCGTTTGTCGAGCTAGGGACCACCATGACCATTGCTCTTGTTGTCATCGCCGCTGTCATCGTTGTCGCATTGCTGCTGCTCGCTTCCAGCGTTCGTCTGGTGCAGCAGTACGAGAAAGGCGTCGTGCTGCGCTTCGGCCGGCTGCTGCCGGAGATCCGCGAGCCGGGTCTCCGCTTGATCGTCCCGTTCGCCGACCACATGACGAAGGTGTCCCAGCAGACCGTCGTCATGGGCATCCCGGCCCAGGGGGCCATCACCCGTGACAACGTCACCCTGACCGTCGACGCCGTGGTCTACTTCCGCGTCGTCGACCCGGTCAAGGCAGTCATCAACGTCGAGAACTACGTCCAGGCCACCTCGCAGGTCGCACAGACCTCGCTGCGGTCGGTCATCGGCCGGGCCGACCTCGACACCCTGCTCTCCGACCGCGACCAGATCAACGACGAGCTCAAGGCTGTCATTGACGCACCCACCGAGGGACCATGGGGCCTGCACATCGAGCGGGTCGAGGTCAAGGACGTCGCGCTCCCCGACACCATGAAGCGCTCGATGTCCCGGCAGGCCGAGGCCGAGCGGGAACGGCGCGCCCGGGTCATCGCCGCCGACGGCGAGTTCCAGGCATCGACCAAGCTGGCCCAGGCCGCCCGCGTCATGGCCGACACTCCCAGCGCGATGCAGCTGCGGTTGCTGCAAACAGTGGTCGACGTCTCGGCGGAGAAGAACAGCACCCTGGTCATGCCCTTCCCGGTGGAGCTGCTCCGCTTCTTCGAAAAGGCAAGCGGGGCGAGCACGCCGACAGCGCCGACCGCGGCGACCGCGGCGACAGCGGCGACAAACGACTCGGACGTCACCGACGTCACCGACGCCCCTGCCGACACCTCCAACGGCCACCAACCGGCCGCACCCCGCCCCGCCGATGTGAAGGCCACGCAGTTGGCGCCGGAGCACGCATCGGCCTAACCGCAACACAAGTGCCGGCCTGCCCTACCAGATGCTGCGGGGCAGGTCGGCCGTCAGCGCGTCCAGCTCTCCGTGACTCTTCGCGACGGCTGCAACGCAGGCCCGTTCATCGAACTCCTCTACGGAGATGCGACCCTCGGTGAGGGCCCGCGCCAACCGCGCGAGCACCGCCTCCCGGTCCCCGTTCGAGGCTCGGAGCTCTTCTCGCATGTTCCCTCGCTCCGCTTCTGCCGGGCGGCGACGGCAGCTTGGCTCCCGTCAGCAGGACAGCCGAGTCCTCCAACGCCAGCAGGCTGTGCCGGGCATCGGGTAAGAAAATCATATCGCCGGCGCGGCCTTCCCATGACGCATCGCCACTGGACATCCGGCCCTCCTAGGTCAGCCCTCGCCCCTCCCGCAAGCCCCGTACACGCCCACCGAATGCTTGCACGCGTTCGCGCTCCCTGTTCTCGCGACGCCCACCTGGGCAAGATCTTTGGCAGCTACGCATCCTGTACCGGGCAGCTGCAGGCCGCGTGGGCGGCCAAGGAGTGCCTGCGTCAGCTCCTGGACGCCCTGCCCGCGACCGACGGGCCGCTGGTTACTGACGCCCGCCGCGACCTCATCGCCCCGGGGCCGGGCCTGGGGCATGTTCGGCCTGGCCGACCGCATGGTTACCGAGTTCGGGTTCTCCCCAGCCCTCGGCCCGGTCGGTTACGCCGCCTGCCCTCGACCGGCTGACCCAGTTGCTCATCGAGCACGAGACCGTCGACGGCGACGCGGTACGAGGGGTGCTGGACCCCGACCCGCGACCAGGGACCAACGGACAGACCGCGGTCATCCTGAGCAAGGCCGGGCACGCCACGCCGCAACCGGCGTGAGACCTTGCGGCAGACCCTGCGCATTGATGACAACCTCCCAGGTCAGCTCGTACTGCCGGCGCCCCACGGCGCCCCACGCCGGCACGCGTCAGCGTCGGGCCCGACGGTTGCACGAGCCGTGTGGCACAGATCAGACGACCAGGCTGAGCAGCAGGACGCCACCGAGGCCGAGGACGGAAATGATCGTCTCCATGACCGACCAGCTCTTGATGGTCGACGGTGAAGCTGACCCACGGATCGTCTGGCGCCAACCGTCGCGGTGGTGGCCGCCTGCAACGTCTGTGGACAGGCGGCGGTTGTCCACACCGGCGAGGAACTGGCGACGACCGCTCAGCGATCGCGGACGGCCTGGTCAGCCGGCGACGACGCTGACCAGACCCGCGACAGTCGGCACGACGGCCAGGAGCATGAACGCCGGCAGGAAGCAGCCCCCGAGCGGCAGCACTGCGAGTACGCCCAGGCGTCGGGCACCCGCGAGCGACTCGGCGGCAGCCCGGGCCCGCGCGTCGTCGGCCAGCAGCCCGAGCTGTTCGGCTAGGCGAGCGCCGGATGCCGAGCTGCGCAGCAGCACCGCCGCGAGCTGCGCGTGCGGTGCATCCCGTGGCATCAGGACGCCTTCGATGGACCAGTACTGGTGCCATCGGCGGCGGACGCCAACCGGTCGAGCCAGAGCAGCCCCGTCGCGTCGAGCAGGACGCCGAGCAGCAAGCAGACCCCTCCGACCCCCGTGCCGGTGAGGAAGGGGATGGTCCGGGCTCCGCTGAGGCTGCCGAGGAGGCAGCCGGCCGCCGGCAGTACGGCGAGCAGGCGCCCACTCGTCCTCGGACCGGCAAGTGCGGCCTCCAGCTCGTGGCCAGCGGTCGCGGCCGCGGACTCGACGGCTGCGAGGCGCGCAACGAGGTCGGCCAGAGGCGCGCCCGTCTGCCGGCTGACTGTCAGGGCCGCCTCAAGCGCCGCCGCGACCCGCGGAACCGGGTCGAGAGCCAGGCGCCCCTCGGCAAGCGCCCCCGCCACGTCCTTCCCGCTGTCGAGGTCGGCGCGCAGGGCTCGCAGGGCCAGCACGGCGTCCTGCTGGGCGCGCTGCGCCGCACGCGCGCGTCCCGTGCGCTGTACGAGATGGCGCACGGTGAGGACGAGGACTGCCGCTGCGACGCCTAGCGCTGCCCGACCGGCAGCCAGCGCGCCGACGCCGAGCACACCGGCGATGAGCAGTGGCGATGGCCGCCAGGCTGGTTGCTGCCGCGCCTCGCTCGGCGGTGGAAGCACTGCGCCCCCACCTGCGCCCCTGGCCGCCGACGGGGGGCGCCGGCCGGCAGGTGCCAGCCCGAGTGCGGGCGCGAGTGTCGCTGCTGCCACAGCCGCAAACTGCATGCCGGCGCTCATCCAGGCCCAGGCCCAGGCCCCGGCCCCGGCGCGAGCAGCGCGGCCGGGGGCTCGACGCCGCGCTCGGACAGGAGCCGGAGCAATAGCTGCGCGCCGCTGCCGGGATTGCCGTCGCAGGAGAGCGCCCGCCGGATGCAGAGCCCGGACTCACCGCCTCGCTCGCCCGCTTCCCGCCCGGAGCTCACCGTCGCGATCTCGGCGACCTCTCGGCGGCCCAGCCGGCGCCGCAGGTGCACCACGGCGTGCAACCCGGCCGCGGCGAGAGGCTCGAGAGCCTCGGGAGCGAGGCCGGCCAGCGCGGCGAGCGCGGTCAGGCGGGCCGGCAGGTCGGCGGCCGAGTTGGCATGCAGCGTCGTCATCCCGCCTTCGGAGCCCACGTTGAGTGCCGTCAGCAGGTCGACTATCTCCGGGCCGCGGGCCTCGCCCACGATCAGCCGGTCGGGGGGAGAAGAGACAGAGCGGGTTGAGACGTCCTTCGACGTAACGCAACGGCGGGACTTGCGAGGCGGAGCCGTTCGCCGCCCCCGCGCGCCGGACCTGAGGCCGCGCTATGAGGCGGTCGAAGCATGACCGTCCCGCGCGCGGTGACAGTCCGCAGTCGTGGGTCACCGCTCCTAGTCCATCCGTAGAGGGGCTTGACACGGCTCCTATGGCTCGCGAGGATTCGCCGAGCCGGGCCTTCATCAGGGATCCATCCGTAGCTCGCGGCCTTCTCGAAGCTTGTCTCGACCCTTTCAGAAAGGGAAATTCTGCATGCCCACTCTCGACTTGGACGCACTGACCTCTGCCTGCACTGCGGGCGGCCCGTCATGCCTGACGTCAACAACGGAACTGGTTCCTGCCGGTGGCGTTCACGCGTCCGTGGCCCCGGCTCGGTACCTCGAAGGGTCAGGCTCCCAGGCGCACTCCGTCTACGCCTACGAGAAGCGTTTTCTTGGCGGCGAGCTCAGGAGCACGGCACTGATCGACTCGAAGCAGTCCCAGCTCAACCGCGTCGAGGAGGCGATCGCTGCGGCTGTCCGCGACGAAGCGGGGGTGTGGGCGCGGTTGCCGCACGTCCGGGTCACCTACGAGGACCGGGCTTTCACCGACCTGACCCTGCCCCACCGCATTTTCGATGGCCACATCAGGGCTGGCAGCGTCGACGGGACACCGACGACGCAGGTACCTGCCTACCGGGCGGTCCGGGACGCCTCTCCGGACAACGCACGAGCGTTACTCGACATGAGCCCCGTGACGCTGATCTTCGGCGGGTGGGACTCGAGCAGGAAGGCGCGTCAGGGACGCTGGCGCAGCGCGCTGGTCGGCGAGATCGTCGGGTTCCTTGCCGACGACAACAAGGGGGAGCCCGTGCGGGCGGGCAAGCGCGGCGGGGCACGCGTGGACCCGGTCGGCATGCAGGTCCAGCTCGACTCCGCAGGAGTTGCTGCGGTGCTCGACCCGCAAGCCGCCGAGTACAGCCCCGCGACGGTGGAAACAATTCGCAAAGAATCGAAGAAGGCGTCTTCGTCGGCGCCGTGGTCGGCGTCACCGCTCGGTCTCGGTGGGATTCCACCGGCATTGAGCCAGCTCGCCGGCGTCGCCTGCGACCGCATCCTGCGGACGCATGTCCTGTCGTTCGCGACGCTACGGCAGATGCGGTTCGGTGCCGGTGTCGACGGTGACGCTGCGTGCCGCTCTCTGCTCGCCGCCGTCGCGCTGGCCGGCCTTGCCCGCTCGGACGCCGAGCTCGTCCTCCGCGCCAACTGCGATCTGCGTGAGGCCGGACCGACGGCGCTCACTGTCGACCAGCGAGGCGGCCAGCTGCAGGCATTCGATGCTCTCACGCTAGACGTGGCGGATGCGCTGCTGGCTGACGCCCTCGCGAATGCCGAGCAGGCAGCAGGCGTCCGCTGGAACGGCTTGGTGCTCGACGTCGTCGGCAACCCGGCCATCACCGCCGGGGCCGTTGCCGACGACGGGGACGAGAAGTGAGCTTTGCGGTAGTCGCGGAACTGCCTCTGGGGGTCTACCGCGCCGGTGTCGGCGGGGACTCCCTCGACCTGCTCCCGACACCGGCCCGGCTCCACGCGGCGCTCCTGTGCGCTGCCGCCGCGGGTACCCGTGCAGTCGACACGAACGGCTCCCTCGCGCCCTGCGATGACGACGTAGCCGCACTGGAATGGATCGAGACCAACCCGCCAGACGGTGTGGTGGTGCCCCCCTCACGCCGTGTCCCGCTGCCGCAGACGGCCTTCCGGCAAGAGGGGGTCATCCGCAAGGAGGGCAGCGCGCCGCGGCCGGCGCCGAAAGTGCGGGGCAAAAGCCTTGGCGGGTTCGTGGCCGTGTCCGGCACGTTCGGCTGGACGTGGGACGAGCCGCCGCCGCGATCGGTGCGCGACGCTCTGGACGCGCTCGTCAGTGACGTCTCACATCTGGGAAGCAGCGAGTCACCCGCACGACTGCGGCTCGGTGATGCCCAGCCGACGCACCGGCGGGCCCGGGATGCCTCCCTGCTCCACGCCGGCCCCGGCGACCTTGACCTCGACGTGGCGCAGCCCGGTCGCAGCGCCCTGCTCGGTGCTGCCTACGACGCGAACGGCACACCTCCCAGCCTCGCCCGTGACCGGTGGTCGACGAGTGAGCAGCCGAGCTCGCCGCTGCCGTGCCATGAGGGCAAGTCACTGGCCCGCTACGCAAGCCCCGAGCAGAAGGCGGCCGAGGTGCCGTGGTCAGTGGTGCACGTCATCGCCCTGTCACAACACGGGAGGCCGGTCCAGTCGGTTCCGGCGCATCGCCGCGTGCGGGTGGCTGTGTCCGCTCACAAGGCGCTGGTCCGGCTCGTTGGCTTCGGAGCACCAAGTCTGCTGACCGGCGCCTATCTCGACGGGGTCCGGCGACCGGCCAACCGGCTCGCCCTGCACGTCCTGAACGGCCCACTCGCTCGAGCCTCGGGACACGGGTCCGGCGCTGTCCTGTTGGCTCTCGTACCCCCCGACGCGGACCCGATCGACGTAGAGGTGGTCGTCGGTGCCTTGACCAGCCTGCGCACCCTTGCTGCGGTCGGACTCGACGCGACCTACGTGCACGCTGTGCCCGGGGACGCCTTCTGGCCGGCGGTAGACGGCGAGCCGGAATGGTCGACGGACCCCGCGATGGTTGCCGACACGCGACCGCCCACGCAGTCCTGGAGCCTGGAACAAGCCGTTCAGCTGTCCGTCGGCATGCTGCTGCGAGACCGATTCACGCCGACCGCAACCGGTCGCCGTCGCTATGAGGCATGGGCGGCTGATGTCGCGCGTGCGGGGTGCGACGTGCTGGAGACCACCAAGCTGACGACCGGGTCGCTGACCGCCTATGTCCACACCACAGCGCGCGGCGCGCTGGTGCAGCCTTTCCACGCCAAGCTGCGGACACCCCTGCTGCCTTCGCGGGCCATCGCCGCACTGGGACAGAGCCGGCACCTCGGCGGCGGTCTGCTGGTGCCCGTCTCGCTGCGGCCGAGCCCATGACGCTGACCGTCAACGACTTCGACGCCTTCTTCTCCGACCTCCATGACGGCCACCGGCCGTTCGCATGGCAGTCAAGGTTGCTCGACCATCTGCTCGCCACCGGACAGTGGCCGGCCGTCATCGGCGCACCCACGGGCGCAGGGAAGACAGCGGTGATCGATGTCCACGTCTTCGCCTGCGCCCTCATGGCCGTCGGGGCGGCGTCGCGGTTACCTCGGCGGCTCGCGCTGGTCGTGGACCGGCGGGTACTCGTCGACTCACACGACCAGCACGCGCGGCAGCTCGCCGGGCACCTGGCCGCACCGACGTCGAGGGTGATGCAAGCGGTCGCCGCCGCGCTTCGCCTGCTGCGCAATGACCCGGCCGGCTCGCAACTACCACTGCTCACGGCCCGCCTGCGCGGAGGCACGCCCCCGCCGCGGTCCTGGCGTGATGACCCGGAAAGCTGTCTGGTGCTGACCGCCACCCCGGACATGTGGGGCAGCAGGCTGTTGCTGGGCGGGTACGGGTCGTCCCGACGCGCCCGCTCCCGGGAGGCGGGACTGCTGGCCTTCGACGCGGTCGTCGTCGTCGACGAGGCCCACCTCTCGCCGCAGCTGCTTCGCACCGCGAGGCGGGTCGCCGACCTGGCAGTGACCGCCGAGGAGCCGCTGGACACACCTGCGCTGCAGGTCGTCGAGACGACCGCGACCCCCGAGACCTCGGCGGGTGACGCCGTGGGAGTCCTCGACCAGGACCTCACGACCGACCCGGTGCTGCTGGCCCGGTTACAGCGGCCGAAACCGCTGACGGAGCTGCGGCTGGCGGTCTGGCCGTCGACGGAACGGACGCGGCCGGCGGCTGCCCGGACGATCGGCGACCACGTCGCCCAGCGGCACGATGAAGCCGGCCGGACGGTCGGCTGCGTCCTGAACCGGGTCGCAGATGCGGTCGCCATCGCACAGGACCTGCGCGCCCGGGGCAAGCGGGTGGAGCTGCTCGTCGGCCGGTTGCGGCCGGCTGACATCACGCGGCTCCCGGCGGGCCTGCTCACACCTCACGGAAACAGCGATGTCGACGTCCTCGTCGCGACGCAGACCGTCGAGGTGGGGGTCGACATCGACCTCGCCGCGTTGGTGACGGACCTGGCGCCCGGCTCAGCCCTCGCGCAGCGGGCGGGGCGGGTGAACCGGCGCGGGCTACGCGAGGACGGCCCGATCACTGTGATCCTCCCCGAAGCCGACATCCCTACCGACGTCGCGCCGTATCGCTCCGACGACCTGGCGACGGCATTGGAGTGGCTGCGCGGACTGCCGGAGACGGGGCTCTCGCCGTGGAATGCGCGTACCTGGCCGCCGCCCGCGGCAGCGAGGCGACGTCTTCTGCTGCAGCGACTGGAGCTTGCCGACGCTTGCGTGCTGAGCCGGACCGGGGATGAGCTGTTCACTGCGCCCGACCGTGAGCTGTGGCTCTCCGAGGACCTGACACCCGACCGCGACGTCGGTCTCGTCGTCCGCCGGCTCCCGCGCGACCCGGCTGACGCCACGGCTGCGCTGAACCTGCTGCCACCAGCACCACATGAAGTCTTCCCCGTCTCGCGCAGCGTCGTGCGCACCCTGCTCGAGGGCTGGTACGGGGCGGGGCGCGAGGACGACGGCCACACCCCCGGTGACAGCCCGGCCGAGCCGCCAGTCGCCCTGCTCATCCGAGACGGCGACGTGACCCCGCTTGCGACCGGCGAAGTCAATGACGCCCCCCACTTCGGAGACATCGTCGTGGTTGATGCGACGGCGGTCATCACCCGGGCCGGTGTCGTCGACGCGGCGCCGGACGAGTCGGCAGACGACGTCTTCGAAAGCGGACCTGGCGCATCGTTGCGCGTCGGGCCGCACTCGATGCTGCCGGCGGCCCCCGGCGGCCCGGTGGCCAGCACGCTGAGCTGGGCACGCGAGGTAGCAACGAGGGCCTCCGAGGGATGGAGCCTGCCGGACAAGCGCGAGCTGGCCCAGCGGCTCAGCACCCTGCCCTCCTCGGACGAGCCGCCGCTCACACGAGCCATCGAGCTCCTCCGGCGCGGAAGGGCCAAGGACTGCGCCGTCGAGTGGCTCCCGGAAGCCGACCGCGACCACGCGACGCTCGTGGTGGTAGACCAGCGCCGCACCGTCGCAGACGAGGACCTGCGGCAGACGTTCTCGTTCGCCGAGGAGCCGGTGCTGCTCGACCAGCACCAGGACGCCGTCGGTAGCCGGGCGGCAGCCTCAGGCAGGCAGCTCGGGCTGCCCGACCCTCTCGTCGAAGCGCTGCGGCTGGCGGGCCAGCACCACGACGATGGAAAGGCCGACCCCAGGTTCCAGCAGATGCTCGGTGCGCACGACGCCCTGCTGGCCAAGAGCGGGCGCCGTTCGCGGTCCCTGGAGCTCGCCGCACGAGCCGGGAGCGGGCTTCCTGCCGGCTGGCGCCATGAACAGCTCTCAGCCCTTGACGCGTGGGAGCAGCTTGCGGGTCATCCGGCTCGCGCGCTGGTGACCCGACTGGTCGGGACCAGCCACGGGCACGGACGAGTCGGCTTCCCCCACACCGCAGCGGACCTGCTCCCAGCCGACGACGCACGAGCCGAGAGCGCACGGGAGCTCTTCGACGTCGGCCACTGGGACGACCTCGTTGAGGAGACCGACCGTCACTTCGGAGTCTGGGGGATCGCCTACCTCGAGGCGATCTTCCGCGCCGCCGACGGCTCGGTCAGCAGGAGCGGGTCGTGAGCGTCATCTTGCAAGGCAGCGAGCCTCGCCACCTGCTCAGCCACCTGGCTCTGTACGGGTCCGCCGCCATCTGCGCCGCCGCGGGCCTGCCCGTGACGGTCGGCTGGACGAGCGGCATCGAACCGCGACCCGTCATTGAGGGAATCGACGACGTTGGTCTAGGCGACATCGTCCTCGGCCATGCGTCGCGCGACCGTGCATGGCTACAGGCGGGTTTGCCTCACGAGCCCAGCCGCGGGTTGTTCAGTCCCCGGATCAAGCCACCTACCTCGCCCGAACAGTGGGAAGCCCTACAGCAGGCCAGGCACTCTCAACTTGACCGCCTCGCCGATCCGCCCGGGCAGCTCGAGCGGGATTTCCTGTCCGGACTCGGCGAACCCGCGTACTGGTACACGAACCAGCAAGGCGACCGAGAGCCGGACCGTGGGGCCACGCGGTACGAGATGCAGCCGCGCAACCAGGGCAGCGAATTCGTTGGAACCCGCCTACGCCCCCTCGCCGAGGCCGTCTCTCAGCGGCATCGACAGGAGGTCTCGGATGGGCTGACCGGCCGTGCTCTGCGTGACGAGCTGGGGGGTAAGCCGGACAGCCGCAGCGCTGTCAACTTTCGAGGCCTCGGTCCTGCCGACAGCGCCCTGGTTTGGTGCGCGCTGTGGGGCTTGTCGGTGCTGCCCGTGATCCACAAGGCGCCGCAGGCCGGACGTCGACACGTCCTTCCTCAGCCATCCCGGAGCCCGGGTCACGTGCCGCGCCGGGAGTACGGCGAGCGGGCAGGAGCGTTCACGGTGCCGCACTGGGAGGGGCGGTGGACGGTCGGCCGGCTTAAGCACATGGTCGTGAGCGACGCGCTGGCCCGTGTGGGCCGAGCCATCGCTGACGAGGAGCAGACGCCGGTCGCCAGCTGGTCGTGGCTCACCCGCCGAGGCATACGAGCCCTCTGGGCGTTCCCGGTGATTACCGTCGGCTCGAGTAGCGCCCCCGAGCGCCGCGCTCTCGCCGGCCGTCTCGTCCGCCGATGAGTCCCGAGGAGCTGCTTCCGATCAGTCTGGTCGCTCACCACGCCTTCTGTCCGCGACGGGCGTGGCTCGAGGCTCGAGGTGAGCGCACCGACACAGGTCAGGTGCAGGCGGTAAGGACGCGCACCGGGCCGCCGACGATCCTGCCGCGTCACGTCCCGACCGCGTCCGCGCCGTCAACATCATCTCCGAGCGGTTAGGCGTCGTCGGCCGCTGCGACAACGTCGAGGTGAACGACGACCGCATCGTGGTTGTCGAGTCCAAGGCCACCCCGCTCCGTGACCGCACCGACGTGCCGAGGCAGACGCGGGTTCGGGTGACGGTGCAGGTGCTGACCTTGCGCGACGCGGCGCTTCTCGTACCTCGGACGGCAGCGCCCGATCACCGGCTCCCGGCCACTGATCAGATGCCCCTGCGAGCGCGAATGGCTCCCGGCAGAACCCGGTCAGCGCTCGCCACCGGTTCATGCTGGTCAAGGGCAGTGCCTCTCGCCATTGCTGTCACTGGAGTGTCGAACTGAGCCGCGATTGCCGTAGCGCTCGCCGCCAGGCAAGATAGTCCTGCTCAGGCACCCTCTTTTGAGGACCCTGTCGCGGCCCCTCCGGGGGTCGCCCTTCATCGAGGCTGCTGGGCGGCAACCCAGGCCAGCTCATGCCAGGGGTGTCGCGGCCCCTCCGGGGGTCGCCCTTCATCGAGGCCGCTCGATGAGCATGCGGGCGGTCGAGGTCTCCCCGTGTCGCGGCCCCTCCGGGGGTCGCCCTTCATCGAGGCGCGTCGACGGTGGCCTGCTCGGCGACGAGGGCGATCGCGTCGCGGCCCCTCCGGGGGTCGCCCTTCATCGAGGCGGGAACATCTACCACATCGCCACCGGCGACCTGGAGGTCGCGGCCCCTCCGGGGGTCGCCCTTCATCGAGGCGTGGCTCCGATGTCGCCCTTGCGGTACTTGCGCATCGTCGCGGCCCCTCCGGGGGTCGCCCTTCATCGAGGCTTGCGGAGCGCGTCCCCGGACAGTTCGAGCTTGTCGTAGTCGCGGCCCCTCCGGGGGTCGCCCTTCATCGAGGCGTGCGTGCGGATGGCGTCAGCGGTCACGCGCGGGGGTCGCGGCCCCTCCGGGGGTCGCCCTTCATCGAGGCCCGTGGCAAATCAGCCCACCCTCGCCCGGCGTGTCCGTGGTCGTCGCGGCCCCTCCGGGGGTCGCCCTTCATCGAGGCGGCAGGCCGACCTTCGACTGGGCGAACGCGTAGGCCGTCGTCGCGGCCCCTCCGGGGGCCGCCCTTCATCGAGGCCTGGAACCGGCGCAACGGTTGCAGCAGGCCCGTTGCCGTCGCGGCCCCTCCGGGGGTCGCCCTTCATCGAGGCGGGCTCGACCTGTCCTTGACAGCGACCGGCATCGCGTCGCGGCCCCTCCGGGGGTCGCCCTTCATCGAGGCTGCCAGTCCGAACCGCTGTCGGACATGCCGAGCCACGTCGCGGCCCCTCCGGGGGTCGCCCTTCATCGAGGCGTCGCCCTCGTGACCTGCGGCTACTGCCACCTACAGGTCGCGGCCCCTCCGGGGGTCGCCCTTCATCGAGGCCTCTCAAGCCGCTAACCTTGGTACCCCATGGGGTAGGTCTCGCGGCCCCTCCGGGGGTCGCCCTTCATCGAGGCAGGTAGCCGACGCCGGGGGTGCCGAACCCGAGCTTGTGTCGCGGCCCCTCCGGGCGTCGCCCTTCATCGAGGCCCGTTCGGACGTGATCCGAGCGGCCGTCAGACACGGCCTTGTGTCGCGGCCCCTCCGGGGGTCGCCCTTCATCGAGGCGGCACCGCCACGACCCCCGGGCCGGGAACGGCGACCCAGTGTCGCGGCCCCTCCGGGGGTCGCCCTTCATCGAGGCGTCGCGAGGTACCGGAAGGCACCCGCCTGCAAGGGGTGTCGCGGCCCCTCCGGGGGTCGCCCTTCATCGAGGCTCGCGTAGCGGCAACGGACCTAGCCTGATCACACCCGGTCGCGGCCCCTCCGGGGGTCGCCCTTCATCGAGGCTCGCGTAGCGGCAACGGACCTAGCCTGATCACACCCGGTCGCGGCCCCTCCGGGGGTCGCCCTTCATCGAGGCGCTTGATGACGCAGGCCCGGGATTGGTACTGCTCGCGGGTCGCGGCCCCTCCGGGGGTCGCCCTTCATCGAGGCTGGAAGGCGCGCGCCGAGCGGATGGCCGCGCTGTACGAGTCGCGGCCCCTCCGGGGGTCGCCCTTCATCGAGGCTTCTCTACCGACGCTTCGATGATCCTGTCCGTAGTCGTCGCGGCCCCTCCGGGGGTCGCCCTTCATCGAGGCATCGACGCGGCCGGGAACGTGACCGTCGGATGGCAGTCGCGGCCCCTCCGGGGGTCGCCTTTCATCGAGGCGAGTTCAACGGCAAGATGGCTCGTACGTTTTACCTTGCGTCGCGGCCCCTCCGGGGGTCGCCCTTCATCGAGGCCGTGCTCCGATTCCGTTGGAACGTTCCCAGCACTTGTGCGGCGAGACCCGCGCGGCGCGTAAGGCAGGCGAGCCTAACCGATTACGTGGCTCTTCGCGGTGAAGCGTGAAGCTGGTGGTCCCGGGGGGTTGGTCACGCGGCGGCTGCCGCGTTGGCGAGCAGAATACGGCGCTGGTAGTTCGCCTGGCTCCGAAAGCCGCGGGCGGTCCGCTT
>JAABUZ0100006610.1_pt1 | contig 14411 bp, 12 predicted proteins | sample 5562091 | NCBI WGS metagenome assembly JAABUZ01 (sample SAMN12813069, study PRJNA571459) | rock metagenome | isolation source: Antarctica rocks | place: Antarctica: Victoria Land, Linnaeus Terrace sud | collected 2015-12-21 | reverse complement strand
ACTTCCGTACCCTCTGCACGAGTACAATTTGGTGATTCCTCCGGAGCTCATCATCAGTGAGAGCAGGACGCAGCTTCCGGACGGCGGGTTACTTGTCGGGACAGTTCTGAAGTGGGGCGGCTCGGCCGAGTACGAGCTGGACGTCGCCGCGCGCCTGCGACGTTACAAGTTCCGGAGCCCTTACACGATCGACAACCGCAACCGCATCATCTCAGCTGCTATACTGCCGCGAGCTACTTCTACGTGATCGGTGCGCCTAGGGTATCCGACACCGTCGACGGCTGCCCAGCGAGGCCTTGCTGCTGACACAGCGGCCCAATGCTCCTCGTCAATCTGGGCCCAGTATAGACCGCTGTGCAGCTTGTTGGGGAAGATCTAACAGTGACAGTGTTGGCGAATTCAGTCAGCTGTGTTAGGCAGCCGTTTGGAGGCGGGCGATGGCCGACCGGCGCGTTGGCGCGGGGTGACGCTGGCGGCCCACGCCGCCACGCGCACGACGTTGAGGGCGATGGCCGTCGCGACGTGCTGCAGCCGCGTCTTCGCGAGGCCCACGTACTGGCGGCGCGGCAGCCGCGCGCGGCGCGCGCGGCACGGCGTGGAGTGCCTCATACTGGTCGCGTGGCAGCCGCGTGAGCGCGCGCGGGTCGCGCGCTGCCGGCGTCACCCCCCGTCACCCCCCCGGGGCGACGACGAAGGTGCGCACCCAGCGCCCGAAGAACGGGTCCTGCAGCCGGGGGTGCGCGTGCCCGCCGGCCGCGTCCGCGAACAGGACGCCTTTTTCTTCCAGGGCGCCTAATGCGCGCTGCATGCTGCTCGCGCCGCCGACGCGGTACCGGCGCAGCACCGCCTGCGACGTGAGCCCGGCCGCGCCCTCGTAAACGAACGCCTGGAGCGCCGCCCGCTGCGGCCCAGTGAGCTGCGTCCACTGCGGGCTGTAGAGCGGGTCGAGCGTGCGGACCATCGCGTCGACCGTCGCGCGCACGTCGTCGGCGCCCCACGGCCGCGCGGCGCGCGCCGGCCCGTCCGCGTCGGCCGCATCCGCGCCTGGACCCAGCGTCGGGCCCTGGGTGGCCAGCGCGCGCCAGCAGGCGTCGGCCAGGAGCTGGACGTTGTAGGGCACTCGCTCCGCGAGGTCGAGCAGGGCCGTGATCGCCTCCGCCGTGACGGCGAACCCCCCGCGCGCGAACGCGTCGGTCAGGAAGGCGCGGAAATCCGCGTCCGGGACCGCGCCGACGTAGAGGCGCGCCCCGAGATTGAAGAACGGCGCGCCGGGCTCCTGGGTGAGGCGCGCGAGATAGTGCGTCCGCGACCCGGCGAACACGTAGCCGACGTGCTCGTGCTGCTGCACGGCCGCGCGGAACTGGCGCTCAGCGCGCTCGCTCTCGCGCTCCAGGAGTTCCTGCACCTCGTCAATCACGACCGCGACGGGGCGCGGGGTCTGCGCGGCCCACTGCTCGATGCCGTTGAGCACATCGATCAGCAGGGGGAGCGCCCCGCCCGCCGCGGCCGCGTCCACGCCGAGGCTCGCGGACATGCTCTGGTCGGCCGGGTTGAACGTGACAGTCGGGCGGAGCCGCCCGAAGAAGCGGGACACGGCCTCCTGCGCGCGCTGCACCCGGGGTTCGAGGCGGCGCGTCGCCTCCGCGAGTAGGTGCGCGGCGAGCTGGTCGACCGTGGGAAAGGCCTCCGCATCGACCGCGAGGACGACGGCCCGCTGGGCCTCCGCTTCCTGCATGGCCACGTGCAGGATCGAGGTCTTGCCGTGCCGCCGGGGCCCGATCACGAAGAGGGTGCGGGCGTGCAGCAACGTGGTCAGCACGTCCCGGACTTCGACCTCGCGGTCGACCAGCTCGCGTGCGTTGAGGCGGCGACCGGCCTGGAAGGGGCTCTCGGGCAGCGGCGTGAAGCGCGCCATGCGGCAGTTGGGTGGGCGGCGGTGGGACGGGCAAGTGGCCCAGGGCGTATGCCGGCCGACGCGCGCCCGTGATTACACGAATTTGCGTTATACGTATATGTGTAACGCATGAAAGTGTAATCCTGCGAGGTGCGATCGTAGAAGCCCGGCGGTGGGGTGCCAAGCGCGACGCCCACAGCGCCCGCACGAACGAACGTGTGGCATCCCGCCGCAGCGCCGCAGCGCCGCTGCCCCGGACCTCGCGTCCGCACGGCGCACCCCGCGTCGGCAGGATGGGAGAGCAGGCGGAGCGCGTTGGGCCGTCACCGATCCTCCGCCCGTATCGGCGTGATCTGCGGCCCTCGAGGCGGTAGCTTGGGCCATGCCGTCCGACGCACCGCCACGCCCGGTCGCCCCCGTGGTCGCCACGATCGGCTACGAGGGGGCGACCCTGCCGGCGCTCCTCGAGGCGCTGCACGTGGCCGGGGTCACGCTCCTGGTAGATGTACGCGCGGTGGCGCGCTCGCGCCGGCCCGGTTTCGCGAAGACCCGGCTGGCCGCCGCGCTCGCCGAGGCCGGGATCAGCTACCGGCACCTGCGCGGGCTCGGCACGCCGGCCGATGGGCGCGCGGCGGCCCGGGCGGGGCGTCACGGCGCGATGCAGGCGATCTTCCGCGCGCACCTGGCCACAGCCGCGGCGCAGGCCGACCTGGCCACGCTCGCCGCGCTCGTCCCCGACGCGTGCGTGGGTCTGCTCTGTTTCGAAGCCGATCCGCGGCACTGCCACCGGCTGCTCGTGGCCGAGGCGCTCGCGGCGCGGCGGCCGATCCATCTCCGCCACCTCCACCCGAGGACGGACCCGAGCACGGACGCGCCGGATTGATGCGGCACGCGCGGGTGATCACTCATCGGGTCGAGCCACCCGTGTGACGACGCGCCGCCGTGCGGATCCCCGTTCGGAACCCGTGAGACCGCCGTCGCAGCCGTCGTGCAACGGACGCGTTCGGCCCGCGTCGCGTGCTCGTGGCTCCCGCTTGTGTCCGGCGCGGCCGCCCTCGACCTTGATGCGGGCGTTCAGCCCCCGTGCCACCCCCGCGGGCGCCGGGCGCGACACGGCCACTCTCGCGGCCACTCTCGCGCTCGGACGGCCCGCTCCCGAACTTGGGCGCGAGGCGGCCGACACCCAAGGAGGCATCGATGCCAGCCCGCGAGCGCACGCCCCTCAACGCGCCCGGTCCCTTCTTCACCGCGAAGGATCAGTGCATCACCTGCGGCGCGCCTGAGGCGGAGGCGCTGGACCTCATGGCGTTCGACGTGGAGCGCGGGAGCTGCCACTTCCGCCGGCAGCCGGGCACCCCGGACGCAGTGCGCCGGGCGATCCGCGCCGTGTGCGTGGCGTGCTGCGACGGCGTCGAGTACGATGGGGACGACCCGGCCATCCTGGCCGAACTCCAGCGGCAGGCGCCCGACCGCTCCGCACTGCCGCGACCGCCCCGGCAGCGCCGCCAGCCGTGGGCGTGCCCGTGAGGTCACCGCCGGACGGCCCGGCTCCGCGTTCCGCGTCGCCTCATGTTTCGCCCGTGCTCCGGCGCGCGGTGATCGGTGTGCTCATGCTCGGCTCCCCGGTGCGCCCCCTCCAGGCGCAGGAGCCCGCGCCCGCCGTCGGGCTCGGCTTCGGCGTCGACACGACCGCGCCCGACGTGGGCCCCATCGTCCGGCTCGTCCGCGCCTACCTCGCGCGCCCGGATTCGACGGCCGTCGCCCGCGGCCTCTGGACCTCGGCGGCCGCCAGCGACCGCTTGGCGCGCGATCTCGCCGCCCGATACGCGTACCAGGGCTTCCCGGCCACCGTGGCGGGCATCGTCGCCACCGGGCCCGGGGACAGCGTGTACGTCGTCAAGCTCCTGCACGCGCGGGCCGAGCGCGCGGGCGGGACGATCGCCCCGCTCGCGATGCAGCGCCTGTACGCGGTCCGGGCACCGAACGCGCCGTATGGGTGGCAACTCGCCGGCGCCCTTCCGCGGCTCACGCGGGACTGGCCGACGTACGCGGCCGGCCGGATCACGTTCCACTACGGCCCCGGGCAGCGGCCCGACGTGGAGCGGGCAGCTCGGGCTGCCCGCTTCGTCGACTCCGTCGCTGCCCTCCTCGCGGCGGCGCCGCCGGCGCAGCTCGACGCGTACGTCACGGCGTCGCCGGACGCGTACTTCCGCGCGCTCGGGCTCGACTTCTTCGTGCGCCCGTCCGGGCGTAGTGACGCCACCGGCGAGAATACCCTCCCCGACGTCGGCGTCGTGCTCGCCGGCGCGCCGGCCGAGGGTGAGGCCTACCGGCACGAGCTGGTGCACGCCGCGGCCGCAAACGCGGCCGTGCGGGGGTGGGTGCAAAGTGAGGGCCTTGCAGCGTGGCTCGGCGGGTCGCGCGGCCGCACCCCGGGGCAGCTCTACCAGGCGCTGGTCGCGTACCAGGCGGCGCACCCCGCCGTCACGTTCGAGGCGCTCGTGCGCGGGGAGGTCAGCGTGGAGCGCGAGGCCGCGGCAACGTCGGACGCGCGGTATGCCTCGGGCGCGCTGGCGTACGACGCCGTCTCCCGCCGCTCGGGGGTCGTCGGCGTCCGCGCGCTCGCGGCGGCCTCCGACGACGCGTCCGCGCTCCGGACGACGCTCGCGCGTTTGGTCGGGGTTCCGGCCTCCGCTGATGCCCTGGATCGCTGGTGGCGCGTCGCCGCACGGGCGGCCGCCGGGCGCTCGGCGACGGCGGCGCCGGGGCCGCCCGCGCCGGCCACCGCTGCACGGGGACGCGAGACCGGCACGACCTCGGGCCTGTTCAACAGCGGACCAACGGTCTACGCCGTCACGCTGTACGGGGTCGTCACGTGGCCGGCCGGCGCCCGTGCGGCTGACAGCGTCGTCGTGCTTCCCGACACGGACGACTGCCAGGCGCACGGCATCTTTCATTCGGCGGGCGCGGCAGTGGCCGCGGACGGCGCGTTCGGGATGACCCTACCGTTTGGGTCCGACCGACCCTGCGTGCGCGTAGCCGCCGTGCACGCCGGCCGGCGTGGGGCCCCGACGGAGGCCCGGCCCGGTCCGTTGGCCCCGCGGTACTTTCGGTCGCCTCCCGTGCCGCCCGACAGCCTTCACATCCGCGTCGACGCCCCGCCGACGTGAGGCGCGCGTGCGGACCGCCGATCGGCGCATTGCCGCGTTCGGGGTCGCCGAGGTGGGCCTGGTGCCCGCGCCGTCGCTCATCAAGTGGTAAACGATGCATAAGGAACCCAGAACAGGACTTCGGGGTTCCTGAGATCAACAGACACACATCGGACGTGCGAAGGGTCGGCACCCACGACATCGCACGCAGCGCGAGCCAACCCAAGCCGCAGCCCATGCCTCGCGCGCAGGCTGCGTCGTCATTGGCGCTGCGTCACGCCGCCGCGTCGCCCGGCGCCGGGGCCCGCTGCGCGACGAACAGGAGGTAGCGCATCGCGCCGGTCGCGTACGCGGCCCAGATCCGCGGCATCGTGCGGAGGAAGACGCGCTCCGCATTGCGGGCACGCACCATGTACTGCCGATACCGCGGATCGAGGGCGAGCCCCCGAGCGACGCGGGCCAAACAAATCGGCCACGTGCGCTGCACCGCGGCGCTCAGGTCCTCGACGCGCGTCACCGTGAGCCCACTCTGCTGCAGCAGATCGACATAGTCGCGCTCGGTGCCCAGCCCGGCGAGCCGTCCCTCGCGGCAAATCGGCTCGAGCAAGTGCTGGACCTCCCACACGCGGGCGTCGTCCCGGGCGATCCACGCGTAGACCCCGACCCGACCACCGGGACGCACCACGCGCCGCATCTCGGCGAACGCGCCGGCCTTGTCGAGCATGTGCTCCGTGCTCTCGATTGCGATCACGACGTCGGCGACGCCATCCGCGAGTCCGTTCACCATCCAGTCGCGATGGAGCATCTGCGTCGCGCCTAACCCTGTCTCGTGCGCGCCCCGCACCGCATGGGCGTGCTGCACCGCGCTCAGGGTCAGGCCGGTCACCCGTGCGTCGTACCGCCGGGCGAGGTAGCGGGCCGTCGCGCCATAGCCGGCACCCACATCCACCACGGTCTCGCCGTGCTGCAGCGCGACGGCCACGGCGAGGTGCTCGATGAGCTGCTCGGCGGCGACATGGGGGGCCTCCCTGCCCGTCTGCCACAGCCCGTGATGCACGTGCTCGCCCCAGACGTCGCGGTAGAAGACGTCCAGTTCGTCATAGTGGTGCGCTACGTGCTGCGTGGAGCAGCCAGTCGTCGACACGATCATCGCCGGGGAAGCCTGGGGGGCGCATCGGCCCGCCGCGAGCGGGACCCGGTAGCATGGCGCCGGCCAGGCGGCAGCGCCAGCCGCCGGTGGTCCAGCGCATCCGATCCGCGCGGTCGCCATGGTGTCGCATTCGCCCGGTTCGCTCACGCGGCGCGCGTCGAGGTCACGCGAACGGCACGGATTCAAGCGCCGACGTCCCGAGCCCACGGTCCACGCGGAAGCCGAGCATCGACGAGGACACTGTGCCGGCCAGCGGCGTGGACCCGCCACACGTCGGACGCGAACGGCAGCACGGCGCCGAGTTCCGAGCCGGCGGCGCATGCGCGCATGCCGCCCCACGCGCGACGCGCGACGTCGCGCGTGGGGCGCCGTGCGTTCCCCGCGTCGTACACCGTGCGGGACGGCACGGACGCCTCACACATCGCGGTCCGTCCCGAACGTGCCGCCATCTCGCAGGATGGATGCGCCGCTGCAAGGGCCCGGTATTGGCCCAGCGGTTCCTCGACGCGTCCAGCCGCGTCGGCACCCTGGTTCGCCCGGAGCGCCACCGGCTGCGCGCCGGCGCGTACCGCGCGACCCGGCGCGAGCGCGTCGCGACCTGGCACGAGGTCGCCGGCCTGCGCGCGGCCTGACGCAATGGGCGACACCCCACCGAGCACGCCGCGCCCGCACGCACCCGCGGTGGCACTCCCGTGACAGTGCCTCGGCGCGTTGGCCTCTGGCATCCGCTGCGGGTCGTCCGATCCCGTTCGCGATGGCGCTCCTCATGCACCGCGACCGGCGTCGGCATCCGCGCGTACCACGAAGAAGGAAACGTCGGGCGGACGAACGTGCACGCCATGAGGGACTGCATGGACCGAACAACGCACTGGAACGCCGTGTACGCGACCACGCGGCCCGCCGAGGTCAGTTGGTATCAGCGGGAGCCGGCGCGCTCCCTGCAGCTCCTGGTGGAGGCGGGACTGGGGCCGGGAAGCGTGGTCCTCGACGTCGGCGGTGGCGACGCGACCCTCGTCGACGCCCTGCTCGCGCGAGACGTCGATCATGTGACGGTGCTCGACCTGTCCGGGGCGGCGCTCGCGCGCGCTCGCGCGCGGCTCGGGCCGTCCGCCGCGCCCGTGACCTGGCTCGAGGCGGACATCACGCGCGTGACGTTGCCGCCGGGCGCGTACGACGTCTGGCACGACCGCGCGGTGTTTCACTTCCTCACCGAGCCGGCGGACCGGGCGCGCTACGTCGCGAACGCCACGACCGCCCTCCGCCCCGGGGGCACCCTGATCGTCGCCACGTTCGCGCTGGATGGGCCGACGCGCTGTAGCGGGCTCGATGTCGCGCGCTATGGCCCCGAGGAGTTGGCGCGGGAGTTCAGCGGCGGCTTCGTGCTACGCCGCGGCGTGGCGGACGTGCACCACACGCCGCGCGGGACAGCGCAGCGCTTCACGTACGGCGTGTTCGAGCGCCGGTGATCGCTCGACGTGACGCTCGGCAGCCCTGAGACGACGCCGGACGCCATGCGCTCAGCTGGAACCCTGGCGTCCTTCGGACCAGCGCTCGTGGCTGCCGCCGCGACCGGCGTCGGCGCGGCGGTCGCGATCGGCGGGCTGGCGCGCCTCGACCGGTAGGAGGCCGACCCCGACGACGGTCGTCCGCTGCACGTCGACGCGCTCGGCGAGGGCGGTCCCACGCTCGCCTTCCTGCCGGGGCACGGCCTCACGACGCGGTATTTCGGCCCACGCGTGACGCCGCTCGCCGCCAACGCTCACCTCGTCTCGTCGATCGTAAGCATTCGACTTGGACGTGGTGACGGCGGGAGGTGGGCGTCGTACGTTCGCGCCCATGCTCCCCTCCATCGCACCGCCTAACGTTACGTCCCCGGACGCGCCGAAGCGGCCGCGGCGCTCGTGGACGCCGGCCGAGCAGGCGGCGCACCTCACCGACTTCGCCGCGAGCGGGTTGAGTGCCACCGCGTGCTGCCGCCGGCTCGGCATCCGGCGCGCCACGCTCGCGCGGTGGCGACAGCGCGCGGCCGGGGCCCCGACGCCGCGTCGCGTCGAGCCCCGGGTCGCGCGGCGGCCCGGGGCGGTAGGCTTCGCGGCCGTGACCGTCGTGCCCGACGCGGCGCACGCCGAGGTACCGGCGCCGAGCGCCTCGCCGGCGGCGCCGCTTGCGCCGTCACTCACGCTCGTGCTGCGCGCGCCGAGCGGCGTGGCGGCCGACGTAGCGGGCCGGGGACACGGGCGGACGAGCGGGGCCACGCACGCGCACGCACGCGCGGGATTGCCACCCAACCCATCGCCACCCGAGCGATGGAGGCGCGGCCCTTGCGCTGTCCCAAGGCCGTTGCCTGACGCCGTTGTTGTCTCTGCCGGTCTCCAGACGCCCGCCCGGGTCCGTCGGCCCCTCCCAGACCGCGCTCCGTCAGCGCCCGTTCGATCCGCCGCGCACCCTGCCCGGCGGTCTCGCTCCTGGAGCGCTGCATGTCATCCCGTCCCGCGTCCCGCGCCCCCGGGGCGTCCGCCCGTCCGCCCGTGCTGCTCCTCGAAGACCAGGCCGGCGAGGCGGCCGACAGTCGGGCGGCGCTCGAGGCCGGCGGCTACACGGTCGTTGAGGTCGCCGACGCCGACGCCGCGCTCCGGCTGCTCCGCACCACGCTCCTGCGCTGCGTCGTCGCCGAACTCCACATCCCGTGCGCGGACGGTCGCTGCGTCGTCGCGGCGTTGCGGCGCGAGCGCCACCACCTGCCGCACCTGCGCGTGCTCGTGTACACGCGGCACCAGACGCCGGCCGACCGCGCGTGGGTGCGGGAGGCGGAGGTCGATGCGGTCCTCGACAAGCCCGCGGCCCCCGACCTCCTGGTGTGCGAGGTCGAGCGCCTGGCCACGGCGGGGGTCGACGCCGCGCGGGGGATCGACGCGCGCGGGGCGAACCTCGGCGGGGATGTCGTGCGCCCGCCCATGCACGCCCCGATGCATGCCCCGATGCACGCCCCCATACACGGGACGTCCGATCCGCTCAGCGCGCCCCTCTGGCACGCACGAGACGCGGTGCGCGTGACCGACGCCGCGGGTGTGGAGTGGCGCGTCGTCGAGCGCGCGGCCGATCACGTGCCGGGCGCGCGCGGGCCGCGGTGTCTCCTCTTCCTCGCCGAGGGGATCGCTCGGCGCGCGTGGGACTACCCGCCGGAGTGGTGGCAGCTCGCGCCCGCGACCCTGCTCGCACTCTGCGAGCCCCCGGGCTGAGGGGCCGTGCGCCGTCGCAAGGGCCCCGCGCGTCCGACGGCGTCTCGCCCCGCATGCGACGGCGGGCAGGTGACCCCGCGATCGCCTCCTTGGGCGGCGCGGCCCACGACCCCGGACGCTAGGGTAGCGGCGGAGCGCGACGCCCTCGGGGCCGCGCGCACGGGCGCTACTGTTCCGGTCGTCGCCGTCCCCGGCGCGCTCCCCGGAGATCTTGTGCGCCTCGCCGACTTCCTCGCCACGAACGTGGAACCCATCCTCGCCGAGTGGGTGGCGTTCGCCGCCGCGTCCGGCCCCGCCGGCGCGGCGATGGACCGGGCGGCGCTGCGCGACCATGCCGGGGCGATGCTGGCCGTCATCGCCGCCGACCTCCGCACGCCCCAGACCGACGCCGAGCAGGCCGACAAGGCGCACGGCCACGCGGCGCCGCGCCCCGACCGGGCCGACACGGCGGTGGAGGTCCACGGGGCCGGCCGCGCCGAGCGCGGCTTCACCTTGGGCGCCATGGTCGCCGAGTACCGCGCCCTGCGGGCGAGCGTGATCCGGCTCTGGACGGCGGCCAACGGGAGCCTCACCGGCGCCGATCTGGACGACTTGCTGCGGTTCAATGAAGCCATTGATCAGGCGCTTGCCGAGTCGATCACGCGCTACACGCACGACCTCGAGCAGTCGAAGGACATGTTCCTCGCCATCCTCGGGCACGACCTGCGCACGCCGCTCGGCGCCAGCCTCATGGCCTCGCGCTTCATGCTCGACACCGGGGAACTCGCCGAACCCCACGCCACGCTCACGGCGCGCATCGCGAGTAGCTCCACCCGCATGCTGCAGCTCATCGGCGACCTGCTGGACTTTACCCGGAGCCAGCTGGGCGGCGGCATCCCGATCGTGCGGGCGGACCTGAACGTCGGGAAGGTCGTGCACGACGTGGTCGACGAGGTGGCCGCGGCGCATCCGCACCGCACGCTCACGGTCGACGCGCGCGGGGCCCGGGATGCGTCGTGGGACGCGGCACGCATCACCCAGGCGCTCGCCAACCTGCTCGGCAATGCGGTGGAACACGGCACCCCGGGGACGCCGGTGGCCGTGCAGATCCGGGGCGACGCCGACGCGGTCACGATTGCCATTCACAACCGCGGCCCGACGATCCCGGCCGCGCTGCTGGCCGGCATCTTCAGCCCGATGAAGGGCCGCGCGGCGCGCGCCAACGCGGCGGCGACGGGGCCGCTCGGCAATCTTGGGCTCGGGCTCTACATCGCCGACCGCATCGTGCATGCGCACCGCGGCCGCATCGCGGTCACGTCGTCCGCCGAGGCGGGCACGACGTTCACCGTCCACCTCCCGCGTCGCGGATGAGCGCGCAGGGACCATCCGGTCCCCCTGAGCCCTGGCACCGACAGTAGCGGAACTGACAGTAGCGGAACTGACACTACCGGAACTTACGGACCGGTGCGATACTGCGCGCGCACGGCCAGACCAGCGGCGGCCCCCGCCTCGCGTGGGTCGCGTGGCGGTCCCGTGTCGGTCCCGTGGTGAGCGCGGTTTGAGGGCGATTGTCCCCGTCGCACCCCGCGGTCGTCCGCGCGCCTGTCCGCCCCCTCGCCTCCACCGTGGTACTGCCGTGATGCCGCCGCTGCCCGCCCATGACACGGCGCACCGTCTCCTGGCCCGGGAGGCGGCCGCCGGTCCCACGACGCCGGACGACCCGGCGGTTGCGCAGCGGGTGGTGCGGCGACTCGTCGACGAACTCGCCGTGTGGTTCGGCCCCCACGGCGCGCGCGCGCTCCTGACGCGCGCCCTGGTCTCCGCCCAGGCCACGCACCCCGCGCTGGCGCCCGTGCGCGTCCGCCTGGCACAGGGGCCCGACCTCGACGGCCTGGCCGACAGCACGCGCGCGTACGGCGCGGCGGCGGTCGCGGCGGCCACCGGAGACGTGCTGGTGGCCCTCGTCGACCTGCTTGGCCGGCTCATTGGGGACGAGTTGGCCGCGACCCTGGCCGAGCAGAGCATGGGGCCGCCGGTGCCGCCGGCGACCGCTCGCGGTGAGGATCGCGGTGAGGATCGCGGTGAGGATCGCGGTGAGGATCGCGGTGAGGATCGCGGTGAGGATCGCACAAACGGTCGGGGTAGCGGGACCGCGGGCGGCGGCGCGGCCGGCGACGGGCCCGCCGCGTTGGGCGACACGACCGGAAGTACCACGACCGGGAGCACACGGGATGACTGATCCGACGAACACCAACGCACTCGCCGTTCCGTCAGGCCCGGGCACGACGACGGGTCCCAGCACGGGCCCGAGCCTGTCGACCGCCGCCGCCGGGGGGGGACACTCGCCCCCCCCCGGCGCGCGCCCGCCGATTCCCGACCTGCCGAGCGGCGTGCCCGGCCTCGACGCGGTGCTGGGCGGCGGGCTGCCCGCGGGCGCGTTCACCGTGATCGCCGGCGCGCCGGGCGTGGGCAAGACGACGCTGGCCCTGCAGATCCTGTTCGCCAACGCCACGCCCGAGCGGCCGGCGCTCTACTTCACGATGCTGGGCGAGCCCACACTCAAGCTGCTGCGCTACCAGCAGCAGTTCGCCTTCTTCCGCCCCGAGCTCGTGGGGTCGGCCGTGCACTTCCGGAACGTGAGTGCGGAGGTGCTGGACGGCGACTACGCCGCGGTGCTCGCGCGGATTGCGGCCGATGTGGAGCGGTTCCGGCCGGGCGTGGTCGTCGTCGATGCCTTCCGCTCGATCGACCCCGGCGGCGTGCCGAACCGGGCATTGGATAGGGTGTCGAGCGGGACGGCGGGGGCGGGCATGGGCCTGGAAGTGTTCATCCAGCGGCTCGCCCTCCAGCTCACGACGTGGGAGGTCACGTCGTTCCTGCTCGGCGACTATGCCCCCGCCGATCTGCGCCACCCGATCTTCACGGTGGCCGACGCGGTCCTCTGGCTCACGCAGGCCACCGACCGCAACTCGGTGGTGCGCAAGCTCCAGGTGACCAAGGTCCGCGGCCGGGGGCACATGCCCGGACTGCACACGTTCCGCATGACCGCCGCCGGCGTGCAGGTGTTCCCCCGCATCCCGGAGCAGCAGTGGGACCGGAAGCCCGGCCGTCCGCGCGGCGCCGCGCGCCTGCCGACCGGCGTGCCCGGGCTCGACGCGCTCACGGGCGGCGGCATCCCCGCGGGCGACGCGGTGATGATCGCCGGCCCCACCGGCGCCGGCAAGACGACCCTCGGCATGCAGTTCGTGGCCGATGGCCTGCGCCGGGGCGAGGCGTGCGTGGTGGCGGTCTTCGAGGAGTACCCGGAGGACTACCTCGCCCGCATGGCCACCCTCGGGGTGGACACCGACACCGCGGTACGCGCGGGCCAGCTCACGGTCACCTACCTGCGCCCCCTCGACCTCTCGGTGGACGAGACGCTCGCCGAGATCCTCGACGCCGTCCGGCACCGCGGCGCGACGCGCGTGGTGCTCGACTCGTTGTCCGGCTTCGAGGTCGCGCTCGCGCCCACGTTCCGCGAGGACTTCCGCGAGTCGCTCTACCGTCTCGTGGGCGCGCTGACCGCGGCCGCCGTGACCGTGCTCATGACCCACGAGGCCGTCGGCACGTCGCCGGACGCCGGGTTCACCGGCGCGCGCGTGTCGTTCATCACGGACGACATCGTGGTGCTGCGCTACGTCGAGCTCGCGGGCGCGCTCCGCAAGGTGCTCGCGGTGGTGAAGATGCGCCGCAGCGCGCACAGCGAGGCATTCTGGACGTACCGGATCACCGCGGCCGGCGCCGCCGTCGGCGAACCGCTCACCGGCTACCACGGCATCCAGACCGGCATCCCCGACCGGCGCCGCGAGCCGCCCCGGCCAGCACCCGCGGGGCTGACCGAGGAGGAAGCGGGCGTGCTCGACGCGCTCGTCCGCCTGGGCCAGGGCACGCCCGACGCGGTCGCGGCACAGGTCGCCGCGCCGGGCGACGCGGTGCGGCGGGCGCTCGGGCGACTGGTCGCGCTCGGCTACATCGTCGCCCTCGATGGCCCGGCGGGCGCCAACCGACCAGGTGTAAGCCCACCCAGCGATGACGCCAGCGGGATCTACCGTCCCGTGGCACGCGCGGCCCAGCCGTGACGGTCGGGGAGCGCATGGGGCGACGGGCACTCTTCGACGGGCCCGGCGAGATGCGCGCGCGATGTCGCGCGTTCGACTGGGCCACGACGGCGCTCGGTGGCGTGGCGACGTGGCCGCCGAGTCTCTGCACCGCGGCCGAGCTGGTGCTCGCGACGGCGTTCCCGGCCATCGTGCTCTGGGGCCCGGAGCTCGTCCAGCTCTACAACGACGCGTACGTGCCGCTCCTCGGCGTCAAGCATCCCGTCGGGCTCGGGCAGCCGACGCGCGACTGCTGGCCCGAGGTGTCGGATCTCAACGCGCCCATCTACGCGCGCGTGCTCGGTGGCGAGACGGTGTTTCTGGAGGACGCGCGCTTCCCGCTCCAGCGGCGGGGCCCGGATGCCCCGGCGGACGACCTCTACCTCACGCTGTCCTCCAGCCCCGTGCGCGACGAGGCGGGCGACGTCGGCGGCATGTTCGTCACCCTCGTCGACACCACGGCGCAGGTGCTCGGCCGGGCGGCGCAGGCGGAGCGCCACCACCTGGAGGTGCGGCTCCGCGGGGCGCTGCTGAACGCGGCGCTCGTGCTCGATCAGATGAGCGACGGGCACTTTGTCCTGGACAGTGCATTCCGTATCCTCGCCGTCAACCCGAGCGCCGAGCGGGCCCTCGGGCGACCCCGCGCCACCCTCCTCGGCCGGACCCACTGGGACGCGTTCCCGGCGTCCGTCGGCACGGAGGTGGAGCGGCAGTACCGGCGGGTCGCGGCGGAGGGCGTCGAGGCCCACTTCGTCCACCACTACGTCGGCGAGGGGTACGACTTCCACCTCGAGATCGACGCCTACCCGGCGCACGATGGGGGCGTCGCCGTCTTCTGGCGCGACATCTCCGAGCGCGCGCGGG
>JAABUZ0100006609.1_pt1 | contig 14411 bp, 12 predicted proteins | sample 5562091 | NCBI WGS metagenome assembly JAABUZ01 (sample SAMN12813069, study PRJNA571459) | rock metagenome | isolation source: Antarctica rocks | place: Antarctica: Victoria Land, Linnaeus Terrace sud | collected 2015-12-21 | reverse complement strand
GCCGTCCGTCCAAGCCCCAGCGCGCCAGATCCTCCCGCAACGCATCCATCTTTGCTCCTCACACCCTTGTTCACCTCCTTCCAGCCTACCACTCATGCTGCAGCTCCCGTCGTGGCTTTACTTTAGGCATTATGTACCATCCCCACGACCTGGAGATAGTGGGCGCGATGTGGTCAACGAGGCAGGAGCCAGAGTAGCCCCCACCGCATGTCTGTCATGGTGTCTTCGCACTTTGGGTGCGCGAGAGCCTTTATTTGCACTCTCGTGGGCTTAGCCGCCGAGTGCTGCCTTCGCTTTCCGTGCCTGGAACGGATCAAACTGAGGATTCAGCGCGATTGCCCGCTGAAGGTAGTCGCGAGCCGCCACCTCATCGCCAGCTGCTCTTGCCACCATCCCTGCGTGATAGAACAGTCGGGCGTCCCGCGTGCCCAGACGAAGTGCCTCCTGCATCGCCGCTTGCGCCTCGGTCACCTTGCCCGCTTTCAGCGCCGTCCACGCCACCGCGTCCGCACCGAAAATGTCGTGGCGCACGGCATACTCGCGGCTGGCATCGGCGTATGCTTCGTCGACCTTCATATCGTGATCCGCGTGGAAGAGCGCCAGTTCACGGTTATAGAGTGTCCCGTTGAGCGCGCTGAGGCGACCTATCTGCTCCACCAGCCCATACTGCACGGCCGCGTCACGGTCGCGGCCGGAGAGCGCGTACAGGTCGCCGAGCGCCGCCACAAAAATGGGGTACGGCAGCCGTTGTACGACCTGCTCGTACAGCACGATGGCTCCGGGCAGGTCGCCTCGGGCGGCCCGCACGCGACCAAGTGAGGCAAGCGCGTTCGGGTAGCCGGGAAAGGTTGTCAGGGCGTCACGCTGGTGGCGCTCGGCCTCGGCGTAGTCGCCCGCCGCGAACGCTGTCTCGCCCCACTGCCAGTAGCACCACGCGACGGTCTCGCGCGATGGCACAGAGGCGTGGAGTGCCAGTGCGATGCTGGCAAAGTATCGACGTTGTGCAGCGTCGGTGTCGCCGCGAAGGATCGCCATGCGTGCCAACCGCGTCTCCGTCGAGACGCTCCGCCCCCGTGCCGTCAATTGCCGGTAGGCTTCGTCCGCCTGGTCGTAGTCGCCGAGCTCAAGCAAGGTATCACCCAGAATGCCGTACGGAGTGGCCTTCGATGGGTCAAGTTCGATCAGGCGGTTCGCGTGGTCACGGGCCGTCGAGAAGTCGTGTGCGGCGTACTCACCTTGAGCTAGAGCCGTTAAGCCACCATAGTTGCGGATATCGGGGACAGCGGCGAGCGAGACCTGTGCCGCTGCCAGGGCGCGTACAAGCGAGTCAATATCACCCGTCTCCCGGAGGCGCTGAAGGTGGTAGCCAGCGAGCCGAGCAGCGGCGCTGGCATTCTCAGGATCACTGCGAAGTCGGGCCTCAAAGAAACGAATAGCTTGATCGGTTGCTCGGCTATCGTCCGGTAGTGCTGCCGCAGGAGGAAGGTCCGACGCGCGCGGTACGCTACCCTGCGTCGTCTGGGAGTGGGTGATGTACGGTATCCACCACACCGCAACGCCGCGTACGGATAGCAGAAACAGTCCGAGGATCGCCACGCGGACAAGCCTGGACTGTTTCAAAAACGTCGCTTCAAACATCTTCGTTCCCACCCCATGTCACCAGTCATCGGTATATCAAGATGGGAGAGCGGCCACCCGCGCGGTGATGGCGGCCGCTCTCCCTGTGCGCTACTGGCGCGTGCGGTCTTCGGGACTGTTACCGGGACCGAACGGCTGGACGGGATCTGCGATGAATGGAAACGTGTTGAGGAAGGGGACATCATTGCCGTTGACATTGTCGCCCAGCGGTTGACCGTTGTTGATCACCGTGAAGACACCATCGACTACGTCATCTACCAGGCGGCGTCCACCCATCTTACCAAAGCCACCATCGGGGTTGTTCCCCCCTTGGGGGCCTTTATTCGGCACCGTGATGTCCAGGCGCAGGATGTCGCCCTTTTTTACGGCGACGTCTGCAAGCATGCTGATGTGGGCGTCGTCGGTACCCAGGTTTTTCAGCGATTGAACGATGTCATCCTGGAACCGCCCCTTGGCGTCGTCCTCGGTGGATGCCGCGTTGTATTCGTCTTTGCGCGCGGGCGGGATCAAACCGTTGTTGACCAGCGGATTCCCATCGCGATCAATCGTGACGTAGTCGCCTGAGCCGACCACGACGCCGTTGGCCGTGATGGACTGCGTGGCGCGGCGCTGGGTAACAGCGTTGATGCCGATGACATTCGAGCTTCCCTTGAGCATGGACACCGGCACGCTAATCACCGTCGCCATCACATTGAAGCCCGCGTATGTGTCGCGTCCCCGCTCACCCAGGATCGCCTTGTTGGGGCGGCCTGGATTTTGCAAAGACGATGCGACAAAGCGATTGGCGCTGGTATCGTCCAGGAAGAATGGGTCGTCGGCCATGCCGGCAAAGAACATTGCCCCGCTCGCGTTATCGGTTGTGATGATCCGTCTGGGTGCAACTGCCTCATGGTTCGCCGAGGTCGTGCTTGCGCTGAACTGCTTGCCGTTGGGAAGCGTGATCGTCGCGACCTGGAACTGTGTCCGACCGAGTCCCTTCGTGTAGTTGACATCGATAAACATATCCGGGCGAGCATCGCCAGTGTTCTCGATCTCAAAACGATAGCGGATATTGCTATCAAAGATCGCCATGCCGAACGTCTCACCGGGCACCATGAAACCCTGTGTGGTCATCATCATGACCACCCGCGAGTTGTCGTTGGGGTCGAGGAACGCATAGGTGTCGTCGATATCTGAGCCGCGATCCTGCGCGATCAGCGGGGAGTCGATGTGGTCGGATGCCTTGACACCTGATAACGGGGTCACCAAGGCGGGGAGGGCCAGCACCGACATCATACCCACGAGGGCGATGCCAGCGATGTTCTTTCTCGAGCCAGACACGGGCATGTCTCCTTCATTTTCTTGTCATATCTCCGGGGATGCGTTGTTCTTTTCTTTCGCTGGTTCCCTCCCCCACCTCTGACTCCCGGCGGAACACGCCGTATCGCGCACCATGTGTCTGCTGTAACGCTAGCCGACAATGATGAACACAGCGGTAAACAATGGTGAACAAAGGTAAACAAAGGCTCTTGACCGACCAGTTCGACCCTCGACCTACCAGCATGCCCGCACTCGATCGAGGTGCTCGGAGTCATCACGAACAAACTGGTAACCAACGGGCAATCATGATTCCAGGCGAGTCGTTCGCATCGCGCGATGTGATGCCGACGAGCTTAACTTGAAACCGTCACGCCACCTGGGTCGAACCCGACATATTCAATCCCGCTCTGCGATGTGAAGCGACGTGCGATGGTGGCCACTGCTTCGGGGTTATCGTCCACGAGCACGAAGCGACGGCCCAGATCAAGGGCCGCGGCGCCCGCTGTTCCGCTCCCGGCGAAAAAGTCGGCCACAACACCGTCTATTGGCGCTGACGCCTGGATCATTCGCCGGATAATTCCCACCGGCTTTTGTGTTGGATAACCTGTTCGTTCCTTACTCGCCGGCGGGACGATCGTGTGCCACCAGGTATCGGTCGGGAGCTTCCCGCGCGCGGCTTTGTCAGGCCCAACGAGACCAGGAGCCATATACGGGATACGATCAACCGCTTCCGCATTGAAAAAGTATCGGGCCGCATCCTTCACGTAGACGAGGATCGTGTCATGTTTCGGCGGCCACTTTTTCTTTGTCCTGCCTCCGTAGTCGTAGGCCCAGATTACTTCGTTCAGGAAACAGTCGCGCCCGAAGATGGCATCCAGCAGCACCTTACAGTAGTGAGACTCGCGATAGTCACTGTGGAAGTACAGGGTGCCGGTGTCTTTCAAGACCCTCCGAAACTCGACGGCTCGGGGCTCGAGAAAAGCCAGATAGTCATCAAACACATCGACGTAGCTGGTCTTGCCAAGCTTGACCGTCGTGTATCGCTTGCCCTGATAGCCAACACGGTCGCCGTCCTCAGCTGCTGCCGTCTGAAGCCGTTGCAATGTCTGTGTCTTGCCCGTATTAAAGGGTGGGTCGACATAGACGAGGTCGATACAGGCATCTGGCAAGCCATGGAGCACCGGAAGGTTATCACTGAAGATGACGCGTCCCCGGGCCATCCCCAGAATATCGCGCACGTATGCTCCTCTGCTTGCCAGAACACCCGAATCCACTCCTGGCAGCGATCTGACGCTCGCTCAAGAACGCGCTGGCTCGGGTCCACCGGTCTTCCATTCGCAACACGGCGTACCGGCGTATCGGCGTATGGTGTTGGCACTCTGCCATCAACTATGGTGACTTGAGCGTATCAGACATGCATCGACCGGACCCAGTCCGGCGTCGGCATGCGGAGGCGGCGTGCCGCCCATGCGAGTGTGACGGCCAGTTGCCGTCGCTGGAAGCTACGGAGCCGCGGGAGGCCCGGGAGATCCCGTTGCCACGCCGCGTGAGCGAAAAAGCTCGCCACGGCCACAACCGACGCCGTGAGCACCGCATCATCGAGGGACCATACTTCGTTGTATCAGGCAACGATCTCCTCTGGCAGTGCGCCTCCCTCCACGGTCACCGTCTGTGCGAAGGCTGCCACGTCCAGTTCTGCCGGCCCTAGAGCAACGTACGGCCAGTCAAACAGCCGGAGCCGTCCATGCTCCCACCGAAGATTATCCGACCGCGTATCCATGTGCAGGAGCGATACCCTGCCATCGTGTCGGACCGCCTGTTTCTCAACTGCCGAGAAGGTGGGTATGGCAGCGTCGAGCCATCGCTGCGCGGCGTCGCATTCCTGATGGGCGAGGCGGGCAACCGCGGGCAGAACGTCCGTTTCCGCGAGGTTGCCCCATCCTGGTGACCACGAACGGCCGTCCTGGTAGGGAAGCCATGGTGGGAATACGCGGCCCACGGTCGATCGATGAAAGTCTGCATAGGCACGCGCAATGGAACGCGTGCGCCCACGTGTCCAGGGAGGGACGCTGGCCGGACCCACATCTTCAAGGAGCAGCATGTGCCAGTCCTCTTCCCGCACCGAGCCAAGAAATGCTGGCGCCCACGGTGCAAGGAGGTGGCTGAGGTCGCGGTAGGCCCGCTCCTCCTTGGTCAGCGCCCTGCGGATATGGCTATTCGAGGCGGGGCTGGCACCTTTGCAGAAGGCACGTCCCCCACCGTCGAGTGTCAGACGGAACGTGGGCGTCGGGCCGTATCCTCCCCACACACGTACCGCCCGTCGCACTCGGCTTCCCAGGACCTTTTCAACGTGCTCGCGTACTCCTCGCGGGACCGTGTGCCATGGTGGCTTCGGCTCTGCACCGGTTCGTGACCTGCCTGGAGCTTTTTCCGGGCAGCTGGAGTCCTCAGGCGAGGCCAAGTCTCGCACGCAGCTGTTCTGGGGTATCCGTAGCGATGTGCATCACGACGGCCAGCAGGGTCGCTTCATCAGCGGCGTGTAGTGCCTCGACAACGTCGGCTGCTGGCGGTCCAAAGCGGTTTTCCAAAGCCATGCGCGCGAGTTCCCACTTGCCTTCCTGAATGCCGACCTGCCTTCCTTCCTGAATGCCGACCTGTCGGCCTTCCTGAATGCCGACCTGTCGGCCTTCCTGAATGCCGATCTGTCGGCCTTCCTGGATACCCGCTTGTCGGCCTGTCCGCGCGATTTCTTCTTTGATCTCATCACCGTACACTTCACGCAAGACTTCGAGGATGTTTGATTCGCGGAGTATGTCACTGATCATGGGGGTGCTCCTTATCATCTCTACCACCGCGCCGCGGGAAAAACGCAAGCCAGCCAGCACGGCGAGTGCGCCGGTCAGGTCACCGCGTTCGTGAACCGGTCGTGGCTCTGCGGCGATCCGGGTGGCCACATCAACAATGGTCGTGCGCGACACGCCCGCCATCAGGCTTGCGAGTGGCCACAGGGTACTGTCCTCCATCTCCAGTACCTGGCGGGCCGGAATCTCCCATAATCGTACGACATCGAAGGAATATCGCAAGACCTCCTGTCCATTCCAGTCGACGATGAGTGGCGACGCTGGAGTGCGGCGTGCCTTGCGAAGGGCGTGCCTTGCGAAGGAAGACCACGACCGAGTGCACCGGCAGGTGGTCGCGTCGCATCAGACGTACGCTGTACTCAAGCAACCGCTCTCGGATATTTGCTTCCACCTTGACCTGGAGTTCGACATGTAACAGCCCCCGTCGGCCATCACTCCCCTCCACCTCCCAGACAAGATCTGCCTGACGATTCGAGGCCGGGAGTTCGGGCGATCGCTCACTGCGCCAGTGCATCGTCGGTGCAATGAGACGCAGGACAGCGTCGTGTGCCTGTGTCAGCAAACGCTTCAGTGTCTGGTCATAGATGGGCGCCCGCTCTTTCGAGATCATCGCGCGTCGACCTCCTGGGTATCCAGCTCCCAATGCTTACGACCAGATGCTGCGGTCACGCCTCATGGCATGGGACGCAGATCTGCCGTTGCTACACCACGCGTGGCCTGGCTTTCCCCGCATCCACATCTTGCGCCTGGTAGATGCCAGCCGTCAGGCGAGGCATGTCGGCGATGTCGATGGGAGGGATGAACTGTTCAGCCATGTCCACATTATGATCGACCTCGGTCGGCCAACGCATGCCGACGTTGGCGACATGCACCCGCGAGTCGGCCAGCACGAACTTCAAGCAAAGCGCGTAGACATCTTCGATACGTCGGGTCGGCTCCAGGAACTGGACGGTACGCTGCAAAATGCCCGACGTCAACGGTCGCATCACGGTTACGCCCATGCCGCGGTCGCGTGCTTCCGGAAGCGCGTGTAGTGCCGCAGACTGGTAGATCAAGTTGTAGCGCAACTGCACCACGTCGAACGCTCGCGACGCGATCAGTGGTCGTGCTGTCCACGGTTCCTCGCAGGTGAACCCGATGAATCGGATCTTCCCGGCATCGCGCAACTGCCTCAGGGCATCCAGCGGACCACTATGCACAATGTGCTCGACATCATCGGCTGTGAACATCCCACCGTGAAACTGCATAAGATCAACCTGATCCACCCGTAGTCGTCTCAGACTCGCCTCGACGCTGTCAACCACAGCCTTGTGATCGACATTCCAGGGACATTTGGTCGCCAGTACCACACGATCCCGCAGGCCCTCGATCGCTTCACCGAACAGCGACTCGCTGTGACCATTTCCGTAGCTCGGCGCGGTGTCGAGGTAGTTGATACCGCGCGCAATGGCGCGGTGGATGGTGGTGATTGCGACGGTGCGCCCTTCGGGTGTGAATGGATCCCACCCGGCGGCGAGATTGACACCACCAAATGGAAAGCCTCCCAGACCTATTGGTGTCACATAGAGTCCAGTAGAACCGAGCGCGCGCTTTTTCATGCCCGTGATGTCTCCTCCGATGTCGGTGCCCAGGCGGGAACAAAGTAGTTCCCGTGGCCAGGAATAAGAATGGTGGCTTCCTGTGCAAGTACATCGATGGACATACGCACCTGTTCCATATCGGTTGAGTTATGGTAGCCATCACGCGCGCGAAAGAAGTCCTCGGTCATTGCCGCATCGGCGGCGATTGCCACCCGGTGTCCCCGCCAATCGAACAGGAGCGATGTGAGACCAGGAGTGTGGCCGGGCGTATGCAGCGTGGACAACCCTGGAAAGATCTCGTGTCCAGCCGGTTCCAAACGATCGAGCAAGCGGTGCTCCTCCTCAGCGGCGCGCTCGCGCTGGTAGTCGATTTCTGCTTGCGGCATCACCCACCGAGCGTGCGGAAATGCTTCGAGTCCAAAGCGATGGTCACCATGGAAGTGCGTGAGATAGACCATTGTGACATCTTCCACCCTGATCCCCGCTTGATCGTTCAGAAGGTCCGACATGTGCGGCGGATGGACACTCGGGTCCACCAGGATGTATCCGCCGTCGGTGCGTAACAACGTGCTGGTGCAGAGCGGTCCCCGCTTCCGTTGGGTGTCACCCCAATATTTATTCATGGATAGATGCCCGATGGTCAGGATGCTCCACTCGATGCTCGACACGTCATCTCCTTTCACTCTGTCCGTTGCCGTGGTGGTCTTCGGTGTCAGGTATGATACGCGACACCGGTGTCAATGGAGGCACGGCAGAGGTACTGAGGGTACCTGTGTCCCCTCCATAGGTGCTGGTCGGAGAGCCATTGCATCACACCCATGCGGTTGTTGCCGCGCTCTTGTCGCGGTGCTCCTCGCTGCCCGTAGTATAGTCGCGCTACTGGAGGATGTGTCAGTCAAGGGATATGATGAATGCGGGTACAAGCGTTGCGGCAGAGGAAGGTCGCTTTGTATCCAATCTATCGGGAGAACAGTGACGGGAGTATCCCGGTGGTGCGCATAACCCGGATCAAAACGATGGTGCTCAGTGGTCACCTTTGGCGAACAAAGTCACGCCCAGCACGGTGTGCATGTGCGCGGGTGAGGTTAGGCCTATCTCGGAAGCCAGACCCGCATCGTCGTACCCGTCCCCTCACCAGCACTTTCCGCCCAGATGCGCCCTCCGTGCTGTTGAATGATTGCCCGGCAGATATACAGCCCGAGACCAATGCCTGCGATGTACCGAGCTTCGGCATTCGGCGCACGGTCGAATGGCTCGAAAATGATGTCCAGTGCGGGGGCCGGTAAACCAATACCTTCATCGCGCACGCTCAAGCTGATCCCGCTGTTGTCAGACGCCAGCGCGACGAAGATATTCCCTCCATCTGGGGAATACTTTGCAGCGTTGTCGAGCAGGTTCTCGATCACCTGCTCCAGGCGACCCTGGTCGGCACGCAGCATGAGAGGCTGTCTCTCTGATTCGAGGACAATGGTATGGTTCATTCCGAGTCGTGCCTGACCCTGTGCCACAACGGTCTGCACCACCTCCGCAATGTCCACCGGTTCCCTGTGGATGAGGAGATCCTTGGCACGAAGGCGGGAGGCATCAAGGAGGTCGGCCGTCAGTTTGTCCATACGGCGTGTTGCTTCATCAATGCGTTTAAACGTTGGCAACATGCGATCCAGGCGCGTTTCCCCCCGCTCGAACGAGCGCCGAAGGAACTGTGCATATCCTTTGATGTGCGCCACCGGCGTGCGTAACTCGTGGGACACGACGGAGAGCAACTGGTCGCGGGCGAGCACTGCTTCCTGCAGTTGGTGATACAGGAGTGCGTTGTCAACGGCTACGGCAATGTGGTCGGCCAGTTCTTCGTAAAGTGGTAGGTCCGACTCTTCAAAGCGCCGTCCGGAATCGCCAGCGACGAATGAGAGTGTACCCAGCGTGCGACCCCGTGCTTTGAGCGGCACGTGCAGGCTCGATCGAACGCCGATAGCCCGTAGGAGGCGCGCATACTCGGGATCGGGCGCGACCTGCTCCAGCAGTTCTGCGTTGACATCGCTGCGGATGACCGTTTTCTCGGTCCGCATAGCCACGGCCGTCCCTACCGCTGAATTGGGCTCGAGCGGGAAACGTACTGCTAATTCGCGCGTCAGGTGCTCTTTTGCAGGATCGGCATGAGCTACGGCGACCCGCCGGATGCTCCCGTGGTCCTCGCGAAGATTCACGGCACACCAGTCGCCAAGCAGCGGCACCGCGAGTCGGGCAACATCCTGCAGCGTGTTTTCCACGTCAAGTGAACTGGCAAGGATCGTACTCGCCCTAGCAAGAAAGACGAGGCGCTGGTGGCCCGCCTCGGCGGCCAGACGCGCGGATTCCGCACGGCCAACCTCGGCGTGTTCTCGTTCGATGCGAACCCGCTCAGCATCTAGATGGGCACGCGCGCGTGCTTCATCCCGCGCCCGTTCAATCATCCTGGCAACTCGGTCGGCCAGACGCCGGGCCACGGTCCGCTCATGTGCGGTAAACGGAATGGAACGGTCCCGATTCAAGAAGAATACGCCCAGGGGCAGCCCCTCCGACGAGGTGCGCACGGAGATCGCAAGATACGCCCGTATGCCGAATGACTTGACCGCACCGGAGACATCTGGCTGGGCCGCTGCGTCGCCCTCTACCACGTCAGCCGTGGCCAGTACCTCTGCCCAGAGCGGGTGGAAGCTTTCGCGGTGAGCACGACGTTCGAAACTGGCACCCGCTTCCTCACGTGTGGCACGGTAGCGAACATACGGTCCTGTCGGGTCTATAGCGCTGTCCAGGAGCAAGAGCGTTGCCCACGCCGTATCGAACATCTCGACAAGGCACAACACGGCGTGTTCCGCCGCCATGTCCACAAGCGTGCGTTGCTCGCTGGGAACAGGTACGCGCGTCGCGCTTCCGGTGTCGTTGCGCATCGTTCCCGTGTGCTCCGTTCCGTGGGGGTATTGCTCCGTCGCTTCCGATATCGTCACCATAGATTGCCTATTCGCACTGCGCGTGCCGAAATGCCACGTCACCCGTCGCTTGACGAACGCGTGTACGTATGCATAATACGCGCACCGGTGACGGCGAAGCCGCTATAGAGGTTGCCCCCACTCCCTCATGCCCGAAACCGTGAGTTGCACGTCAGGAGGATATTGATGCCCGCACACCACCCATCGCGTCGGCAATTTCTTTCGTTGCTTTCACTGGCCACCGGCGCGGTGGCGCTAGCAGCCTGTGGTGGCACCGCCGCGCCCGCCTCGGCGCCAGCGACCGCGCCCGTCACGGGAGCCGCCACAAAGCCCGCCGCCACCTCCGCGGCAGCCGCTCCCGCAGCGACGACGGGTGCCGCCGCGACATCGGCACCCGTCGCGACCAGCGCATCCCAGGCTGCCCCCGCACCCACCACCGCCGCGCAAGCTGCCCCCGCCAAACCCGCGGCTGCAGGCGGCAAGATTATCTGGGACACCTTCCGTGGGATCGGCACCCCCTGGCCCGACGATCGCGCCAAGGCATTCTCCGACGCAAATAGCGGGTGGTCGGTCGAAGTGCGGCCCATCCCGATCCCCGGTAGCCAGCAAGATGCCTACCCCAAGATGTATGCAATGTTTGCCTCGGGCAATCTCGGTGACGTCTTCGCCTTCGACCCGGCCCACTGGGAGTTTTACCGCGCCGTTCCCAAAGGACTCATCCGGGCGCTCGACGACTACATCAGCCAGGATCGCTTCGACCTGAACCAGTTTTATGCCCCGTTCATCGAGTATCAGAAGTACCAGGGTAAACAGTGGGGACTGCCGAGCTGGGGATGGTCGGGCCAGGACGGGTTCATCTACAACCAGGTTGCCTTCCAGGAAGCCGGGATTAAGGACATCGACTATAACTCCCCGGACTGGACGATGGACTCCATCCGTGAGCTGGTCAAGAAGCTGACGAAAATGGGGTCAGGTGGGGCATATGATCGCTACGGGGCGACCCTGGCGCTTGGCGCCGCCGGTGCGACGATTTACGCCCGTGCCTTTGACAACACCGACTTTTACGAGCCAAAGAAGTCGCTGATCCTCGATCCTCAGGTGAGCAAGTCGTTTAAGTGGGTACAGGATATGGCGCAGACCGATAAGTCCGTCGCGCTCCCGGGCTCGTTCCAGGGCAGCGCCGATGACCTCTTTGCCTCGGGCAAGCTGGCGATCATTCAGGGTGGCTCACTGAACGTCTTCAACGCGGTCAAGGCCATTAAGGATCCCAAACTCGCCGTGGTGAAGTCTGCCCTGTTCCCCAAGCGCAAGGATGGTAAACGGCCGTCGCAGCTCCGTGGGGGCACCTGGAATGTTGGCGCCAAGAGTAAGAGTCCCGAAGCGGCGTGGAAGTTCTTGCAGGTGCTCACGAACAAAGAGGGCGCCCTCAAGTTCAACACCATTGGCGGGAACGGCGCGCTGGTGCGTCCCGATATTATGGACGACCCATACTTCAAGGAACCCGCGTTCAAGCCCTTCCGGGAGAACCTGTTGACGGCACTGCCCGCCGTCATCCCCGGGAATGGACGCGGCACCGAGTTTGAGCAGACCATCAGCCAGAGCTGGGGCGAACTCTACCTCGGTAAGATCGACTTCGATGCGGGCATCAAGAAGCTCAACGACGCGGTACAGCGGGTGCTGGATAAGCCGGGCGAAGAGAGCAAGTAAGCATGGCGATGTCGCGTCAGCGGCGCCGACACATCGTCGAAGCGTACCTCTACCTCAGCCCGTGGCTCATCGGCTACATTGCGCTGACGCTCGTGCCTGTGCTGCTGTCTATTTACTACAGTTTCACCAGCTACGATGTCATTTCGCCCGCGCAGTGGATCGGCTTCGGCAACTATGTCGAAGCCTTTACCAAAGATGATCAGTTCTGGCCAGCGCTCGTTAAGACGTTTTACTACGCCTGTGTCACAGTGCCCATTGGCGTCGGCGCCTCGCTGTTGCTGGCGGTGTTCCTGAACATGCGAGTGCGTGGCACCGCCTTTTTCCGCACGCTCTTTTTCATGCCGTCGCTCGTGCCGGTGGTGGCATCGACGGTCCTCTGGGTGTGGATGCTCCAGCCCGACTGGGGCCCCGTCAACGTCTTTCTGCGAGAAGTCGTGCATATCCGGCCGCCGCGCTGGTTCCAGGACCCCTCGTGGGCGATTCCCGCTCTCATGACCCTGGCTCTCTGGACGAGCGTTGGGGGCACCCGCATGATCATTTTTCTCGCTGGTCTGCAAGGCGTGCCCGAAGAATTGTACGATGCCGCCTCCATAGACGGCGCCAATTCCTGGACCCGCTTCTGGAACGTCACCTTGCCACTGATCACGCCAACCATTTTCTTTAATATGGTGCTCGGCATCATTGGCTCGCTCCAGGTCTTCACGTCCGCACTCGTCGCGACCGAAGGTGGGCCTGCCTACGCGACATGGTTCTACGCACTCCACATCTATAAGAACGCATTTCAGTACTTCAACATGGGCTATGCATCGGCCCTCGCCTGGCTATTCGCCATCCTGATCATCGCACTGACGTGGATCCAACTCCGGTTGGCCAACTCCTGGGTCTACTACGCCGGGGAGAAGTAGCCAATGGCTGCCATCACGATCCCCAGAACCGAAAGTAGGGCACTGCGCGAAGAGCGACGACGTACCGCGCACACCGTCAGCACGTATGTCTTGCTGGCCTTCTTTGGTCTGCTCTTCTGCTTTCCTTTCTTCTGGACGCTCATGACTTCACTGAAAACCGCGCAGGAAACACGGGTGGTCCCGCCGACGTTCCTGCCAGAAGTACCGCAGTGGTATAATTATGTCAAGATTTGGAGTTTGCAACCGATGGCGCTGTGGATCAAGAACAGCGCCATTATTATGGTCGCCGCGATCCCTGGTGCGATTATCACCTCGGTGGTCGTCGCCTACGCCTTTGCGCGGTTCGACTTCCCCGGCCGCAACTTTCTTTTCCTGGTGATGCTCAGTACGATGATGCTACCGTATGAAGTGACGCTCATACCGCAATACATTATCTACCAGAAGTATTTTGGCTGGATTAACACCTTCTGGCCGCTGATCATCCCCTCGTGGTTTGGCGGAGGCGCCTTCACCATTTTCCTGTTGCAGCAGTTCCTCATGACCATTCCGCGGGACCTTGATGACGCGGCCCGTGTTGATGGCGCTCACTCGCTGCATATTCTGTGGCGCATCCTGGTCCCGCTCTGCCGTCCTGCCCTTGCCACCATCGCCATCTTGCAGTTCCTGGCCCACTGGAACGACTTCCTCGGCCCCTTCATCTACCTGAACAGCCCCCAGTTGTTTACCATGTCGTTGGGCCTTCGCCTCTTCCAGACGCTGCCTGAAACCGTCGGTGAGCCGAAAACACATCTCCTGATGGCGGCAACCATGATTATGTCGGCCCCTGCCATTATGCTGTTCTTTGCATTCCAGCGTTACTTCGTCAAAGGTATCGTTATGACCGGAATCAAAGGGTAGAAGGCGGCTCCGGAGGAACCTTCGGGGTTGCAGGGTCTCTGCGCTCACGCGCCATAGACCTGCTGGCATAGCTATAGCCACGCCGCTGGCAGGGCATGTGACATGGATGCGGAGTGCGGGTATCGTGAACCTGCGTGTGCACACAGGGGAACGGCTGCGGCGCGGATGCGGAAGCTGACGCGCCACTTGACCGTGGTGGAGCAGATCCGGTAGACTGACAGTCCGTGCGAGCGTGCGGGACACGAGCAGTGCGCTCGCGCCGAGCGGATCGTCTTGACAGACCTTCGTGGATGCCGTATACTGACCATCCGCGTGATGACCTCCCACTGCCGGTTCACCAGAACGTCGTGGAGGGTGGGTTGTCCGGGCAGCACCTTGACAGTTGCAGAGTGATAGGACAGGGCACAGCGGCCGCGGTGACTCACACTGCGGGTGCGTTGTGTCGCGGTACGTGCCGGAAGGTGGCGTACTGCTGATGAAGATGCGGTGCAGGACGAACGGACCCGGTGCAGATGGCGATCGCGGAGACGTGATGGCGATGGGGCACGCGGGGGAGTC
>JAABUZ0100006608.1_pt1 | contig 14411 bp, 16 predicted proteins | sample 5562091 | NCBI WGS metagenome assembly JAABUZ01 (sample SAMN12813069, study PRJNA571459) | rock metagenome | isolation source: Antarctica rocks | place: Antarctica: Victoria Land, Linnaeus Terrace sud | collected 2015-12-21 | reverse complement strand
CCAGGCGCCGATAAGCGGGCCCCAGAGGCTTCCGGCACCGCCCAGCACCGCGACGAGCACGATCGCGATCGATTGCGTCAAGGAGAGTACGACGTTCGGATCCACAAACAACGAGTACATGGCGTAGTAACCGCCAGCCAGGGCGGTCAGAGCAGCCGACAAAGAAATCGCATAAAGCTTGTGCCGGCGAACTGCAATGCCAATGGCGCGCGCGACCTCCTCGTCGTCTCGCAGGGCCTTCAGGTAAGCGCCGAGCCTCCCTCTCATATAGAGCCAAACAGCGCCACTGGCCAGGCCGAAGAGAACCAGCGCCAGCAGGTGGTAGGTGGTGAGGTCGCGGGTCGAGAACTGTAGCTGCGCGAGTGATTGAGGACGGATCGGGAGTTCCAGACCGGTCGCCTGGCCCAGAGCCTTCGAGTTCACGACCACGATGAAGAGCACCTGCTGGAGGGCGATGGTTGCGATCGAGAAGTAATGGCTGCGCAACCGGAAAACCGGAAAACCGATGACCAGGCCAATGCCGATCGCGACCACAGCGCCGACCAGCAGGCCCAACCATGGTGACCATCCGAACCGCAGCAGCAGAAAGCCGGTGCTGTAGGCGCCCACGCCGAAGAAGATCGAATGCCCGAACGAAATCTGGCCGGCGAAGCCCCCCAGCAGGTTCCAGGCGGCCGCCGCGGTCGCGTTGATGAGCACGAGCACAGCCAGGTTCTGCCAGAAAGGGTCCTTGACCAGGAACGGATACACAACCAGCCCTACGCCCACACCCAGCACGGGCAGGTAGCGCCGAACGCTAGCGGACGCCACGAAGACCCTGCGGACGCAGCAACACCACGAGCAGGTAGAGCACGAAGATGGCCGAGAAACCGTAAGCCGGGAAGTACAGTCCGACCACATCCTGCACCACCCCCATCGCCAGGCCGGCCAGCAGGGCGCCAACCAGTGAGCCGAACCCGCCCATCGACACGACGACAAACGCCACCAGCGCGAAGGTGGCGCCCGCATCGGGGGTCACGGTGTAGAAGTTCATCAGCAAGGCCCCGGCCACTCCAACGGTGGCCCCAGCCAGCGCCCACGCCAACAGGTGGACGCGATTTGGATCGATCCCCATCAGCCGGGCCGCGCCCGGATCCTGCGCAACCGCTGTCAGCGCCGAGCCCAGCTCGGTGCGCTCGATGAACCAGTAGAGTGCGCCGCTGCAGGCCAGCGCGCCCGCGGCCGCCACCAGCTGAGGTCCAGGTGCAAACACCCCCCCTGCAGCCAGGTGAACGTGGCTCGCAAGCGGGTTGGGGACTCCTCGGGTGTTCGCGGAAAACAGCACTTGAGCCATTCCTCGGAGCAGGATCAAGAGGCCGAAGGTGACGATTATCTGAGCCAGCGGAGGCCCCTTGAGAGTCCGGCGCACGGCAAGCCGGTACGCGCCCAGCCCCAACAGGGCGGTCCCGGCGGCGGCCAGTGGCAGTGCCAACAGTGGGTCCAGGCCTAGGTACAACCAGCTGAAGAAGGTGATGTACATGGCTACCATCAGGAACTCGCCGTGCGCGAAATTGACGATGTCCATGACACCGAAGATCAGGGTCAGGCCGGTGGCCACCAGAGCATAGATGGCGCCGATGAGCAGGCCGCTAACGGCGGCCTGCTCAAGTTCAAGCACGAACGCTCTCGCCTGGCGGCCTAACGGCCGTTCAGCGGCGGCATCGGCCAAACCGGTTTGGCGGTGGCCACGTCAGCTGGAAAAACTACCTGGTACTGGCCCTTCACCAGCTGTTCGATCACGCCCGACGCGTACTGATTCTGGCCCTTGCCATCGAACTTGATTCCCTTCCACGGCATGATGGACTTCGTAACGTTCAAGCTCACCAGCGCCTGGCGAATCTTGTCGGGATCTTTCGACTTGGCCTGCTCCAACGCGGCGCCGATGGTCATAACGGCGGTGAAGGTACGGGCGGAATTCTCCGTCATGGGCTGACCGAAGTTCCTTTGAAACTGGTCCGCGACAGCCTTTGCCACTGCATTCTTCTGCCCGATCTGTGCCGACCAGGCTGCGCGCGTGATGGAGTAGTCGGCGAGCGGACCAAGCGTTGCGATGAACTGGGGGTCGGCGTATCCGGCACCGAAGGCGAGGACGGCGGGGGGTGTGTAGTTCAGCTGGGCCATCGTCTTCGTCAGTAGCACGGCGTCGTTGGTGAAGGCCAGCACCCAGATCGCGTCGGGTGCATCCGACCGCAGTTTCTGGACCTGAGATGTGACATCTGTGGCGCCGGCTTGAAAGGAGATATCGTCGGCGATCGTGATTGAGTTCTTCGCAGCGAGATCGCGGACGACCTTGGCGCCGTCATTCCCGAACTGGTCGTTGGTGTGAACCACCACCGTCTTCTTGACGGGATGCTCGGACTGGATGGTCTTCAACCAGTTGAAGTAGGTCGTCGCAAATGTCAGGTCGCTGGGCCCCGTGCGAAAGAACCACTTGAGGCCACGCTCGGTCAGCGATGTCGAGGATGAGGCACCGTTCACGAAGGGGACGCCCAGACGCTCGGCGCGATCGCTGGCGGTAAGAGTGACGGCTGATTGATAAGCTCCCGCGAGAGCGACCACCTTGTCGCTGGTCACCAGACGATCCACCTCCGAGGCGCCAATTTGGGGGTCGCCTTGGGTGTCCGACGTGTCGAGAGCGATCTTGCCCACACTGAGCTTGGGGAGGTCGATGCTGGCGTACTTGCCATTGAGCACGTCGGCCGCCAGCTGCATCCCGTGCAGGGTGTCCTGCCCGGCACTGGCGTTGCTGCCGCTGAGCGGCAGCAGCACCCCGAGCTTCAGAGCCCCCAGATCCCCACCTGGGGAATTGGTGCCGCCACCCCCACCGCAGCCGGCCAAGAGCAGCGCCAATCCGAAAACTATGGCTACTCGCCGCACTCCATTATCTCCTTGGCTCTGCCACCGTCGGGGCCTTAGCCCAATGAACGACCGGCTCCCAAGCTCCCTGGATGCCGGTGCCTGCGGTCAGTGTATACATGGTATGCGCCCGAGTCAAGCTCCGGCTCGGGCTAGAGGTGGACGCTCGATCCCGCCCAGCCAGCTCGTGTCGATGGACGGCCTGCCGCAGCTGGCAACACCTCGGGGCTGATCCTTTAGCGCCTCTCCTCAGGACGATCGCAACAGCCTGGAGCCTTTACGGAACCCGCCAACCCGCCGCTCAGATAGGCTCTCCTTCGTCCCATGGCCTCCCGCGCGCCCGCCGCCAGCGCTCTCCAGGCGGCCATCCGGATCGGCACGGGCATCTTCTGGCTCTACTACGCCTCCCGCAAATGGAGTGGCGTCGGCTGGATGCAGCCGGTTCTGGTCCAGGCGGCAGCCCAGAACCCGATCCCCGGCCTGCACGAGTTGCTGGTCCAGGTGGTCGTGCCCCACTGGTTCGGTTTCGCTTTCGGCTATGCCGTCGCCGAGACGCTCGCTGGGTTCCTTCTGCTGCTGGGGCTGTTGAGCCGCTGGGCCGCCTGGCTGGGGGTGCTGCTCGCGGTGGCTCTGGCGCTCACGGTCGCCTTCTTGGAGCCCGATCTGGGTCGGCGCTGGCTGTTCTATCTGGCGGTGCTGGTCAATCTGGCCTGCGCCGCCGGCGGACCGGGGGCGCTGGCGGGCGAGCGGCTGAAGGGCGTCCCTCGATGGCTGCGCAGCTAATCCAGCTCGCGATCCAGGGCCAGCTCCCAGAATAGAGATCCTCAGCCGAGCAGATCGGAGAGCGTCACCAGCTCGTAGCCGCGGCCGCGCAACCCACTGACGATCTCTGGAAGGGCGTCGGCGGTGCGGGGGGCGTTGTCCTGGGTGATGTGCAGGACGACGATCGCCCCCGGGTGCGCCTGGCCGAGCACTCTGGTGACGATCGAAGCGGAGTTGGCGTTGAACGGGTCACCGCCCACCACGTCGTACTGGATGACGGTGCAGCGGGCTGGGGAGATCGCTTGCAGCGCGGCGGCGTCGTAGCAGCCGCCGGGGAAGCGAAAGTAGCGGGTCTGGCGGCCGCCGAACGGGGCAAGCACGTCGAAGGACCGGATGACGTCCTGTGCCATGTCCGCGACTGGCAGGGCTTCGAGCCGGTAGCAGCTATCGGTGAAGCCCTGGTGCGCATAAGAGTGGCTGGCCAGCTCGAAGGACGGGTCCGCAGCGATCCGCCGGGTGAGCTGCGGATAGCGCTGCACCCACTTGCTGGCCAGGAAGAACGTGGCCGGCACATGTTCGGCCTGCAGCTTGTCGAGCACGGCGACATTCGCGTAGCTGCGCGCCTGGCCGCTGTCCAGCCGCCGCAGCATGTCGTCGGTCATGTTGGCGTCGAAGGTCAGCGCGATGCGTCGGCCCGTCGACGGTCCGTGGCTGATCACCACCGGCGGGCCGTCGCTAGCAGTTGCGCCCGGCGGTCCCGGGGTCGCAGTCGGCGGTCCGGCACTCGCGCCCGGTTCTGGCTGGGGGTGCGCGCTGACCGGACCCCTTGCCGGTGGCGGTGTCCCGTTGGCCGGGGCGGTCGGCGAGCTGGTCGCAGTCCCGTTGGCCGGCCCGGGCGCAGGGCCGGTCGCCAACCTGTCCGGCGGCACCGACGCCCGGCTGCTGGCCGACCCCGATGCCGGACTGGTCGCCGTCCCGCTGGAGCACGCGCCGAGCAGACTTGACCCGAATACGAGGCACACCACCGCCCACGTGACACGCCAGTGCGCGGACGGCCTGGTCAACACAGCACTCGAGCCTACTATGGCACCTGCCAGATCGAGGTGGAGTAGGCGGTTCTACGTCGCGCTGGGCTGGCCCTCGCGGCCGGCGCGGGCCTGCCGGACGATGTCGGCGATCTGGGCGAGGTGCCCCTCCTCGTGGCTCAGGCCCGAGAGGAAGCGATCGAGGGCGTTCTGGCCCTTGCTCTCCAGCCGGGATCTGTATTCATTGAGTAGGTCCGGAGCATCCGGCCAAGCGTCAAGCATCGCCTGGCGCATCCGGCGGCTCTCCTTCAGTCGCTGGCGGAGAAACCCCGCAGTCGTCGCAGGCTGCCAGGGCACCTCCGAGCGAGAGCGTGCGCCGACCGGGATCTGCACGCCGCGAACCAGCTCCAGAGCTTGGGCGGTGCCTTCCTCGGAGGAGGCCGTGGTGTGGAATATGACATGGCCCAGGGTCCAGGCGAGGCTGCGCTCGCCCTCCACCGCGGCGGAGGTGTCGTCCGCCTGGGGGTCGTTGGGGATGAAGGCCACGTCCTGGTCCTCCACCTCGGCGATCAGCCGCAGCTGCTGGTCGACGATCTCGTCGGTCAGCTGTTTCAGATCGTTCCAGCCGAGTCCCTGGCTTATCTCCCGGAGGCTCTTCTCCTTGCGACGAAGAGGTCCAAAGTCAATCATGCTTCATCGCAACCGTCGGGCAGGCCGCCGGATTCCGGCTTCGGAAGAGGGAAGCCCTCGCCGGGTATCATGCCGGGCTGTCCGACCAGGGCCCGTGGCGCAGTTGGGAGCGCGTCTGAATGGCATTCAGAAGGTCAGGGGTTCGAATCCCCTCGGGTCCACCACTCTCAGCTTTGTGAGTCCCTGACCTGTTTGCTCCAGGACTCCCACGACCGGGCAGGAGCCGGGTCGCGCCGGCTGTCGCAACGACCGCAGGATCATTGGCCGGCCACTCGACCCGGCCCTGACAACCGCGCTTGACTTTCAAGCGGACTTGAGGGTGTAGGGTCGCTCATGTGATCGCGGCAAGGTACCGGATCGGGCAGCTGGCAGCCATCGCCGATGTGGCTGCCTCCGCCCTGCGCTACTACGATGAGGCAGGGCTGCTCCAGCCGGAGGAGCGAACCGAGGCCGGCTACCGGCTCTACGGTCCGGGGGCCGTGGGTCGGCTCCAGTTCATCCGGCGGGCGCAGGGCTTGGGTCTGTCGCTTCGCGAGATCCACCAGCTGGTGGCGAGCCCGGAGGCTGACGCGGCGGCCGAGCGCGACCGACTACGCCATGTGGTGGCACACAAGCTGGCCGAGACCACGGTCCGCCTGAACGAGCTCGAAATCTTGCAGAGCGAGCTCAAAGGCCTTTACGTCCGGCTGCATAGAGCTCCGGGACCTGAGTGTGGGCACCTGGGTGACTGCGCCTGCTGGCTACCAACCGAAAAGGAGGTGAAATCGATGACCGAAGAGATCGCATGTTGCGATCAACTCTGCTGCCCTGAGTGCGCCTGTACGCAGGGCGCCCCCTGCGACTGCTCTGATTGCTCATGTAGCAAGACGGGTCGCTAGGGCGACGCCGGCCGGAGTGCACCTCCGGCCTCCTGCACCGCAGCATGAACAACATCCCAGGGCGGGTCGGAGGGCGGCGTGTCGCTTGGCTCCAGCCCGAGAAGTTGTCGACCCGGAGTCCACCGCGGATGGCGCGGACAAGGATGCCAGTGCGACCCATGCGCGATGGCGCCTCTGAGGAGGACCTCTGTCAGGCCATGGAGCGAGGGGTGTGACTCAATGAGGAAGGCCACCTGGTCAACCAGGCGGGCTTCGATGCGGACCGCCTGCAAGTTCCTGCAGGGCTTCACGTGTCACCTTGAGCCCCGCGATCCCCGCCCGAGTCATCGCAGTTGGCAGTTGAAGCTCCCAACGGTCAAATTTCGACCATCCGTGCTTGCTCGTCGCGGCTGATTGCCTCTCCACGAATCAACAGAGCGCTCGGATTGTCCAGAATCGGGTCCACCACCGGACATCGCCCGATGTGCCCTGCCTTCAGCCTCCCAACATCAGCGGAGGCGCGCCGCTTCCCACTTTGGCCTTAGCAATGGAAGGATCTCGGCCAAATTCAGGCGGGCATCGTCCCGAGTTCGCAGGGAATGCGAGAACCAGACGGCCCACACCTCCCACCTCCCGGGTTTCGGCGGCATCACCTCCTGGATGCGAGGACCGTCGCCAGTTTCCCATACCAGGCCGGCCCGAGTCCCATCCGGCGCAACGACGAACGCATCTCCGCAGTCCATCTCCTCGGCTTCAAAGTCGCTGATCTTGCCCAGCGTGAAGCCTTCGACCTCAACGTCATCGAGCAGCGGGAAGCCATGGTAGACAGGAGCGCCGGGAGGCCGAGCGAGGAAGGCAGGGAGCTTTGGATCAGCGCTGGCGGCGTCGTGGTCGATGGCCACTGGCCGGCCCTTGGCCGGGGCTCGGATCGTCGGGCACGGCATGAGCGTCCGCCGGTCCCGGTCGGCCATCCGTTCACCACCTCGCTGACCACCAGGCGGTCGCGACCCAACCCGAGAACCGCCTCTCAGCAGCCGGAGCACATCATCCGCGATGATGGTCGGGTGCGGCTCAACCACGTCGCGCTGACGGTCAGCGATCGGGACCGGTCCGCAGCCTTCTACGGCCGACACTTCGGGCTCATCGATCGGGTTCACGAAGACGAGCACCTCTTGATCCTCGGCTCGGCCGACGGCTCGCTCCTCGCGTTGACCGAGGGGCAGGTTCCGACCGACCTGCCGCGGAGCAACCACTTTGGCTTCCGGATGATGGACGGGGACGCCGTCCGCCGTGCGCGTCAGCAGCTGCGCGACGCCGGCGCGACCGAGACAGAATGGCAGGACGACGGCCGGTTCGTCCGCGTCCAGGTGGCCGACCCGGACGGCTACCGAGTCGAGCTGTTCGCCTACTAGCCCCGGCTGAAGGAGAGGAGAGGAGACAGATGGCAACCGAAGCGAAGCCGCGGAAGTTCATGAACGACCCAGCCGAAATGGTGGCCGAGTCCTTGAGCGGGCTCGCCGCCGCGCACGGGAACCTGCTGCGCTACGATGCCGGCGCCCGGATAGTGGTCCGCAAGGACGCTCCCAAGCAGGGCAAGGTGGCTCTTGTGTCAGGCGGAGGTTCCGGGCACGAACCCCTTCACGGCGGCTTCGTCGGGCTGGGCATGCTCGACGCCGCCTGCCCGGGTGACATCTTCACCTCCCCCGTGCCCGACCAGATGCTGGCAGCCACCAAGGCGGTCGACGGAGGCGCCGGCGTGGTGCATATCGTCAAGAACTACACGGGCGATGTTCTCAACTTCAAGATGGCCGCCGAAGACGCGGCCGACGAAGCCATCCAGGTCGCCTCGGTCGTCATCGATGACGATGTGGCGGTCCAGGACTCGCTTTTCACGGCCGGCCGCCGTGGTGTCGGAGCCACCGTGCTGGCTGAGAAGATCGCTGGAGCCGCGGCCGAGAACGGTGCGGACCTCGCCACCGTGGCGGACACCGTCAAGCGCGTCAACCAGCGCGCCCGCTCCTTCGGCGTCGCGCTCTCCTCCTGCATCCCGCCGGCGGCCGGTAAGCCCATCTTCGATCTGCCCCAAGGCGAGATCGAGCTGGGCATCGGCATCCACGGCGAGCCGGGACGGCGCCGGGCGCCGCTGGGGAGGGCCTCAGAAGTGGTCGACGTGATGGTCGAAGCAGTGCTCAGCGATCTGCAGGCTCGCCGAGGCAGCCAGGTGCTCGCGTTCTTGAACGGGATGGGCGGGACGCCCCTGATCGAGCTGTACCTCCTCTACGCCGAGGTCGACCGCAGACTCCGAGCGGCGGGGCTGGAGCCGGTGCGAAACCTGGTCGGCAGCTACATCACCTCGCTCGAGATGGCGGGAGCCTCCCTGACAGTGCTGGAGCTAGACGCTGACCTACTCAGGCTGTGGGATGCGCCGGTACACACCCCGGCCCTACGCTGGGCGGTCTGACCCAAACCGGCCATGGACGGAGCGACCATCACCGCCTGGATGCGCGAGATCGAGAGTTCGGTTCGGTCGGAGCGCGACACTCTGGTCCAGCTCGATTCCGCCATCGGTGACGGCGATCATGGAACCAACTTGGTCAGAGGGTTCGAGGCTGTCGTGCGCGCCTTGAACGATGAGACCGATGCCCGAGCCGGCAGGTTGCTGATTCTCGCCGGCCGAACCCTGGTGTCGACGGTGGGCGGGGCCAGCGGTCCGCTCTGGGGCTCCGCCCTGCGGAGTGGGGGCCGCGTGCTCGGCGACGAGCCCTCCTTCGATGACCAGAAGCTGGTTGAGGTTCTTGCCGCGGCTCTGGCGTCGGTCAAGGATCTGGGAGCGGCCGGGCCCGGGGACAAGACGATGGTCGACGCCCTCGAGCCGGCAGTTGAAACGCTGAGGGCCCAGGTGACCACCGGTGCACCGCTGCCGGCGGCCCTGGCCTCGGCGGCGGCCGCCGCCGAGGCCGGCTCGCGGGCGACGGTCCCCCTGCAGGCGCGCAAGGGCCGTGCGTCCTACCTGGGAGAGCGGTCCATCGGACATCAGGACCCCGGCGCCACCTCGACCGCACTGGTCATCCGCGCCCTCGAGCGGGCGGTGGCGACCGCCTCCTGATGGCCGAGCGGACCCTTGTCGGGTTCGCTGCCGCTCCGGGGCTGGCCGCCGGCCCTGCCGTCCTGCCGGCAGCCGTCGCGACCGGCGATCCGGAGAAGCCCCTGTCGACGGGAGCTCGGCGTTCACACTCAAAGCGCGCCGTCTGGGCCCTCGAGACGGCCGCCGTGGCGCTGGAGGAAATGGCGGCAGATCTTCGCCAGGACGGAGGTGCAGACGAAGCCGAGATCATCGAGACTGGCGCGCTGATGGCCCGGGATCCCGCTCTAGCAGCAGCCGTGACGCGCTTGATCCTGGAAGAGGGCCTGACCGCGCCGGGCGCCCTTTACGAGGCCGCCGAGTCAATCGCCGGCGAGCTGGCAGAGTTGCCGGACCCGATGCTCGCCGAGCGCGCTGACGATGTACGCAGCGTGGGCCGGCGGGCCGCCGCCATCGCCGCCGGCAAGCGCGGCGGGCGCTCGAGTGGTGTGCTGGTCGCCTCGGCTCTGGGGCCCGGCGACGTGGCGGGGCTGGGATCCGGAGTGCGGGCGGTTGCCCTTGCCGGCGGAGGAGTGACGGCGCACGCCGCCATCGTCGCCCGCTCCCTCGGCCTGCCCATGGTCGTCGGACTCGGACCTGATGCGCTCGATCTGAAGGAGGGCGAGACGGTGGTGGTCGACGGCAGCCTGGGTCGTCTCGTGCGGCACCCAGATCACCGGCGCCTGGCTCAGGCCCGGGCGGACCACCGGCGGCGAAAGCACGCGCGTGAGCGAGCTGTCGCTCGCCGCTCGCGGCCCGCCACCACCCGGGATGGCCGGAGAATCGGGGTTTTGGCCAGCGCGACAAGCCTCGCCGAGATCAGGGAGGCCCTGCGGCAGGGCGCTGAGGGGGTCGGCCTGCTGCGGACGGAGCTGCTCTTTCTCGACGCCGAGGCCTGGCCCGACGCCGAACGCCACTTCCGCTTCCTCGCGCCATTGCTGAGCAGCCTTCGGGGCCGGGGCGCGACCGTCAGGCTCCTCGATTTCGGTGCCGATAAGACGCCGCCCTTCCTGGCCGGTTCCAAGGGCCGGGGCGTCGAGCTGCTGCTGCTCTCACCAGGAGCGCTTCAGGCTCAGCTGCGGGCCATCCTGCGAGCCGCCCACGGGGTCGAGTTACGAATCCTGATCCCCATGGTCACCGACGTCGGGCAGGTTGTGGCGGTGCGCCAAGCGCTCAGTGCGGAGCTCGGCGGTGGGCTCATGCCGGCGCTGGGGGCCATGATCGAGGCACCAGAGGCCGCGGGACGCGCGGCCGAGCTTGCGAGTCAGCTGGACTTCCTGAGCCTGGGAACCAACGACCTGAGCCAGTTCGTCCTGGGGCTCGACCGGCAGACGTCGGGCCCGCCGGCGGTCGACCATCCTTCGGTCCTGCGGCTGATCGATGCCACGATGCGGGCCGGTCGGGCGGCCCAGATCCCGGTCGAGGTCTGCGGCGAGGCCGCCTCCGATCTGAACGTCCTGCCGCTGCTGGTGGGGCTGGGCGCCGATGAGCTCAGCGTGGGCGCGGCGAGGGTGGGGGAGGTTCGGGAGGCGGTGCGAAGACTCAACTTCACGGCCTGCCGGGAGCTGGCGGGGCGGGCGCTACTCGGCCAGGCCGGCCACGCAGGCGGCCAGCGCATCTAGTGCCGGGCCGCAGTCCGGCCCTTCTGCTCTGATGGTCAACGGCGTGCCGCCCCTGGCTCCGAGGGCCAGGACCGCCAGGATGCTCTTGGCATCGGCCGCCTTTCCGCCGGCCTCCACCTGGAGCCGGGACCGGAATCGCATCGCCGTCCTGACGAAGACGCCTGCCGGACGTGCGTGCAGAGCGACCCCTGCCGGGAGGGCTACCTCGAGCTCAGAGCTTGCGGGCACCGCGCGCCTCCTCTGCCGCCTGGAGCACAGCGTCCAGCGGCTGGCCTGAAGAGGCGACGACCGCCGCGGCCACGGCGCCCTCGACCAGCGGGGCGTCGGCCAGGCGGACCCGGGCCCCGGTCTGCCCGTCCAGCAGGTGCCTCACTGTCAGCAGTGAGCTGCCCAGGTCGGCCAGCACTACCGCCCCGTCGCCACGATCGGCTCGTTCGATCGCCGCCCTGACGGCATCTCCTGCGGTTCCCAGACCACCGTCGGGACCACCTCCCGCGGCCTCGATCCGGACCTCAGGGCCAGCCACCTGGGCGGCCAGGTCAGCCAGCCCCCGGGCCAGCTCAAGGCTGTGAGAGACCAATACAATCCCAACCAATTTCCGTCATTCCAAGAGTACGTACCGGACGCGACCGGCACGCTGACCAGCCTCCGGGCCACCCGCGAGAGCAAGGTAGTGGCACGACACGCAGGTCAGACCCGGATGACCTGGAGGCCCGGCACGCCGTCGTAATCCCCATCCTGACAGACCACCGGCATGTGGTTGGCGATCGCGGTGGCGGCGATCCATGAGTCGTTGAGAGGCATTCGCCGCCCTTCGTCGCGAAGCGCAACTCGCAGCGCAGCCCAGGCATGCGCCACCGCCGAGTCGATGGGTAGGGGATCGATCCCCTCCGCCCATGAGAGAGTTCCCAGGCGTCGAGCCCGGGTGGGCCCATCGAATGCGGCCAGAACCCCAAGCCGGAGCTCCCCGATGGTGACGATCGAGACCGCGATCTGTCGGGGCGGCGCTCCGGCCAGACCTCTGTGCTGCTCAACAGCATTGAAGAGCGAGGTATCCGCGACCGCGACCCCAGCAGTCCGGCGACCGCCGGTCATGGGAGCGAAAGGTCGTCAGTGGTGTCAGGTAGCAGCTCGGCCAAATCCCTGGCCAAATCCGGATCGGCGCGCCAGACGTGGCTTTCTCTGATGAATGCAGCCCAGGCCACCATCCGCGGCCGCGAGGACAGCGGGACGAGCTCTGCCACGGGGCGTCCGCTGACGGTGACCCGCAGTCGCTGTCCTGCCTCGACTCGGCGCAAGACAGCGCTCACGTTATTCCGAAGCTCCCGAGCGGCGACGTCCGGCACCTCCCCATCGTAGCAGTTGTGCTACGGAAGCCAATGCCGGACGCGATCACAAGCAAGAAGGGTCGTCACCCCTCCGCCCCCTCGGCCCCGGATGCGCCGGGGGACGGTCCTCGGTCCGCTTCACTTGACAGGCAGAGCAGCGGCACGGAGGGATCGCGGGGAAGACCGCCAAATCGGGTAGGTTCCGGCTGTGACCTCAGGCGCAGGCGAGAGAGCGCCAGCGAAGCCGGAAGCGGCCGCCGACGAGTACCACAACGAGCCGACCTGGCCGGCCGCGCTCGCCGTCGTAGTCGCCCTGGCGCTGCAACTTGCTCTGCCTGACCGGCTAACATTCGGGCCGCGCTGGGTCGTGCCGGTGCTGGAAGCCGCACTGCTCGCGCCGCTTCTGATTGGCTCCCGCTACCGGCACCACGAGGAGTCGGCACGTGCCCGGGTGCTGTCCATCACCCTCGTCGCAGTGATCACCCTGGCGAACCTGTACTCGCTGCTCCAGCTTGCCTACTATCTCATCCACGGCGGCAAGACGGGCGGGCAGGAGCTGATCGTCGCCGCCATCCTGATCTGGCTGACCAACGTCATCATCTTCGGGCTGTGGTACTGGGAGACCGATCGCGGTGGCCCCGGCGCGCGGACGGGCAAGGTGCCGCGGCCGCCCGAGTTCCTCTATCCCCAGATGGCCAATCCTGATCTGGGCGGCAAGGCTTGGCGGCCAGGCTTTCTCGACTACATGTACGTCTCGCTCACGAACGCCACGGCCTTCAGCCCGACCGACACCATGCCTCTGTCGCAGCGAGTCAAGAGCTTGATGGGAATCCAGGCGCTGGCTTCCCTGATCACTGTGGCGCTGGTCGCTGCCCGCGCTGTGAACATCCTGAGCTGAGTCGCGCTCGGGTCGTTCGACCAGGCCGAAATCCGCACCACCCGAGTGGCACCCTCTAGCCAGAGGAGTCGGCCCTCACATAGACCAGCGTGTGGTGGGTCAGAACGCGCTCGCCAGCGCGACACGCCGCCTCACCGTAGATGAGGCGGCGTCCGGCCTTGATGACCCGCGCGTGGGTGGTGAAGGCATGGGCCCGGGCGCTGCCCAGGAACGCGCTGGTCATCGAGCTCGTCACATATTCCTCGCCCGCCCCGAGGCGGGTCTTCACCGCCAGCCAGAAAGCCACGTCGGCGGCGTGCATGTAGACCTGCCCGCTGACGATGCCGCCGGGCCGGTCGTTCTCGGGCAGGTACGGCACCAGCATGTCGCAGGTACCGCCGCCGGCCGCCACGACCTCGAAGCCGTAGCGTCTGGTGAACTCGTGCCGGTGGAGGAGCGCGTTGAGCTCATCCCGTCCGAGTGCGTCTAACATACGTAGAGAGTCTATGTCCATCGACCAACACCGCGGCGGCAGGCGCACGCAGCGGCAGCGTTCAGAGGCGACCCGCTCGGCGCTGGTGGCGGCGGCTCGCAGTCTGTTCGCCGAGCACGGCTACCACGCAACGCCCGCGGAGCGGGTGGTGCGCCTGGCCGCAGTGACTTCCGGCGCGCTCTATCACCACTTCGACGACAAGCGCGACCTTTTTCGTGCCGCCTTCGACGCCGTGGAGAGGTCCCTGGCGGACCGCGTCCGGGTGGCTGCACTCGGCGGCGCCGATCCGTGGGAGCGACTCGAGCGGGGCGTTGGGGAGTACCTCCGCGCCTGCACTGAACCGGAGCTGCGGCAGATAGTCCTGGTCGACGGTCCGAGCGTGCTCGGCTGGGACGCGTGGCGGGCAGCCGATGCCGGGCACCACTTGAGACCGCTGGCGTCGGCCTTGGCGAGCACGATGCGGGCAGGGCTGATCGAGCGCCGGCCGGCGCTTCCCCTGGCCCGGCTGCTCGTCGGCGCGCTCACCGAGGCCGGCCTGGCTGCGGCCGTGGACATAGACGAGACTCGGGACGCGACGCTCTGGCTGCTGCGCCGGCTGCGGACGCCCCCGCGCTAGTGTCCCCCACCTCTAAGCCCCTCCAACTGCGCATGGCCTCCACGTGCGACGAGCCGCGCGGTGCCGCTCCGCTGTTGGCGACGGCTCAGTCGTCCCAGATCGCGTTGTGGACCTCCGGACGAATC
>JAABUZ0100006604.1_pt1 | contig 14416 bp, 19 predicted proteins | sample 5562091 | NCBI WGS metagenome assembly JAABUZ01 (sample SAMN12813069, study PRJNA571459) | rock metagenome | isolation source: Antarctica rocks | place: Antarctica: Victoria Land, Linnaeus Terrace sud | collected 2015-12-21 | reverse complement strand
GCAACGGCTATGGCTCCAAGCAGGCCATCTTCGAGCGCCTGCACACGCTGTACCCAACCCTGCCCGGCGAGGCGTCCCGCTCTGTGGAGACATTCTTCGCGGAGTTCCTCACGCACGTCCGGTCAGAGGCCGAGACCGAAACGCTCTTGGACGCTCTCGCTGACGCCAAAATCCCCTTCGGCGTCATCACCAACGGCTCTGCCCGTCAGTGGCGCAAGATTGAAGTGCTGGGTTTGGACAAGCGCACGTCCTGTCTCTTCGTGTCTGAGACATTCGGCCTCAAAAAGCCCGACACTGCCATCTTCCATGCCGCTGCTTCCTGCCTCGGCGCTCCGCCTTCAAAAGTGCTGTTTGTCGGCGACAACCCCATCGCCGACATCGCGGGCGCACACGCTGCCGGAATGCAGGCCGCCTGGCTGCATCGCGATCAGCCCTGGCCTGCCGAGATAGAAGACAAGCCTGAGTATATTATTAGCACCCTGGGCGAACTTATGGTCACGATAAGGTATACCATGTTGAGCGGCCCTGACCATGACGGGCCATCTTCCCCGTCTGCACTAGAGCGTTCAGCCGGGCTTTGATCGTGCTGCGACTTTCTCCGGTCAGCGCTTCAACCTGCGCGGTCGAGATGCGCCCATGTTCCCGTGCCAGCTCTAAAATCCGCACAGACAGCTCCGGCAGGGCCGTTCCCCAGGCTTGTTCGCGGGCGACTTTTTCTTCCAGCCGCGCTTTCTGACGCTGCAACGCCCGCAGGAAAAACAGCGTCCAGGGTTCCCAATCAGGCGCGTCTTCGGAGAGCGTTCCCTGTGTCCGGCGCAGAGCCAGGTAGTAGCTTTCTTTGCTTGCCTCGATGACGCTTTCCAGAGAGCTATAGGGGACATAGGCGTACCCGGCACGCAGGAGCAGCAGCGTTGTCAGCACCCGCGACAGCCGCCCATTGCCGTCTTGAAATGGATGAATGGCAAGAAAGCAAACCGTAAATACGGCAATCACGAGAAGTGGATGCCATGTTTCTCCGCCGAGAGCCTCGCGTGTCCACGCGATCAATTCCTGCATTCGCCACGGCGTTTCCAGCGGCGAGGTCGTTGCAAAAACGACGCCGAGGCTGCTGCCGTCCGCGCCAAACGCTTCCACATGATTGGGCAGCTTCTTGTAGTCGCCCCGATGCCGGACATCTTTGGAACTGTATTTCAGCAGGATTTGATGGAGCTGCTTGACATGGTTTTCCGTCAGCGGAATGGCCTCCCAGCCCGCAAACACCGTTTCCATGACCTCGGCATATCCGGCGACTTCCTCTTCATCACGCGATTGAAACGAATGTGTGCCCAGGCCGGACAGAAGGCGCTCGACCTCGCGGTCAGAAAGACGCGCCCCTTCAATGCGGGTGGACGAACCGACGCTTTCAATGGTCGCAATCCGCCGCAGCGCCGCCAGCCGCTCAGGAGCCAATGCCCGGAGTGCCCGCCAAGCGCCTTTGAACTCATCCAGCTCGCCAATCAGCCGCAGTATTTCCGGCGTGATGGACAGGGCTGCGACCTTCTTTTCCATCTCCATGTCCGTAATCTTACCCGATTACGACCGATTATGTCCAATTATGACCGATTAGGCGGTTTTGCTGCCGTCCGACACGACGACCAGCTTTTCTTTGGGGATCGCGGCCAAAGTTTCGCGGCTGACGTTAAGATGCTGCATGACCAGTTCGGGCGGGGTGCGGGACATCCAATCGGACAGCGACAGGTCGACGTAGTGGTCGCTCTTGAAGGTCTCTAAGAAGATCAAGTCGGTGGTGCCGACGTTTTCAATATAGTGGCCCATCGTCTTTTGGACGACGCCGACATCGCCGGCATTGAAGTTCATGGTGCGAGCATTGCCGGCGTTGATGAACACGGTCATTCGGGCTTTGCCCTGAATGTAATACTGCCACTCGTCGGCGTTTGGGTGCCAGTGCATCTCCCGCATCGCGCCGGGGTGGACAATGACGTGCGCGGCGGCGATGGTAGTGGACACGGGGAAGCTGCGGGAGTCGATAATACGGACTTCCCCGGCGGCCTTCTTGGTCGGGGCCATCGCGTGCATCGGGAAATCAAACGCAACGGGGGAAGGGCCAAGCCCTCCCTGCGCCGCCTGCTTGTCTGCCGCCAGCGAACCGGGCAGCGCGGCTTGGAAGATGTAGCGCTCTTCTTTGGGCAGGTTCGCCAGGGCGCTTTCCGGGACGCCCCAGTTTTTCACTAACACTTCTTTGGGCGTATGCGCGACCCAGTCGGAAATCAGGGTGGTGTCGAACTCGGAGAAATCACCGTCATCGAAAAGCAGCAGGAACTCGCAGCCGTCCGGTCCCAAACCCTGAATGGAGTGCGGAACCCCGGCGGGGAAGTACCACAGATCGTTCTTTTGAACGTCGTTGACATAGGCGCGGCCCTCGGTGTCCATTGCGGTCAGCCGGGCAGTGCCGCTCAACATAATAGACCACTCGCCGGCCTGATGCCAGTGCAGCTCGCGGACGCCGCCTGCGGTCAGGCGCATGTTGACCCCCGCGATGTCTTTGGAGAGCGGCAGGTCTTTAATGTTGACCTGCCGCGCCCAGCCGCCTTCCTGCTGACGCCGGTGCGTGAGCGCAAACGAGTACCAAAATGTCGGCACGTCGCCGTGGTCGGTCGGCGGGGGCAGCATCGAAGACGGGTTCTCGGCGGCAAGCGGCGCGTTTTCGGGGCCGGGGTTGGTGGCGCTCCGGTCATGCTCGGCCTTTGCGACTTCCGCCGGCGACGGCACTTCTGCGGCGAGCCGTCCGCCCAAGAGCGCCGTCGCCGCAAGCGTCGCCGAGCCTGCCCCTAAAAATCCGCGCCGCGAAATTGTTGTCGGTGCGCCGTCCGGTTCGGCGTCGGCCGCGGTCAGTGCGCCATCTTCCGACGTCTCGTTCTTGATCTCAGGCATGGTTGTCTTTCTGTGGCTTGATGCGTTGCAGGCAATTTACCCGGAGATTTAGGGAGGGGTAACATTAGGCTACTCCGGCTCAATCAGAACCTCGCCGCCGCTGTGCATCTCCAAATCGACATGGCTTCCATCAAGTAGGATCGCGCCGAGCAGGGGCGCATTCTCCAAAACCATGATTTCTGTCTGCCGCTGCTCCTCATTCCATTCTAAATCAATGACATAGGCCACTCGAACAATGATGCGACCGTCGGCAATCTGCAAACGCCGCTCTCGGAAAAACGAGACATCCAATTGCGGCAGCAAAGAAGGCGGCAAAGCAAGTTCACCGTCAAAGCCTGTGTCAAGAATAAACTCAACGGAAGTCGGTCCGTTAATGCCGGGCAGCATCAGCGAAACACGGGGCATATAGTCGCGCACATGACCGAAGATCATTTGAGGCGTCCCGCCAAAATGTCCATAGCCGCGTGGCGGGCCACAAAATCCGTGTCGGGACCGGGGCCAACCTGACGGCTGAAAATGCGGCCATCAACCGGATGCCGATGACTTAGTTCGCGGGCGGCCAGCGTGGAAAATTTGGCGAGGGCATAGTCTTCGGTGTCCACATGAATGGCGATGTGCTGTCCGTTGAACTCCGGTTCCAGCGCCGGTTTCAACCGATCATAGATCACTTGACCACGCTCGGCTAATTCCTGCAAGTATTCTTCTGAGACAAGTTGGCTGCGGACGGACATGTTAAGCCTCCTTTATGGCTTTAAACTCGCGCTGCTTTTGGAGAAAGAACTCGACGGCGGCATGGCCTTCGGGACCAACATCTTCCGAAAAGCTGTTCACATAAAGTTCAATGTGGGCGCGGACGACTTCCGGGTTTAAGTCCTGCGAATGCTCCCGGCAGAGGGCGAACGCTTCGGCGTCGTGGGCATAGGCCCAGCGCAGGCTTTGGCCGACGAGCGCGGCAAGATGCTCTTGATCTAAAGTCTTGCGGGCGGCGATTGCGCCGAGGGGGATGGCGAAGCCGGTTTCGCGCTCCCAGTAGTCGCCTAAGTCTTGAATCAGGCCGAGGCCGTCAGCGGCGTAGGTGAAGCGCTTTTCATGGATGACGACGCCCTGTGCGCCCGGCACGGACAGCAGCTCGGCGTAGAGCGCATCAAACGGCAAAAAGCGCTTTTTCAGGGGCCGGCCCGCGTAGAAGTCCAGCAGGAAATTGGCGGTCGTGAACTCGCCGGGGACTAAAACTTCGGCGTCCGGGTTCCATGCGCCGCCGCTTGCCAGCAGCAGCGGGCCGACGCCGCGCCCCAAAGCGCCGCCGTTCGGCAGCAGATCGTACTCGTTTTGGCAGTGGATAAAGTTCGCGTAGCTGATCTTGACAACGTCCATCGCGCCATTCTGGGCACGGTCATTTAGCGTTTCCACGTCTTGATACTCTACTTGAAACGTGATGCCGCCGGTCGGCACTTTGCCGAGCAGCAGGCCGCTGAAAATGTAAACGTCATTCGGGCAGGGTGAAATGCCTAAAGTAAGCTCAGTCATAGTTATTCTTTCTGCAGTGGTCAAAATAGGCGGTTAGATTGGCAAGAGCAAGCCGAATGTTCTCAGGACGCATGTCCCGTGTCGAGGCAATGTTGCTGATGGCGCGGATTTCGCAGACCGGAATCTCGAGTATCTGCCCGGCCTGCGCGACTGCCGCGCCTTCCATTGTCTCAAAGTCGGCTCCGAACGCCGCTTCCCGCGCCTGCCCGGTTTTCACGGTTCCCGTGCAGGCGTTCACGGTGCAGCCGATACCGGAACGGGTGCTGGGGAACTCAGCAAACTGCACGAGAGGCAGCGGCGTTTGGTAAAACTCGCCCCAGAGCGATTCGTTGATCGATTGGAAGCCGGGCGGCTCCGGCAGCTCAAAGCCAACGTCCCCGTAAGTCTCGAAGATAGCCGTGACGATGTCCCCGATCTGAAGTCCGCTGCCGGGGTAGGCCCCGGCAATGCCAATGTTTACGATGCGCCTGGGCCGCAGCCGGTCGGCGGTCATCAGCGTCTCAGCCAGGGCCTGCGGAATGCCGACGCCGGTCAGCATGGTTTGCGCCCTGGCGTCATGCGTTCCGAACGTCGCAAGCTCCATTGGCGTCGCGGCGCACACCAATAACTCTAAGTCAAGCACGCAGTTCTCCTTCTAAGAGGCCATACGAAAAATGGTCGCGCCAGCCGCGCTGCGGGTGGAGGGACATGTGGCGGACAATGCCTTCCTGCTGAAACCCCAGCCGCCCTAGAACGCGCCGGCTGCGCTCGTTTTCGCAGTCGGCAAACGCCGAAATCCGGTGCAGGCGTCCCGGCCCAAAAGCGTGCGACAGCAGGCCCGACGCGGCTTCCGTCATCATTCCATTGCCTTCGGCGTCGGTGCGGAGCATGTAGCCAAGCTCGGCGCTTTGGTTGGCGGAGTCTATTTCCGAAAGTCCGACGCGCCCGACCAGCTTGCCCGACCAGAGCAAAATGACGTAATGCCAGGCCGTGCCGAGCGCCATCGCTTCTTCCGCCGACTGAATGTATTCTTTGACGGCCGGGCGCGTGCTGCTGCTCGCCCAGCCGAACCACCGGGTAAACTCGGATTGGGAGTCTCGGATCATTTTCGTGACTCCGTCGGTATCGCTGACGGTCATCGGGCGGAGCGTCAAACGGGGCGTGTGCAGGGTCGGCAAAGGCGAGCGGGTCATAGGGCTATTTTACCTCTGCTCTTCTACTTTTGGCATCTGGGGAATAACCACATAACCCTCCGTCATGTCCCCAATGACTTCTGCGCCTGCCGCGCCGCGATGCCAGTACCAAAACACAATATACGCGCAGGTGAGCGCGTCCATGCCGTCTTCCAGCCGCTTTAGGCCGCTCCCAATTTGCCCGGTAACATCGGCGGGCGGCCAGTCTGTCGGCAGGTCCAGCGGCGGGTCAAATTGGGCAAGACTTCGGAGCAGGCGGCTGTAGTCGTTCATCGCCGCCCAGCGCGTTTCATAAGAGCGCTTTGGCTTCGGCTTGTATTTGAGCGTTTTCGCCAGCCCAAACAAAACAATATGGGCCGGATGCGGAAATACTTCCATCATCTGCCGCATCCCTGTTTGCCGCTCTGCGCTTAAGTAGGGATCGTGCGCGATGCCGATCTCCGCCAGCCGCGAGACAAGCCGCTCGCCGCGCACATCGCCGCCGAAAATTGTGCGGTTCGCCGGATGCGCCCCCGCCTGAAACCGGGCGAACCGCTGTCCCAGCGTTGTTTCGCAGGGCCGCTTTCCGGCCATATTCGGCACTAAAAGCGGCGCATCTACGCCCAGCAACAGGCCGTCCGGCCCGGCTTCGTCGTTCCAGCGGCTGACCCAGCGGACAATCTCGTCATCATCACTCAGCGTCTCCGTGTATTCTAAGACGAAGCCCCTGCCTCCTGCGTCCGGCGGGCAGGAAACCACGCAGCCGCCGCTTGTGTTTTTTCGCCCCCACGCGAGGTCCAGTCCCAAAAAAAGCATGGGATAGGATACCCAGAAACGACATATTTTCCCGTAGGGGCAGGCCCCCGTGCCTGCCCTTCTTCCGTCCATGCCTGCCCTTCTTCCGTCCATGCCTGCCCTTCTTCCGTCCGTGCCTGCCCATTCTTTGCAGAGGGCGCACGGATAAAGAGAGCGCACACGGATAAAGAGGGCGCACACGGGGGTGCGCCCCTACATTGATTATCCCAGCTCTTCAATCTTGCCGAAGGCGATTTTGTCTTCCGCTGTGTGCCGCACGGGGACGACCGAGGCCATTGAGAGTGTCCCGCGTCCGTACTTTTGGTTGATCGTGTCAACGGCACGGGAGGCGGTCAGGCGGCGGGTGTCCTCGCCGAACAGCGGCAGCGTGACCTGAGCGTCCGGCAGCAAATCGTACAGCACGACGCCGACCTGCTTCACGCAAGGGAACGGATGTTCCCACAAAGAAGTCAAAACCGAGAACAGCGTCCAGGCATCCGCGCACGTTGTCAGACGCCGCTTGGCAGACCAGCACCGGCCATCTTCGGCCCGCGCATGAACTGACAGGCCCCGCGCCTGATACCCCAGATGCCGCATCCGCTCCGCCGCTTTTTCCAGCAGCCGACCCGCCACCGCCGCCGCGCCCGCCGGGGTCCGAAGCTCCGGCGCGAGAACGTGCGAATGCCCGACGCTGCGCCGGATTGTGGGCGGCATTGAAACGTCATGGCCCCGAAGCTGATGCCACCAGCGCTCTCCCTGCACTCCGCCCCAGACCCGGCGCATCTGGTCCAGTGTCAGCGCGTACATTTGTTCGGTCTTAAAAACCCCAACTGCATGAAATCGTGCTTCCATGCCTTTACTGATGCCGGGAAAGTCCGTTAATGCCATGCGAAACAGCTTGTGCGGCAGGTCGTCTTCCGCGATCACACCCAGCCCATTCGGCTTCTGAAGCTCGGCGGCGACTTTGGCGAGGAATGGGTTCAGGCCCAGCCCAGCCGAGCAGTGCATACACTCGCCGACTTCCGATTTGATCCGCGTCTTGATCTGCTCCGCCAGCCGCATCGCGTCCCACAGCTTCCGCTCATTGTCCCACAGCTTGCAGACCATCTCGTCCACTGACCAGACTTCCGTGACCGGCAAACAATCTTCTACCACGCTTTGTATCCGCTTGCTGTAATCCCGGTACGGCCCGTGCTTGGCTTCAATAATATGCAGGTTCGGACAGAGCCGCCGCGCTTCCGCGACATTGGTGCCTGTCTTGACCCCAAAGGCTTTGGCTTCATACGACGCCGCAATGCAGCAGGTCGCATCCGACAGCAGCGGGACGACCGCGACCGGCTTGCCGCGCAGCGTGGGGTGTTCCTGCTGCTCGACCGACGCAAAAAACGAGTTCATGTCTAAGAATAGCCAGTTCAGCGGCACAGGGAGTAGACTCCATTCTACTAATGGTGTCCCGCATTGTACCAAATGTCTACTACTGCTGTCAAGCCCGCAAACGCTGATTTGCGCCATCGGCGGCGGGTATAATAGACAGCATAATGCAGCAGGCTAAGGAAGGCTTATCGTGATCACACGGACGGACCTGCGGAAGACGGCGCGGGAATACTTGCAGTCGGCGGAGATACTGCAGGCCAGCCGGAAATATGACGTGGCGGTTTATCTCTGCGGCTATGCCGTCGAGATCGCTCTGAAAGACCGGATTTGCCGGACGCTGAAATGGCCTGGTTTTCCGGCAACATCAGGTGAGTTCAGCAACTATCGAAGCTTTCAAACTCATAATTTGGAAACACTGCTCCATTTAACAATAATCGAAAATAGAGTAAAAGCCGTAGTCGGTCTTGATTGGTCGCTTGTCACCAAATGGACCCCGGAGCAGCGTTACCATCCCAGAGGAACAAACTCCATGACTGATGCCGACAAGATGATTAACGCAACGAAAAGCGTGTTAAAGGTGATCCTATGAACTACTTCCAGCAGTTTCAGCAAGCCGAAGAAGATATTGCCAAAGAACGGGGTGAGTTTACGCTCTTCGGCCTGTTCGAGCGCAGCGATTATCCCGGCAAATATGATGTTGTCGTCTCCGCGAAATGGCTGAAAGATGACCGTGCTTCTCTTGGTCTGATTATTGACCTTGTGACTGCGGCAATCGGAAACAAAAAGTGGTGGCCAAGAATCGGGCGATTTGACATCGTGCCGACAAACGGCCCTTTTTTGAATGTCTTGCGAGAAACCATGCCGGCTGGCCCGGTACAGCACAGCTTGAAGCGGATTACCAACATCTACTATGAGGGCAACATGATCCCAAGCGCGATGATCATTACGGCGGCAAGCCCTTCAAGCGAGAACGCAATGTCTGAAAGTACAAAGGCTGAGGCGGTTACAGCGTAATAAAGCAAAGGAGCAGTAAAATGAGCATTTTAGAGATTGAGCTGACGCCGGAAATGCGGCAGCGGCTGCGCGAGAAGGCGAAGCGGCGCGGGCTGGAAGAAAGGGCGTATGTACAGACCGTGGTGATGCACTATCTATCGCAGGAAGAAGCAGAGCAGCCCAAGCGCAGCATTATGGAACTGGAAGGTCTGGGTGCAGAAATTTGGAAAGACCAAAAAGGCGCTTTGCTTGACGCGCAGGAATATGTCAATGAGCTGCGCCGTGAATGGGACCATCGCCCATGATAAAGCTTACGGATGCCCTTCAAGGCGTATCTCGTCTCGGCTTCGACACCGCCCCCTTGATCTATTTTGTCGAGCAAAATCCAATTTATCTCCCGGTTGTCAGGCAAGTATTTCAGCAGGTAGATAGTGGCAGCATCGCAGGTTTTACCGGCATGATCAGTCTCGCTGAAGTTCTTGTTTTGCCGAAGAAACTGAAAAATGTTGTTTTGGAAACCGCCTACCGCGCTGTTTTGTTTAACAGCCAAAACTTCTCTGTAGTGCCGATTGATGCCGACGTTGCGGATCGTGCAGCGGATTTACGGAGTCGCTACAAGTTGAAATTGCCGGATGCCTTGCAGATCGCAGCAGCACTGGAAACAAACTGCGAGGCGTTTCTGACGAATGATATTGGTCTGCGCTCCGTGACCGATCTCCGCGTGCTGGTATTGGAAGACTTGGAGTTGTAGATGGCTGATTTGACGCATATTGACGAGGCGGGCCACGCGCGGATGGTGGATGTGTCCGGGAAAGATGTGACGCGGCGGGTGGCGAGGGCGCAGGCGGTGGTGACGATGCGGCCGGAGACTTTAGAGAAGATACGGCAGAATGCGCTCGCCAAAGGGGACGCGCTGGGCGTGGCGCGGGTCGCGGGGGTGCTGGCGGCGAAGCGGACCGATGAGCTGATCCCGCTATGCCATTCTCTGCCGCTGTCAGACGTTTCCGTGGACTTTGAGTTTGGCGAGAACGCGCTGACAATCAAAACGTCGGCGACGACGACGGCGCAGACGGGCGTGGAGATGGAAGCGCTGACGGCGGCGACGGTGGCGGCGCTGACGGTGTACGACATGGCGAAAGCCGTGGACAAGCGCATGACAATCGGAAGTGTGCATCTGGTCTCGAAGACCGGAGGAAAGAGCGGAGATTTTTTATGGGACTAATTCGAGTTGGCATCTTAACGATCAGCGACCGGTGCAGCCAGGGCGAGCGGGAAGACTTGTCAGGGCCGGCAATCAAGAACGCGCTGCCGGGCGACAAGTTTGTTGTCGCGCTGGAAGCCATTGTTCCTGATGACAAAAAGACGATTGCCGAGACGCTGCGGCGCTGGTGCGACGAGTACGACTGCGGCGTTATTTTGACCACCGGCGGGACGGGGTTCAGCCCGCGCGACGTGACGCCGGAAGCGACCGAAAAAGTTTTGGAACGACACGCGCCGAATATCAGCCAGTTTCTGCTCTGGGAAGGCCTGAAGCAGACACCGTTCGCGGCGCTCTCACGGGGCGTCGCCGGTGTGCGCGGCGAGACATTGATTGTCAACCTGCCCGGCAGTCCGGCGGGCGCGTCCGACGGCACGAAAAGTTTAGTTCCGCTGCTGCCGCACGCGGTAGACGTTCTGCGCGTCCAAGAAACCGGGCATCCCGCAGTGATGTGAACAAGAATACGCCTGCCCGGTTTTGCCCTGACGTTGTTAGGGGAATGATGGCTTGACTACCCAAAGCAGGGGCGTCGTTGCGCAGCGTGGAGAGGCCTTGATAGGGCCTGCCTCTTGGCGGAAATCTTCCGCAGAAAGAGCACTTTTATGTACCACCACATCAAACGATTAATGTATACCGTCAACATCGGGGCACCTGACCCCAAGTTCGGCAACATGCTCCTCGAACAGTTCGGCGGGGCAAACGGGGAGCTGGCCGCCGCCATGCAGTATTCCATCCAGGGCCTTAACTGCGACGACCCCGCCCGCAAGGACCTGCTCATGGACATCGGCACTGAGGAGTTGAGCCACCTGGAGGTGATCGGCACCCTGGCGCGGATGCACCTCAAGCCCTCCAAGAAGGACCGCGAGGCCGCCGAAGGCGACCCGCTGATTGCCATCTGCGGCGGCGGGGGCGTGGACCTGCGCAACTCGCAAGGCAACGCCTGGACGGCGGACTACCTCAAGATCACGGGCGACCTGGGCGTGGACCTGCGGAGCAACATCGCGGCGGAGGCACGCGCCAAGATCGTCTACGAGCGCCTCATTGACTTCACGCAGGACCAGGGCAGCATTGATGCGCTCCAGTTCCTGATGACACGCGAGATCACGCACATGAAGGCGTTCCAGGCGGCGCTGGACAGCCTGGTGACGGACCCGCTCGCGGTGGGCAACATCCCGCCGACGCCTGGGCTGGTGGACGAGTACTTTGACACCTCAACGGGAGAAGGGGATGAAGGAAAGAATATGCGCGGCCCGTGGAACACGGGTGACGGAATCAAGATCGTGGAGGCTCCCGCGTTCCAGTCGCTAGAGAAATTCATCAAGAGCGCGTGACAAGTCCCCCGGCTTGCCGCGATCAGGTTGGGAATCGCGTGTCGGGTGCTTCCGCAGGAGAGCGTGAAGCACCCGTTCTCTGGGAAGATTTGGTCAACGGAGCTATTGGAAAGAGAAATTATGGAAAGAAAATTAAAGAAGACCGCCGCTTGGATGGTCGCGGCGGGGCTGCTGGCAACAGTCGGCGGGACCCTCTACGCGCAGAGCGGCCACCAGGCGGCTTTGAGCGCGCTGGACAAAGACTACCTAAAGGCCTCAGCGCAAAGTAACCTGGAGGAAGTGCAGATGGAGCCTTTGGTCCTTGCCCATGCGGCCAGCGACAAGGACAAGGAGTTCGGGAAGCGAATGCGGCAGGACCACGCGCAGGCGAACGCGGCGCTGAAGGCAGTAGCTGCGCGGACGGACTACCAGCCTCCCACGGACGTGAGTAAGAACCAGAAGGACATCATGAAACGCCTGGCACAGTTCCACGGCGCGGAGTTCGATGCGGCCTACAAGCAGGAGATGATACACGACCACACGGGGGACATCGCCGAGACCCGGAGAGAGATGAGCTTGGGCAAGAACCCGCAGGTGATCGCCCTCGCCAAGAAGAATCTCGCCATGCTGAAGATGCACTTGAAGCTGTCCCGCGCATTGCCAAGCAGCGGCGGCAGAACTGCGGCTGGCGCGTAAGATGATCAGCTATCCCCGCATACGTCAACCGTGTAAATCCTAGACCTCATGCTGACCTACGAAGACGCTTTAGCGCAAATACTCGGCCAAACCCAAACGCTTGCACCAGTCCAAACGCCGCTTGCCGAAGCGCTTGGACTTATTCTCGCGGAAGACCTACGCACATTCCATGACCTGCCGCCGTTTGACAACAGCAGCATGGACGGATTTGCAGTCCACGCCGCCGACATCGCGGACGCGGGAACCGTGCTGCCGGTGCAGGGGGACATTGCCGCCGGGGCGCTGTCTATTCCAACGCTGATGCCGAACATGGCCCTGCGGATTATGACGGGTGCGCCGCTGCCCGAAGGCGCGGACACGGTTGTTCCCGTGGAAGACACGGAAGCGCGTGCAAATGGCACCGCGTTCCTAGAGGCCGTCGAGACCGGCCGGCATATCCGGCGGCGGGGCGAGGAAGTCCGAAGCGGGATAGTGGTCGTTCCCAAGCAGTCGCGCCTGCGCCCGGCGGAGATCGGCATGGCGGCGACCGTGGGCCGGGCGCAGGTCCTTGCCCACCCGAAGCCGCGCGTCGCCGTCCTCAGCACCGGCGACGAGCTGGTTGAGCCGGGGACGCCCTTGCAGCGCGGCCAGATTTACAATTCCAATGCGTATGCGCTGGCCGCGCAGGTCGCCGAATCCGGGGGCGTGGTGACAAGGCGGCTTCACGCCAGGGACACGCCCGACGCGCTGCGGGCGGCGTTTGACCAATGTGCCAGGGCAGATGTTTTGATCACGAGCGGCGGCGTTTCGGTCGGCGACTTTGACTACGTCAAAGCGGTCTTCGCGGAGCGCGGCACGGTGGACTTCTGGCGAGTTGCGATCCGGCCCGGCAAGCCGCTGGCGTTTGGGCAGTGGGGCAGCACGCTCTTTTTCGGTCTGCCGGGCAACCCCGTGTCGTCTATGGTCACGTTTGAGCTGTTTGTCCGGCCAACGCTCCGCAAGCTAGCGGGCCATTCGGCGCTGGCGCGGCCTGAGGTCACGGTCCGGCTGGCCGAAGAAGTTTTTCATACGCCGGGACGCCGCTCCTATCAGCGGGCGATTGTTAGCCGCGAAAGCAGCGGCTATCTGGCCCGCACGACCGGGGCGCAGGGGTCAGGAATGCTGCGCTCAATGGTGCTTGCCAACGCCCTGCTGGTTCTGCCTTCGGACACAGCGGTTTTCCCTGCCGGCACGGAACTTTCCGCGCTGCTGCTGGACGAAAACGACAGTTCCTAGAGAAGCATCCGAAACCCGCCATAATCAGAAACAGACGTAATCAGAAACAGAGGCATTGCGTGATTACGGCGGAGACATCAACGGAAACAGACCAAAAGCTGAACGCGCTGGTGCGCCAAGTGCGCGATTTGCCGGCCCTGCCGGAGACGGTAATGCGGGTGATACGTTTGGCGGACGATCCGAAGTCAGGCACCGCCGCTGTCGCCAAAGCGCTGGTCTCGGATCAGGCCTTAGCCGCGCGGGTGCTGAAGCTGGCGAACTCGGCGTTTTACGGCTCCAGCCGCCGCATTGCGACGGTTTCCGACGCGGTGGTGATTTTGGGGATGCGGACGACGCGCAATTTGGTCATGGCCGCAAGCTGCGAGGCGCTCCTGGAAAGTGAAGTCGCCGGGTACGGCCTGCCGCGCGGCGCTTTGCTGCGTCATTCGCTTGCCTGCGCGTCGGCGGCGCAGGCGCTGGCAAAACGCGCCAAGTATCGCGGCCTGGAAGAAGCGTTTGTCGCCGGCCTCCTGCATGACATCGGCAAAGTGGTGATGAATACCTACCAGCGCGAGCAGTTTAGCGAGGTCTTGACGAAGGCGTCCGGCGGAGTGACCTATGCCGAGGCCGAGCAAGCGGTTTTCGGGTTCGACCATGCCGAAGCCGGCGCGTGTTTGCTGGAACGCTGGAACCTGCCGCTTTCTTTGGTGTCTGCCGTGCAGTATCACCATGCGCCGCTGAATGCCCCCGGCGACAGCCCTCTGCCCTGCCTGGTCCATGCCGCCGATGCGGTCTGCATCACGCTTGGAATTGGCCTCGGTTTGGACAGTCCGGCCTGCCGCCTTCAGCCGAAAGCGCTGTCTGTTCTTGGGTTGACCCCAGCCGACTTTGAAGAAGTCGCACGCCAAACCTGCGACCTGCTTTCTGAAGCGGGGCCGCTGTCTTAGCGTCATGCCACGGAATAAATTCCGACAGCCAATCTTAATCTTCTCTTAATCTTTACGTCGCTTCGACGGTGTGTACTTTCCAGCCTCGGAGTTCATAGCATCCTGGGCGCGGGGAAACCCCGGCCTTTAGGCCGGAGAGGAAGCGCCCTCTTCGGAACGAGCGCTTTTCTGCCGAGGCTGGAAATGCACACCGTTTCGGAA
>JAABUZ0100006603.1_pt1 | contig 14417 bp, 12 predicted proteins | sample 5562091 | NCBI WGS metagenome assembly JAABUZ01 (sample SAMN12813069, study PRJNA571459) | rock metagenome | isolation source: Antarctica rocks | place: Antarctica: Victoria Land, Linnaeus Terrace sud | collected 2015-12-21 | reverse complement strand
CGCCTCGCGGTCGGTGGTGACAGCGCGGGCGGCAACCTCGCCGCGGCGCTGGCCCTGATGGGACGGGATGGGCAGGGGCCGCGGGTCGCCTACCAGGTTCTGCTCTACCCGTGCGTCGACCTTCGCATGACTGGCGAGAGCTACGACACGGTTGCAGACGGGATGCCGCTCACGCCGGCGGCCATGCGCATCTTTGCGGACGGTTACGTGCCAGTAGCGGCCGACCGCGACGATTGGCGCGCCTCGCCGCTCCGCGCCGCCAGCCTTGCCGGCACGCCGCCTGCGTTCGTGCTGACCTGCGGACACGATCCGCTTTGCAGCGAAGGCCGTCTCTATGCGGAGCGGCTGGAGCGGGAGGGTGTGGCGGTGACAGCGCTGCATATGAGCGATCAGGCGCATGGCATCCTCACACTGGGCCGGGTGATCGGCGCCGTGGATGGCCTCCTCGGCTTCGTCGCGACGTCTATGCGGGAGGTGTGGCGCAAGCGCCCGCCCGACCGGGATCAGATCCTGGACCATGTCGAGTACGCTAACTAAGCCCCGGCCAAAACGGGGCATCAAGCAACAAACAGGAGGAAACACTATGACAGACTTCACACCGACGATCGGCCGCCGTGCGGTTCTCAGCGCCGGGGCGACGTTAACCGCCGCCGCCGGCATTGGGATGCCCTTCGTGTCCAGGGCCGCGGACAAGCCGATCCGGATTGGCATGTCGACCATTCTGTCAGGGCGTGTGGCCATGATGGGCGATACGTCCCGCACCGCTGCGAACCTCGCGATCAAGGCCTTCAACGAGGCGGGCGGCGTCAACGGGCGCACTGTCGAGCTCATCGTCCGCGATTCTCAAGGTAAGCCCGATGTCGCCGCGAAGCTGACGCGCGACATGATCAACAGCGATGGATGCGAGATCATTCTCGATGGGGAGCCATCGTCGGGCGCGTTCGCCGTGCATGAGGTAATCCGCGACATTCCTGTGTTGTGCGTGCATTCCAACACGGAGGTCTCGCAGATCACCGCCGACCCGAAGATGCTGATCAAGACGGCGTTCCGCTCCTGCCGGCAGGGCATCCACGATGCGGTCGCGGGCGGCGTGTACGCCGGCCATATCGCTAAGGAGAAAGGCATCACGCGCTGGATGACCTGCTCGCCCGACTATGCGTTCGGCCGCGACAACACGGCTCAGTTCATCGAGTTCCTCAAGCGGTTCGAGCCGTCGATCGAAGTCGTCGACCAGGTCTGGCCGAAGCTCTTTGCACCGGACTATACCGAAAGCATCAGCAAGATCCTGCAGGTCAAGCCGCAAGCGATCTACTCGGCGCTTTGGGGAGGAGACTTGGTGGCGTTCGTGGAACAGGCGAGCCTATACCAATTGTTCTCGGGGGCGGCGTTCTTCTCGACCGCTCTCGCCGACCCTCCGGTGCTCGCCGCGGTCAAGAACCTTCCGACCGGACTCAACAGCGCCTATCGCTATTGCCGCAATTACCCAAACAGCCCGGCCAACACTGCCTTTGCCACCGCCTTCAATGCGGTTGCGAAGTTTGATCCGACTGGCTGGGCCTGGCAAAGCTACGTCGGCGCGAGCTTCATCCTTGAAGGGCTGAAGCGGACCGGCGGCAAAACCGATGGCGCAGCACTCGCCACCGAGCTCGAGGGCATGAAGATCGCGGCGCCGACCGGCGTAGACGGCTTCATCACCATGCGCGCGTCCGACCACACCATCATCGGCTACCCGGTGGCCTGGTCCCATACGGTGGCCAAGCCACCATACCTGGATGGGTTCGTTCCGGTCGAGTGGTCGCAGATCCTGGAACTTGAGACCGAGTGGAAGCGGTCGATGGGTTACGCCTGACACAATAGCCATGCTTGGAAACCGAACCCGGAGGCCATCATGAACCTCGACGCGCTCTCCACGTGCTTTTCCTCGGCTTCCTGCCTGGTCACGCAGACCTCGACGGCATTGATCCTAGGTATGCTGTTGTTCCTGGTCGCATCCGGGCTCACGCTGATCTTCGGCGTGCTCGGGGTGATCAACTTCGCCCATGGGGGCTTCTACATGCTCGGCGCCTACTTCGCCCTGTCCGCTTATAAGCTCACCGACAGCTTCTCGGCGGCACTCCTGGCCGGAACGCTCGGTGCCGCCGCCGCCGGCATACTGTTCGAAAGGCTGATTATCGCCAGGGTCTATGGCCGGGACCTCCTGCTGCAGCTTCTGGTTTGCTACGCGATGACGCTGATCCTCGATGACGGAGTCAAGTTGATCTATGGTGCCGACTACCAAATCATGGGCATGCCGCCCGCGTTCGCACTCGCGCCGATCCAGGTCGCAGGTGGCTTCGTGCCTGCGTATTACTTGTTCATGGTGGCCGTTTCGCTGGTGGCGGGAATCGTGCTCTGGCTGGCCATCAACCGCACGCGCCAGGGCAAGATCGTGCGTGCCCTTGCCGTCAACCCCCGCATGGTCGGTGTGCTCGGCATCAATACGACTGCACTGTATGCGGCTGTGTTCGGCGTTGGCAGCGCGCTGGCCGGTCTCGCCGGTGCCCTTGCGGCACCGGTCCGCACGCTCACGCCCGGCATGGGGCTGTCGTTCCTCATCGACAGCTTCATCGTGACTGTCATCGGAGGCATGGGCTCCATCGCGGGTGCCTTCATCGCCGCGCTGCTCATCGGCTACATACGGGCGTTCGGCGCCATCGGCTTCCCGTTCTTCGTCGATGGGCTGATGTTCGCGATCATGACGCTTGTGCTCGTTGCCAAGCCGACGGGCCTTTTGGGCCGGAGGATCGCGTGACATGAGCAGGACGCTGATTCGGGAAGGGGCAGCCGGGCTGCTGCTGCTCGCCGTCCTGCTGGTGGTGCCATGGCTGGTGAACGCTCCTGCCCTGCGCGACTTCCTGGTCTATGTCATCGCTTACGGCCTGTTCGCGATGTCGCTGAACCTGTTGATCGGGCTGACCGGGCTGGTCGCCTTCGGCCATGCGATGTTCTTTGCCTCTGGCGCCTACATGTTCGGGCTGCTCATGCAGACAGGGATGGTGTCAATTCCCATCGGTATCCTGGCCGCCGTTGGAGGTACGGCGCTGCTGGCGCTGCTGGTCGGTGTGATCTGCGTGCAGCTCAAGGACATCTACTTCTCGTTCATCACGCTTGCGATCCAGATGTTCTTCTACAGCGTGATCCTGACCTGGGTCAGCCTGACGGGCGGTGATCAGGGCCTGCAAGGCGGAATTCCGCGCCCGAAATTCGCGGGCATCGACCTGAACGACGGGCCTACACTGTATGTTTTCTGCGTGGCGATGTTCGCGGTCTGCCTCGCGATCATGCGGCAGGTCTGGTTGTCTCCGTTTGGCGCCACGCTCCGGCTGATCCGTGACAATCCCACCCGTGCTGGCTTTCTGGGTATTAATGTCGTCGCGGTGAAGCTCGGCGTCTTCGTGTTGTCGGGCACCATCGCAAGTGTCGGCGGCGTGATCCTCGCGCTGTTCGTCTCCGGCGCGTATCCGGATTTCGGTTTCTGGACGACCTCGGGCGAGGCGATATTCATGTTGATGCTCGGCGGGACGTTGACTTTCTTCGGGCCGCTCATCGGCGCGCTCATCCTGGAGGCGCTCAACCACTACATCATCGCCTTCACCGAGTATCATGGTCTCGTTCTCGGCGTGCTCATCCTTGCTATCGCACTCGGCTTGCGCCGCGGTGTCGCGGACTGGGCCTATGCCGCATTGTCGTCGCGCCGCAGCAACGGGCCTGCCGAGATGCGCCCACCTACACCAGCGACCGAGTTGGCACCGCAGTCTCCCACCAGGGAGGTTGCATGATGTTGAAGGTGGAGCGGCTGTCGAAGTCCTTCGGGGGCGTGAAAGCAACGCAGGACGTGTCGATCGATTTTCCTGCCGGGTCGCTGACGGCGGTTATCGGCCCGAACGGCGCCGGCAAGACGACGTTCTTCAACCTGATCACCGGACATATCCGCCCTGACCAGGGGTGCATTCTGTTCGAGGGCCGCGACCTGGTGGGGCTGTCGAGCCTGGCGATCACCCGGCTCGGGCTGGCCCGCGCGTTCCAGGTCGCCTCGTTGTTCCCGAGCCTATCGGCCCGCGACGCGCTTGCCGCGGCCGTGACCGCGCAACGGCGACGCTCCTGGCAGGTGTTCGCGCGCTTTCCTTTACCGGCCATGCGAGACCGGGCAGAGGCGCTGCTCGAGCTTCTCGGCCTATCGGCCAAGGCGGATGTCTTGTCGAGCACGCTGTCGCACGGCGACCAGAAGCTGCTCGATATCGGACTTGCGCTGGCGCTCGAGCCGAAGGTGCTGCTGCTGGACGAGCCGACCGCGGGCATGGGTCCGGAGGAACGCTGGCAGATGATCGACACCGTCGAGGCGCTGTGGAGGCGCCAGGGCCTGACGATCGTGTTCATCGAGCACGACATGGACATCGTGTTTAAGATTGCCCAGCGCGTCCACGTCCTGCGCTATGGCGCACTGCTGGCTCAAGGCACGCCCGACGAGATCCGGCGCAATCCCGAGGTGATCGAGGCCTATCTCGGCGCCGAGCATCACGCGGTTGGAGAGGTCTGAGGAATGGCTGAGGCGCTGCTGCGGGTCGAGCGGGCGGACGTCTTCTATGGCGCCAGCCAAATCCTGTTCGGGATGGAGCTCGAAGTGTGCAAGGGCCAGGTGATGGCGCTGCTGGGACGCAACGGCGCCGGCAAGAGCACGACATTCAAGGCGATTGCCGGGCTTGCACCGCCCCGGCGCGGCCGGGTGACGCTGGGCGGCACGCTGATGTCGGGCCAGGCGCCTTATCGGATTGCCCGGGCCGGGATCGGCTATGTGCCGGAGGACCGGCAGGTCTTTCCGGAGCACAGCGTGCACGACAACTTGCTGATCGGCGCGAAACGCGGCCCGCGCGGCGAGGCGGGGTGGACGGTCGACAGGGTCTATGAGGTCTTCCCGATCCTCGCCTCCATGCGGACCCGCCGCGCCGGCCAGCTCTCTGGTGGCGAGCAGCAGATGCTGACCATCGCCCGCACGCTGATGGGCAATCCCGAGATGCTGCTGCTGGACGAGCCCAGCGAGGGGCTGGCACCTATCATCGTCAAGGCGATCGGCAACCTCATCGTCTCACTGCGGGACATGGGCGTCACGATCCTGCTGGCCGAGCAGAACATGCATTTCTGCCTCGGCATCGCGACGCATGTGACGATCGTGGACCGCGGTCGCGCCGTCTATCACGCAACGACAGCGGCACTCCGCGCCGATCCGGCCGAAGCCAAGCGCTATCTGACCGTTTGAAACCGGCTCCATCTGAACCACACCTAGAGAGGACAACCATGATCCGATATTTCAAGAGCGGACAGGACACCGGGACCGTCGCCGCAATCGATGCCGAGACCCGGGCGACCGTCGAAGGCATCCTCGCAGACGTCGCCGCACGCGGGGACGCGGCCGTGCGGGACCTGTCGGCCCGTTTCGACGACTGGTCCCCCGAGCGGTTCCGTCTATCCGAGGCCGACATCGAGAAGGCTATGGCCGGTGTGTCGAAGTCTGACCTGGACGACATCCGCTTCGCACAGGCGCAGGTCCGGAACTTCGCGCAGCACCAGCGCGACGCGATCCGCGACCTCGAAGTCGAGACGCTGCCCGGCGTGACGCTCGGCCACAAGAACATCCCGGTGGGCGCCGTCGGCTGCTACGTGCCGGGCGGCAAATACCCAATGGTCGCATCGGCGCATATGAGCGTCGTCACTGCCAAGGTGGCCAAGGTCAAGCGCGTGATCGCCTGTGCACCGCCCTTCCGCGGCGGGCCGCATCCGGCCATCGTGGCGGCGATGCATCTGGGAGGGGCCGACGAGATCTACGTGCTCGGAGGCGTGCAGGCGGTCGCAGCCATGGCGCTGGGCACTGAGACCATCGCGCCCGTGGACATGCTGGTCGGCCCCGGCAACGCCTATGTGGCTGAAGCCAAGCGGCAGTTGTTTGGCCGCGTCGGGATCGACCTGTTCGCCGGGCCGACGGAGACGATGGTGATCGCGGACGACACGGTCGATGGCGAGATCTGCGCGACCGACCTGCTGGGGCAAGCGGAGCACGGCACGAACTCCCCTGCCGTCCTGCTCACGACGTCCGAGAAGCTTGCCCGCGACACGATGGCGGAAATTGCCCGGCAGTTACGGACCCTCCCCACCGCCGAACTGGCCGGGAAGTCCTGGGCCGACTATGGCGAGGTCATCGTCTGCGACAGCGACGAGGAGATGGTCGAGGAAGCGGATCGGATCGCCTCCGAGCACGTCCAGGTCATGACGCGGGACCCCGACTACTTCCTCGCCAACATGACGAACTATGGCGCGCTCTTCCTCGGTCCGCGCACGAACGTGGCTTTTGGAGACAAGGTGATTGGCACCAACCATACGTTGCCGACCAAGAAGGCGGCCCGCTACACCGGCGGGCTGTGGGTGGGCAAGTTCCTCAAGACCTGCACGTACCAAAAGGTCACCACCGATGCGGCCAGCGCACTGATCGGCGAGTACGGCTCCCGCCTGTGCATGCTGGAGGGCTTCGCCGGGCATGCCGAGCAGGCGAACATCCGGGTGCGCCGGTACGGCGGCAGCAACGCGACATGAAGGCGGAACCATGATCGCACCGATGCGCACGGTCGCCGTGGTCGGGGCCGGCCTGGTCGGGCTGGGCTGGGCCATCGTGTTTGCCCGGGCAGGTGTATCCGTCCGGCTGTTCGACGGTGATTCGGGGATCCTGGACGAGGCTCCGGGGCGCCTGCGCGGTAGCCTGGCCGACATGGCCCGGCATGGCTTGCTGAACGAGCCTGAGGATGTGATCTTAGGGAGGGTTCTACCGGTCCAAACGCTGCAGCACGCGGTCGGAACCGCCGACTACGTCCAGGAGTCGGTGTTCGAGCGTGTCGATGTGAAACAGGCGGTCTGCCAGGAGATCGGCGCAGCGATGCGCGCGGATGCCGTGGTCGGCAGTTCCAGCTCCGGCATCCCGGCCTCTGCCTTCACGGCAGACTTGCCCAACCGCGCCCGTTTCCTGGTCGTACACCCCGTCAACCCGCCGCACCTCGTGCCCCTGGTGGAACTCGTCCCGGCGCCTTGGACGGATCCGGCCATCCTCCCATGGCTGCGCGGCGAGATGGAGCGGCTCGGCCAGGCGCCGATCGTCGTCAATCGCGAGATCGAGGGGTTCGTGCTGAACCGGTTGCAAGGCGCGCTGCTGAACGAGGCATGGGCGTTGTATGAGGCCGGGGTCGCGAGTGCTGCGGATATCGACCGGACGGTGTCCGAAGGGCTGGGTTACCGCTGGTCGTTCATGGGACCGTTCGAGACGATTGACCTGAACGCACCCGGCGGCATCGCAGACTATGCCCGCCGGCTTGGACCACTGTACCACGGCATCGCTGCGTCCCGCACGGACCCACAACCCTGGTCGCCAGCCTTGATCGAACGCGCCGAGCGCGACCGCCGGACCCTGCTTCCCGCGGAAAAGCTGCGGTCCCGCGCGTCCTGGCGGGACCGGCGCCTGATGGCGCTGGTCGCACACCGGCGGACGCAGCCAGATGATTGACGGCGGCGCGGGCATGGTGCTGCCGCAAACCCCAAGCTCGCGTCTCGATGGGCGCCGGGCGCTGGTGACCGGTGGCGGCCGCGGCATCGGGCTGGCCGCCGCGGCCGCGCTGGCGCAAGCGGGCGCGCACGTGACCATAGCAGCGCGAAGCAGTGATGAGATCACCACCGCCACGAAGGCGATCGAGGCGAGCGGCGGCAACGCCCGGGCACTCGTCCTCGATGTCCTGGACGTCGGAGCGGTATTCCGGGCAGTCGCGGATGCCGAACCCTTCGACATCCTGGTCAACAATGCCGGTACGAACAGGCCCGGGCCGTTTACGGCAGTGACGCCCGACGACTACAACGCCATCATGGACCTCAACGTCCGGGCGGCCTTCTTCGTGGCGCAGGCAGTGGTGCAGCGGCTGGTGCAGGCAGGACGGCCAGGCTCGATCATCAACATGTCTTCGCAGATGGGCCAGACTGGCGCCGCGAACCGCACGGTCTACTGTGCCTCGAAGCATGCGCTTGAGGGCCTGACGAAAGCGATGGCGGTTGAGCTTGGCCCGCATGGAATCCGGGTGAACACGCTGTGCCCGACCTTCGTCGAAACCCCGATGACCCGGCCCTTCCTGCAGGATCCCTCCTTCGCCAGCGCGGTGCTGTCCAAGATCAAACTCGGCCGGGTCGGGCAGATCGAGGATTTGATGGGCGCGATCGTGTTTCTAGCCGGGGCCGGGTCTGCCTTGATGACCGGCGCTGCCCTGGTCGTCGATGGAGGATGGACGGCCGACTAGCCCCCGCTCAAGCCCGACAACAAGGAGAATGCCATGAACATTGTCACCCCCGTCTCCATCTCGGCCGGCGATTGCCCTCTTATCGGCAACTACGTCGGAGGCACTACCGTGGAACCTACCCACCTAACCTGTCAGCCCGTGTACAATCCCGCTACGGGCGCCTACAGCGGCCGTGTCGTGCTATCCGGTTCGGCTGAGGTAGATGCGGCGGTTGGGGCGGCCAAGGCGGCGTTCCCGGCCTGGGCCGACATGCCGCCTATCCGTCGAGCGCGCCTGATGAACCGTTTCCTGGCGCTCATGAACGACAATAAGAACAGGCTGGCCAGCGCCATCACCGCCGAGCATGGCAAGGTGCTGTCCGATGCGCGCGGTGAGGTCGAACGCGGCATCGACATCATCGAATTCGCCTGCGGCATCCCTCAGCTCCTGAAGGGCGACTACACCGACCAGGTCTCGACCGGCATCGACAACTTCACACTGCGCCAGCCGCTGGGCGTCGTTGCCGGCATCACGCCGTTCAACTTTCCCGTCATGGTGCCAGCCTGGATGTACCCGGTGGCAATCGCGGCCGGCAACACCTTCGTGCTGAAGCCCAGCCCGCTCGACCCGACACCGTCGCTGATCGTCGCCGAGCTAATGCAGGAGGCTGGGTTTTCCGCCGGGGTATTCAACGTCGTCCAGGGCGGCAAGGAGGCGGTCGAGGCCATCCTGGCCCATCCAGACGTGCAGGCTGTCTCGTTCGTGGGGTCCACGCCGATCGCGAACCACGTCTACGAAACGGGCGCCCGGCACGGTAAGCGCGTGCAGGCGTTGGGCGGGGCCAAGAATCACCTGGTCGTCATGCCGGACGCCGACCTTGGGTTGGCGGTCGACGGTCTAATAGGTGCGGCCTACGGCTCGGCCGGTGAACGCTGCATGGCGATCTCGGTCGCGGTGTTGGTGGGCGGCATTGCCGACGAGGTTGTCGCACAGGTGGCGGAGCGGGCGCGGGCACTGCACGTCGATGACGGGATGGTGGTTGGCGTGGAGATGGGCCCGATTGTGACCGCCGCCGCCCGGCAGCGCATCGCGGGCTTCATCGACACGGGCGTGGCACAGGGCGCCTCACTCATCGTGGACGGGCGCGGCTTGACGGTCGCCGGGCGCGAGGACGGGTTCTTCCTCGGCGCCACGCTGTTCGACCACGTGAAACCGGCCATGACGATCTACCGCGAGGAAATCTTCGGCCCCGTGCTGGTTTGCGTCCGGGTGGCGAGCCTCGAGGAGGCGGTGGCGCTGATCAACGCCCACGAATTCGGCAACGGGGTGAGCCTCTACACGCGGGACGGCCATGCAGCGCGGGAGTTCGGGCGGCGTATCGAGGTTGGCATGGTCGGCATCAACGTCCCGATCCCAGTGCCGATGGCTTGGCACGGCTTCGGCGGTTGGAAGCGCAGCCTGTTCGGTGACATGCACGCCTACGGTGAAGAGGGCGTGCGCTTCTACACCAAGCAGAAATCGATCATGCAGCGCTGGCCGGACAGCATTACGTCGGACCGGATTGTCAGGGGCGCGGAATTTGCGATGCCGGTTTCGCGGTGAAGCAGCCGGACAGATTGGAGGGCGATTACGACTACATCGTGGTGGGCGCCGGGTCGGCGGGCTGCGTGGTGGCCAATCGCCTATCGGCCGACCCGGCAAACCGCGTGCTGCTGCTGGAAGGGGGCGGGCATGACCGCTGGATCTGGTTCCACATCCCCGTGGGCTACCTCTTCGCCATTGGCAACCCGCGCGCCGACTGGATGTTCCAGACCGAGCCGGAACCCGGCCTGAACGGCCGCGCGCTGAACTACCCACGCGGCAAGGTGATCGGCGGGTCCTCATCCATCAACGCGATGATCTCGATGCGTGGCCAGGCGGCTGATTACGACCATTGGCGCCAGCTCGGCCTGGCCGGCTGGGGGTGGGATGACGTGCGCCCGGTGTTCAAGCGGCTGGACAGTCATTCCGGCGGCCAGACCGAGCATCATGGGACGGAAGGCGAGTGGCGGGTGGAGGAGCCCCGCCTGCGCTGGGACGTGCTGGATGCGGTGGCCAGGGCCGCGGTGGAGATGGGGATCCCCGCTACTGCCGATTTCAACACAGGTGACAATACCGGCGTCGGCTACTTTCACGTCAACCAGAAACGCGGCCTACGCTGGTCGGCGGCGCGCGGCTTTCTCAAACCGGTGCTGCGGCAACCTGCGCCTACAGACGGGCGTTTTGGCTGACCGTGTGCTGTTCGCCGGCACTCGGGCAACGGGCGTCCGCTACCTGCAGGAGGGGCAGGGTCGGGAAGCCCGGGCCCGGTGCGAGGTCGTGCTCTGCGCTGGCGCCGTGGGCTCGCCGGCGTTGCTGCAGCGATCGGGCGTTGGCCCGGCGGAATGGTTGATGAAGCACGGCGTGGCGGTGGTGCTGGACAAACCCGGTGTCGGCCGCAACCTGCAGGACCATCTGCAGCAGCGCGCGATCTACCGCGTCGGCGGTATTAAGACGCTGAACGAGACCTATCACTCGCTATGGGGACGCGCGCTGATGGGGTTGGAATACGCGTTGTTCCAGAAAGGGCCGCTGACCATGGCGCCATCCCAGCTTGGCATCTTCACGCACTCCGCCAAGCACCACGAGGCCCGCGCCAACATCCAGTTCCATATCCAGCCGCTCTCGCTGGACAAGTTTGGCGAGCCGCTGCACCGCTTCCCTGCTATCACCGTAGCGGCCTGCAACCTGCAACCCACTTCCCGTGGCACGGTCCGCATCCGCTCCGCTGACCCGGCCGCTAAGCCGATCATCGCCCCCGCCTATTTGTCGACCGAAGCGGATCGGCAAGTCGCGGCCGACGCCATCCGGGTCACCCGGCGGCTGATGGGCCAGGCCGCGCTGCGCCCGTACTTGCCCGTGGAGTACCTCCCGGGGCCGACCGTCGGAGACGACCCGGCCTCGCTCGCGGGCGCCGCGGGTGATATCGGCACCACCATCTTCCACCCTGTCGGCACGGCAAAGATGGGTCTGCCCTCTGACCGATACGCAGTGGTGGACGAACGCCTTCGCGTGTTCGGCCTACAGGGTCTGCGGGTGATCGACGCGTCCGTCATGCCGACGATCACGTCGGGTAACACGAACACGCCGACGATCATGATTGCAGACAAGGGCGCTGCACTGATCCTGGCAGACCAACTCATGAGCTGAATGAGGAGCAATGAGCTGCTGCCGGGTGACGAGGTCTGGCTTGTCGGCGAGCGCAGATCAACCGGGGAGCAGAAATACTACGTCTCGAATCTGCCGGTCGACGCCACACTTAAATGCTCGCCGCCGCGATCAAGGCGAGGTGGATCTGCGAACAAGCACATCAGCAGCTCAAGGAAGAACTCGGCCTCGACCACTTCGAAGGCAGGTCCTGGACCGGATTACACCGACATGCCTTGATGACCATGATCGCCTACGCCTTTCTCCAGTCCCGCCGCCTTCAAGGCAGCGGGACGGAAAAAAGAGTCGGTGAGCCGCCGCCACAACCCAGCATGCCAGCGATCAGACAAGCCATACTCGACCTCCTCGCACGGCCTCCGCTCCGACGATGCCCACACTGTGAGAAAACCCTTACCGACCCCGTCGATCCAAATGTGCCAAAGTAGTGCTATGATAATGAATCAAGTGTCAGGCTTGCGGGCGTTGTCGGAGCCGGTATGTCGAATGCATTCAGCAGTGCGCACGTCGCCAGGTACAGCCCGACCAAGTTGACCATGTCCACCACGCCCTGCTCGCCCAGGCAGCGAACGGCATCGTCGTAAAGCGATCGGGGGACTGCCCGGTCGCGGGCGAGGGCGTTGCTGAACGCCCATGCGGCCTGGATGTCCGGCGAAGCGCGGCCGGGGCGTTGCCCGCCAAGGATGCACCGGATGCACTCCGCGTCGAGGCCGTCCTGCCTGGCCACTGCGGCGTGGGCGTACACCTCGTAGGCGGCCCTCCAGGCGACGCCCACTGCCAGGATCACGGTCTGCCTCGCAGGCTTGGTGAGGGTGCTGTGTTTCGCCTCAGCGTCGATCCAGGCGTTGAACGCCCGCGACATCTCGGGCGCGTGCAGGAAGACGTTGAAGGGCCCGATCAGCCGGCCATCGGCCAGGCGGGCCTGAAAGCCTGCGGCCTCCGCCCACGGAAGCTTCGACAGTTCGAGATACGCGTATAGGCCCTGCTGTGGTCCACTCAGGTCCGAGGGCCGGATCAGCGACAACCGGCCGCCAAAGCGGTCCGTGTCATGGTCTTGAGTGTCGTTCATGCCATCAGCACCTTGTCCGGCGTGATCGGCAGATCGCGCATCCGCTTGCCGGTCGCGTGCCAGACGGCGTTGGCGATGGCGGGTGCCACGCCGCACAGTCCGAGTTCGGCCACGCCCTTGACGCCGAGCGGGTTCATGATGGTGTCCTCGCCGGGCACGAACACTGCGTCCAGCTCCTGGACGTCGGCGCACACTGGCACGAGGTACTCGGCCAGGTTCGCGTTCATCACACGGCCGAAGCGCGGGTCCCACTCCGCCTCCTCCAGCAGCGCCATGCCGATTCCGCCCACCATGCCGCCGATGCACTGGCTGTGCGCGAGCTTCGGGTTGACGATGCGGCCCGCGTCGTATGCGCCGATCATCCGGGCCACGCGGACGGTGCCGAAGTCCGGGTCCACCCGCACCTCCGCGAACACCGCGCCGAAACCGAGGCTCGCATGGGTCTTCGTCTCGTCGCCGGGTGCCGCGCTCCCGTCCGCGTCCAGCCGGTCCAACCCGGCCCGGCGCAGTACGGCGGCGGCATCGGACGCATCGTCCTCCCCCGCCAAAGCCGCGATCTTCGCCCGCAGCCGCCGGCAGGCATCGGCCACCGCAGGGCCGATCGTCGCCAGCGTAGTGGAGCCGCCGTGCTCCGGCGCTTTGGGCAGGTCTGAGTCACCCAGCTCGAACCGCACGCACTCCAGTGGCAGGCCGAGTGCGTCCGCGGCGACCTGGGTGATGGACGTGTAGGTGCCCGCCCCCATGTCGGAGGTGGCGCTGCGGACGACGGCGCTGCCGTTGCCGAACAGGGTGGCCGATGCGTCCGCCGGGTACCGGCCGGCGTGATACACCGCCGTCGCCATGCCCATGCCCACCAGCTCGCGCCCGGCGCGCATGGAGGAAGACGCCGGGTTGCGCCGGTCCCAGCCGAACCGCTCGGCGCCCAGCTGGTAGGCCTCGCGCAGCCCGTTGCTGGACCAGGGCAGGTCGCGCCTTGGGTCGCGCTCGGCAAAGTTGCGCAGTCGGAGCGCGATCGGGTCCATGCCCAGAGCCACGGCCAGTTCGTCCATCGCGATCTCCTGCGCGATGAGGCCCGTCGCCCAGCCTGGCCCCCGCATCGGGCAGGGCGTGTTCGTGTTCATGGCGACAAGGCGGTAGCCGGTCCGTCGGTTCGGCGTCGCATACGTCGCCGCCGGCGCGGCCAGCAACGGCTCCGCGAACTCCTCGTAGGTCGAGGTCTGCGCCACTGCTTCCTGGATCAGCGCCGTGAGCTGGCCGCTTCGGTCGGCTCCAAGTGCCACATGCTGTTCCGTCCTTGGCCGAAAACCGACGGAGGTGGACAACTGCCGCCGCGTCAGTTCGAGGCGGACCGGGCATCCGGCCCGGCGAGCGGCCAACGCCGCCAGCGTGACATGCGGCCAGGTGCGCAGGGCCGCGCCGAACGCGCCGCCGACGTAGGGATTAATGACCCGCACATCCGCGGACGGGATGCCGAATACCAGCGCGATGGCGTCGCGTTCGTTGTCCACCCACTGCGTCTTGCTCCACAGCGTCAGCCGGCCATCCTCCCACGCCGCCACCGTCGCATGTGGCTCCATGGCGTTGTGCTGCTCGCGCGCCAGCACGTAGGCGCCTTCGTGCCGCACCGGCGCCCCCATGAGCGCACCGTCGGGGTCGCCCTGGCGCATCTCGGGACCGCGGCCCCGCTTGGCTGCCGCTTCCGACGTGGGTCGGGACAGCGCGGGGTCGAATCGTGTGCGCGGGTCCAAGTCACGCTCGTAGGCAACGCG
>JAABUZ0100006599.1_pt1 | contig 14422 bp, 11 predicted proteins | sample 5562091 | NCBI WGS metagenome assembly JAABUZ01 (sample SAMN12813069, study PRJNA571459) | rock metagenome | isolation source: Antarctica rocks | place: Antarctica: Victoria Land, Linnaeus Terrace sud | collected 2015-12-21 | reverse complement strand
GAACGTGTCGAGGGAACCAACACCTACCTGCCCACCGCCGAAGGACAGCGGGTCGCCGTGTTCTATACCAAGGTTTCCAACCGGCTGCTGCGGCCGCTGCTCGCCGCCGACACACCACCAGCACCGCTGGAGCTACGTGCCGCGCTGGCCACCATCGACCGACACGTGCACGGCTACATCGACGATGCCCGACTCGGAAACGCCGCCTGAAAACTCAAGATCAACCTCGAACCTTGGGAACACAAAGGAGCCCTAGCCTCCGCGCTGAGCCAGCTCAAGTCATACGCGAAGACCTAGACGATGGGGGGGCTGGCCTGCCCCAAGCGCGTCCGCCGCCAGCACCCGCTCGAGCACCTCACCCGGAACCGCATCAGGCCGGAACCGGCGGACGTCCCGCCGCGGAGCAATGCTTGAGAACCGGAAGATCACCGGGAGGGTACGACCCTCCTCGAGCTCAGCCGCTTCGGCTGGCCGACCACAGGTTTCAAGCATTGCTCTCGAGCGGTGACTGTCTTCTTCTGGTGCCTAGTCAGCGCCTCGAGACCACACCACCTCCACGCCATCCCCCAATGATTCCCACCCGATCAGCGTTGCAGATGTCGGACGGACGACAGGTTCCGCCGCGTCGGGCTTCGAACCGTCTTCTGAGACGGCCAGTGCTGCATAGACAGCTGCCCGCGGCGTCTCACCACGGGTGGGTCATCTCACTACCAAGGAAGTGGAGGTCCCACCGTGCCCGCAGCTCCCGGCACACCTGATGACCGTCGGGACCCGGCAGCATCACGTCCAGCAGCACTACATCAGGACGCTGGGCCTCCACGGCGGCAGCCGCTGCCTCCCCGTTGCTGACCCACTCGGTAGTCAGTCCGTGACGCCCGAGGTAGCGGCTGACGACACGCGCCAGGATCGGGTCGTCGTCCACGATCAGGACCCGCGGCACGGCCTCACTCAAAGCATGGCCGAACCGAGGGGGCCCGCGTGATGGGCCGTCGATGACGGGGGTGACTGCCCCGACGCCTTCGCCATGGTCCGCGGCCTCGCTCCGTTGGTGGTCCCCGTCCTGTGCTCGCACTCGAGGCGGGCTGCGGGTGCTGCAGCACGCACGCACCGAGCAGGATGGTCGTGTCCACGGGGTCGCCCCGACCCTGATTGGCCCGGCGATGTCACCACAACGGACGTCGCCGGGCAGACCGGTCGCGGTGACGTCGTCGGCGGTCAGGCCCGGGCAGGCGCGGCAGCGGAAACGTGACGACGGACGGAGCGTGCCATGCCAAGTTAAGCACGAGGCGTCAAGGAATATTACGGCGATGTGACGGGGCAGCTTGCAGGGGCATCGGCCAGAGCGGCAGGGGGCACCGTCTGAGCGTCAAGCCAGAGAATCATCAGCGAACGGTGAGAGGCGCACGACGTCTCGCGCCGACACGAGAGGACCCCTTATGAAGCACCTCGGACGAAACGCCGCTTCGATGTCGGCAGCCACCGTCGGACTGCTGTCCGCGGCGATGCTGACGGCGGGCCCGGCATCCGCCGCCCAATCCAGCACCACGCACGACCGGATGGCCCAGGGCTGTGTGGAGCACCGCCCGGACAACGGCAACTCGGACCGCCGCCCGGAGTGCCCCAACATGAGGCACCAGATGATGATGAACTCCGGTCAGCGGCACCAGCAGGGCCAGGGCCAGCAGGGCCAGGGTCAGGGTCAGGGTCAGCAGGGTCAGCGGGGTCAGCAGGGTCAGGGTCAGCAGGTTCAGGGCCAGGGTCAGCAGGGTCAGCAGGGTCAGCAGGGTCAGCAGGGTCAGCAGGGTCGGCAGGGCCAGCAGGGCCAGCAGGGCCAGCAGGGCCAGCAGGGTCAGCAGGGTCAGCAGGGTCAGCAGGGTCAGCGGGACCAGGACCGGCGGGACCAGGGCCAGCAGGGTCAGGGTGAGCAGGGCCAGCAGGGTCAGCAGGGTCAGCAGGGCCAGCAGGGTCAGCGGGACCAGCAAGGTCAGGGCCAGCAGGGTCAGCAGGGTCAGGGTGAGCAGGGCCAGCAGGGCCAGCAGGGTCAGCGGGACCAGGACCGGCGGGACCAGGGCCAGCAGGGTCAGCGGGACCAGGACCGGCGGGACCAGGGCCAGCAGGGCCAGCAGGGCCAGGGTCAGCAGGGTCAGCAGGGCCAGCAGGGCCAGCAGGGCCAGCAGGGTCAGGGTCAGCAGGACCGGCGGGACCAGGGTCAGCAGGGCCAGGGTCAGCAGGGCCAGGGTCAGCAGGGCCAGGGTCAGCAGGGTGGCGGCCGCCGCTAGTCAGCTGATACGGAGGGGTCTTGTCAAGTGGCAGGCGGAGATTCACAACTCCATCCGAGTGCCGGCGGGTTGTGTTGAGCGTTTGTCTTCGGTTTCCGGTAACGCTGGAATTGCCGCGAGCGCAGCGGTGGTCAAGGGCGATCTTCCCTTGACCACCGCTGGCACCGCGGCAGGCTGGGCGGCGGCGGGGACCGGTGGAGCCAGGCGGGGAGGCCGGCCGGTAGGGCGGCGTGCGGGTCAGGGCGACGCGCGGTCATACCGATATTCGCGGGTTGGTTACCGCAGGACGGGCTGTTGGGTCTACGACCGTCGGGTGCCCCGACGTGGACTCCGTCTCGGTGTCCGGAGACAAGGTGACTTCTCGTATCTACAGCCCGTGTCGCGCCACCAAGATCACAGGTCTACTGCAACAAGCGGGCTAGAGCGGGTAGGTGCCCACAAGGTCAAGGAGGGGGTCGCCTGTGCTGACGGTGTGGTCACAGCCGACGGCAGGTGCTGGCATCCAGTTCCAGATGAGGTAGCCCACCCCGCCGCTTGCGAACAACGCGTCCATCTTCGCGCGGAAGAGCGCGGCACGCTGCTGCGGCGTCGCGCAGCCGGTCGACCCGGCGGCTGCCTGGATGCCGGCTTCCTCTACGAACAACGGCTTGCCGAGGGCGGCTGCTTGGGCGATCCGGGTCGCTAACCCGTTGACCGAGTCTCCGGGTATCGCTGTGCTGTCGGCACCGTAGTCGTGGTAGGTGACGAGGTCCAGCGAGGGTGACGCCTGCGCAGTGGCGTAGTCCTGACCGATCGTCCCGCATTGCCATTGATCGCCGACGACTCCGCTGGCCAGGAGGTGGTTGGGGTCGATTGCCTTGACCGCGCCGCCGACTGTGTCGAAAAAGCCCCGCAGGGTGGCTGCCGCGGTCGCCGGGCAGGTGTAGGTGCCGTTGCAGTTGTCGCCGACGAACCCCGTCGAGCAGGTCCCGTCCTTGGGCTCGTTGACGAGTTCCCACATCCCGATGGCGGGGGAGTCCTTGTACCTGCTGACGACGGCGCGCACGTAGTCCCAGTACGACAGGGGGTAGAACCCGGTGCTGTTGCGGACCTGGCGATAGCCTCCGGCATACCAGGCGAGGTCCTTTTGGGTGCCGTCGTCGCAGCCGGCCCACTCGTTGCCGAGCGTGAGGCTCAGCTTTTGGCCGTGTCGCTGGGCGGCGGTCACCAGTCGGTCGAGCGCGGTGAAGCTGAGCTGGTGGCTAGTCGGGTCGATGGCCTGCTGCTGCTCGGCCGCAACTCGGGTGAGGCTGGCCGGGCGCAGTGCGGAGAAGTAGCCGTCGAGGTCGTCGACCTGGGTGCCGCAGCCGATGTTGGTCGCCCACTGCGTTGCCATGGAGTAGGCGTTGAAGCCGGCGAAGCGGTATGGCTTGGCGTCCAGGCAGAGCCCGTTGCCGCACCTGGTAAGGAAGCCGCTGGGTGCCGCTGGGGTGGCCGGCGGCGCCGGGGTCGCTGCCGGGTTCTGGTCCACTTCGGCCCGGTCGAAGGCGATGACGGTGCCGATCGAGGGCGTGCTGCTCGTGCCGGTGAGCGTCTGGATGAGGATGTGCACGCCAGCGGCTAGCGGACCGGAGCCGTATACGAGCGCCTGGCTCTGGCGGGTTCCGGCGTACTCGTTGACCGTCCCGGACGGCAGACCGTCGATGGTGACCGTCGCTTGGCCGTGCCACGGGGCGAGCGCGCTGTAGAGGCGCACACCGGTGCCGGAGAAGTGCAGCGTCATCGTCGCACCGGCGCTCGACGCGTAGTGGTCGGCGCCCCCGAAGTCGGTCGTGCTGGCGCTGGTCGACCAGGCTCCGCCGTAGGTCACTGCGCCGGTGGTCGCGTCGTCGATGCTGGTGGAGGTGGCTGCGGCCACCGGGGTGCTCGTGACGACGTCGGCGCGGTCGACGGCAATCACATTGCCGCTGCTGGCGGCGTCGTGCGCGCCGGCCGCTGTGACGACCAGGGTGTGCACCCCGGCGCCCAGCAGCTGGCTGCGGTAGACCAATGTCTGCTCCTGTCGGGACGCGGCGTAGAAGTCAACCTGTTGCCCGGGGCCGCCGTCGATCGAGGCGAGGGCCCTGCCGTGCCAGGGGGCGGTGGCCGCGTAGAGCTGCACCTGGGTGCCGGTGAAGGTCAGTGTGACGCTCGCGCCAGCAGCGGCCGTGTAGTGGTCCGAGCCTTCGTAGTCGGTGGCAGCCGTGCTCGTCGACCACGGGCCCGCATAGCCGAACCGTCCCACGGTCCCGCTGATGGCGGTGTCATCGACGGAGATGACCGTCGCGGCATTGACGGTGGAGGTGGTGCTCGTCAACGCGGCTGCCGGCAGGGCGGGCGTGCCAAGCGCAGTCAGGAGCCCTGCCGCGGCGATGGCGGCACGAGAACGTCCAAAAGCCACGACGGCATCTCCAGACACGGGAGCACTGGGTATGACGTCCAGGACGGGCGCCGACATCGATGTCGACTCGCCGGCCGGCCTGACGTAACAGCCGTACGGGTGACACGCTGTGATTGACTGAGCGCACGCAGGTACGTAAATCGCCTATAGCGGACAAGACGGCTACGATCTGTTCATCCGCTGGAATCACCCCGGTAGCAGGGGCTGCCTAGCGTGTGTCACCGGACAGCCGGTGTGGCACCGCGCCTCCCGCTCGACTACAACCGGTGACTACTCAAGGATGAGAATGCCGACTACAGCACGCCTCGTTCCGCCTTACCAAGGTGCTGACCCGCGCCGCCCGGTCGCCCTGCGGATGCTCGCGATTGTGCTGGCCGTGCTGGCCGTCCACGCGCACGGGTTGTGGTCTCTCGTTCGTGATTCGGCGTCGTCCGGGCCGCTGGTCATCCTCGTCCTGGTGCCGGTGGCAGCTGTGGTGGTGGCCTGGCAGCAAGCGGTGCCAGGCCACGGCGGGCCCAACATTCACGATCGCCAGCTCGACTACATTCTCGGCGCCGGACTCACCGTCGCCGGGCTGACGCTGCTCGTCATCCAGGACCAGCGACCGGCGGACATCACCGGTGCCCGGCTGGATCTTCTGGCGCTTCCGCTGACGGCTGCAGCGGCTGCCGTGCTCCTGCTGGGCACCCGGATGACGTGGCGGCTTCGAGCTGCGCTGCTGGTGCTTCTGCTCGCCTGGCCACCGCCGTGGGAGGCGGTCGTGCGGCACCTCGGAAGGCCTCTCGTTGCCGCCATGACTGTCGGGAACAGCGCGGTCGACGTGGGTGCCGGACGTGCCGGCGGTCCCCTGCTCGGCGTGGTCGGCGGGCTCGTGCTCGGCGTCGTCGGTGCCTGCGCCTTCGCCGGCTCGCGAGCGCTGCGCGCCCTGCTGCCGCCCGTCGGCGGGTTGGTCGGCGGCATGCTAGAGGCACTGAGCTTGTTCGTGTGGGGGGTGGCCGTCCGGCACGGCCAGCTGTCAGTACCGGGCCCCGGCCTCGCGGCCGCCCGACAAGCGCTGGTCCTGCTGATGGCCGGCGCAGTGCTCGCCTCGCTGGGCTACGGCCTCAGCCGGCTGCCAAAAGGGATCGAGCGCCAGGCGCGGGTGACCGTGTCGCCGACTCCGGGCCAGGTCGCGAAGGCCGTGCCGCGCGCGCATCTCGCGTTCGGCGTCGTAGCCGTCGTGACCGGCCTGTCCGTCGTGACCGAGCTCGCCGCGACAGTAGGTGGGCAATGACGACGTCCGGCGGTGAGCCGCGGTGTGCTCGCCGCGCTAACTAACTACCCCTGTCACGGCCCCTGACCCGACGCGCCTGTTACGGGCCCCGATCTGAACCCGACGACCGTGCCGTCGCCCGCCCGCGCTCTCAAGCTGGGACGGCTGATCGCCCACCGTGAGGAACTGCCCTGTGACGAGCGAACTGATCCTTCGCCCCACCGACGACGACACCCCTAGCGCGATACGGCTTCACCAGGCCTGCCACGGTCTGGCGGACCGGGCGCCGGAGCTCTCGGCCCGACCCCGGCAGCGATCGCGAAGCGGTACCGCGCGGTTGGTCTGGGTCGCCCCGGCATTGGTCGTCCTCGCGGTGAGCGCCCGGTGGCCCGTCGCCGTCGGCGTCACCGCCGTCGGCGTGGTCACCCTCGCCTACGCCGCCGCCCTCGTTCACCGCATCGAGCTGGTGCGCCGGGCGGTAGCCCACGACGCCACCATCTACGTCACCGATGCCGACGCCCGCGCGGTGCCGGACGGCTCCCTTCCCGTCTATACCGTGCTCGTGCCCGCCTACAACGAGCCCGCAATCATCGGTGCCGTCGTCCAGGGGCTCGGTCAGCTCGAATACCCGAAGAACCGTCTCGACGTCAAGCTGCTGCTGGAGGCCGACGACGCGGAGACGATCGCCGCTGCCGAGCGGGCGTGCCGGGGCACGTCGATCGAGATCGTGCTCGTCCCGGCGGCCGAGCCCCGCACCAAGCCCAAGGCCTGCAACTACGGGCTGGCGCTCAGCCGCGGGAAGTTCGTCACGATCTACGACGCCGAGGACCGGCCTGAGCCGTTGCAGCTGCGCAAAGCGGTGCTCGCCTTCGGTCGCAGCAGCTCGCGCACCGCCTGTCTTCAGGCCCGGCTCTCATATCACAACGCCGAGCAGAACCTGCTGACACGCTGGTTCACCTGCGAGTACGACACCTGGTTCCACTGGCTGTTGCCAGGGCTGGTCGCGACAGGTGCACCGATACCGCTAGGCGGGACGTCGAACCACATCCGGCGCGACGTGCTCGTGAAGGTCGGCGCGTGGGACGCCTTTAACGTCACCGAGGACGCCGACCTCGGCGTGCGGCTGGCCCGTGAGGGCTGGAAGGTCGCCGTGCTCGGCAGCACGACGTACGAGGAGGCCAACAGCGACGTCATCAACTGGGTCAAGCAACGCTCGCGCTGGTACAAGGGCTACCTGCAGACCTGCCTGGTGCACGCCCGCTCGCCGCGGCGCCTGCTCGACGAGCTCGGCTGGAAGGGGACGGCAGGCTTCTTGCTGTTCGTCGGCGGCACCCCACTGCTAGCCCTGATCAACCCGCTGTTCTGGGCGCTCAGCGTCCTGTGGTGGCTGGCCCACCCGGCGGTAATCGAGCAGCTTTTCCCGGCACCGCTCTACCACCTCGGCATGGCGTGCTGGGTCATCGGCGGGTTCGGGTTGCTCTACACCAACCTCGCCAACACCCGGGCCAGCGGCAAGCCTCAGCTGCTGGTCGCCGCGCTCACAGCGCCGCTCTACTGGACGCTGATGTCGCTGGCCGCGGTCAAGGCCATGGTGCAGCTGGTCACGCAGCCGTCCTACTGGGAGAAGACGACGCACGGCCTCGACGCCGACGGCTCGAACGACTCGGACGTGTACCCGACCAGCGTTACGCTCCGGCCGCCCGCGCAGACAGCGCCGCTTGTGAAGCTGCCGTGAGCACCGTCGTCGCCGTCCGCCGGCTGCGCGTGGCACCGGCCCTGCCGCCAGCGCGCACGCGAGGAGGCAGCTCGAGGCGCCGGGTCGGGGAGCCCACAGTCGTCCTGCTGGTCTGCGTGCTTACCTACGCGGCGATCGGAGCGGTCCTGGTCCTGGGTTTCCACAGCATCATGGAGGACGCCCTGTCGCGGGTGTCCAACGCCACCTACGTGCTCTACAGCCGTCAGCCGAAGCTGGCCAACGTCGGTTTTGTCTGGACCCCGCTGCCCTCCCTGCTGTTCCTGCCCCTGCTGCCGCTCAAAGTTCTCTGGCCAACCCTGGTCTCAACGGGCTATCTGGCCTGCATCGAGTCGGCCATCGCCATGGCGCTTTCAGTCCGCACGCTCTCCGCGATTCTGGGTGACCTGAAGGTCCGGCGCGCTGCCCGGCTCACCATCGTTGCCCTGTTCGCTTTGCACCCGCTGCTGCTGTGGTTCGGTGCCAACGGGATGAGCGAGGCCCTGCTGATCCTGTTCCTGCTGCTCTCCACCCGGCGGCTCATGCAATGGCTGCGATTCGAGGACTCGCGTCACCTGGTGGCAGCCGGCCTCTGGCTTGCCCTGGGATACCTGTCGCGGTATGAGGTGCTCGCCTCCGGTGCCGCTGCCGTCGCACTCGTGGTCGTGGTCAGCTGGCGCCGCAGCCGGCACCGCGGGCGGCAGCGCCGGCAGGAGGTGCTCACAGACGCCTTGCTCGTCGCCCTGCCCGTGACAGCCGCCTTCGTGCTGTGGGCGCTGGTGAGCCTGGTCATCGTGGGGCACGCCTTCGAGCAGTTCAGCTCCCAGTACGGCAACTCCGCCCTCGTCGCCGGGGAGCGGACCGCGGGTGGCGCCACGAACTTCGCCCACCCGCACCTAACGCTGCTGCTGGACCAGATGTCGGTGCTCGCGCCGCTGCTCCTACCGGTCGCCATGGTCGTGGCGGTCCTGGCCGTCCGCCGCCGCCAGCCGGAGGTGTTGGCGCCCATGGCGCTGCTCGGCTCGGTGTTGGCGTTCGAGATGCTGGCCTTCGTGGCCGGCAGCCTGTTCGGCTTCCTGCGCTACCAGATCGCGGTGCTGCCCCTGTTCGCAGTGCTCGTGGGGTGCCTGCTGCGCGGGACCGAGGACCGAACCGGCCGAAAGGCCACGTGGCGAGGTCGCTGGCCGATCGCCGCAGCGGCAGGTCTGCTGCTTCCCGGCCTCGCGCTCTCGGCCGGGGCGGTGCTGACCAGCAGCACGTTGGCGAATCAGGAGTACTACCACCTGCGGCCGGTCGTGCTGCAGCTGACCGGGCACCGGCAGGTCGACCCCGGGGCCAATGGTGTGTGGGACGCAGACCGGGCGATCGCGGCCAGACTCGACCGGATGGCCCTGCCGCCGGGCAGCGTCCTGGTGGACTCCGGTCCCGGTTTCGCGGTGCTGGCCGCCACCGGACGCCCCCGCCAGTTTGTGATCACGTCCGACCGGGACTTCGCCGGAGCTGTCGTCGACCCGGTCGGCCACCACATCGGCTACCTGCTCGTCAACGACGGCGGAGACGTCTACGACGCCATCCGCCGCACCTGGCCGCATCTCGGGACGGGTAACAGCGCGGGGTGGGCCCACCTCGCTGTCCGCTTCCCGCGTCCCCTGCCCGGATCCCACGAGTGGTCATTGTGGCGCGTCGACCAGACCGCCGCGCCGAGCCACCCCTGACCGGCCAGCCACGTCTCCCGCCCTCCCAGGAAGGTCACCATCTGATGCTGAACTCCGCCTCCGAGGCCGGCACGACGAGTACAGCCGGAGTGCCCGCCCCCACCGCCTGGGCGCCGGGCTGGCAGCCGGCGAGACGCCCGCGGACGGTGGCCCGCGGCCTGTTGAAGGCGGTCCGGCCCAAGCAATGGGTCAAGAACGTGCTCGTGGTGGCGGCCCCGGCGTCAGCCGGGGTGCTGCTCGAGCCGTCGGTGCTCGGTCGCACCGCCGTCGCACTGGTGGCCTTCACCGCGTGCGCCGCCGCCGGGTACCTGGTGAACGACGCCGGCGACGTGGCCGCCGACCGGCGGCACCCGACCAAGCGGTATCGCCCGATCGCGGCGGGCATCGTCCCGGTCGGGCTGGCGCGTGCCGCCGCACTGGTCCTGGCCGCGACGGCAGTCGGCGCCGGCGGCCTGCTGTGCGGCTGGGAGCTCAGTGCCTCGCTGGTGGTCTACCTGGCCGTCACGTTCACCTACTCCACGTGGCTTAAGCACATCGCCATCCTGGAGATGCTCATGGTTGCCGCCGGCTTCCTGTTGCGGACCGTGACAGGTGCTGCCGCCACCCACGTGACGCTGTCACGGTGGTTTCTCATCGTCGCCGGCTTCGGCTCGCTCTACATGGTCGTCGGCAAGCGCTACGCCGAAGCCACCGGGCTCGGTGAGAACGCGGCCGGCGCCCGGCGGATTCTGGCCGAGTACCCGCTCAACTTCCTGCGCCAGACACGCGAACTGTCCGCAGGCGTGACGCTCGTGGCCTACTGCCTGTGGGCGTTCGAACGCGCACCGGCTCAGGGTTTCTCCTGGGGCCAGCTGTCGATCCTGCCGATGACCTTCGGCCTGCTGCGCTACGGACTGCTGCTCGAACGCGGCCAGGGCGGCGCCCCGGAGGACGTCGTACTCGGCGACCGTCCGCTGCTAGTCGCCGGGTCGGTCTGGGTGGTGACCTTCGGCCTCGGTGTCCTCGCGACGAGGTTGTGAGATTGTGAGCCGTCCCCAACCGCCGCCCAGGCGGCGGGCGAAGGCTCTGGCCCTGCTCGTCCTGGCGACGTCGATTGCGATCTCAGGAGTGGTCGTCCTGCTCGTTACCGGCCTGTGGTCATCGCCGCAGCAAACCGGGGCGGTCGGCTTCGACTGGCCCAACGCGGGCCGGGTGTACGTCGCGCGACTGACGCAGCAGAGCACGACGCCGGCGATGGCCGCCCGGCCATTCTCTGTCGCCGCGTCACACGGCATCACGCGCGTTCGCGTCTTCGTGGGAGACGACCTGGTCATCCGGGCTTGGCAGCGTGACCCCGTCACGACCTTCGCGCGCATCCAACAGCTGCTGGACGATGCGGCTGCGGCGCACGTCAGGATCACCTTCGGCAACTACCTCACCCAGGAGACGGTCGCTGCGCTCGCCGGGCACCCGTATTCCTCCTGGGCTGCTGCCCAGCAGGACCTCACCACCCCTGGATCTGCTCCGTGGAACGAGCTCAGCGCCTGGCTGCAGAGCGTGGCGGGCCGCTTCGGGAGTAACCCCGCGGCCGCGAGCTTCGAGGTCATGAACGAGCCGAATTACATGCTCGGCCTCGACAGCCGAGCCGTGAACCGCGACCAGGGCATGCGCTTCCTCGACTACTTCGCCGACGTCCTGCACCGCTTCGGGGCGGCACAGGTTAACGGCGGCGGGCGCCCAGTGTTCGACCCGATGACGCTGACCGACGCTCAACTCGCCCTCTACGTGCGGCACCTCGACGTCCTCGACGACCACCTCTACCCCGCGCTCGGCGCTGACGGGACGCCGACCGGCACCGCCACGGATGCGCGTGCCGCAGTGGCGGGTGCTGCTCGCTGGTTCACCCGCGCTCGGCGCATCAAAGGCAAGAGCCGTATGCCCGCCATGCTCGGCGAGGTCGGCAGCACCCCCGACGGTTGGGGCAGGGCAGCCGTGGCTGCCGGCTCCGGCCACGGCTTCACCACGCTCGTTTGGGGGTTCGACGCCTACGACGCGAACAACTTCACCGATACAGTCCGGCCCGTCGTGCTGGCCTGGCTGTCCCCGCGTGGCGCTGCGTCCCTAACTAGGGGGGTCTCACAGCCACATGGATGACCTGTGTGATCATGAGGAGATACCCCGTGATCAGGTGTTGACCGGCTGGGTCCTCAGGGCTTCCTCCGGTCAGCGACCTGGCGGGAAACCTGGTGTCGCTGACCCACGACGCTAGGCGCTGAGCCTGGTGGCCGACGGGTACTCATCAGCTGCTCAAGCCAAGAAACTCGGGCTCTGACCTGGTAGTCGTTTCTCGCTGGATCACGCGCCCGATGGATGGAGGCTGAAGGACCCGTCCAAGGACCTGGAGATCGCCGCCGGATTCGAGCCCGCTGATCTGATCATCGGTTTTTACCGGTCTGCCGACGAGGTCCCTCAGCGGTTGCCTGACCTGGCGAGACGCATTCTCCCGGCGGGGGCCTTGTGGGTCGTGTGGCCCCTACGAGCCAGTGGCCACCAAAGCGACATCACTGACACCATCGTTCGGGGTCACGTTCTTGAGCTCGACCTGGTGGACGTCAAAGATCGCTGCTCTCGACGAGGACTGGTCCGGGCTGCGAGTCGTCTGGCGTCGCGAGCACCGGACGCCGACCCGGAAATCGGCCTGACGCTCGGCAACAACCCGGCCGTTCCGGCGTGCCGGTGACTGCCTTTACCGCCTGCAGCAGCTGGGAACGCAGGTCAGCAAGCATGCCGGTCCTCTCTACCGACGGCAGGTCCTCGACCTCGACACCCCAATGGCGTAGCACGGCGGCCGCCTGCTCGCCCGCTTCATCACGCCCGTGGTGCTCGGCGAGAAGCCGGGCGAGCGCGACCAGCTGCCAGAGCCCGTGCGACCATTCACTGGCCATCGACGCGGCGTCACGAGGGTGGGACTCCACGAACGGGACATTAGCGGTGAGGCACGCCGACCTCGTCATCTCACCGCCGGCGGGAACTCGGCAACAGCTCGCCCCTGATACACCTGCTGGCGACTGCGATTCCTGCCGCGTGCTGTCGCCCCTGATGGTCTCGCGCCCGTCCTCACGCTCCGGATCCACCGGATGATGCTGAGGCCAGCGACGATGGCAAGGGCCAGGGCGAAGCTGCGCGTCCCGACCAGCGCTTTAGACCCCTCCGTGGTCTGGGCATACAGCGGGTAGCCGGCGGCGGCGACGGCTATCCACTCCCAACGGGCCTCCACGGCAGCGAGGGCTACCAGCGTGATCGCGTACCAGGGCTGCACCGGAGTTGCCACCAGCAGGACTGTTCCGAAGGTCCACAGCGCCGCCCGAGTAGGCGTCAACTTCGCGCGCCAGCAGGCGGCGGCCATACCGGTGGTGAACACCACGGCGGCGGTCTTGGCGATCCCGCCGGAAAGGCCGACCGCGCTCAGCAGCAGGAACCGCCCTCCCGAGGAGTAGCCCTCCACCGACAGGTACTGCGGCAGGAAGCCGAGCACACCTGGACCGACCGCCAGCATGTGCGGCACGTAGGACACAGCCAACAGTGCCGTCGCCACCCCGACCGGGCGCCAGCCGCGGCGCACCGCCGGAAGCACCGCCGCCGGCAGCAGCACAGCCGGGTAGAGCTTGACCGCGATCGCAGCGCCGAGCAGGCCTCCGGCCCAGGCCGGGCGGCGGCGCATCGCCAGGTGCAACCCCGCCACCCCCAGCAGGGCGGCCAGGACGTCGACGTGGGCATCGCCGCCGACGTCGACGCCTGCCAGCGGTGACCACGCGTACAGGGCAGCCCACCCCGGCGACCGGCCTGCTGCCCGCAACATCGCGGCGAGCAGGCCGACCAGGGCTAGGGAGACAGCATCACCCCACAGCTGCAGATGCCGCTCCCGGTCGAAGCCGGGCAGGTAATGCACCAGGGTGAACCACGCCTCGCCGACCGGCGGGTAGATCGTGTGCGCATTGCAGTAATTGATCCGCGTGCACGACGGTGCGGTGGGAGGCACCACACATCCTGAAGGGTCCGGGAACAGCCAGCCGTCCCGCAGCCCGCTTAGCGCGGGTGCCACCGGCGTGTACCGGTAGGGATCGACTCCGGCGGCCTGCACCCGCCCGTCCCAGGCATACCGGTAAAGATCGTCTGAGAGCTGCGGCCCCCGGCCGAACCCCCCCACAGCCACGGCGAGCGCCCCCGCGGCCAGCACCAGCAGCACCATCCTGCGAGGGGCAGCACGAGCCAGCAGCAACGCTCCCAGCACCGTCAACGCCCACCAGAACTCGACCAGCCGCAGCATCATGGCATGCCCGTGCGCGGTCTGCGGCTCGCCCTCAAGCCGGACCTGCACCACCATCAGAAGCACGGCGATGCCCAGCGCAGCCGCCAGCTGCAGCACCCCGCGTGGTCGCATCCGCCAAGTGTCGGCCAAGTTCCCCACCGCGACGGAAAACACACTGCCGGTGCCCTGGCGCCACCCGGACCTGGCCACACCAGCCGGCGCCAGCCGGCGCGCCGCCAGCGTCAGCGCACCAGCGGGGCCAAGCCGACAGGTGGCAAGACTCGGCCGCTGAGACCGGCTCGCGGGGTGGGCTGCGCCGGCTGCTGCGCTACTTCCTGCTGCTGGGCGCCACCGGCTTCGGCGGCCCGATCGCCACCGTCGGCTACATGCAGCGCGACCTGGCCGAACAGCGCGGCTGGCGATCGTGCCGGCAGCCCGGCCGGGGAGCCGGCCGGGTCGGCGCCCCGGGCGGCGGCAGCGAGCAGGACCCGGGCCACGGGTTTGGCCTTCTGGTTGGCTTAGCTGGCGCGGTCCCGGCGGATCCGCTCATCGAATCGCTGCTCGGCCCATTCGAGCAGGGTGCGCCGCCGGGCGCGCCGGCTCTTGCTGTGCGGGGCCTTTCGCCGGTTTTTGTCCTCGAGCCGGGCGAGGTCGTCGTCTTGGCGGAGTTCGGCTGCGATCTGGTCGAAGCGGCGCCGCTCGCTTTCTGAGAGCACGCCTCGAGCGTCCCCCGCGCG
>JAABUZ0100006598.1_pt1 | contig 14424 bp, 23 predicted proteins | sample 5562091 | NCBI WGS metagenome assembly JAABUZ01 (sample SAMN12813069, study PRJNA571459) | rock metagenome | isolation source: Antarctica rocks | place: Antarctica: Victoria Land, Linnaeus Terrace sud | collected 2015-12-21 | reverse complement strand
AATATACGCCCGCCAGCGGGCTGAGCGCCGTGAGCAGGTACCACTTGCTTCCGCCAAAGGGCACCGCGATGCTCAACACCAGCGCGGTGCTCGCCAGGCCTGCACCGCAGCGCTTGCTGCACGGCTTGCAGCAGCTAGGCTGCTGGCTGCTCAGGCGCCGAAAGCGGGCGCTCACCACAGAAGACGTAGAAGACCAGGGCAGCCGCCTGGCCGCGGCTGGCCTTGTAGTTGCCCACGAACTTTATGATCTCGCCCGTCTCTTTGACCTCATAATTGTACTTTTTGAAGTAGACGAACAGCTGGCGCGCGCGGTCGTCCAGGGCCAGGGCGCCCTGCCTCGCGGGGCCGTCCACCTCGTACACCTTGCGCACCTGCTTCGCCTTTGGCGCGCGCTTGATTTGCGACCACAGGCCTGCGCACGGCAGGTCATGGTCTTCACTTGGCCTGTGGACACGCTGCTGGCCTTGCAGGCGCCACGGGGTGGGCTTGCAGACACGTGCACGCAGCTGGCCCAGGCGCACCTGGCAGGGAGAGCAGGAACAGGCCCAGCGTGACATAGTAGCTCTCTTTGGCGAAGCCGCCCTTGGAGAAGTCAGCGCCCTGGTCTGCCCGCGCTGCCGCCTCGCCTAGGAACCACAGTGCGCCCGACAGCGGCAGCCAAGCGCTTGGCTCCTCAGCAGCGGCCCGGGGGGCGCTGGCTGGCCTGCGCTGCCGTGCCTGCAGCGGGCCGGCCCTGAAGCAGCAGCTGCGGGGCAGCTTTATGCAGGGCGCCGCGCATGTGTGCGGTGACGCCAACCTGACGCCAGCGTGCGGGGAGGGCGGGACGATGCACCGCATCATGTGAGCGTCCTAGTCTGTGATGATGTGACGGTCCATGCCACGATTAAACGAGGTAAAAGTGGAGAGCTCCGATTTTCAAACACAAACCGGACAGATGGCGGGAGTCCTTGGACTCCACTCTGACATGCACGGGCACTGTTAGCACGGGAATGGACAGACACAGGTGCGCTCTGAATGTGCTGCAAGCTACAGCACAGTCAGACCCACATGTCTGCCCACTGCGCTCCTGCAGCGACATTGCCACGGCAGGCGCGCCCTTCAGCTCAGTCACCATGCAAGGCCAACTGGCCAACCTGTCTGCCTACCTCTAGCACTGTTAACTCTGAAATTCCCCGTAGACATGCAACACCGCTTGTCCCCATGAACAAAGCCCTGCACCAATATGCAGCAGCGTGCGCAGATAAACTCAGAACAACTTCATTAAGAAACAAGACACACAGCACACCTAGTCAACAAGCTGGGACAGGTGCCAGGCGGTGGCACGAGCAGACGACAAGATAGATGGTCCTGCGACAAGGTATGTCAGGGGCGCAACAGCAACGAGGTTGGACAAGCTGACGACGACCTGGCCTGTGTAGTTCGCGGGGGAGGTCACCTGCGCCCGCCGGCGCAACTCAGCAACGCTTGGAGCAGCGGCCTGAGCCATCGTGCAGGGTGTGGTAGCGGCCAGGGGCCAGCGCACCGCGATGAGGTAAATGCCCGGCTGGCTGGGCCCAAAGGCATATACCTCGGCCGCCGCGCTGCTGCTGCCTGGCGCATCGCCGAGCGTGACTGCCACGTCCGTTGCTGCCAACATGGGCACAGGCGTGCCCTGCAGCGCGGCGACCAAGAGGGCGTCGCCGCTGCGGGTCTGTGGCAACAGCGGCGGCTGGTTGGAGAGCTCCATTGACGTGGTGTAGAGGGCGCCGCTGATGCCGTTGCCCCCGCCCTGGTCCACGCGCATGCATCACGGCCTGCTGCACCCAGGCGTACGCAGCGATTGCGTCACCGGGGCAACGCGCCTGTCCTGCAGCGCTCTCAACGGCGGCGCCGGGGGACGGCGCAGCAGCGCTCGCTGCAGCCGTCGTCAGGACGATGTCGGAGACGGCGACGCCGAGCGCGGCAGGGAATATGGACGGCGAGCCAGACAGAGCAGCCTGAAGGGCCGCCGCCGCTCCATACTGGGATGCAGGGAAGAGCACGCGCACAGCGTACACAGACGTGCTGGTCGGCGGCGGCCCCGGAGCCGGTGACGGCGGTGCAGCAGTTGGAGGCGCCAGAGACGGAGCGGCCGCCAGCGCGGGTGGCGGCGTGGCGGGAGCGGGCAGCAGGCCCGGCAAGGACGGCAGCGGCGGAATGCTCGCTGGGCTGGCAGCCTCGGCCTGAGCCTGCACAATCGCCACCCGCGTGTCCACGCCCGCGACGGTGAAGCCGCACACAGAGGCCAGCGTGGCGAGCGCCGAGCTCGGCGCGTGCTGCAGCGCGTCTGACAGCCTGGACGCCAGCAGGGACCCATGTCCTGCCTCCCGGTCGCTCATCTGGTCGTCGGGCGGCAGCGTGACGCTGAACACATGGTCCTCGTCGTTGCTGGCCATGGCCTCGCTTGTGGCAACAGCAAGCGGCTGCAGGTACACCGCCACATCGTGCGCAACAATGGCTGTCAGCTCGCCCGCACTAACGGCCGCCGTCAGGTTACCCAAGGTGAAGGTGACCGTGGCCTGCGCTGACCATGCCGTCTGCAGCAGCCGGCGCTGGCCCGCGGCTCCCGCCAGGCCCTGTACGTTGACGCTGATGGGCATGGGCGCGGCGGCGGCGGCAAGCGCGGCAGTCAGGCCGCTGGCGACAGCTGCGCTGCTGGTGCCGGCCGAGGCAGTCACTGCGGCTGCAAATGTCAGGACTGGCTGCACAGCACCGGGCGGAGCTTGGCTGGCTGCAGGGGAGGCGGCCGGGCCGGGGCCCGGGTTTGTCTGGGGTGCGGGCGGCCCCGGCATCCCCGTGCTCGGGGCCCACGCAGGCGCAGCGGCCGGCGCAGCAGCAGGACCCGCGGGCGGCGGCAGCACGGTTGCCGGTGCTGGCGCTGTCGTTGCGGGCGGCCCCGGCATCCCCGTGCTCGGGGCCCATGCAGGCGCGGCGGTCGGCGCAGCAGCAGGACCTGCAGGCGGCAGCAGCATGCTTGCCGGTGCTGGCGCTGCCGCCGCAAGGCTGAGATCTCCTGCTGCGGCTGGCAGTGGTGCACCAGCTGTTGACGCCGCCTGCGCGCGCGCGAAGCTGCTGCCCCTGGCAAAGACGAGCAGTGCAGCGCATGCGGAGAGCCATTACCCGGCAAGCCTCACGTCAGCGGGGCGCTGGGGGGCACCAGGTCTGGGGTGCACGTGCATCCGGCGGCCGTCGAGCAAACAAAGTCCGCTGTGAAGTAGGTCTGCCACTGCTGCTGCGCCGAGGCAGGTGCGCCGAAGTGGGCGCCCCAGCCAACGCGGTCGTATGCGCAGCTCAAGATGACGCTCCTGTGCTTGGCGGAGCTGCGGCGCCCGGCAGCAAACAATCAGCTCCGCGGGTTGGGCCAGGTCGCGCTGCAACAGCGGCCGCAGTGCGGGGCGCGCACCACAGCAGCTGCACCAAGACAGAGCGCACGGTCGGCCAGCCTGCTGCTGAGAGCTCGCTGACAAAGTCCCCGTCTGGCAGGACCGAGCGCACGCGGTCATAGGGCGAAGAGCCGTTGCTGGAGAAGTGTGAGAAGTAGTTCTGCGCGGCCTCCTCGTCCGAGTGCGCCTGGGCCACGCCGCTCAGGGCGGCGCTGCCCTGCAGCGCACCCAGGCCCGCCGCTGCGGCCTGCACATCGTCGTAGCTGCACACCGCACTGATGTCCTGCTGGAAGAGGCCAGGCGCCAGCCGCATGTTGTTGGTGCACTGGACCAGCTGCCGCGCCGCACGCCCGCCGCCGGGTGTCAGTGCCCGGGCGCCGTCAGCCTGGCTTCGTTGCAAAGATCTGCGCCGCACCTGGGCCTGCACGGCGGCTGGATCCTGGTTCAGCAGGGGATCGGTCGAGCACTGGGCCAGGCAGGCGCCGGCGTCCATGCAGGCGACCGGCGACACGCCCACGGATTGGATCGTCACGGTGCCAGGCTGTCGCACGGGCGCCTGTCTGCTCGAGTACACGTCAAGCAGCGACCCTCCCTCGCCCGCGCTGGCGCGCAAAGCGCCGTTGAGCAGCAGGAGCGCCAGAACGGTGATAGTGGTCGCCATTTTTATTTACAATGGCTGTCGCCAGGGAACGTGCCCTCGATGCTCGAGCACACAGAAAACGCTCAGAATAAATTTGAACTTGCACCCTGCTCTGCCAAACTTGGCATTTATCTGCTTCGCAGGAAAGCGCACAGGCCTTTGTGCAAAAAAGTAGAGGGCACCGCAGCTCGCACACGAGGATGCACCAAAGGCTGCTGGCCTGCCACCCCACAACGTGCCCACACGCGTGTCCCGCGGGCCCTGCGCAGGCACGCAGCGGCACGAACGTGCTCGCAGGGCCCCGCGCAGCGAAGCAGCAGCAGCCCTTTGTGCCCGTGCAGGGTCGCGCGTCCCACTGGGCGCGCCCCGCGCGAGGTTTTCCAGGTATCTGGGCCACCGGGTGTGCGCCCGCGAGCGGCGTGCATGCAGCGCCTCCCTCGGCAGGTGCGCTCCTGCCTGCACGAGCGCGGCAGGGCGCCCTTCAACCTGGCCGCTGCACACAGAAGCACGGCCCCAGGGACTGCATTCCCGGCCCTGCACTGCTCCGGCTGACGAACGTGCGCTGCACCAGGCGGCGCTGGCGCCCACCAGGCTGCCTGGCCGCTGGCATCGCTGTCTCGCATATTCATCGGCCTCCCGCCGGCGCGGCACGCCCTTGCGCGCAACCTGGGCCGCGTTGCAAAGCCCAACGGCCCGCTCAGTGTGGTGCGCGCCGCTCACGCCCGCCAGGCCAGCTTAGGCAGGCGGTGCACGGGCTGAGCGGGCCGGTGTGTCTCTGTGCAGTTGATCGTGCTCTTCACAGTCGTGGGCGCGCTGCTGGCTGCCATTTGGCGGAGAATCGTGTCCAACGTCCGGGACTGCAGCGCGTGCCGCGGCTTTGGCATTTCTAGGTGCGCGCATATCCCAGCCTATTGCCCTCCTTGATGCATTCGGCACGCGCTTGGTCACCCATGCCCTGACACTGGCGTGCTGTCGCAGGTGCGGTCTGTGCAGGGGCATGGGCAGCGTGGGTTGGGAGGGAAAGTTCCGCCACAATGAGCCCTGCCCGGTGTGCCTGGGCCGGCGCTACACAGAGTGCCAGCACTGTGGGGGCCGGTGGCACAGGAGACTCTTCGCTCACGCGCGACGAGATCCCACTTCCTTTGCGGAGAGCCTGCAGGATAATTACGGGGCGGTGGGAGCGAGGGCAATGGAGGACTGATGTCTGTGCCAGGGGCGCCTCCCTGCGCACGCATGCGTGGACCAGCCATATACATTGTTTAGAGTGGTCTTGCGTTCTGTCATGTCATGCGTTCTGTCGTGTCATGAGAAGCTTGTAGGGCAGTCGTCTGAGAGCATTTGCTGCCGTGTATTTGATATACTAACACCACGGGCTCTGTGTAGAGTGATTGGCTGCACAAAACTCTCGATTCCATGTTTGATCCCAGACGGTCTTGTAACTATATGAAGTTTACGACAGGCCGGGCATGTACAGGCGGCAGCCACATCATTCCAGGGCGTTCACTCTTGGGTGCTGGCTTGAACACTCAATACTCGTATGCATGACAGTGACTTGGCACACATGCTTCCAGGCATCGTGTGCAGCAACCAGACTTGCATAACGGATGCAACGTCCCTTTCCTCGGCCTAGAATTACTGCAGCAAGCGCACCCCGTGCCAGTTTAGATAAGCAGCCTGCAGTAGTGTATTGTAACAAGACATGCATTCTTACAAAACCAGAGCGAGGTGATACACAGCAACTCACCGTCTAAGCCAGAGCTACAGCCGCGCTTTGGCAGGCAAAATCTGCAAACACAGAAAGTCACGCTCACTGCTCAAGCCTAGCATCTCGTCTGCAAAGTGCAGCATGTGAGACAAGCCAAGCATGCTAGAGCCTGGGCGATGTGCTCGCCCCCTTCCACTCATATGCGGCAGTTTTCACGAAGCCCGCCTGTGCCGCCAGCTCATCGGCGGCCGGGGGCCCGCGCGTGCCCGCCTTGTACGGCATCGGCGCCAGTTCGCCCGCATCAATCGCATGCAGCAACGGCGTGAAGACCGCCCATGCTGCGCGCAGCTCGTCCCTGGCGAGCACGCCAGACGGGCAGGGCTGGTCAACGGACGTGCAGAGGGCGCCACATGCTCCAGGCTCCTGGCTCACATCTGGCGCCAAGACAGGAGCGCCGGTCTGGCAAACAGGCGATGGCCAGGCTGGCGCAGGCGGGCGCCGGCGGGTTGCGTGCCTGGCCAACGCACGTCGCGCAGCGCGCACCGATGCCTGCCTGCCATGCGCCCGTCCCGGGCCGCGCCGGGCCCGCACCGGCGCACAAAGTGCTGCTGGTCGCCGCGCAGCGCGTCCAGCAGCAGGCGCTCGTACGCGTCCGGGATGTAGCTCTCCGAGTAGCGCTGCTTGTAGCTGAGGTCCATCTCGCTGACGATCGCGTCCATCTCCAGGCCCGGCTTCTTCAGCACCATCTTCATGTAGATGGCCTCGTCGGGCTGGATGCGCATCTGGCGCGCCGCGCAGCACACAGGCGCTGGCCCGACCCCGCAGCACATGGGCGGCGGCCACAGGCGCCCAGAGAACGGAGAGCTCATGCTCCCGGCGCACTCCACCTGACCACCGCTGAGCAGCAACCGCGATGCACGGCATGGCACTGCAGGCCGCTGGCCGGCGTCAGTGCTGTCAGAGGCATTTGCGCCTGAGGCCGAGCGCACCACGAGCTCGTTCCGCATCTTGTTGAGGCTGTTGCCGTGGAGGTCTGCCGCGGGCGGCTTGAACTGCACGCGGATCTCGACCTTGCGCTCGTTCAGCGCTTTGCCCGCCTTCATGACAAACGGCACGCCCGCCCACCTGGCACGGGGGCAGCGCTCAGTCGCGCCCGACCGCGCGACCTGCACGCACGGCACGACCTCCCCGGCGGTCGGCACACCTCTCGTTGTGGATGCGCAGGATGCAGGACGCGAAGGTGGGCGTGCGCGAGCCCTTGGGCACGGTGGGATCGTCCAGGTACCCCGCCTGGCTGCCCGCCGCCGTGTACTGCCCCAGCACCGTCTCGTCCGCGCTCACCGCCGCCAGGCTGCGCAGCACCTTCACCTTTTCGTCGCGGATGTCGTCCGCGGCCAGCGACACCGGCTGCTCCATGGCCAGGAGCGCCAGGACCTGGCGCGCCGCGAGCCTCAGCACGGCGCGAGCCTGGCGAGCGGGTGAGGCGCGCCAGCACAGCAGCAGGGTCGCCGCGCGCGCCTGCAGCAGGTGGTTCTGCATCACGTCGCGGATGATGCCGAACTGGTCAAAGTAGCCGCCGCGCCCGTCGGTGCCGAACGGCTCCTTGAAGCAGATCTGGATGTTGCTGATGAAGTTCCTGTTCCAGGTCGGCTGGATGAACTGGTTGGCAAACCTGCGCGCGGCGCGCCGGCTGGGCCGGGCCGGCGGCGGCCTGGCACGCGTGACACGGGCAGCCGCTGCAGGGGGCCGCCGCTGAGCGAGCGTGCACCGCTGCGCCGCACGCACCGCAGCACCAGCATGTTCTGCATCAGCTCCTTGCCCAGGTAGTGGTCTATCCTGTACAGCTGCTCCTCCGGGAACAGCGCGCCCAGGCGCTCGGCGAGCTCCTCGCTGGACGCCAGGTCCATGCCGAAGGGCTTCTCCACGATCAGGCGCAGCCACGCGTTGTTCTGGGCAGCCATGTCAACGCAGTTCTCCTTCAGGCCCTTGCACACCTGGCCCCGCCGGCCACACACGCTTTCACAGCACAGCGGGTCCGAGGCAGGGCCGGCGCCGCGCGCGGACGCTCAGCCGGCCTGCAGCACTTGCAGAGCATGGCAGCGCGGTGTGGCCGGGACGGCTGCGAGCCCACAGCCTCCCCGCACAGCAAACAAGCGCCAGCAGAAGCAGCCACGGTCCGCCCACCTGCGGATACACTGAGGGCGGCAGCGCCAGGTAGAACAGCCGCCCGGCGGGGCAGGTACCGAACTTCTGCTCTCGCTCCACCAGCACCGCCTGCAGGCTCTGCCGTCCGCGGCACGCGCGCCCGTCAGCTCGCCCCGGCGCCCGCCTGCGGCACGTGCCTGAGCCCTAGCGCAGAGCGCTCACAGCGGCTGCAGAGCAGCGCACACCTGGAACCCCTCGGCGGTGTCATACGCGCCCGGCAGGTACGACAGCAGGTCCAGGAAGCGCTTGACCTCGTCGCCGGTGCCCTTCAGGTGCTCTGCAATGGTCGCCCTCAGGTCCTTCACGTTCAGCTTGGACCGAGCATAGCCGATGACCGCCAGGTTCTTCGGCAGGAACCTGCGCGCCGCCAAGCACCGTGCGCTCCCTTGGCGCGCTCGGCGGCGGGCATGACACACCCCTTGCTAGTTAATGAGAGCGCCGGTTTGCAACCCACTGCCGTGCCCGACAGCGACTGAAACACAGCACGTCACTGCCCCAAGCCCAGTCCGCCTTGAACCTGTGACAGCTCCACTGCTGTTGAGCGTGCGGGGCACACCCGCGCTTGAACAGCGTGAAGAGCGCCGGAAACGTCTTCTTCTTGGCCAGATCACCGCTGGCGCCCAACACGACCACAGTGAGGCACAGCTTGTTTGCAATCGAGCACTTGTGGAGATCTCGCGGGCTGGGCGCGCAGAGCTCCGGCCCAGCAACACCATTGTGCGTTGCGGCAGCCATGAGCTCACTCAGCAGCGATGCGCTCGATCAGAAACAAATAGTCCATGCATTGCGGGGACCTTTTGTATCGATAGAGGGCAAAGTCGATCGAGGAGCCAGGGCTTGAGGAGATGCTCACATAAGACATGCAATAAAAGCAGGCAGCTGCACTCAGAGCCTTTCCTCCCTTATCTTACCTGCTCCCACACAACAAGTGTGTTTAAGACCCGCACTTCGAAGGAGCGCAGCCGAGCACAGGCATGGCTGGCGGCAAAGTCATCGAGGTTGCCAGCAAGGAGGACTGGGCTGCCAAGCAGAGCGACTCGAAGAACAGCGGGAAGCCGGTGAGGCCTTGTGTGGAAAGCGCTGGGCTTCAAACCTTGGGTTGGACTCTTTAGCCGACGCGCTGCGCGTCCCCGCGCAGATCGTAGTGGATTTCTCGGCGACGTGGTGCGGACCGTGCCGGGTTATCGGACCTTACTTTGAGGAGCTGTCCACTGCCTACCCGGGCCTGGTGTTCCTCAAGGTGGACGTGGACGCTGTTGAGGTGCGTGCTCTCCTGCGCGCTGCGCGGCGTGTCCCTCGACAGACTGCAGGAGCCTGCGCGGGTGCTGCCGCAGCAGCCTCTGCAAACAAACCCGCGGATACGTGGAGTGGCAACCAACCAGTGCACCTCGGGGGCTCTGTCGCAGGCTGTGTCTGCCGAAGCTGGCATCAGCGCGATGCCCACGTTCCAGGTGCGCACCCTGCCCTGCCCTGCGCTGCGTCAGCCAAGCTTGCGCCGCGCTGGGAAGCCTCTGCCTGGTCGGTAGTCGCGGGGCGGTCCGTACTTGATGCAAGCCTGACCTCCAGGTCTGGAAGAACGGAGAGAAGGTGGACGAGCTGGTGGGCGCGGCCAAGGACCGGCTGAAGGAGCTGGTGGAGAGGCACGCCAGTGTTCCAGTGGCTGCCTGATTGCCTGAAGAGCTCGGCGTGGCAACCGAGTCTGCAGCCTGCCGGTGGGGCCTGTGTAAATGCCTCAGGGCCAAGGCTTTGCTGATGGCATAAGGATGGAACGTTTGTTTTCATCGTCGAGTGGCCCAGCGTGCCGCAAATGCCCAACTGTGCGGCCGGGTTACATGTGTTGTCATGGAGCTGAGCGGCAGCCAAGTCAGGCTTGGACACACTGGCTGTTACAGAGACAAGCATACACGAGTCGAGGTACCTTGCTTCAGACAGACACGCTGCCTGAGGGAGGCCAGCAGTGCAGCTGCTCAAGCCAGCAATGTATCACACGCGGTTTGGTGTCAAAATCATGGTCATGATGCGCCCCTGCATCTCCGGCTTGGAGGCCACTGCTGCCTCGGTGCCCACGTCGTCAATGAACTTCTGCGCGGCGGTTGCAGCTTTGTACGCTTTTCAGACACAGCCAACGCATGGAGCAGGGCAGAGAAGAAAAGAGGCAGAGTGCATGTGAAGGGAGCAGAATGCTGGCAGGTCGGGGGACTCCAGCAGCGCACCTGGAACAGGTCGCGTCCGATGTCCTGCATTTCAATCTCCCGGCCGCGGAACTGCAGGGACGGCTTCACCTTGTCGCCCTGCATGCGCGCCCCAGACGAGGCTCGTGAGAACCGTGCAAAATGAAGGTGGGGCACGGCAAAGCACTGGGCTGGTCGGCTCGCCTTGGCCAGGAACTTCTGGGCCGCTCGCAGGCGGACTTGGTAGTCATGCACATCCGTGCTGGGGCGCAGCTTCAGCTCCTTCATGTCCTGCCTGCTTGCGCAAGCCACCGAGCGCTCAGTGCCGCGCCGCATGCTCGACGGGAGCCGGTCAGGCGAAGGAAGAAGCAGGGACCCACACCGCGCCTCGCGCTGCTTCTTGCTCGCCTCCTTCGCGGCCTTCGCGAGCTCGAACTTGTACTTGGAGACCTGGATCAGGCGCACGACCGGCGGCACGCCTTGCGGGTTCACCAGCACCACGTCCGTGCCCGCCTCGTCGGCGAGGTCCATCGCCTGCATCAGGCTCATCACGCCCAGCATCTCCTTCTCCACGCCCAGCAGCCGCACCTCGTCACACCTGCAGCACGCGCATCACGCGCCGCACCGTCACACAGCCGCGCCAGGCGCCACACGCGCACGAGCGCCCGCAGCCAGAGCCGTGGCCGTGGCGCGGCAAAGTGTGGTGAGCAGGCAGTGCAGGCTGTGCAAGAGGCGGCGCACGGTATCATGTCGTTGGCGATGATGCCGTCCCTGGGCCCGTCAGAATACCGCCGGCCCCCGCCCCCGCGCCCGCCACGCCCAAACGAACCGCCGCGCCCCCCGGACGGCCCGCCCCGCGACCCCTGCACACCCAGGAGAGCTGTTCTGCACCCATGACGGTGAAGCAGGCCAGCAGCGCATGGCCACAGCACGGCCGCACCTGGAAGGTCGCCGGCCCCGGCGGCGGACGCGGCGCGCCGCCCATGTATGGCCCAGCCCCGCCCCCTCTGCTGGCCCCGCCACTCCTCTGCGGCCCCGCGCCACCACTCTGCGGCCCCGTGCCACCGCCTCGCGCCGGCGGGCGCGGACGCGCACCCTGCTCCGCCCCTCCCCCGCGCTGCCCTGCGCTGCTGGGAGCCTGCAAGGGCGGCTGCCTGCAGGTCACTGCCTGCGCGCTTGCAGAGACGAGGTTTGCTGCTGCTTCCTTTCGCGACTGGGCGCAGCGCAGGGCGCACGCAGCGGCGCTCAGCCAGACGGCGGGGACGCGCACGAGCTGGGCGTGACGGCCGCGACAAGAGACGGCCCGCCATGCAAGCCTCCTCCTGCATGTGCACAGGGCGAGGCGGCCCTGCGGTTGCCAGGCCGCGCCAGCGCTCAGACCGCAGGCTGGCCCTTGCCTGAGTGCTCCTCTATCGAGGCTCATGCCAAAGCGTGCGGACAATAGTGGGTGCAGACTCTGCAACAGCCACGCTTCGCCCAGAACAGGTAGGACGCAGGACTTTTCTTGTGAAGTGTCAGAGCGAGAGGTTGGGCAGAGCTTCGACCCTACCTAGAGGGTGCACGATTCGGTTCGAACGGCGACAGCGAGGCTGTGCTCCACAGGCCCGGCCTGGAACGCAGCCCGCGCTCAACTGCGGGATGTGGGCGGTAACACAGCCCCTGGCCGGCCTCTTGGTGCCCTTGTTATGCGCGTGCGCGCTTGCGGTCATCCTGCCCGCCCACCTCGCCCTCCACGCCTGGCGGTCCAAGTCGCGGCTGGACCTGCCGCGCATGCCCGGGCCGCGCGGGCGCCCGCTGGTGGGCAACCTCGCGGACATGCTCAGGCCCAACTTCCACAAAGTGCTCGCGCGCTGGGCGGCCGCGTACGGCGAGGTCTTCCGCATCAGCATCCTGGGCCTGGACGGCGTCGTGGTGGCCAGCCCTGAGGCGGTCGGCGCCGTCCTGGGCCTGCGCGGCCCCGCCGGCAGCGAGGTGCCCAAGCACGCGCAGAGCTACTGGAGCCTGGACGTGCTCTGGGGCAACGGCTCCACGCACACCGTCATCACGGGGCTCTCCACGGACACTTGGAAGACGGTGCACAGGGCCGTCGCGCCGTGCTTCAGCTCGCTGGCAGTGCGGTGCGGGCGCGTGCGGCCGGGCGCCCGCCTGCCGCCGACGCCGTGCTTAACGGCGGGCGTGTGGGCGGGAGGCCAGGCAGAAGTTTGAGCTCGTGCGCGGCAAGGCGGAGGACCTTGTGGCGTCCTTGCGGACCGTCTGCAGCCAGCCCGTGGATGTGCAGGAGGCCGGCATGCGCTTCACGCTGGACGTCACTGTCCTGGTGGCTCCCGCTCGCAGCCCGGCAGCCACTCGCGTGCCCGCTGTGCACGTGCAGCACCTGCCTAACGGCAAGCATGGCGCAGTCGAGCTTCAACCATGACTTTGGGGCAGTGGACTTGCGCAAGCCGAACCGCGTGGTGGAGGTCCTGCCATGCGCGCTGCAGGAGATACAGACGCGCATGATCAGCCCGCTGCAAGCGCTGTCCTGGGGCAGGGTGCGCCCCCGCCTTCAGCCTGCGCCCCGTTGCAGGAGCAGGGCCCACTCAATCGTAGAGCCTCTGGCTCAGCACGCGCTTGCACAGGGGGCGCGGAAAGCCAAGGCTTGCATCAGGGAGTACAGCCGCGTCTGCGGAGAGCTGCTGGAGGTGGTGTTGGCGCAGGGCCCGCCCGCAGACGGCGACAACAGCGTGGGTGCAGCACTGCGCAGAGCGCGGCACCTGTCAACAGGTCTGAGGCTCGCCGCCGAGGTGCATTGGGATGCTCTGCTGCTCTGGGCGGGCCTTGCAGGCTGCCCACCCGCAGAGGGCATGCCGGACACACCTGCAGGCAGCAACGCGTGCCCCTGCTCCGCAGGGGCGCCGCTGACTCCGTTGCAGCTCAAGGCCGAGATCGGCGTCTTCATTCTGGGCGGGTTTGCCACCACGGCGCACGCGCTGTCCTACACGCTGTTTGCCCTGGCCGCGAAGCCCGCGGTGCAGCGAGCCATCGAGGCGGAGCTGTCCGCAGCGGGCCTGCTGACGCCCGACATGCAAGCGCAGCGGCAGCTGCAACAGGGCGACCTGCGCAGCCTGGCGTACCTGAGCTTTGTCATCAAGGAGTCGCTCCGCATGTTTCCCGTCATCGCGGGCGTCCCCAGGTGCGGGCGCCGCCAGAGCAGCGCCGCTTGGGTAGGGGCGGCACGACCATCATGCGCATGAGCTGTGATGATGCGCGTCATCGGGAGCTTGTGCTGCGCAGGCTGACAAACAGGGTCACCGAGCTGGGGCCTTACAAGATTCCCAGCAACGTTATGGTGTATGTCCTCTTCTACCGCCTCCACAACAATGGCAAGCTCTGGCGCGACCCACACGAGTTCCTGCCAGAGAGGTGGGCTGAGCAGGCCGAGGAAGCGCCGGCCGGCAAGGGCGACGCCGCGGCCCCAGCGCCGAGCGGCGCGGACGTCGAGCCCCTCGCCCGCAACGACAAAACGTTCCTGCCATTCAGCAAAGGACCTCGCGGCTGCCTGGGACAGGTGAGGCCTTCGACCTATATTCCTCCCTGGAGGCGCGCTTGGTTGGCAGCGTGAGCCATTCATGTCGTGCGCGGGCGCGCAGAGGCTGGCGATCATGGAGCTGAAAGTCGCTCTCGCGGTGATGTGTCAGCACTTCACATTCTCCCTGTGCGGGCCTGCTGAGGATGTCCATGCCGCTGAGAGAATGGCGTTGACGCTGCATGTAGAGGGAGGTGTCATGGTGCGCTGTCATCCACGCACGCGTGATGTAGCATTGTAGCGCGTCCGTGTGTCCTTTGTATTGATTGCATGCGCGTGGAGCCTCCGACTGTGTGTGAACACTGTCTGTGCTCTGGCAACAACAGTTCTGCGGGACCCAACTTGTCATCATCGCTGCATCGTGCGCGATCAGCTACTGATTCAGCAGGGCACAAATGAAGGCAGAATCCCAAAAGCACATGCGTTACCCAAATCGATGCAAGTCGCTACCGTTCAGGCGCAGAGCGCAGTACACATGCCAGCGCGCAATAAGTCACTGACGTGGACACCTGTGCTACCCTCAAGCCACGCTCCACTGTAGTTGCAGGCTCGGGGTAAGAGCAGGCCCTCCGAGGCAGGGGCTCTCCAGAGCCTACAGAGCAGCTCAGATCCCGCACGGCTGCTGTCACCTCACCGGAACTTGATTGATACCAGGGGCACGTCCAGGTCCTCGCCCTCCTCGTCCTCGCAGGCGACCACGACGTCAAAGTGCTTGCGCGACGGCGGGATCTGCATCT
>JAABUZ0100006597.1_pt1 | contig 14426 bp, 8 predicted proteins | sample 5562091 | NCBI WGS metagenome assembly JAABUZ01 (sample SAMN12813069, study PRJNA571459) | rock metagenome | isolation source: Antarctica rocks | place: Antarctica: Victoria Land, Linnaeus Terrace sud | collected 2015-12-21 | reverse complement strand
CTGCTCCTGTGTGGTGACGCCGTCGATCAAATCCTTGAAATGAATCGTTCCGCTGACTTCCGTCAAAATCGAGAAAGTGTACGGGTCCCATTCCAACAGGATCTGATTAGCCTTGACGGGAGCGCCATCCTGCACGTTGATCTTTGCGCCGTAGACAACGGGATAGCGTTCCCGTTCACGCTGTTTCTCGTCAACGATAATCAGGATGCCGTTGCGGTTCATGGCAATCAGTTCGTTTTTGTTGTTGCGAACCGTATTGACATTGTTGTACCGGACGTATCCATTGCTCTTCGCGTCCTGCGTAGATTGCTCGCTGATACGAGTGGCCGCGCCGCCGATGTGGAACGTACGCATGGTCAACTGCGTGCCGGGCTCGCCAATCGACTGAGCGGAAATAATACCAACGGCCTCGCCGCGCTCCACCATGCGGCCTGTCGCCAGATTGCGGCCATAGCAAAGACGGCAGACGCCGCGCTTGGATTCGCAAGTCAGCACGGAGCGAATCTTCACGCGCTCAATACCGGCTGCTTGAATTGCGCTCGCCAGGTCTTCGGTGATCTCCTGATTCACCCGAACAATAATGTTGGTCTCGTAGTCGCGTTGATCTTCGAGAGCCACACGACCCACGATGCGGTCGCGCAGCGGCTCGATAATCTCACCGGACTCGATAATCGGCTCGACATAAATGCCGTCCGACGTTCCGCAATCGTCCTCGGTAATAATGACGTCCTGCGCCACATCGCACAAACGGCGAGTTAAGTAACCGGAGTCCGCCGTTTTGAGAGCGGTATCGGCCAAACCCTTACGGGCGCCGTGCGTGGAGATGAAGTACTGAAGCACGTTCAGCCCTTCGCGGAAATTCGCGGTAATCGGGGTTTCAATGATTTCGCCAGACGGCTTCGCCATCAAGCCGCGCATACCGGACAACTGGCGGATTTGCTGCTTCGAGCCGCGGGCACCCGAATCCGCCATGATGTAAATCGGGTTGAGGTTGCGGCCCGTGCGGTCATCTTCCTCCATGCCCTTGAACATCTTGTCGGAAACGGCTTCCGTCACCTTTGACCAGATTTCGATGATCTTGTTGTAGCGCTCGGATTGCGTGATCGCGCCTTCCTGGTACTGCTGCTGAACTTCGATCACCTGCTTTTCGGCTTCCTGCACCAAGCGGCCCTTGTCTTCCGGAACCACCATGTCATCTATGCCGATGGAAATACCGGCGCGGGTCGCATACAGGAAGCCAAGTTTCTTGACTTCGTCCAGCATGTGCACCGTGGTCTGCAACCCGAACTTCAGATAGCAGTACTGCACCATCTGCGCCAAGCCCTTCTTCTTCAGAAGACCGTTGATGAACGGCATGGAATCCGGCAGAACGTCATTCAGGATGACGCGGCCCACCGTTGTGTCCATGTACTGCTTGGTGAACTCAATCGGCTCGGTGTAAATGATGTTCTGATTGTCAAACGCCTTGGTCAGATCAATCACCTTGCCGGTGTGGCGCAGCTTGATCGGGGTCAGCGTTTCCACTTCGCCCATTTCGAGCGCGATCAGCACATCATCGATCGAGGCAAACGTCCGGCCCGCGCCCTTGGCGTTCGGACGCATCTTGGTGAGGTAGTAAAGGCCGAGCACCATGTCCTGGGTCGGAATAGCAATCGGAGCGCCGTGCGCTGGCGAAAGAATGTTATTCGAAGCCAGCATCAAGGTGGAAGCTTCAATCTGCGCTTCCGGCGACAGCGGAATGTGTACGGCCATCTGATCGCCGTCAAAGTCAGCGTTGAACGCCGTACATGTCAGCGGGTGCAGCTTAATCGCCTTGCCTTCCACAAGCACCGGCTCGAACGCCTGAATGCCCAAGCGGTGCAGCGTGGGAGCGCGGTTCAAAAGAATTGGATGCTCCTTAATGACTTCTTCGAGAATGTCCCAAACCACCGGGTCCTGCTGCTCAACCAATTCCTTGGCCTGCTTAATTGTCGTGCAGTGTCCGCGCTGTTCCAAACGGTGATAGATGAACGGCTTGAACAGTTCCAGAGCCATCTTCTTCGGCAAACCGCACTGATGCAGCTTCAGCTCCGGACCAACCACGATTACGGAACGGCCTGAGTAATCGACGCGCTTGCCGAGCAGGTTCTGGCGGAAGCGGCCCTGCTTGCCTTTCAAAGTGTCCGAAAGCGACTTGAGCGGACGATTGTTCGCGCCGCGCAGCACGCGACCGCGGCGTCCGTTGTCAAAGAGAGCGTCCACCGCTTCCTGCAACATGCGCTTCTCATTGCGCACGATTACGTCGGGAGCATGCAGCTCCATCAGCTTCTTCAAGCGATTGTTGCGGTTGATCACGCGACGATAGAGATCGTTTAAGTCGGAAGTAGCGAAACGACCGCCGTCGAGCGGCACCAGCGGACGCAGTTCCGGCGGAATGACCGGGATCACATCGAGAATCATCCACTCCGGCTTGTTGCCCGACTTGCGGAAGCTCTCAACCACGCGCAGGCGCTTGGCAAACTTCAGCTTCTTTTGCGCCGAGGTTTCCGTCCGCATTTTCTCACGGATTTCCTGGCTCAAGGATTCAATGTCCAGCTTGCGAAGAAGTTCTTTGACGCCTTCCGCGCCCATCATGGCGACGAAAGCGCCGGGAAACTCCTGATCAAGTTGCCGCTTACGCTCGTCACTGATGACTTCACCTTGCGAAAGGCCCGTCGCCTCGCCTGGATCGATGATGACAAACGCTTCGTAATACAGCACGCGCTCCAGCTCGCGCAGCGTAATATCGACTAAATAACCAATACGGCTCGGCAGCCCCTTGAAGAACCACACATGCGAGCAGGCGCTGGCCAGCTCGATATGGCCCAGCCGTTCGCGGCGCACGCGGGACAGCGTCACCTCGACGCCGCATTTATCGCAGATCACTCCACGATGCTTCATGCGCTTGTACTTGCCGCAAAGGCACTCCCAGTCCGCTACCGGGCCGAAAATGCGCGCGCAGAACAGGCCATCACGCTCGGGCTTGAACGTGCGGTAGTTGATGGTTTCCGGTTTTGTGACTTCACCATGCGACCAGCTCCGGATCTTTTCCGGAGAGGCCAGACTGATTCGGATCGAATCGAAGTCGGCAATCAGATTGGCTCTATCGTACGGAGAGGAACGATACATGAATTATCCTTGTTTTCAGTTTCAACCCACGGGCCCGTTTTCCACCTTCAGCGACAGGGAGAGTCGGGCTCGAATAAGACTCTCCCTTCGCCATAACCATTTGCGCTAGTCCGCCGCGTGCGCCAAGTCCTGCATCTCGCGCGGCTTCTTCATCAGTTCCACGTCGAGGCAGAGGCTCTGCAACTCGCGAATCAGCACGTTAAATGATTCCGGCACGCCCGGCTCGGCGGCGGCTTCGCCCTTCACAATTGCTTCGTAGATTTTGGCGCGTCCGTAAACATCGTCGGACTTGGCCGTCAGCAACTCTTGCAGGATGTAAGCCGCGCCGTATGCCTCGAGCGCCCAGACTTCCATTTCGCCGAAGCGCTGTCCGCCGAATTGCGCTTTTCCGCCGAGCGGCTGCTGCGTGATCAACGAGTAGGGCCCGATAGACCGCGCATGGATCTTGTCGTCAACCAAGTGGCTCAGCTTCAGCATATAGATGTAGCCGACCGTCACCGGCTGCTCGAACTGAATGCCCGTCATGCCGTCATACAGCTCGATTTTGCCCGAGCTGGGAAGACCGGCTTCGGCTAACTGCGTTTTGATGTCCCGCTCCGCCGCGCCGTCGAATACCGGCGTAGCGAAGTGAACGCCCAGCTTGGCGGCCGCCCAGCCCAGATGGGTTTCGAGGATCTGCCCCACGTTCATACGGGACGGCACGCCGAGCGGATTCAACACAATCTCCACCGGAGTGCCATCCGGCATATAAGGCATGTCTTCTTCCGGAACAATGCGGGCAATCACGCCCTTGTTGCCGTGCCGTCCCGCCATCTTGTCGCCGACCGAAAGCTTGCGCTTCATGGCGATATAGACTTTGACCATTTTGATCACGCCGGGAGGCAGTTCATCGCCTTTGCGTAACTTCGCGATCTTCTCTTCCGTGATCTTTTCGAGCACGGCGATCTGGCGCGAAGTCATTTCCTCGATCTCGTCAATCTGCTCATTCAGGCGAACATCCTTCGTGTTCAACCGCATGCGCTTCAGATCGCGAGCCCGCAGCTTTTCGAGCACATCGCGGGTCAGCGGCGTGTCTTTCGAAAGCAGCTTCTTATTAGTCTTTTCGTCGTGGAGGTCCACCGTCAGCTCTTTGCCCACCAGCAGCGTTTCCAGCCGCTTGGCGCGCTCATCGCTGAGAATGCGCTTTTCGTCTTCGAGGTTGCGGTGCAAACGCTCTTCCTGAAGTCCAAGAATCTGCTTGGAACGCTCATCCAGTTCCGCGCCCTTGCGCGAAAACACCTTGCAATCCACAATGGTGCCCTCAATGCCCGGCGGGCAGTACAGGGAAGCGTCCTTCACATCTCCGGCCTTTTCGCCGAAGATGGCCCGGAGCAGTTTCTCTTCCGGCGTCAGTTGCGTTTCGCCCTTCGGCGTAACTTTGCCGACCAGAATATCGCCCGGCTTGACCGTTGCGCCGATGCGAATGATCCCGCTCTCGTCCAGATTGCGCAGGAACGATTCAGCGATGTTGGGAATGTCCCGCGTGATCTCTTCCGGCCCCAGCTTGGTATCGCGCGCCTCCACTTCAAATTCCTCGATGTGAATGGAGGTGTAATAGTCATCCTTGACCAGCTTTTCGCTGACCACGATGGCGTCTTCGAAGTTGTATCCGCGCCAAGGCATGAACGCGACCAGCACGTTGCGTCCCAGCGCCAGTTCGCCTGCTTCCGTGCAAGGTCCATCGGCCAGCACGTCGCCTTTCCTCACCTTTTGCCCTTGATGAACAATCGGCTTCTGGCTGATACAGGTGTTCTGGTTGGACCGCTTGAACTTGGTCATCTGATAGATATCAGCACCCACCTCGCGCGACATCTGGCCCTCATGCGCGCTGCCCTCGACACGCACGATGATGCGCTCGCTATCGACGGAATCGACCACGCCGGCGCGCTTGCAGATCACAACCGCGCCTGAATCGCGAGCCGTGACGTGTTCCATGCCGGTGCCCACGAACGGAGCTTCGGCGCGCAGCAGCGGAACGGCCTGACGCTGCATGTTCGAACCCATCAAAGCGCGATTCGCGTCGTCGTTTTCAAGGAACGGAATCAAGCTGGCCGCCACCGAGACGAGCTGTTTCGGACTGACGTCCATGTACTCGATTTCATCCCGGTGCTTCAGCACGAAGTTGCCGGCCTGACGCGCGTTCACCAGATCGTGGACAATGCGGCCCGCCTCATCGGTGGCAACATTGGCCTGCGCGATGATGTATTTGTCTTCTTCCCAAGCCGACAGATAATCGGAGTGCGCCTCGAACTCCGCCTTCTGCCGGCCTGCTCCCAGACTCCCATTGGCCGCCTCGATCTCTTCGCGTGAAAGGATTTGGCCTACTTTGAACTCAGTCTCGCCCGGATTGAGAATTTTGACCTCATCGGTGAGAATGCCTTCGCGAACGCGCCGGTACGGACTTTCGATAAAACCATACTCATTAATCCGCGCAAAACAGGACAGCGATGAAATCAGGCCGATGTTCGGGCCTTCCGGCGTTTCAATCGGGCAAATACGGCCATAGTGCGTCGGGTGTACGTCGCGGACCTCGAAGCCCGCGCGCTCACGGGACAAACCGCCTGGTCCGAGCGCGGAGAGACGGCGTTTGTGCGTGATCTCCGAGAGCGGGTTCGTCTGATCCATGAACTGCGACAACTGGCTCGACCCGAAGAACTCGCGGATCGCCGCCATGACCGGCTTCGCGTTCACCAGGTCGTGCGGCATGGCCGTGGACATTTCCTGGTAAACCGACATCTTTTCCTTGATGGCGCGTTCCATGCGCACCAAACCGATGCGGAACTGATTTTCGAGCAGTTCACCGACCGCGCGCACGCGGCGATTGCCCAGGTGATCGATGTCATCCACCGACCCCACGCCTTTGCGGAGCTTCAGCAGGTAAAGAATGGTTTCGGTAAAGTCCTTCTGATCAAGCGTGCGCTTGTCGAGCGGCGTGGCATCCGCTTTGTCATACAGCTTGATATTGAACTTCATGCGGCCCACGCGCGAGAAATCGTATTTGCGCGAGTCGAAGAACATGCCCTGGAACAACTGAGTCGCCGTGTCCAGGGTCGGAGGATCGCCGGGGCGCAGTTTGCGGTAAATTTCCAGCAGCGCGTCGCTTTGCGATTTCACGGCGTCTTTGCGCAGGGTGGCTGAAATCACATTACCGGCGTCGTCGCGATCCGGGAAGAAAACTTCCAGATGCTCAATCCCCGATTCGGCCAGCTTGCCAATCACCGTGGAAGTCAGCTCATGGTTAGCCTCCACCAGCACCTCGCCGGTGGACATATCAATCACGTCAGCCGCGACATAAGCGCCTTCCAAGTCATTGGAAGCCACCTCGACGCGCTCAATCTTGGCTTTCTGAATTTCACGGAAAACCGAGTTCGTGATCTTGCGGCCTTGCGGCACGACCTGGTCGCCGTTCGCGTTCTGAACGGCATGGGAAAGCTTCATGCCGATCAAGCTGTCATTGACGCTCCAGAACAGCTTATTGTCGGCCAGGGAAATGGTGGAAAGCTTATAGAATGCACGAAGAATATCCGAATCGGTCTTGAGGCCGAGCGCGCGCAGGAACACCGTGCCGTAAAACTTGCGCTTCCGGTCGATGCGGACATACAACAGATTCTTGTTGTCGTACTCGAACTCGACCCAACTACCGCGATACGGAATGATTTTGCCGAGGAAGTAGCCCTGCGTCTGCACGCGTTCAAAGAAGACGCCCGGCGAGCGGTGCAACTGAGAAACAATGACGCGCTCCGTTCCATTGATAATGAACGTGCCGTTTTCGGTCATCAGCGGAATTTCGCCGAAGAAGACCTCCTGTTCCTTGATATCGCGAACCGTCTTGTTGCCGGCCTCATCCTTGTCATAGACGGTCAGACGGATGGTCACCTTGAGCGGAGCCGCGTAGGTCATGCCTCGCTCCTCGCACTCCGGAACGTCGTATTTCAACTGCAAGGCAACCGGATCGCCGCAGCGATTGCAGAACGTCACGATGTTTTTGTTGAACGTGCCGCAACGGTGACACAACACGTCACCGGCATGGAACGGATCGGTCCGGATTTCGGCACCGCAACTGGGATTGCGGCAGATGGTGCGCAGGTGGTGGAGACCTTTCAGATTTCCGCACTTGCACTCCCAGTTGCCGATAGAGTAATCAACAAATTCGAGCTGGCTTAAACCGCGGAAATCAGAGATCGGAAAGACGGAGCTGAACACGCTTTGCAAACCGGCGTCTTCACGCTCTTTCGGCAAAAGGTCCATCTGCAGGAAACGCTCGTACGAGCGCTTCTGCACTTCAATCAGGTTAGGAATGGGAATCGAAGTTTTAATCTTCGAAAAATCAACTCTCTCACGAAGAGATCCGTTCGCAACGTTGGGCATTTACGCTTGTCCTTTAGGAAACCAATGACACAGTAACGACATTCAGCAATCGCTAAGACGGCTTGACCGCTGGGCTATACAGCCAAAACTATCCGCGGTGAATCAGGTGATTCACTTGCAAAACACTTGCACGGCGGTTCTGAAACTGGCCGCGCAGGAAAAAATCCGCTAAGAAAAAACGAGAGCGAAAGCAACCTATAAGCATGACCCGGAATAGGGATAGGCGCTGCTTGCGGTGAAAAGTATTGGGAATAGTCTGAAATTTGAAATTTAGGCATGCAAAAGCTCCGCCGATCTAGTCAGACCCGCGGAAAACTCTTAATAACTGAAACTAACAATGATAATTCTGGACCGCCCCAGTTTTCTGTCAGTTTTAGGATAACACAATCGTAACCAGCCGCATCAAACGACACGACTGGTTAGCAAATACTTCGATTACACAAAGAACGAAAAGCTTACTTTACTTCAACCGTCGCGCCCGCGTCAGCAAATTTTTTGCGGATGGTTTCGGCTTCATCCTTGTTAACACCTTCCTTGATCGGCTTGGGCGCGCCGTCCACCAGGTCCTTGGCTTCCTTCAAGCCCAGACTGGTTACTTCACGCACGGCTTTGATCACGTTAATCTTGTTCGCGCCGACAGTTGTCAAAACAACCGTAAACTCAGTTTTCTCTTCAACCGGAGCCGCCGCAGCCGCGCCGCCGCCGCTAGGAGCAGCCACCGCCACGGAAGCCGCCGCCGCAGAAACTCCCAGCTTTTCCTCCAGCACCTTAACTAACTGGGAAGCCTCAAGCAAAGTCAATCCCTGAATTTGTTCCGCAATCGCGTTAATATCCGCCATGTTCCTCTAGACTCCCTTACCAATTCCAATATCGTGATTGGCGGTTACCCGCCCTTTATAACTGCCCGCAAGCGCGAAGCGGTTAGGCCCGCCCCTGGCATGACAGGCTACTGCTGAAACTTATTTTCCTTTGCCGCTTGATCCAGCACCACGGCTAAATTGCGACCCACCCCGCCTACGGAAGTAACCAGCCGCGTAGCCGTGGCATTCACCAAATACAGCAGCTTGGCATAGATCTCTTCCTTAGGCGGCATCGAAGCAAGATCGCTGATTGCCTTGATATCAATGACGCGGCCTTCCACCAAACCCGCCTTAAACGTAAAGGCGGCGTTGTCCTTCGAATACTTCTGCAGCGCCTTTGCCAGCGCCACGGGATCACCCGAGGTATACGCCATCGACGTCATGCCCTTCAGGTTATTCAGAAGATCGTTGGCCGATGTGCCTTCCGCCGCTTTGGCCGCAATGTTGTTCTTAACAACCTTGTACTGGCCGCCCGCTTCGCGAATCGTTTTGCGAAGTTGGTTGTCCTGGCTGACGGTCATCTTCTCGTAGCCCGCGACAAAGATATTTTTATTTTCTTCGATGGTCTTTTTCAGATCTTCGAAGTCCTGCTTTTTTTCGTTCTTATCTTTCATGGAAGGTGTACCTGTCAAGTTTCCGCCGCGACCTAGGCGGCTTTGGCGTTAAACACGCTTACATCCAAATGCACGCCCGGTCCCATGGTCGAGCACAAAGTCACGCTTTTCACATACTTGCCCTTCGCAGCGGAAGGCTTCGCCCGCACCACCGCACCAATCAAAGTGTTAGCGTTTTCCAGCAGCTTGTCATTCGCGAAACTCACCTTGCCGACGGGAGCATGAATCACGCCTGTTTTGTCCACGCGAAACTCAACCTTACCAGCCTTAATCTCCTGGATCGCGTTACGCACATCGGTTGTCACCGTACCGGTCTTTGGATTCGGCATCAACCCGCGCGGTCCCAGAACTTTACCTAGACGGCCCACCGAGCGCATCATATCCGGCGTGGCGATCACCGCATCGTAGTCGGTCCAGTTCTCGGTCTGGATACGAGTAACCATCTCTTCGCCGCCGACAAAATCCGCACCCGCTTCCTGCGCTTCCCGCAATTTGTCGCCGGACGCGATCACCAGCACGGTTTTGGATTTGCCCAAGCCGTGCGGCAACACCACCGTGCCGCGCACCATCTGGTCGGCATGTTTAGGATCGACGCCTAAGCGCATATGCACCTCGACCGTCTCATCAAACTTGGTGAACTTGATTTTTTGAACCAACGTAACCGCCTCGGCGAGCGGATAAGGCCGTGCCTCTACCTGCTTCGCCGCGGCTTCAAACTTTTTACCGGGCTTTTGACTCATAATTGGACTGGTGCTAACGGCTCAGGCGAAAACTCAGCCTTTGCCTCCCAAATTGACTTGGAACCTTCAAGTAGAATAGCACAAGTTGCAACAAAGTGAGTGCGTTTTTGCGATTGCGGTTCCGTTCCCGTGTAGTGCTGCGTCATCCGAGCGCGACCTAGAAAAATATTCCTAAAGATACAAACATTCTTAACCGAATATTTTCGTTGGCACACGGCGCTTCACGGCATGGGAAGTCCGCTGCGAAATCGTCCGCAGCGCGATTGAGTATCTGGGAAAGGGCTGAGAACTTGGCCGAAATTACTACTCTATCCGCCCGAATTGTTCCAGAGGAAAAGTGGGAACATGGTTGGGGACTGCGGCCCCGATTATGGCATAGCCGACCGGAAAGTCCGCGCGGTTCAGATGCACCAAATTCTCAAGCACGGCCAGAGGGAGTTATTGACTCTGTACACCATAGCTCGTCGGGGGAATTTCACCGCCCGCACACACGCCGCGCTTCTTCGCCATCGTGTAGGAACCGACAGCGACTCGCCCGTGTGCAGACCGTAACAGTTGAGCAATTACGATATGTGCCCTTCACTGATTCCGGCGACGGTCATCCAGTCATCGATAGCCATCAAGTCAGTATCCGGCATTGGACCCCGTATTTCGTGAACGCCTGATCGAACGTCACCAGAATGGCCTCGTTCGCTGCCGCGTGTGCCGCCAGATAGGCGTCCACCCATACCTTGGGGGAGGATGACCCAAGCTGGAGTGGGCGCGGAAGAGATCTTCCCAAGCTGGCAGTTCCGGAAAGACCCGCACTCGGTCGTCGGCCAGGAATCCGTCGTAGACACTCCAGGCTTCCTCGTTTGTTAGCGGCAGGCCGCCCATGGCCGAAGCGGTGGTCAGCAGACGCAGCAGCCCGAGCTGGGTCAGCCGCGAAAACCCGGCCAGCGAGGATTCCTCATTCCACCAGGCGAGCGCCGGACGATGGTGCGGGTGATCGGCGACAGCCAGCGCAAACCACACGTTCACGTCAGGAAAAGAGCGCTTCGTCATTGGTTACCGGCCGGATCGTGCGCCCCACGGCCGGAACCAGGGGCAATGTGACGCGTTTGCCGGGATGGGCCAGCTCTTCGTTGACCAGCCGCTCAATGGACCGCAGAATAAGCTGCCGGGCCGAGCATCCGCGCCGGACAGCAGCTTCGTGTAGTTGGCGATGAAGTGGGGCTGGGATGTCGAGCGAGGTGCGGACGGCGTCGGGCTTCATCGCAGGGTTCCAGTATAGGGGAGCGACTTACGTAAGTAACAGTTAGGCGAAAACTCGATCCTTGCCTTCCAAATTGGCTTGGAAACTTTAATAAGCTTAGTCCTGCAGTTGTAATTCCGCGAAAGGGGGCCGCAAGTTGCTAATTTCACAGCAAGGGGAATTCCAACCAACTGGCTCTCTTCGTCCGTAAATGATTGATTCCAGGCCGCGGCTTACCCAAATATAACTTTAGAACTAGCACAAGCTGACAAGAAACTGAGTGTGTTTTTACGATACTGGGCTAGTTTCGGGCGGCACGTTTTGAATGACCAATCTGGGCGTCGTCGTGGAAACGCTGGTGGACGAGAGTCTTGTGATTGCACAAGGCTAGGGCGCTGCGCGGGAATCATGGCCATGCCGCATTTATGAGGTACACTGCCTTAATGCTTCCGGAACCCTCTGTACCCTCGGATTCTGAGATTCGGCAAATGCTCGTTGATCGAGTCGATGTACAACACCAGAGCATCGGAATCGCGGTGGGCGTTATAGGACCGGAAGGCCGTCGAGTGATTGCATACGGGCATCTGGAGAAGGACGATCCGCGCCTGTTGAATGGCGATACGATCTTTGAAATCGGCTCGGCAACGAAAGTGTTTACGTCGTTGCTGCTGGCTGGCATGGCGCAGCACGGCGAAATCGCGCTGGACGATCCGGTCGTCAAATATCTCCCGCCCAGTTTCTTCCCTGTCAAAATGCCGGAGCGTAACGGGCGCTCCATCACGCTCGTCGACTTAGCCACACACCTCCGGCTTGCCGCGATCACCCACAAATATGCTCCCCGCGAATCCAGCGAATCCTTACAAGGATTATTCGGTCGAGCAGCTTTACCACTGCCTTGCGAGCTATCAACTAACACGCGATATCGGATCGCAATACGAATACTCCAATCTTGGAGCCGGGCTGTTGGGGCATGTGCTGGCGCGTCAGGCACGGATGGATTACGAGATATTGGTGAGGTCCCGTATTTGCGATCCGCTGGGCATGAACAGCACGCGGATCACGCTCAGTCCGGAAATGAAGGAGCGGCTGACTGCGGGGCACAACCAAGCTATAGATACCGTTGCCAACTGGGATGTGCCAACCCTCGCAGGTGCCGGGGCGCTTCGATCCTCGACGAATGATCTGCTGAATTTTCTGGCGGCGAATCTCGGCTACATGCAGTTACTGCTGGCTCCAGCGGTAACTGCAATGCTGAAGGTGCGCCGACCCACTGGCCAACCGGAGTTGGAAGTAGCTCTTGGCTGGCACATCTCTACGACCAATGGCAAAGAGATTGTCTGGCACAATGGGGGTACGGGCGGCTACCGCTCCTTCATGGGTTTTGATCCGAAAGCCGGAACTGGAGTGGTCGCGTTATCAAACGCCGGAACGACCGCCGGTGTTGATGACATCGGACGGCACCTGCTCGACCCAAGCATCCCCTTGATGAAGCCGCCGAAAGAACGCCAGGAGGTTGCGGTTGATCCGAAACTGTTTGACCACTATATCGGAAACTACCAATTAGCGCCGGGCTTCATTCTTGCGATTACGCGTGAGGGCGATCACTTGTTCGTGCAGGCGACCGGACAATCGAAGCATGAACTGTTCCCGGAGGGCGATCGCGACTACTTTCTGAAGGTGGTAGATGCGCGGATCGTTTTCGTAACCGACACTAATGGCTGGGCAACGGAGCTGATTCTGCACTAAAACGGCCGTGATTTACATGGCAAGCGGGTCAACTAAACGACTACCCGCACGTTAACCGCTGTGGACACATCCTTAGGTCGCATGACTAACTCCTGTTGGTCAGCAAGCCAGAAACTTATCCAGTTGCGAAGATTACCTAATTGGAGAAAACGGCAGCGACCGCAGAATCACGTTGCTGATGTTTGCCACGATTTCCGCGTCTTTCAGCTCCGGTCGCCCGCTGAGCTTTTTCCATTCCGGATCGCTGCCGAACGCTTGCCATAATTTGTCCCGCGCAGCCAGATTTTCGTACGAAAGCATGTACATCAAATTGGGCTGCTTGGGGCCGACAATGGTCTCGCCGAAGAAGACCGGACGCATCCCGAGACGCTGAAAAATCTGCGCCTCCCCGGTGTTGAACATGTTCACCTTGCGGGCCAGCGTCGCGAAGCTCTGCGATTCGTAGGTCCGCAGCTCGAAAATCCGGGACGCGCCCGCTTCACCCGAAGACGTTGTATCCGCTTGCGGCATGATGTCGAAGCTACGAAGCAAGCTGTTCTCCACCCGCACGAAAGGCAAACCGGAGCCTGATGACCCGAGCTTTTGCAACGCGCCCGCATGCGCTTCATCGCTGCCCATCTTCGTTAAAGTTTCCTGCATCGCGCCTAGCGAAGAGTATTGCGTCAAACTGAGGTAATATGGGCCGTCCGGCCCAATGAGGTTAGCAAACGCGCCCGCCATTTTGGAGCCGGCCCGCTCCAGCGCCGGCGCTAAACCGTCCCGCAGATAGTCGGCAACTCGCTTCGATTGCTCCTCCGCGGTGTTGTGTAAACGCCAAATCTTCAATTCCAGATAAGTATTGGTCTTGCTCCCGGCAGTTTGGCCCAGGGTGGTCAGGGCCGAGGCGGCCAATCCCGCAAGCATATGACGTCGCTCCATGCACTCGACTGTATAACACAGTCGAAAAACCCACAAGGTACTCATATTGTTGATCGCTGGTAAATTGCAGGCTGGACGGCGTTCCCGGCCTACCTAGGCCGCACGGCACGGAAAGAGCCGCGGCTGTCTTTCCATTACCTTGCACAAAAAATCAGGCCGTTGTCGTTTTGCTGAACCCGGTAATTGCCGGGAGCGAATTCTTCTCCGGCCAGCATGAAGGAAAACGGAACATGCACCTGCAAAGCCTGGCTGGACGACGCCAAGCTTAAGGAAGGAAGCACAAGGCTGCCAAGTGGCACAGATCGTTCTGAACAATTTCATTTGGCTATGTTTCTCCTCTAGTGAATGAAATGGATGTCACACGGGGGAGCAAACGGAGCACCAGGGCGGAACTAGAAACACATTTCTAGTCCGAAGATAAGCAGTCGTACTTTGACAAGTCTCACGGGCGGGGAAGGAAAAGAAAACGGTCAGCAAGGCCGTCACAGGAAAGGATTGCGTTCTGGATGAACATCCGGAACAAAACCACAAAACTGTTAATTTAATACTAAGGGATTTCCGACGATTGTTCAATAAGAGGAGAGCAGTACTTTATAAAACCAAAAGGCCGTATATAGAATGTGGCCTTTTACCTCAATCAACATAAAGCGAGTGTTAAATGACGACTTCCACGCCCATGCTACGGCAAGCGCCCCGCACTTGCTCCTTGGCCGCTTCCACGGTGAAGCAATTCAGATCGGGCATCTTGATTTTGGCAATT
>JAABUZ0100006594.1_pt1 | contig 14431 bp, 12 predicted proteins | sample 5562091 | NCBI WGS metagenome assembly JAABUZ01 (sample SAMN12813069, study PRJNA571459) | rock metagenome | isolation source: Antarctica rocks | place: Antarctica: Victoria Land, Linnaeus Terrace sud | collected 2015-12-21 | reverse complement strand
ATCGTGTGTCTCCTTCCAGTAGTGCGTTTGATCAGGTACTGGAAAGCACACGGTGGCCCACCCGTCAAGCGGGCCGCGCCCCCGCCCGGGCGGGGGCGGTTTCTACACCACTATGTGGGACTATATCCATGGAAATTATATGTGCGAGGATACCAGCGTCGCTGAGACAGTACTGGCATAGTGAGAGGAGTAGTGATGGCAAACCGTGTTTTCTTGGCGCTGACGTATGCGGATGACCCCGAGAGCGCCTATGACGACGATGCCATTGTCGCGGCGGCGAACTACATGCTGCCTATCCTGTGGTGCGCCGCCTTTGCTCCAGACGACATCGCTTGGCGTACCGTCGCTGCCGACGACGATGACAACGACACGATCCCACAGACCTATCCGATCCTCCTGGCAGCAACGGACGTGGTCCGGCGGCGCGCGCGGGACCGGCGCGACCTCTTCTTCCGCGCCTTCCCGCCCACCCTGGAGGGTGTGTACGCCGACTGGTTGGCGCTGCTCGATGGGGTCGATGCGCCCTATCTGCTCGTCGACACGGTCGACGTATGGGGGATGGGTGCGCCCGACGCGTTCGCGGCGGATCTCAGCGCGTGCGTCGCGACGTTCGAGAACGACGACCCGCGCTACTGGTCGGCGCTGCTCGGTCAAGCGAACATCACGTGGGACCCGATCGTCAAGAGGATGGCGTTCGATGACGCGGCCATGCCGATCCTCTTGCGCGGATACGAGTGGTTTCGCCCTGTCCCATGGGCGGAGCCGTGGGATGAGGAGGACAAACCAGAGAGGTAGCAGGGGCGTGGCTAACGTCCGTATGCGTTGCTATTTTACGGGGCCACGCGGGCATCTCCGCCGTAACCGCAACCATTACACGACGTTGTAATCTGTGGGGGCAGATGCAGGGATGCAGAAGAGCGAGATGCGCTCTGCCCAAATGGACCGTTCACATTCTAAAGTAGAGTGATTCAGGCGGAGACAGGACATGGTCAGGATTGTTTAGGTATAAGGTCGTAAAGTCGGAAAAGGAGTCGCCCAATTTGTAGACGTAGGGCATGTCACCATAGAAGATCACGGGGCACGGGGCGTTTGGGTCCGTGGTAAGGCGAATAGCGTAGACATGCGAATGGATGAGGAAATCGGCAAACATGAAGTAGGAGCTTGGTGAACCGACCTGCTTCGGCAACATGTCGTGTGGGTCCAGGCTGGTCACCTCTGAAAGCGGCCAGAACGCGATCATCTCTAACCAGCCGTGGTTCCACTTCGCTAAGTGTCACCAACTTCTATCACTAGTATGACACGACACTATTACATTGCTGCCCTTAACCGCAGGCGAGACCGCGTAATAGTTCGGGGCTTGGCCGTCATTTCCGCCGTGGCCCCGCCTGATTACATGGGTAGGACGATGTACGTACGGGTGGCGCATTGGCGCGTGCGTCAGCGGCGGACCTGGATGATCGCCCGATCCGGCAAACGCACGGCGGTGAGGACGCCGGTTCGATAGGCCCCCGTGTCGATGCCGATCTTGTTCGCTTGCACCAGCGGTTCCTCGTGCTGCCAATGCCCGAAGACCACCGGCTTGCCCCAGTCGTAGCCGCTCTCCAGGAAGCCGTCCGCGCCCCACAGCTTGAGCAGCCCCGGCGTCCGCCAGACGGGGCGCCCTGGCCGCACACCGGCGTGGACGTAGTAGGCGTGCGTATCCTCATACTCGATCACGGTCCCCGCCAACCACTGCCCGACCTCCACGGGGATGGCGCCGCCGAAGTCCGCCCACGTCTTGGCCGCGCCGCCCCCAGAGGGTACGCGTGTGAAGCGGACTCCATCCCAATGGGTGAGCCAGGCGTCCTCGTGATTGCCGCGCAGGAAGACGCAGGCGCGATGGGCGCGGGCAAGGGCGCGCAGGGTCGCCACCGTGGCCGCGGAGTCCTCGCCCCGATCAAGGTAGTCGCCGAGGAAGACGAGCGTGTCCTGGTCGCGCAGGGGCAAGATCGCGAGCAACCGGCGCAACAGCGTGACCTCGCCATGTAGGTCGCCGATCGCATAGGCGCCGGGCGCGTCAGAGGGGGAGTGGTCGACCATACGTCCAGTGTAACGGGCGGGAACTTGTTGCGTTCCAGTATGTCAATTGATAGCCAATGCCAGTGGTCGACCATACGTCCAGTGTAACGGGCGGGAACCGCGAACCACCGCTGTCGCGGTTAACCCCAATCGCAATCCTTTGTGGAGCTTGAGCGATCCTGGACATATAGACCTGTTCCTTGTTGAAATAGAGTAGGACAGGATAGTCGTCATGATCGGAGCGGACACAGCAGACCGGCCCTCCGTGTCGCCATCGGGCGCGAGCCACGCGATCGGGGCAACGCTGACGCCACGATCCGAAACAACAGGCGACGGCGCCTGTTTAGGATGAGACGCGGGGCAAGGGATGTGCTAGAGTAGCAGCATAATGGAACAAGGAGATATGTGTCGATGACCGCGGAAGCGCAACAGCAACAAAAGGAGACGCTCGGCTTTCAGGCCGAGGTCATGCAACTGCTGGATCTGATGATCCACTCGCTCTACAGCAACAAAGAGATTTTCCTGCGCGAGCTTGTCTCGAACGCGTCGGACGCGGTGGACAAGCTGCGCTTCGAGGCGCTCTCGGACCCCGCGCTCTACGAGGGCGACGGCGACCTCAAGATCCGCGTGTCCTACGATAAGGACGCGCGGACGATCACGGTGGCCGACAACGGGATCGGCATGAGCCGGCAAGAGGTTATCGACAACATCGGCACCATCGCCAAGTCGGGCACGCGCGAGTTCTTCGGCGCGCTGACCGGCGACCAGCGCAAGGACGCCAACCTCATCGGCCAGTTCGGCGTGGGCTTCTACTCGTCGTTCATCGTGGCCGACCGCGTCACGCTGACCACGCGCCGCGCCGGACTCCCCGCCGACGAGGGCGTGCGCTGGGAGTCGGCCGGACAGGGCGACTACACCCTGGAGACGATCGCGGAGCCGGCGCGCGGAACCCTCGTCACGCTGCACCTGCGCGCGGACGAGGACGAGTTGCTCGACGGCTACCGCCTGCGCTCCATCATCCGCAAATACTCCGACCACATCAGTCTGCCGATCGTCATGCCGGCCGAGGGACCCGAGCCGGGGCCCGTGCCCGCGTCGGACGCGGAAGGGGAAGGCGCCGAGGGGGCCGAAGAGGCCGAGGGCGCGGCGCCGCGTGAGGAGACCGTCAACAGCGCGTCGGCGTTGTGGACGCGCCCCAAGGGCGAGATCACCGACGAGGAGTACGACGAGTTCTACAAACACGTGGCGCACGACTTCACCGACCCGCTGGCGCACACGCATAGCCAGATGGAGGGCAAGTACGAGTACACGCTCCTGCTCTACATCCCCTCCCAGGCCCCGTTCGACCTGTGGAATCGCGATGAGCGCCACGGGGTCAAGCTCTACGTGCGGCGCGTCTTCATCATGGACGACGCCGCGCAGCTGCTGCCGGCCTACCTGCGCTTCGTGCGCGGCGTGATCGACTCCAGCGACCTGCCCCTCAACGTCTCGCGCGAGATCCTGCAGCACAGCCGCGTGATCGAGAGCATCAAGAGCGGGGCCGTCAAAAAGGTGCTCGGCCTGCTCAAGGACCTGGCGACGAAAGAGCCCGAGAAGTACGGCTCCTTCTGGACCGTGTTCGGCCAGGTGCTCAAGGAGGGCGTGGCCGAGGACCCGGCCAACTCCAAGGACATCGCGCCGTTGCTGCGTTTCGCCTCGACGCACACGGGCAACGAGGCGCAGGACGTGTCGCTGGCCGACTACGTCGCGCGCATGAAAGAGGGCCAGGACAAAATCTACTACATCACGGCCGACACCTTCGTGGGGGCCACGAGCAGTCCGTTGCTCGAGATCTTCCGCAAGAAGGGCATCGAGGTGTTGCTGCTGAGCGACGTCGTCGACAACTGGCTCGTGACGTACCTGACCGAGTTCGAGGGCAAGCCGCTGCAGTCGGTCGCCAAGGGCGACGTCGACCTGTCGGACCTCGACGACGCGGCGGAGCGGGAGGAGCAGCAAAAGGCCGCGACCGCGTTCGCGGGGCTGGCCGGGCGCATCAAGGCGGCCCTGGGGGACAAGGTCAAGGACGTGCGCGTGACCACGCGTTTGGTCGACTCGCCCGCCTGCCTCGTGGCCGACGAGCGCGACCTCGACGCGACCTTCGTGCGGTTGCTCAAGGCGGCGGGGCGTCCCGCGCCGACGACGCAGCCGATCCTGGAGATCAACCCAGGGCACCCGATCCTGGCGCGCATGGACGGGGAGACGGATGAGGGGCGCTTCGCCGACTGGGTGACCGTGTTGTTCGACCAGTCCGTCCTGAGCGACGGCGGCCAACTCGCCGACCCCGCCGCCTTCGTCGCCCGCCTCAACAGCCTGCTCGTCGCCCTGGGCGCCTGATCGTCCCCGCCACGAGCGCCGAGGGGGCGGCCGACGCTCACCCCGATTGTGTCCGCTATTGCCGAAGCGTTGAAAGCGGACGATCAGGGCTACGGCGTATACGAGCGGGGGCGGTATTGGAGGGCTTCGGCGAGGTGGGGGGCGGCGATCTGGTCGGCGTCGGCGAGGTCGGCGATGGTGCGGGCGAGCTTCAAGACGCGGTGGTAGGCGCGGGCCGAGAGTTGGAGCCGCGCCATCGCCGCCTTCAGGAGTCCCTGCGCCTCCGCGGCCACCCCGCAGTGCGCGCGCACCTCCTTCGGCCCCAACTCGGCGTTGCAGACGAGGGCCGTGCCGGCCAGCCGCCGGGCCTGGCGGGCGCGCGCTGCCTGCACGCGCGCCCTGATCACGGCCGAGCCCTCGCCGCGCGTATCGCCGGCCAGCTTCTCGTAGGGCACGCGCGGGACCTCGACATGCACGTCGATGCGGTCCATTAGGGGACCCGAGAGGCGCTTCTGGTAGCGCGCGACCGCGCCGGGCGAGCACGTACACTCGCGCGTGGGGTCGCCGTGGTAGCCGCACGGGCAGGGGTTCATCGCCCCCACCAGCATCACCTTGGCGGGGAAGCAGACGGAGCCCTGCGCGCGGGAGATGACGATCGTGCCGTCCTCCAGCGGCTGGCGCAGGACCTCGAGGCCGTTCTGACCGAACTCGGGCAGTTCGTCGAGGAAGAGCACGCCGCGGTGCGCCAGGCTGATCTCGCCGGGGCGCGGCCAGCGGCCGCCGCCGACGAGCCCGGCGTGGCTAATCGTGTAGTGGGGCGCGCGGAAGGGACGCTCGCGCACCAGCGGGGTCTCGGGCGGCAGCAGCCCGGCGACAGAGTAGACCTTCGTCGCCTCGAGCGCCTCCTCGATGTCCATCGCCGGCAGGATCGAGGGCAGCGCGCGGGCCAGCAGCGTCTTGCCCGAGCCGGGCGGCCCCGCCATCAGCACGTTGTGGCCGCCGGCCGCCGCCACCTCCAGCGCCCGTTTGACGTGCTCCTGGCCGCGCACCTCGGCGAAGTCGGTCGCGTAGGTGGGCGGAGCAAGGTCGAGGAGGTCGGCGGCGGCCGGCGCCGGCGGGATGGTGAGTTCGCCGCGCAGGTGGGCGACGAGTTCGGCCAGCGTGCGCACGGGGATGACGGAGACCTCGCGGATGAGGGCGGCTTCGAGGGCGTTGACGGCGGGGACGTAGACGGTGGGAATGCCGCGTTCACGGGCGAGCGACACCATCGGCAGGATGCCGGTGGTGTGGCGCAGCGTGCCATCGAGGCCAAGCTCGCCGAGGAAGAGGTGTCCGGCCGGGTCGAGCGCGACCTGCTCGCTGGCCAGTAGGAGCGCCACCGCCATCGGCAAATCGTACGACGGCCCTTCTTTCCGTAAGTCGGCGGGGGCGAGATTGACCGTGATGCGCCGCATGGGGAACTGGAGGCCGGAGTTGCGGATGGCCGCCCGCACGCGCTCCTTCGCCTCGTTCACGGCGGTGTCGGGGAGACCGACTATGGTGAAAGCAGGGAGCCCCTGCGACAAATCTACTTCGACCTCGACCAGGGCCGAGTCGAGCCCGACCACCGCGCAAGAGAGCGCTCGCGCCAGCATCGTCACCTCCAGAAGGCACATCACACGTACATAGACGTACGCACATCGACGGACAAGGGCTGCGGGGGCGCGAGAGACCGTGGGGAGCCTGGGGCGCGGGGGCGCGACGCGGGGGGAGGGCGCGGGGAGCGCGTGGGGCTGATTATGGCTGGCAGTGTAGCACACGCGGCGGTGTCGTGCGATCAGGCGATCAGGCGTGGCGCGCCGTGCGGAGGGCTATCGCGGCGCGCGCTGGTATCATGGAGGGGGAGCGGCCTGTTCGCGGGCGCTCCCTCTTTCACAATTCGTGACTCGTGTACTACGAATGGACGCCGCGCATGGCCAGACGACGTTACCGCGACGATCGACCCCGACCTGACGGACGGCCCGATGGGGCTCCCGAGCCCGCTACCCTCGCGTGGCGGCCCGATAACCCGGACGTGACGACGCTGATCGAGGAGTCGGAGATCGATTCGTACGACCTGATCCCCTGGGGCTCGAACTACACCTTTCTCGTGACGCTGCGGCACCCGACCGAAGGGTGTAGCTACGGCGTCTATAAGCCGCGGCGCGGCGAGTCCCCCCTCTACGACTTTCCCGAGGGGACCCTCTACCGCCGCGAGCGCGCCGCCTACGTGGTGAGCCACGCGCTGGGGTGGGACATCGTCCCGCCGACGGTCATCCGCGACGGCCCGTACGGCGTCGGGATGGTGCAACTCTTCGTGGAGGCCGACACCAACGCGCACTACTTCACCTTCGGCCCGGAGATCCCCGCCGCGGCGCGCCGCGTCGCGCTCTTCGACTGCGTCATCAACAACACCGATCGCAAGGCCGGCCACCTGCTGCGCGGGGCGGACGGACGCGTCTGGGCGATCGATCACGGTCTGACCTTTCACCCGTCGCCCAAGCTGCGCACCGTCATCTGGGAGTACGCCGGTGAGCCCTACCCGGACCGGTTGGCGCGCGACCTCGCGGCGTTCCTGACGCGCCTCGACGCCGCCGATGGGCCGGCGGCCGAGCTCAAAGTGTTGTTGAGCGGGCGCGAGTGCGAGGCGCTGCGGCGGCGTACCAAGAGCGTCCTCGACGCGGGCGCGTACCCGCAACCCGTCTCGTACCGCTCCATGCCGTGGCCGTCGATCTAACTTGACACCATGCCCTGTCGCTTGCTATGATTTCCTCAGTGCGCTTGGGACACCCAGGCGTCTTTTTTGACGCGCCTTGCCCTATTCTATGGGCGGTGTCACTGCCACGATAATTCTGTTTAAGGACTCCTGTTCCGTGTTTGCAGTAGTAAAGACCGGCGGCAAGCAGTACAAGGTGCGGGTCGGCCAGACGATCGACGTCGAGAAACTCGCCGTCGATCAGGGCGCGCAGGTACGGCTCGATCAGGTTCTGCTCGCCTCCAACGACGGCGCTGTCTCCTTTGGCCGCCCGCTGATTGATGGCGCGCTGGTGACGGCGCGCGTGGTGCGGCAGCATAAGGGCCCGAAGCTGATCGTTTTCAAGTATAAGAGCAAGTCGCGGTATCGCCGACGCACCGGCCACCGCCAGAACCTCACGCAGTTGCTGGTGCAGGCCATCGACATTCCGGGCCTTGGCCGCGATGAGGAGACGCGCGCGACGATCGCGCTGCCCGCGTCGGCCGAGGCGGCGGCTCCGCCCGTCGCCACGGACACTGCGGCGCGGCCGACCGACGCGCCGGTCGCGCGGGGCTCGGCCGCTCCCGTGGACGATGTGTTGACGGTCGGCGGGGCGGCCGGTCAGGTTGACGCGACGGATGCGAATGCCACGGCCCCGATCGTGCCGGCCGCGCAACCGGCCGCCGGGCTGCCGGGCCAGGAGCCCCCGACCCAGGCCTCGCCCGAGGGCGGGGACCTCGTCCCGTAATCCCGCAAGCTAGAGGAGCGAGAGATGGCACACAAGAAAGGCATGGGCAGTTCGCGCAACGGGCGCGACAGCAAGCCCAAGATGCTCGGCGTCAAGAAGTTCGGCGGAGAGGCTGTGCGCAACGGCAACATCATCCTGCGCCAGCGCGGGACGCAGTGGAAGCCGGGCGTCAACGTGGGGATGGGGAAAGACTTTACCCTATACTCCCTCATCGACGGCTACGTCACCTTCGAGAAGCCGTTGCCGAAGCAACGCCAGCGCGTCAGCGTCTACCAAGCGTCGTCGCAAACTGCTATGATTACCACGGATACACCAGCAGAGACAGCGGTCGGCGCGTCGTAAGACGTTGTCGGCCAACCAGGGCCTGTGGCGCAGTTGGGAGCGCGTCTGAATGGCATTCAGAAGGTCAGGGGTTCGAATCCCCTCAGGTCCACCCCCAAGGCGAGTTCTTCAAGAACTCGCCTTTTTTGTTGCATCCGGCTTTTTCATGCCGAAGACTGCACACCTACTGTATTTTCTCAATACTAAGAACTAAACTTTGCATCGCGGACACATGGACATAGTGGCTCCATACATCTGCCCGAAGGCTCGTGATCAAAGCCACATCTCACAAATATCTCACGGGCGAAACGCGCATCATATGACTGCAGGCGATACGCTACGATACTTGCCGGCAGCTTAGGCCCATACAAGGCATCTCCGCCCTGCCCTCTATCGTTGCGTTTGCCCGAGTGCGGCGGTTGGCCGCTTTGTAAGACTCGCCCCAATGTCATTCGTTGGACCCGTTGAACAGGAACTACGCAGGCACTATCGCGCGCCATTGTGTCGCGATCTTCAGCACACAGTTGCGGGTACTGACGGCTGCATAATGGTGCAGCCGCGTGCATGACGATATGACCGTGCGGTGGTATCTTGCTGGGTCGGCGGTCAAGCAGTTAGCCTATCTACCTCGCCTTGGTCGTACGAAGGCACGGCAGCAATGCGCCGATTTCGTGCGCATAATACAGGCAAGCAAAAGTACAACTACAAGTGAAGTTGAGGCTACAAATGGCGATCGCTTTCGTGGCGACGTTATCGCACGTGCCCCGCATCACTTAGGAGTCGTCACAAAACAATAGAGTCAAGTAGTGGGGTAATGATGTAAGCTCTAGAGCAGGGATGGGGAAGCAGGGATCCGGGAGCGGTATACGCGGGTCGCGCGCGTTCTCGGTGAGCGGGGACGGCGGGCGGTGGCCGCAGCCGAGGCCATGGCGTTCGGGTGGGGTGGACTCATGGCTGTGCATCGCGCAACGGGGGTGGCACGCGCGACGATTGAACGTGGCGTCCGCGAGATGACCGGCGTGGACCCGAGCGCTCCGCCCGGACAGGTGCGGCGACCGGGCGGTGGGCGTAAGAAAGTGATCGAGACAGATCCGAGTGCATAGGAGGATCTTGATCGCTTGGTCGCACCGACGACGCGGGGCGATCCGGAGTCAGCGCTCCGGTGGACGTGTAAAAGTGTCCGGAAACTAGCCGCAGACCTGCGGATGCGTGGCCATTAGGTGAGCCACCAGTGGGTGTCCCGCACGCCGCATGATCTGGGCTACAGCTTACAGGCGAATCGCAAGACCCGTGAGGGCGAGAGTCATCCTGACCGTCTGACCGTGACGCCCAGTTTGCCCACATCAATGCTCTCGCTCAGGCCGCCCTGGGTGCGGGCGAGTCCGTCATCTCGGTGGACGCCAAGCAGAAGGAACTCGTGGGAGACTTCAAGAACGGTGGTCGGGACGGGCAGCCGCAGGGACAACCGGAAGAGGTCCGTGTCTATGATTTCAAGATTCCTGAACTCGGACGCGCGACCCCGTATGGGATCTACGATGTCGCGGCAAATGCCGGTTGGGTGACCGTCGGGATCGACCACGACACGGCGCCCTTCGCCGTTGAGAGCATCCGCCAGTGGTGGCAGCAATCTGGGCACGATCGCTATCCAGGCACACGGCGCCTGCTCATCACGGCTGATGGAGGCGGGAGCAACGGATCACGCAATCGTCTGTGGAAATGGGACCTTCAACGCCTCGCCGATGAGACCGGATTGACCATCACGGTCAGCCACTTTCCGCCTGGCACGAGCAAGTGGAACAAGATCGAGCAGCGGCTTTTCTCGTTTATCACCACGAACTGGCGGGGTAAACCGTTGGTGAGCTATGCCGTCATCCTCAATCTGATCGCGGCTACCACCACCGAGACGGGCCTTACCGTCGAGAGCACCCTGGACAGGGCCGCCTATCCCACCGGCGCCACCGTGACCGACCAGCAGATGACATCCCTTGCTATCGACCGCGATCCCTTCCATGGCGAATGGAATTATTCCATCCATCCCCATGGCGCCTAATCTGCCTCTGTTATTTCGGAGCGGGTCCTTAGTCCCGCGACGTGTCCGCGGGCGTGTCCGTTTGCTCCTGAAGGGTGCGGCGGAACGCCGCGTAGGCGGCCTCGATCCGCGCGGTCGAATAGCTGCCGCCGCGCACGTCCTCGGGCAACTCGCCCGTCAAGTACAGCAGGTGCTCAAACGACACGCCCAACACGGCGGCAAACTGCCGCAGGAGCGCGGGGGAGGGAGGATTGCGACGGTCGCGCTCGATGTCATTGAGGTAGGGGATCGAAATGGGCGTCCCATCCTCCTTGAGGATGCGCGCGGACAGGTCCTTCAGGCTCAGCCCCGCCCGCTTGCGCGCGTCCTTGATGATCTGTCCGACCGTCATCTTTCTCCTCCTCGCGGCGTATCCGCCATGTAGCAGAATAGCGTATGGACCGTCACGTCGACAAGACACAGGGCGTCATCGACCACAACACCTGCCGCGGGTGGCGGTTGTCCCGCAGTGCCAGGACGGGACCGCGCGGACCGCGCCCATAGGTCTCGACCGAGCGGCGCCGATGGTGTTTCTGAGGCGGATGCCGACCTGCTGGCCCGCGCCTACGGGTAGCCCGCCGCCCGCGCCTATGCTCTACGACCCCGCGATCCACAAGGCCCATATCGGGGGCGCGTATCGCCACTGACACTGCGGCCGGCGCGCCTATCCCACCCAACTCCCCAACCCCTGGCGCGATGCAGCCCTCGCGCTCGGCCGGAGCCTAACTGCTTCCAAAGTGCTTACGCGGCAAAGACTATTAGGATGAAGCGGTTCGTCGTAGAGTGCGAAGAGAGTGTCAGTATGGGCCCGCACAGCGGTGGGGTTCCGGGTCAAGGTAGCGAACTCCGCCCATAGATCAGTGAGCAGCGCATCGACGTTCTCTCGCCGATGGCTATGGGTGACGGCGTGGCGCACGACACGCCAGAGCCGCTCAATACGGTTGGCCTCCAGAGCGTAGGCTGGCGAATACACGAGGCGGAGGTGGCCCTGCGCTTCGGCCAGCGCCTGCCGCACCAGGAGCGAGCCGCGCGGGGTGTGCGTGCGCAGATTATCGGCGATGACGATGGCCACCCGTCCGCATTGACGGGAGCGAACTACAGCCGCGCGGAGTTGTTCACGGAAGCGGGAGCACGGGGAGGGTGACAGGTTATCGGTTGGGTGTCGAGCCAAGCACGCACAAGAGTCAGCCTCCCTCACCGCGCCTACCCCTATCCTGCCGAGAAGCGCACACGATACCTATGCTCAGTGCGTCTTGCCGCATGTGCGGATGCACGCGTTGACCGCAGGTTAGATCATGCGCGGCCAGACTTACCGCCCAACACGGGGCTCATTCAATTGGTTGCGCCACGACGACTCGTCCCGCCGCAGGAAGGACATCGATTCCGGCGCGTTGACGGCGATGTCGTCCCGTTCTACAATCTGTTTACCGGTGGTTTGATGCCCGCACTGCCGGTGTCGTCAGCCGAGGAGCGTGTCATCGAGCATCGAGAAAGGAACCCATCATCATGCGGATTGTCGTGCACATGATTGGGAATGCGCATATCGACCCCGTCTGGCTGTGGCCATGGCAAGCGGGTGTCGACGAGGCGTTGGCCACCTTCCGCTCCGCTGCGGATCGCTGCGATGAGTATCCCGCTTTCGTCTTCACACGCGGGGAGTCCTGGTTGTACCGGCAGGTGGAGCGACTCGATCCAGCGCTCTTCGCGCGCGTCCGTCGGCTGGTCGCACAGGGGCAGTGGCATATCACCGGTGGCCAATACATTCAGCCCGACGGCAACCTCCCGACACGCATGGGTTGGGAGCGGCAGTTTCTGCACGGCCGGCGCTATTTCCAGGACCGCTTTGGCGTCCGACCGGTGGTTGCCTATAACGTCGATACCTTCGGCCACCCAGCCACGCTCCCCGACATCCTCGCCGCGCAGGCGTACAGTGGCTACGTGTTCCACCGGCCCGGACCCCACCAGGTTCTCCTTCCGGCGCAGACGTTCCGCTGGCGCGGAAGCGCCGGCGGCGAGGTGATCGGCTTCCGTATCACGCCGGCGTACGTGACGCGGAGCGACGACCTGTACGGACAGATCATGCTCGCTGTTGAGGCGACCGACGAGCGTCTGGGACACGCCATGTGCTTCTATGGTATCGGGAACCACGGAGGTGGACCGACCAAAGCCAACATTGAGTATATCCTGGCGCACCAGCACTCCTTTCCCGACCTCGAGTTACGCTTCAGCACACCGCAGGCATTCTTCGACGCGATCGCGCCGTTCCGCGAGCAACTGCCGGTCGTCACCGCAGAGTTGCAGCGCACGTTCCCCGGGTGCTACAGTGTGATGCACGAGGTCAAGCAACGCCAGCGGCGCGGCGAACATCTGCTCGATCAAACCGAGCGCGTGGTCGCGCAGGTCGTCGCCGATGAGGCCGCGCGGCGCGACTACCTGGCACGGCTGGACGCCGCCTGGGACGACCTGCTGCTCACCGCGTTCCACGATATCCTGGCGGGGACAGCGATCCCTGCGGCCTGGGAGTCGGTGCGGGCGCTACAAGGTCGGGCACACATCGGTGGGGAGGAGATTGTGCTGGAGGCGACCAGGCGCTGGGCGCGTACGGGGTTGCCCCCAGCGGCCCATCAACAGATCGTGCTCATCAATCCCGATGACGCGCCGCGGGACGACCTGATCGAGGCCGAGCCCTTCCTCGACTTCGACGCGTGGGGCCAGCGATGGCTGAGCGACCTGGAGGGACGAGCGATCCCCTTCCAACAGGTCCAGCCTGAAGCGACACAGTTAATCAGCCGCATCATCTTCCCCGTGCAGCTCGATGCCCATGGACACGCGCAGGTCCTTGTGCGCGATGATACGCCCCCGCACACACCGCCACCCATGACGACCGACCTGACGGTATCGGCGGAGTCCTTGGCAAACAGGTATGTGCGTGTCGACCTGGGCGAGGATGGGGTGCGCGCATTGATCGCGTCCGGGAAGAATATCCTGGGCCCGGGGGGAATCGGAGTTCATCTGAGGGAGGACCGCACCGACACGTGGACATTCCATACCGATCGCTTCCGCGAACCGATCGGCGCCGCTTTCCATCCGGGTGTCTGGACGGTGGAAGAGATGGGCCCTCTGCGCGCGCGGGTGCGCGCAGAGGGCTGGCTGGGCCACTCGTGGATCCGCTGGACGCTGACGCTATGCCGCGCCGACCCACGGCTGCACATCGACCTCGACATCACATTCAACGAGCGCTTCGCGTTGATGCAGATGCCCATTCATATCGCCGACGCTGTCGATCGCTGGACCGATGGACTGGCGGGTGGAGTGGTCGAGCGTCAGACTGGCCCGGTCGAATGGCCGCTGCAGGGGTGGTCGCGCGTTATCGCCGGAGGGCGCACGGTGGCGCTGATCACGGCAGATGCCTACAGCCTGAGCCTGGATAACCGCTGCTGGCAGTGGACCTTGCTGCGCTCGCCCCGGATGGCGTGGGGTGGCGGCAACCCCGACATCTACGGAGGGCGCGACTGGCACACTGATCAGGGGCCGCACAGCTTCCACTTTATCCTGCAGGCGGGGGCGACGCTGGAGGATGAAGCGATGCATACGGCCGCCCGTCAGCAGGCGCAGCCCCCGATCGTCTTTGATCGGTATGAGGGGCTGGAGCGGCCGCCGTGGGGTAATAGTCCGCCGCGTCGCCTATGGACGGCGGCGGAGCAACGCGCGCGCGCCTCCGGTAGGATGCGCCATCTGGTCGATACCGAGGACGACACTATTCTGGGGTGACGGCCTCGCTGAGAGCGCCGCTCGCGTGTATCTGGCGTGCGCGCAGCCCTATCCAGGCAACGACGTCGGCGGTGCCACGCGCCCACACGATCAGGTCGCCCGCACAGTCCTGTCCTTCGCACCGACGCTCACGGAAAACGGAGGCGCTACGGCACTCATTACGCGGCTGACACTATGCGCCGCGGCCAGTTCCTTTTCCGTGGATCGTCGATCGCCCGGCTTATACGCGTCTAACACAGGGCCATTTAGTTTTCGGAGAGGGGGCAAAAAAGAGCGGATGACGTCGGCTATCCTCGTGTGCAAGTGTGTGTGCAAGTACAGGAGGTGTCCGATGGACCAGCTATGTCGTCCGCTCATAGAG
>JAABUZ0100006593.1_pt1 | contig 14432 bp, 13 predicted proteins | sample 5562091 | NCBI WGS metagenome assembly JAABUZ01 (sample SAMN12813069, study PRJNA571459) | rock metagenome | isolation source: Antarctica rocks | place: Antarctica: Victoria Land, Linnaeus Terrace sud | collected 2015-12-21 | reverse complement strand
CGAGTTTGAGGATGCCGATGATCTGCTCCTCGGTGAACTGACTCTTGCGCATATCTGTCCTCCCGTGATCGATCCGTTCCACGGGAGTCTCGCATATTCCCTGGACACCTTCTCGGGGATCAGGTCAAGGTCTCCACTATCGTTCGCGAAGCGGATCATACGGTTTTCTGGCAATCAATGATTATCGCTTATTCATCTAGAGGGAACCCATCAGGTCTCGCATTTCGATTTATCGCATCGTTTACTTGAAAGGAAGAGATTTCATGTCACGTTCTTTGCGCACCGGGTTCCTCGCGTTGTTCATGGTCGGTTCGCTGCTCGTTGCCGGGTCGGCTGTCAGCGCGGCAACCAGCACGGCGACTCTCACGGCGGGTACCCTTTCGATTACCGCCGCGCCAGCAAACTTCTCGTATCCGAGCACGGTCTTGACCGGTAGCACCATCAACCTGACTTCCTCCTTCGCCGCCAGTGTCACTGACGCGACCGGCAGCAAGGCGGGGTGGAATCTCCAAGGGGTGATTACCGTCCTGACCGACACAGGCAGCGATACAATTGCCGCAACCAATCAGACCATCTCCGGCGTCACTATCTCCGGCGTGACCGGCACCGCCCCGACGAACAGTATCGCCGCCGGTCAGATCCCGACGACGGCTGCGAAGATCTTCAACGCGGCGGCGAATACCGGGAAAGGTCAGTCCACTGAAACCTTCGCGACGGCGCTTGCTGTGCCTGCGGATACCGCCGCTGGTACGTATACGGCAACGCTGACGGTCACAATCGTCTCCGGCCCGTAACGGATACGTCCGCGCATCGCTCGCAAGCGCCCGTGCTTCTTCCCAGCAGCCGGGCGCTTTGCTATGCTATACGTACAAGGGCTAGTGGTATACTATTGTTTAATTATTGTCTACTGTTCTTAGGGGGGACCCGTGCGGGAACATGAGGGAAAAGGCTGGCACTATCTGCGCGTCGGTATCCTCCCGATCATGCTGCTTCTGAGCATGCTCGCTTCTCTCTCCGTAGCGCAAGCGGCAGACGAGCCACAGTTCGGCATTCGCCCCGCAAACCCGAGCGCCGATGCGGCAACAAGCGGCTATTTCACACTGCAGGCACAGGCCGGTGACACGCTCAAAGATGCCGTCGTCGTCGCGAATCCCGGCACGGTGCCAATCAAGGTCGCCCTTTATCCGGTGGATGCGACGAGCGGCCAGGGTGGCGGCGCGGTCTATATGGGCACTACGGCCCCCCGCAAGGGCGTCGGCGCATGGATCACGCTGGAGAAAGCAGTCGTCGAGGTCGCACCCCAGAAACAGGAGACTGTTCCCTTCACTATTACCGTCCCGAAAGAGACGCGCGCCAGCCAGTACCTCGGCGGGATCGCCATCCAACTCGACCGGGGCACGAGTGCCGCGACCCAGGAAGCGGGGAGTTTCGGCGTCACCACCGTTACCCGCGCGCTGACCGCAGTGCTGGTCAATGTAGGCGAGATCGCCACAACGCCCTCGCTGCGCATCATGGGGGCACAGGTCGCCGATGTGGATGGGCTGCCGACACTGACCCTCTCCGTGCAAAATGACGGTGCGACACTCGTTAAATCACACGGCGACGTGACGATGACCGATGCAGCGGGGAGAACCGTCCTCAGTAGCCAACTGCTACTCGATACACTCGTGCCGCAGACGACGATCACGTATCCAATTCAGGAGGAGCCGCCCACGACACTGGGAACATATCGTGTCCATGCAATGCTCGATTTCGGAGGGAACGCGCCCGCAGTCTTTGATGGCCCCGTCGTCATCACCGCGCGGCCAACCGCTGCCCCCGCCGCGCCGAGTGGTCGTGCCCGTCCTACCTCGGCAGCTGCCCCGGTAGCCGCACCCGCCGTGGTGAGCGCACCGGCAAAGAGTGGTGGTATCTCCCCCCTCGTCGCGGTCCTTAGTGGCCTCATCGGGGCATTCGCGGTCATCATGGTCGGCGTAATCGCGCTCCTTGCCCGCTCGCGCAAGCGGCCAACGCAGTAAGCAAGGGAAGGGTAGACGGCGAGCGATTTTGAGGATCGTTCGCCGTCTACTCCATCGTTCAGGCGAACCGAAGGACAGAAGGAACGGGGCATCGGGGTGGGCGAACAAACGATACGACAGCATACGGTACAACGCGCGCCGCGCCGCATGCTGATCGCGTTGCTCCTCGCTGGTCTCGTGCTTGCTGTAGCACCGAGGGAAATCGTGCTCGCTGCAACGCCAACGGTGACGAGCGTCAGCCCGATTTCCGGGACGACACTTGGTGGCACGAGTGTCACGATTACGGGGACAAACCTCACAGGCGCGACAGCGGTCACATTTGGTGGCACGACTGCCACGAATGTCGTCGTCACGAACTCCACGACAATTACCGCGAAGACGCCTGCCCACGCCGCAGGTGCCATCACGGTTGCCGTAACGACTGCAGGCGGTACCGGTTCTAAAACGAGCGCGTACACCTATGTTACTCCTGCCCCGACCGTCACGAGCATCGCCCCCACCTCCGGCCCGATCGCGGGCGGAACGAGTGTCACGATCACCGGTACGAATTTTACCGGCGCAACCGCAGTGACGTTCGGTGGCACCGCTGCAACGAATTTTACGGTGACAAACTCCACGACGATTGCCGCTACCAGCCCTGCGAAGGTTGTGGGCGGCGCGGTAATCGTCGCAGTTACTACCCCTGGTGGTACGGCGAACTCCCCGACTAACTTCACCTATATCGGAACGCTCGCCATCACCGCCCAGCCCGCAAATTTCTCTTACAGCGCGACACTGAGTGGCAATCCGCTCACCCTCACATCGTCATTCGCCGTCAGCATCAATGATGCGACCGGCAGCGGCGCGGGTTGGAATCTTCAGGCAACGATCGGCACGCTCATGGATACGACGAGCGACACGATTCCCGCGAGCAACCACACGATTCAGAGTGTTGCGGTGACCGGCACGACGGGAACCGCGCCGACGAACGGTATCGGCTATCCTCTGGTCATTCCGACCGCGAGCGGCAAGATTTTTAATGCCGCGACGAACACGGGTACGAGCCAGGCAACTATGACCTTCACTACCCACCTCGTGGCTCCCGCCGACGCCGCTGTCGGCACGTATACGGCGACGCTCACTGTCACCATCGCCACCGGGCCGTAATAACGCAAACTCCACGACTTTTTGTGATCTCACCCCCAAAAATCGCGCGCATATTACAGATTATTCAGAGTCTAAAACTGGACCGTACTATTATTTGTCCCCTTTGCGTTATAGTAGCAGGATGGTCGTTTGTGTGGCGAATGATGAGGGGTTGTGTGGATACCCATGTGCAGGGTGCGATTGAAGAGGTGAGATAATCATGGTAGTGCGCACGTTGGACAATCGGCACACACAGTCTCATGAGCGAGCCTTGTGGATTAGCAGTAAAGGAGAAGAGATGCATGACCTGAGCAATCAGCCGCTGAACGACGATCGTGGCGATCAGCAATCGCTCGAACAGACGGATCGCGCGGCCCTCGTCCAACAGGAACCGACAGATCACCGCATTGAACTGTACGCGCGACTGCGGAGCATCATTGACAATGCTACCGAATCTATCCGCGTACTCAAAGACGAGAACACGACACTCGCCACACAGAACACCGAGATGACCGACCGGATCAGCACGCTCGAGTACCGTATCCGCGCCGTGACAGCGGATCTCGCCAGCGATGAACTGGCGCTCCGCCAATCCGCAGAGGTGCTCGAACGAGTGCTACAAGGAACACCGACCGGGACAGGTGCGCCCGTTGCCGCTGATGCATCCCCCGAAACCACTGATCCGGTGCCGAGCGCGATGGAGAATGCTCCCTCAGCGATGGTCTCCCCCGAGATATACACCGCGATGGCGGAACCAGAGCCGGAAGCGGTGATGGCAGAACCGGAGCCGGAAGCGGTGATGGCGGAACCGGAGCCGGAAGCGGTGATGGCAGAACCGGAGCCGGAAGCGGCCATGCCAGTGATGGAGCAAGCGGTTGACCCCGCGATGGAGGAGACCGGGCCAATCCCGCAGGCGGAGCCACCCATGCCGCGCGAGGGCAACGAGGATGAACGCGTGGTCGCGCCCCGGCTCACGAGCAAGCCGGACGGAACCTACACGCTCGTTGCATATCCATTCGTCCGCTTCTCAGACCTCGGCCAGTTCCAGGCCGCACTCCAGAGACTGGCGGGCGTTCATGATGTGCAGGTCCGCCGATTCGCGCAGGGTACGCTGGAGATGCGCATCGGCTACAGCGGTGCGACTGATCTGGCGACGACGCTTCGCACACTAGTGACCGAAATCGAGGATGTGCAGGAGGAGGAACCCTACCAACTGCGCGTCCGTCTCCGCACGAGCCAGGATACATAAGGGTATTCGCACTTCGCGCTTCGTACTTCGCACATTGATGGGACACACGCCTGAGAGGTGAAAAAGAGATGGCAAAGGGAATATCGAAGCATACGGAGAAGGCGGCGCAGCCCGCGAAGCGCGAACCGCTCCCACGAACGCCGTTCAGTTCCTCGGACGCGGCGCTCTGCCTGCTGCTCATCCTGGCTGTGATTGGTGTCGCCACCCAGGCGATTGAACTGACCGGCACGATGCGGCTCCTGATGCTTGTCGCGACTGGCCTGAGTTTGCTCATCGGCGTCTGGTGCCCCCGTCCCTGGGCAACAATCCCTGCGATCCTGATTGTCGCGGGCGGTGCGGTCGCGGCCACCTACGCGCTTGGAACGAAAGGGGGATCGCTCCTCTGGATCGTGATCAGTGGGGCGATTGTCGCGGCGCTCGGCTTCGGAGCGATCTGGGTCAGTTCGCTTCTGCGCCGCGTTTACCGTCGGATGCGCGAGAACCGCCGGATGATCGAGGCGCTCACACAGATTGACCCCGCGACGGGCGTCTTCAAGCCACACGCGGGCCGGGACCATCTACGCGCCGAGGTCACGCGCGCCGTCCGCTATCGCCGCCCCTTCAGCCTCCTCGTCGGTAAAGCAAAAGATTGGGAGCTGGAAGTAGAGCGCCGGGGGATCGCGACTGCGCAGAAAGTCTTCGCCGAGACACTACGGACGGCGACGATGGTGCTGTGCAACAACGACATCATTGCCAGCGAACCCGACTATTCCTTTATTGTCATCCTGCCGGAAACGACCGCCGAGGGAGGAGAGATCGCCGCGAAGCACATCCAGGAGGCGGTGCAGGGTTTGTTGGAAGTCCAGTTCAGCATCGTACAGTGCCCCGATGATGGCGAAACGGAAGAGGACCTCGTACGGGAGGCATATCAGGCGCTCGCTTTCGCGAAGATGGCGAACCTTCCCCTCATCAGCCGACGCGCGCTCATCGGGGAATAGTTTTCTTCCCTCACCCCTTGCCCCTCTCCATCGCCCTGAAATCAGCAAACGGAAAGGTCCGTCTGGCGATGGAGAGGAGAGGAGATTTGAATGCAGGGTCAAGGCGTTCTTTCAACGTCCAATCCCGATTAACCCGCATTTCCCCCTCTCCTTTGTCTCAAGGCAAAGGAGAGGGGACGGAGGGTGAGGTTTCTCTCTCCTTATGCCCCGTTCGGTTTGCGCGATGTATTGAGAATTGCTTCGAGGTCGTTAAGCGCCTTGGTAAGCAACTGGTCTTCCGCAATCGTTCCGTTGGTGATGGGCAGCGTCGCAACGACTGGCGGCGATGGATGCGGTTCGTCGAGCGATTTGTCCGTCATCACGGCGGGGAATTCCGTCGCGACGGGTGAGGCATCATCCAGAGCGATAGTGGTCAGATGGGATGCGATGCTGCGCGCCGCCTGACTCAAGAGGCTTTCCGCAAGCGATTCCAGTTCCACGACTGCCTTCTGGCGCCGCTCGCGCAACGCGCTGATTTCCGCCTCGAATCGCTGCCGTTCGTCCTCCATTTCCGCTTCGTACCGCGCGCGTTCATCAGTGATTTCGGTCTCATGACGCTGCCGTTCTGCCATGGAATCTCGCCGAATTGCCGCGACTTCCTCACGCGCCTTCGTCTCGGCCGCTTCAATCTCCTGTCGGGTCTGCTCGCGGAGGGTCTGCGCCTCCGTCCAGGCATCCACGACGAAGCGCACTGCCTCCTCGCGAACCGTCTCCGGTCGGTTGGCGATTTCCTGGTTTTCCTGCTCCAGCCGCGCGACGTGTTCCTGTACAGTACTGATGGTCTGACTCGCCTCGTCCCGCTCAGCGGTCACACGAACGAGTCGTTCTTCGAGATCTTTGACGCGGCCATGGAGTGCCGTCTGCTCCCGCTGACATTCCGCGGCAAGGTGTTCGACGACATCGGGCGGCACACCCCAGATACGCCGCCGACGCAGCAACGCTTCGTATTCCGCTCCTGACATCGCGTACCCCCGAGCCCTTCGTACAAAGATCGCCAATCCAATCAATAGATCGTGTCGGCTTTCAGCCGACGCTAGTGCCTCTCCAATACAGCCATGACGGTTCACACGCTATCTGTCGCCCATTCTACGCGATTTGCTTCATTTTCGCAAGTGGTTGTCTTCATACGTTTTATGCGTACGTACAGTCATACAGGAGCAGAGGCTCGCGCGCGTAATCATCACGCGCGCGTGAGTATGAGTACCAATCTACGCTGATAATCGGCCATTGTTGCCGATTAGCGCGGCAGTATGGTATCGTTTCTACCTGGTTATCGCTAAGTGCATCAATCTACACTACCATAGCAGTCGCGGTTGTATCGGTCTGAGGAGGGGAACTAATGGGAATGAGAGAGTTTGGTAATACGATTCGCACCGCGCGGATTAAGGCAGAGATGAGCCAGAAGATGCTGGCGGATCGCGTCGGTTTATCACGGGAATCTATCTCCAATTACGAGCGGGGCGAAGTACAAGTCCTCTCCCCGGCGATGCTGGAGATGTTTGCCTCCACATTAGGTCTCGATCCGCGCAACCTCGCGCGGATTGCCGGCTACCTCAGCCCCAGCGACACCGCCGCCACGAACAGCAGCGGTATGAAAACCGCGTTGATTACCGGTATTACCGGGCAGGATGGGTCTTATCTCGCGGAGTTTCTTATCTCGAAAGGCTACAAGGTCTATGGCATGGTGCGCGGGCAGCATAACCCGAAGCAGGAACTCGTGCAAGCGATGATCCCCGCACTCGAATTCGTTGACGGCGACTTGCTCGATCAATCCTCGCTCGTCGCCGCGCTGGAGATCACGCAACCGGACGAGATCTACAACCTCGGCGCGATCAGTTTCGTACCGCTCTCATGGAAGCAGCCGGTCCTGACGGGCGAGGTGACAGGGCTTGGCGTCGTACGGATGCTCGAAGCAGTACGGATGACCAACCCGGGGACCCGCTTTTATCAGGCATCATCCAGCGAGATGTTCGGCAAGGTGCGCGAGGTGCCGCAGACCGAACTGACGCCCTTCGCGCCACGCTCTCCCTACGGCTTCGCGAAGGCATACGGCCACTATGCGACGGTCAATTACCGCGAGAGTTACGGCCTGTTCGCGTGCAGCGGCATCTTGTTCAACCATGAAAGCCCACGGCGCGGACTGGAGTTTGTGACACGCAAGATCACGAACGGCGTCGCGCGTATCGTTGCCGGCAAGCAGCACGAACTCGTGCTGGGCGATCTTCAGCCCCAGCGGGACTGGGGGTACGCGGGGGATTACGTACGCGCGATGTGGGCAATGCTCCAACAGGACGACGCGGACGACTATGTCGTCGCATCGGGCGCGACGCACACCATCGAGGAGTTTGCCACGCATGCCTTTGCGGCGGTCGGACTGGACTGGCGTGAGTACGTGCGTTCCGATCCGAAATTCTACCGCCCTGCCGAGGTAAACCTGCTAATCGGCAAGGCGGAGAAGGCGGAACGCGCCCTTGGCTGGGAACCGACGGTGGATTTCCCGCATCTCGTCCGCATGATGGTCGAGGCCGATGTCGCCAAAGAGGGAGTCACGACGCAGGGGTAACGAGAGAACCCTTATGCATGGCCCTGTGGAAGACGAGCGAAGCGTTCGGCGGCGGCGGCGAGGGTTTCCGGCTTCTTGGCGAAGCAGAAACGAATGAGTAGCGCGGCACGACTGGCGTCCGCATAGAAGACGGAAGGCGGAATGCCGACGACGCCCGCCGTCTCGATCAGGTGAAAGCAGGCGGCGACATCGTCTGACGTGCCGAACCTAGTGACATCGGCGAGTAGGAAGAAGGTGCCACCCGCCTTCAGCGTCGGCAATCCCGCGCCTTCGAGCATCATGCGCATCGCGTCCCGCCGGGCGGTGTAATCGCGCGTTAGTTGCGTGTAGTAGCCGCGCGTCTCGGCTTCCTGGAAGGCGGTCGCCATCGCCTCCTGAAAAGGGGTCGCAGTGGCGAAGACGCTGAACTGATGGACGGTGCGGAGGGCGGTATTCAGGTGCGCGGGGCCGATGGCGTAGCCAATCTTCCAACCCGTCATGCTGAAGGTCTTGCCCGTGCTGTTGAGCGTCAATGTGCGCTCCCACATACCAGGCAGCGTCGCGAGCGGCACATGCACGGCATCGTCGAAGATAATGCGGTCGTAGACCTCATCCGTGATCGCGATGACATCATGCTCCTGACAGAGCGCGGCGATTTGGGCAAGGTTATCCCGCGTGAAGACTTTGCCGGTCGGGTTATGTGGCGTGTTGAGGATGAGGACCCTGGTCTTCTCGGTGAAGGCGGCAGCGAGGGCGTCCGGGTCAAACGACCAATCGGGCGGCTGGAGCGTGACGTAGCGCGGCACGCCACCCGCGTAGATGATATCCCCTACATATGCGTCGTAGAAAGGCTCGAAGAGGATGACCTCATCACCGGGATTGACGAGCGCGAGCAGCGCGGCGAACATCCCCTCTGTCGCACCCGTCGTGACGGTTACGTCGGTGTCGGGGTCAATCTCCCGTCCGTACGTTGCGCCCCACATTGCGGCGATGGCGCTCCGCAGGCGCGGGATACCGTGGCTGGGCGCGTACTGATTGTGATCGGCAAAGATTGCCGCTGCCGCCGCTTTCTTGACGAAATCCGGCCCGGCGAAATCCGGGAATCCCTGCCCAAGATTGACCGCCTGATGCTTGATCGCCAGCCGCGTCATCTCGGTGAAAATCGAGGTCCCGAACCCGCCAATCCTTGTCGCTCCTACCTCTCGCATACCTATCTCCCCAATGAAACCAATTGAACCGCAGAGACGCAGAGAACGCAGAGGACAATCATAATAGAGAAGGGGAAGTGCGATTCTTCGTACGCCGTTCGCGAGAAAGTTCATTGAGTTCGCTCGGCATCTCGTGCTGCCCGTCGCCGATCATCCCTTTCCCTTTTCTTTCTCTGCGTCCTCTGTGCCCACTGCATCTTTGCGGTTCTCCCCGGTTTCGACCCGGCTACTCTCCGTGGGGAGGTCAGTGCGCGGGCCCCATTCGTTCCAGGAGCCATCGTAGTTGGCCCAGTCGTGGTGGCCGGTGCGGTGCATGGCGAAAAGGACGCCTGTCGCGCTGACGCCGCCGCCACAGTAGGCCACGGTGGGTTGCGCGTCCGAGACACCGGCGGTATAGAGGATCACGGCGAGTTCGTCGTCGCTCTTCCACTCGCCGGTCGTTGGGTCGAAGAGCGTGGCGGCGGGGACGTTAATTGCGCCGGGGATGTGACCGGCACGGCCGCTCCGCACAACATCGCCTGCGTACTGATCCGGCGCGCGGGCGTCTATCAGCTGGGCAGGTCGGATGGAGCGTGCACCGCTAATCGCCGCCACCTCGTCTACCGTCTTGCGCATCGCCTGCCGGGTGCGCGGCGTGAATGTGGCGGGCGTGACGATCGTCATCTCGCTGCTCGTCGGCATACCGTCAGCAGCCCACTTCTTCCAGCCGCCATTTAGGACAGAGACATGGTCGTAGCCGTAGTAAAGCAAATCCCACCAGACACGCGTGGCGATCGTACCGCCCGTGTGGTCGTAGACGACGACGTGCGTTGCGTCGCCGATGCCCACGCGGGATGCCCACGCCGCGAACCGCGCCGCCGGAGCGATCTGCACGGGCACTGGGTCATCCGGGTCAACGATGTCGGTCGTCCAGTCCACGTAGACGGCGCCGGGGATGTGCGCCGCGTCATATTCTTCCTTCGCGCCTGCGTACGTGACGACCATGTTTCCCTTGCCGTCGTCAACGTGATGGACGTAGCCACGTACGTCAAGAACACGAATCTGCGGATCGTTCAGATGTTCTTTGAGCCAATCAGCAGTGACGAGCGAATCCACCGACGGTGCGTTTCGCATTGCTCTCCTCCCATCGCGATTATCCACGCATCAGCCACGCATCATACCGCGCGGATGCGCCGGTAGTCAGCAGCCAAGCGAGAAGGACGATGGTCGCCGCTTTTCCGCGCCTCATCCCGGGATTGGCGTGAGGCTTTCATGGATATCGCGGGCGGCGCGTTGGCGGCGTGACATCCGCGCGCCGTGACGGGCGGGATCACAGGCGCGTTCCAGCAGCAGGAGCAACCCGTTAATCGCGAAGGCAAGTGCGGAGACGGTGATCGCCCCGGCCCAGATTTTGTCGTACCGGTTGCCGGAGATACCGTCGAAGAGCAGCCGTCCCAGCCCGCCCGCGCCGAACTTCGCGCCGATCGCCGCGATACCGATGACGACGATTGCCGCAATGCGCAGCCCGGCAAGCATAATCGGCAGGGCGAGCGGGAACTGGACGCGCCACCACGTCTGCCACACGTTCATACCCATGCCGCGCGCTGCTTCCAGCATTGCTGGGCTGACAGACTGCAATCCGACGAGGATATTACGTACGAGGATAATTTGCGCGTAGATAATGAGCGCAATAATCACCGATTTCGATCCCAGCCCGAAGATGGGGAGGAGCAGGATGATCAGCGCGAGGCTCGGAATCGTATACAGGATGCCAAGCGTCCCGACAATCGGCACCGCGAGCCAGCGATACCGATTGACCAGTAACCCGAGCGGCAAAGCAATGGCGAGTGCGATACTGAGCGCGATCGCCGTGATCTGAAGATGCCGAAGCAATAAATCTCGGACGATGTCTGGGTTGTCAATGATGTACTGCATCGGTCTTCTCTGCCAATATGGCGCGATGAATTTGGTCGAGGGATAGCGTGCCAACCATCGTTTCGCCCTCCATCACCGTCAGTGCGATTGCGTCGGTACGGAGGAGGAGTGAGAGCGCGTGGCGCAAGTCATCGTCCCGCCCGATTGTCGGGCCATCGGCGCGGCGTACGCCGTCTGGCACAGCCTTCATTGTCTCCTCGACGCGCAGGAGACCCAACTGCCGGACCATATCGTCCGCGCCGAGCAGATCGTGAACGAAGGCGTCGGCGGGCTGGGTCAGGACGCTCAGTGGCGTGCCGGACTGGACGATCTTCCCATCTCGCATCACGACGATGAGATCGCCGAGCCGCAACGCCTCCTCAACATCATGAGTGACGAAGAGGATCGTCTTTTTCAGTGTCTGCTGAAGGCGGGCCATCTCATCCTGTAAGCCAGTGCGGGTGATCGCGTCAATCGCGCCGAACGGCTCGTCCATCAGCATCAAACCGGGGTCCGCAGCAAGAGCGCGCGCCAGCCCGACGCGCTGCTGCTGACCGCCGGAAAGTTGGGCCGGGTAGCGGCTGCGGTACTCCTCCGGTGGTAGGCCAATCAGGGCGAGCAATTCGTCCGTGCGGGCGGCGATCTTCGCGCGTGGCCAGCCGAGCAGTTGCGGCACGACGGCGATGTTTTTCGCGACTGTCATGTGCGGGAATAGGCCGACTTGCTGGATGACATAGCCGATCTTACGCCGCAGTTCTGTCACCGGTAGTTGATGGATTTCCGTGTCCTCGAAGTAGATTTTGCCGCTCGTCGGCTCGTAGAGTCGGTTAACCATCTTGAGGAGCGTCGTCTTACCGCAGCCGGATGGCCCAACGAGCACGACGAACGATCCGGCCTCTACTTCGAGGCTGCAATCGTCCACCGCCGGGCGCGTCGCACCCGGAAACTGTCTGGATACATGGTCGAAGGAGATTGCCCGCACGGTCGTTCCTCACCCCCGACCCCCTCTCCATCGCTCTCAGGCTACGAAAAATAAAAATCCGTTCAGCGATGGAGAAGAGGTGACTCATTTGGAAGAGTATACGCTTCACCTGGCACAGTATCTTCCCCGTCTCACTCCCCCTCTCCTTTACTGCCAAGCAAAGGAGAGGGGGCTAGGGGTGAGGTTCCCTTACTTCTTCAACAATCCCTGATTGGTCAGGAACTCCTTGGCGACATCGGCGGGTTCGCGCTTCTTGCCGTCTACCTCGTAGTTGAGTGTGGACATCACCTGATCCGTCAGCAAGGGAGCAACCTTGTTCAGGGCATCGCGAATACCGGGGCTGGTGTCGAGCGCCTTCTGCGTCACGACCGGCGTGATCTGGTAAATCGGGAAGAGTTTCTTGTCATCTTGCAGAACGACGAGCTTATTCACCGCAATGTCGCCGTCCGTACTGAAGGCGACCGCAATGTCCGCCTGTCCATCAATCAATCCCTTGTACTTCAGGCCAGGATCAACGCCAATGTACTTCTTCAACTTGAAGGTGCCATATGCCTTCATGATGCCCGGCAGGCCGTCCTCACGCTGCTCGAACTCCGGCGGGCCAATCATTGTCAGTTGATCCGCTTTTGCGACGATGTCAGAAATCTTCGTGACACCGAACTTTTGCGACCCAGCGGCAGTCATCGCCAGTGCCTGCGTATCGTTCATCGGCGCGGGATCGAGCCAGACGAAGTTGTACTTGTCCTTGTATCCCTTCGCCACCTGGTCATAGACCATCTTCGCATCAGTATTCGAGGGCAACTTCAGGACGGTGAGAAGGCCCGTGCCGGTGTATTCAGGATAGAGATCGAGGTCGCCCTTCTCCATCGCCGCCTGGCAGACCGGGGTGCCGCCGAGATTCAGTTTACGATCTACCTTGCCGCCTGCCGCTTCGATAAGGAGCGCGTACATGTTGCCGACAATGAACTCCTCAGTGAAGTCCTTGGAGCCGATCTTGATCGTGCCGGAGAACTTGCCCGCCGTGCTGCTCGTGACCGAACTCGCGGCGGTTGTGCCCGACGCTGTGCCCGCCGTTGTCGAGCCCGCAGGCCGCGTGCCCGTCGTCGCGGAACTAGCAACGGTCGTGCCGCTCGTCGTTACACTGCTCGCGGCAGCGGTGGTGCTAACCGGAGCAGTAGTGCTTCCTGCAGTCGTGCTAGCTGCCGATTTTGTCGTAACAGCCGTCCCGCTGCTGACCTGACCACTCGCCGTAGTGGCAGCCCCGGTTGCTGTCGTCGCCGCACTGGTTGTACCAGCTGCTTTCGGCGTATCGGTCGCTTTGCTGCCGCCACAGGCCGCGAGGAGCGCGGCCCCTGCCGCCGCCGCAAAGCCGCTGAGCATCGTGCGGCGAGAGAGCCGCCCTGCATCCTGCTTGATCGTCCTAATCATACCGGAAATCCCTCCTGGTTCGCTGTGCGCTCTCAGAGCGCGGTTTCAATGAGTCGGCGGTTGTAACGCGCGCTGCAACCCGCTCATTCCAATTTCGGCAATGAGCGCGAGCATTGCAACAGGCACCGCCCCGACAAGGAGAATGGTATTATCGTAGAGCGCGAAACCACGGGTAATATAGATGCCCAGGCCCCCTCCGCCAATGAACGCTGCAAGGGTCGCACTGGCGATCACCTCAACGGTCGCCGTGCGGATGCCCGCGATGATTACCGGCGCCGCTAGCGGGAACTCGACGCGCCGCAGAACCTCCCTTCTCGCCATGCCCATCCCATATGCCGCCTCGCGGATGGCCGGGTCAATGTTGCGGAACGCGGCATCAGTGTTAATCAAAATTGGGGGAAGCGCGAGAATCGTCAATGCCAGGACAGCGGCCTTGAGCGTCAGCCCGAAATAGGGCAGCGCGAGAAAGAGAATGGCGAGACTCGGAATCACGCGGAGTGCGTTGAAGCCATTAATCACCGTCGCGGAGGCTACGCGAGAGCGCGCAGTGATCGTGCCGAGCGGCACGCAGATGAGGATGCCGATGCCAAGCGCGATCCCAACGAGCAGCAAATGACGCTCAACCGCCGCGACGAATTCATCGCGGTGATTGCTGGCGTATTGATAAGCCTGCATGACAATGTGCATATGCCCTGTTTATCGCCTCGCTCCACCAGGTCGGCGGTCAACCCTTACCCATTATACAGTCAACCAGACTAGTGTCGCAAGAATGGGGCCATGCAAATACATTCCGTCGTTGGCCTTGCTCATGCTCCCGATACGATCAAGGATACTATACGCTTCGTAAGCTCGACTTTCCCCAATCAAGCGACATAGCAGAGCGTCTCGGTCAAGCGTTCCACGAGGGCGCATGGGACTTTCACCATCTCCGCGTCGTCACCGGATATGCGAAAAGTCTCCTGTGCCCAGAT
>JAABUZ0100006587.1_pt1 | contig 14437 bp, 15 predicted proteins | sample 5562091 | NCBI WGS metagenome assembly JAABUZ01 (sample SAMN12813069, study PRJNA571459) | rock metagenome | isolation source: Antarctica rocks | place: Antarctica: Victoria Land, Linnaeus Terrace sud | collected 2015-12-21 | reverse complement strand
TGATGGTGCTGGCGAGTCTGGCGACGCGGCGGACGGTGCCGGTGAACGTCGGCCGGGTGCTGCTGCGGCTGCACGCGCCGGAGCGCCTGGGAATGGGCGTCGACCGGGACGTCGAACGCTGGGGCCCTTAGCAGCACGCCTGTGGCGGGCGCCACTCACCGCGCCGGTCCGACCACTGAGCGCGCGGGGCTGCAATCTGGCGCGCGGATGGGCAAGAGAGTATCCATTGTGACAGAGGTCTCTTTACCGTCAGCACAGGCAAGGTTTACCGACGACGAGGAGTCGCGCTGATGAGGAATCCACGATGAGCACCATCGACCACCGGATGGCCACGCCGGCGCCACCGCCGGACGCACAGGCCTACCTCGACATGCAGGCCAGCCCCGAGTTCCAGGAGCTGCGCCACCGGCTGCGCACGTTTGTCTTCCCGATGACCGGCCTCTTCCTGGCTTGGTACCTGATCTACGTGCTGCTCGCCGACTACGCGCACGGCTTTATGGCCCACAAGCTCCTCGGCAACATCAACGTCGGCCTGGTCTTCGGCCTCCTGCAGTTCGTGTCCACCTTCGTCATCACCGGGATCTACGTCCGTTTCGCCAACCGGGACCTGGATCCACGCTCCGCGGCTCTGCGGGAGAAGCTCGAAGGCGCCGAGGGAGGCATCCAATGACCACACTCGCCCAGGCCGCCACTGCCAAGGTTGGCGAGCCGATCGTCAACATCTCGATCTTCGCGGCGTTCATCGTCATCACCCTGGCCGTGGTATTCCGCGCCAGCAATAAGAACAAGACCAGTGCCGACTACTTCACCGGCGGCGGCTCGTTCTCCGGCGCGCAGAACGGGATCGCGATCTCCGGTGACTACCTTTCGGCCGCCAGCTTCCTGGGCATCGCCGGGGCCATCGCCGTCTACGGCTACGACGGCTTCCTCTACTCCATCGGCTTCTTGGTTGCCTGGCTGGTCGCCCTGCTGCTGGTGGCCGAGCTGCTGCGCAACACCGGCCGTTTCACCATGGCCGACGTGCTCAGCTTCCGGCTGCACCAGAGGCGGGTGCGCACAGCCGCCGCACTGTCCACGCTGATGGTGTCGTTGTTCTACCTGCTCGCTCAGATGGCGGGTGCGGGCGGTCTGGTGTCGCTGCTGCTCGGCGTCTCCGGCAGTGCGGCGCAGGCCTTGGTGATCGGCGTTGTCGGCCTCGTGATGATCGCGTATGTGCTGATCGGTGGCATGAAGGGCACCACCTGGGTGCAGATCATCAAGGCATCGCTGCTCATCGTCGGCACGGTGGTGATGACGGTGCTGGTGTTCTCCCACTTCCACTTCAATCCGTCCGAGCTACTGGGCGCCGCCCAGAGCAAGGCCTCGAGCATGAAGAAGCCGCGCGACGTCCTCGCGCCCGGCGCCCAGTACGGCGCAACCGGCACGTCCAGGCTGAACTTTCTGTCGCTGTCCTTGGCGCTGGTACTCGGCACCGCGGGTCTGCCGCACGTGCTGATGCGCTTCTACACCGTGCCTACCGCCAAGCAGGCGCGTCGCTCGGTGGTGTGGTCGATCGGCATCATCGGGCTGTTCTACCTGCTGACCCTGGCGCTGGGCTACGGCGCGGCCGCGTTGGTGGGCGCCGACCGGATCCTCGCGGCGCCGGGTGGAGTGAACTCAGCGGCACCGTTGCTCGCCTTCGAACTGGGCGGCACCATCCTGCTGGGCATCATCGCGGCGGTTGCCTTCGCGACCATCCTTGCCGTGGTGGCCGGTCTGACGATCACCGCCTCGGCCTCCTTCGCCCACGATATCTACGCCAGCGTGATCAAGAGGGGCGTAGTCGAGGACCACAAGAAGCTGGTGGTGTCCCGGGTCACCGCGGTGGTCATCGGCATCGCGGCGATCGGGCTGGGCATCTTGGCCAAGGACCAGAACATCGCCTTCCTGGTGGCGCTGGCCTTCGCCATTGCCGCCTCGGCCAACCTGCCGACGATCGTCTACTCGCTGTTCTGGAAGCGCTTCAACACCTCCGGGGCGCTGTGGAGCATCTATGGCGGGCTGTTCAGCACCATTGGTCTGATCGTGTTTTCCCCTGCGGTGTCTGGCAGCTCGACGGCGATGGTCAAGTCGATGGACTTCGCCTACTTCCCGCTGGCCAACCCCGGCATCGTGTCCATCCCGCTGGGCTTCGTGTTGGGCATCGTCGGAACGCTGCTGAGCAAGGACAAGGGCAGCCTGGAGAAGAACGCCGAGATGGAGGTCCGCTCGCTGACCGGCATCGGCGTGGAGAAGGTGTTGGCGCACCACTAGCGGCCCAACCCCGCCCCTAGCCGCCGCTCCCCTCGCCAAGTTGTGCAACATGGCGAGGGGAGTGGCTCCCGTGCACCCCAAGTTGCACAACTTGGGGTGAACGGGACGGCGGGGACGTGGGAGCATGAAGCCGTGATACAGGTACCGAGCACGACCGTTGCTGAGCTTCCCGCCGTGCTGCCCGAGAATGTGGTGTTGCTGGACGTGCGGGAGAACGACGAGTGGGCGGCCGGGCACGCCCCGGACGCGGTGCACATCCCGATGGGCGAGGTGCCGGCCCGGCTTGACGAGCTTCCCGCCGAGGGCGAGCTGCTCGTCACGTGCAAGGCGGGTGGACGTTCGGCGCGGGTGGTGGCCTTCCTGCAGCAGGCTGGGCGGGCATCGGTGAACCTCGACGGCGGGATGGCGTCCTGGGCAGCGGCGGGCCGCCCACTGGAAGCCGACGGAACCGCAGCGCCCGACATCATCTGATGCAGCAGTTCTGCCACCGCTGTACGGCGGCCCTGCCGGTGCTGGGCCGCCCGATGCAGTGGTGCCCACGTTGCGGCGGGGTGCTGTCGGAGCCGACCACGCAACGCCCGGTGACGCGCCGCTGGGTGGCCAAGCCGCCGCCCCGGGCAGTGAGCCGTTCGCGAGGCCGCCGCGAACTCGGTCCGACCCCCCGTTACTTCTCGACACCGCGCTGGGGGCTGCCTCTCGTCCCGTGGGCACCGGCGATGACGCTCAAGCCGCCTACCGCGCGGGAGCGGATGGTGGCGCACGCCAACACAGCCCGCCCGTTGCTGATCGGCGCGGCCGCCATATTGGTGCTCGCGGCGCTGGCCGAGCTGTGGCGTTACGCATTGTTGCTGCGCAGCCGCACCGAGTTGCTCCCCGCTCGCACGGTCGCGATCTCCGACTCCGCGGTGATCACGGCCGGCGTGCTGGCGCCGTTGGTGGTAGCCGTCGCCCTCGTCACTTGCACTCTTTGGCTGATCCGGGCCCGACAAGCCGCCGCGGAGCGGATCGGGCGTCGAGAGCCCCGCAGCACCCGCAGCATCGCGTTGGCGGTGGTGGTGCCGGTATGGAACCTGGTGATGCCGGGCGTGCTGCTCACCGAGCTGGAGCGAGACGTCAGCCGAGACGTCCACACCGAGGAGACGAACGGCCCCTCGCGTTTGCTGCGCACCTGGTGGGTGAGCTGGGTCGTCAGTGCGACGCTGGACGCCGGGGTCTGGTTGTGGCGGTTGCGGGGCACGGTGCAGGCCAAGGCCGATGGCGTGCTGCTGGCCGCGCTGTCGGATCTGGTGGCGGCGGGCACGGTGGTGCTGACGCTGGTGCTGGTGCAGCGCTGGACCGAGGCGGTGGCCGGGGTACGAATGTCCCGGCGTTCCCGCCGCCGCCGGTGGGTCGCTTCAGTGCCAAAAGCCGCGGCAGGCACGATCTAGCAGGTGAGCAGCAGTCCGCCCGCCCCCTTGGTGGTAGCCCACCGTGGTGCCTCTGGCCATCGGGCCGAGCACACGCTGGCGGCGTACGAGTTGGCGTTGCAGCACGGAGCGGATGCGCTGGAGTGCGATGTCCGCCTCACTCGGGACGGGCACCTGGTGTGTGTGCACGATCGCCGGGTGGACCGCACCTCCACCGGCCGCGGTGTCGTGAGTGAGATGACTTTGCAGGGATTGGCGCAGCTGGACTTCGCCAGCTGGCACGACCCGCTCCCGGACAACGCCGACGAGCTGGTAAGCGAGCGCCAGGCTCCTAGAGACGGCGTGGCGGCACCCAGCATGTTGACCTTGAGCCAGTTGCTGGAGTTGGTGCTCGACTCCGGCAGCCACGCGCGACTGTTCATCGAGACCAAGCACCCGGTGCGGTACGGCGGTCTGGTCGAGGCCAAGCTGCTCGCCGAGCTGCACCGGTTCGGACTGGCCTCACCGCCCTCGGCCGCGCACGCCAGGGTGGTGATGATGAGCTTCTCGCCCAGCGCGGTGTGGCGGGTGCGGCGCTCGGCCCCGATGCTGCCCACCGTGCTGCTCGGCCGGAACTCCTCGGCGCTGGGTGCCTTCACCACCACGGCGGTGGGCGCGACCGCCATCGGACCGGGCATCGAGGTGTTGCGGGATGACCCAGAACTGGTGTGGCGGGCGGCGGAGCAGGGCCGCGCCACCTACACCTGGACCGTCGACACCGCCGAGGATGCGCGGCTGTGCCACGAGTTGGGCGTGCGGTGGTTGGCCACCAACCACCCGCAACGTATGCGGGGCTGGCTGAGCTGAGCCGTCCATGGTCAGGTTCCCGCGCGCGGTAAGTTTACCGATCGTGAGTAAGAAAAGCGGACGTAAGGCGGGTCCCCGAGCAGGACGTACCCGCGCCGAACGGGCACCTCGTCCCGCCGTCATCAGCCGGCCGTTCGAGGGTTTGGCCGGCGAGTGCGACCTGGTGGCCCTGCGGGAGTTCGTTCCCTCGGCGACCGCGCAGCTGACGCTGGCCGAGCCTGGGCGTCCGGTGCTGCTCGGCACGGTGCTGCCGATGGCCTCTGCCGCACTGGTCCGCGCTGGTGACGACGACGGCGCCGCGGAGACCGGCATCGTGGGTCTGCAGGTGCAGAACCGTTCCGAGGACCTCAGCCGCGACCTCGGCGCAGCCATCGCCTGGTCGCGCGGGGCGGAGCCGGGCCAGTCCCTGGATGCGGTGGACACGTCCGAGCCCAGCGCGAATCCGCGCACCCAGGACCTGCTCGACCCCACCGCCGAGCTGGACATCACCGTGCACGCGGATTTCGGGTGGTGGCTGCCGGAAGGACAGACACCCACGGGTGAGGTAGCGCTGAGCCTGGAGCGGGCGAACGACGCCATCATGCCGACCGCGCTGCTCGAGGCGGACGGTGTGCGCAGCGCCTGGTGGGTGGATGCCGGGGAAAGGGCGCACCTGCGTTGGGTGCGCCCGGAGGACGAGGACGCGCTGATGCTCGCCCTCGCGAGAGTGCATTCAGCAGGTGGGCTCACCCTCGGCGAGGGTTCCCGGTACGCGGGGTCCTTCCGCGCCCACGGCCTGCTGGTGCCCGTTTTCGACCTCGATCGCGACAAGCATGCGCAGGAGTGGGCACAGGCAACTGCCGCCCTCGGGACGGCGCTGGCCGAGGCCTTGGCCGTCGACGAGCCGCTGACCGCGGAGCAACGGCGCTCCCGGGACGGCTTGCGTAACCGTCAGGTGACCATCCGCTAGGGCATCCCTGGGGAGTGCCGTGGCTTCGCTCAGCCCGCGCGCACGGCCGCGGCTGCCGCCTGCAGATTCCTGACCAGCTCGGCGTATGCCCGGTCGCGCTCGCCGTCCGGTGCCCGCAGCACCGCGGAGGGATACGCCGTGGCGACCACCGACCGGGCCACTCCGTCGCCGTCGTCCGGGTTCAACGCAAGCACCTGCCCGCGCTGCTCGCTCACCCGGAACTCCGGACCGAGCAGGGCCTGCGCGGCGGTGGCACCCAGGCAGACCACGACGTCCGGGTCGACCGCCTGCAGCTCGGCGATCAGCCAGGGACGGCAGGCGACGATCTCGGTGCGGCCGGGCTTCTTGTGGATGCGCCGCTTCCCGCGTGGCCCGGGTGAACTTGAAGTGCTTGACCGCGTTGGTGACGTAGGTGAGCTCGCGATCGATCCCGGCTTCCTCGAGGGCCCGGTCGAGCAGTCGACCCGCCGGGCCGATGAAGGGCTCGCCGCTGCGGTCCTCCTGGTCACCGGGCTGCTCACCGACGAACATGATGACGGCACCGGCATTTCCGGCGCCGAACACCGTCTGTTCCGCATCCTGATAGAGGTCACATCCCTGGCATTCTCGTGCCGCCGTACGCAGATTTGGAAGGCTGCGACTGTCCGGTAGGAACGCCTCGGCGCCCGGCTGTGCGGTCATCTTCCTTCGCCCCTCGGTTGCGTCACGGCCCCTTGGTCAACAACTCCTTGGGTACCTGCTTGTCCGCGGCGATGGCCGCCCAGAAGCGCGGGGCATCCGACGTCCACCGGGAGCTTCCGTCGAACGGCACGGTGGTGGTAACCAGTCCACCCCGCATGGCCCAGCCCAAGCCCGCCAGGTTCCACAGGTGATCACCGGAGTCGACGGTGAAGGAACTGACGCCGTTGGTGAGCAGTGGGAATGCCTGGAACGGGTTGAGCAGGGTCCCCGCGCTGGAGGACTTGGCGAGCAACGCGGAAAGAAACTGTCGCTGGTGCTTCACCCGGCTCACGTCCGAGTCAGGGAAGTCGTGCCGGTCGCGGACATACGCGAGTGCCTGTGCCCCGGTCAGGTCCTGGCACCCGGGCGCGAAGTGCGCCCCGGAGAATGGGTCGTTCATTCCGGGGGGATCGATGCACATATTGACGCCGCCCACCGCGTCGACAAGGTTGGCGAAACCGCCGAAGCCGATCTCCGCGTAGTGGTCGATGTGCACCTTGGTCGACTGTTCCAGCGTCTGCACCAGCAGCGGCGCACCGCCCAGGGAGAAGGCGGCGTTCACCTTGTCCCTGCCGTGGCCGGGAATGGGTAGCTCAGAATCACGCGGGATGCTTACCAGGGTGCTGTCGCCGCTGCCCGAGGGAATATGCAAGATCATGATCGTGTCGGTGCGGGAACCGCCCGCGTCCTGGGCCGTGCCGGTGGACAGGTCCCTCTCCTGCTTAGGGGTGAGCCCGGCGCGGCTGTCCGAACCCACCATTAGCCAGTTCGTTCCGGGAGTGTCGGCGAGCCGGCCCGGGTAGCTGACCAAGGCGTCGGTGCGGTTTAGCGTGGAGTCGAGGTAGAAGGTGAACCCGACCAGCGCCAGCACGAGGATGAGCAACACGACCCCGATGCGCCGGCCCCAGCGAGGGCGCCGTCGACGGCGAAGCGGCGGCGGCTCAACCGGTCCGCCCTGTCCCCAGCGCGGGTCACCCGGAGGCTGTCCGCCAGGAGGTCGTCCGCCAGGAGGTCGTCCGCCAGGAGGCCGCCCACCTGGGGGTCGTCCGCCGTACGGGTCCTCGCGGTAGGGGTGCGGGTTCTGGGTCGGCATGTAGTGCGTGGAACCGGCGCCGCTCAGCCGTGGTGGCCGCTCGCCCGCCTGCGACCACGCCCGAGGCCGCTGCTGCGGGCTCTGCGGCATCGCCCTGGTCGGCTCCTCACCACTGCCGCGCGCCGGATTTCTGCCGCCGTTCCACCCATCCATGCCCAGCGACGATACGCAGTGCCGCTAAAGGAGAGCTGAAGAACACGACCGTCAGGCCTGGGGCCCGCCCAGCGGAGCACGGTCGATGGGGCAGGACATGCAGCGCGGTCCGCCCCGCCCGGAGCCAAGTTCCGAACCGCCGATGGGCAGTACCTCGATGCCGGCGGCGGCCAACCGCGCATTGGTCCGCACGTTGCGTTCGTAGGCCACCACCACGCCGGGGGCGAGGGCAAGGGTGTTGTTGCCGTCGTCCCATTGCTCCCGCTCGGCGGTGACGGCATCGAGGCCGGTGTCGATCACCCGCAGGGCGTCGATGCCCATGGCCTGGGCGGCAGCGCGGACGAACGGCGCCGGACCGGCCACGCAGACGCCCTCGCCGTCCGGACGGATGGTGAAGGCGGACAAGGTGTTCTCCACTGCCGGGTACATCACCACCGCGTCGCGGTCCACCATCGTGCACACCGTGTCCAAATGCATCGACGCGCGTTGCTGGGCGATCGGTACCGCCAGCACGGTGTGCGCCACCCCGTCGGCGAAGGCGCTGCGGGCGAAGGCCTCCGCGCCGGCGGGGCTGGTGCGTTCACCCACGCCGATCGCCAGCACCCCGGGCGCGAGCAGCAGGACGTCACCGCCCTCCAGGGGCGCCGAGGCGTGCCCGTATGCACGTGGAGTGCCGGCGAACCGGGGGTGGTGGGTGTAGATCAGGTCGGTCAGTGCCGTCTCCCTCCGGCGCGCGGGCATCGCCAAGGAGGTGATGGCGACCCGTTCACCGACCCAGAAGGAGGAGTCGCGGGTGAACAGCAGATTCGGTAGCGGGTCGAGGACGAAGTCGGCGCCGTGGTGCATGCGGCGCACCAGCGAGACACCCGTGGTGCGTTCCGAGAAGGGCAGCTCGTCGAAGGTCATCCCCGCGACCAGCACCTGTGCGAGCTCGACGGGCGGCACCGCACGCAGATGCTCGGTCAGCGCCGTCGCCAGGCCGCTGCCAAGCCGACGCCCGTCCACGGCAGCAGTGATCCCCTGTTCCCGTGCGGTGTCGTCGCTCAGGGTCTCGGCGAGCAGGCTGCCCAGCAGCAGTACCTCGACTCCGTGCGCGGCAAGCGTGGCGGCGAAGGCGTCGTGTTCCTCCTGCGCGCGTTCCACCCACGGCAGACCGTCGAAGAGCAGCTGGTCGCTGTTGCGCGGAGTGAGCCGCAGCAGCTCGGTGCCCGGGCGGTGCAGCAGCACGGTGCGCAGCCGGCCGACCTCGGAGTCCACCCGGTTGTTCATGGCATGCACGTTATCCGCTCCGCCCACCCCCCTTCCCCTTCCGCCAAGTTGTGCAACTTGGCGGTTTTCGAGGGCCGCCTTCTCGCCAAGTTGCACAACTTGGCGACGGAAAGGAGGGGTGCTAGAGCCAGTTGACGTGGTGCACGAGCAGGGCGTAGCCGACGAACGCCACGACATCGATCACGGTATGCGCTATCACCAACGGCCACAGCCGGTTGCACCGCTGCCATACGCGCCCGAAAACCAGGCCCAGGACCACGTTGCCCAGGAAGCCGCCGAAGCCTTGGTAGAAGTGGTAGCTGCCCCGCAGCACCGCCGAAGCCAACACCGAGCGGTTCTCGCCGAGCCCGAGCTGACGCAGCCGGGTGAGCAGGTAGACCACCACCAGGGCCTCCTCCGCCCAGGCGTTCGCCCCGGCGGCCAGGACGAGCACCGGGACCCGCCACCACGTGTCGCCCAGTACGCTCGGCGCCACCGTGAGGTTGATCCCCAACGCCCTGGTCAGCAGGTAGAAGGCCAGCCCCGGAATTCCGATGAGCGCAGCTAGACCGGCTCCCTGCAAGGCGTCCCGCGCGGGACGGTCCCCGTCTACGCCCACCGATCGCAGCGCAAAACCGCTGCGCCACAACAGAAATACTCCCAAAGCGCCGTAGGCAAGCAAATGGGTGATGGAGAGAATCTGGCCCAGCAGATCGAGGATGTTCGCCTTGGCCTGCGGGACGTTGATGGCCACCGTCTGCTGCGCCAAGGGGGTGGGTGAGGCAAGTGAGTCGAGCAGGGCGAGCAGGCTGCGCAGCCCCGACATGCCTAGCGTGACCAAGAGCACCAGCGCGATTTCCCAGTGCAGGGCACGCCGATCGGGGCCCTGGAGCACGGCAGTACCGGGCGGGGCGGGCCGCAGCCAGGCTCGGATCACCTGCACGACGTTAGCCGCGCGCCGGGCCCCGCCGTCTCCTGGTTACCGTCGCCGGGTGCCTACCTTCCTCTCGCTCAGCACGCCCGAGCCGAGGGACTCCGCGCCCTTGCTCGCCCACCTGCTGGACAACCGAGCCGGCACCGCCCTGTCGGGACCGCTGCACGGGGCGCCGGTGCTGCTCGCGTCTCGGCTCACCGCAGGAGCCAACGCGGTGGTGGAACTGGACAGCGACCCGCAGGCACTGCCGCCGCACGCGGCCGTGCGGTACGACCTGCATCCGGCGAACGCGGAGCTGCCCGACGCCCTCAGCGTGACTCTCCCTGCCTCGCGCACGGTGTTCGTGCGTCCGGGGCGCGGATGGGTCCAGCGATTGCAGAGCGTGCTCGCCGCCGGGCACGATGCAGGCTTGCCTGCAGAGGTTTCGCAGCCTGAGGTGGCTGACTTCCTGGCGGTACTGGCCCACGCCGAGGTCGGCTTCGTGGCTCGCGCGGACGACGGCGCGGGGGTGGTGCGGGTGCTCTGCGCCACCGTCGCCGCCTTGCGTGGTGACGACGTGCGATCGGCGTGGCAGCGTCCCCAACTCTCCGGGCTGAGAGCGGTTCCCGCGCCTGCCGCACGGGCCCTGCGCGAAGTGCTGCGCAGCGTGGAGGTGCCCGATGCCGCCAGCGTCCAGGCCGAGCTCGCGGCGATGGGGCTGCCGTAGGGTCGACCTCATGCGGCGGGTGAGTTACTTCGGGCCGGCGGGCACGTTTACGGAGGCCGCCTGCCGCCGGCTCGTCGACGCAGCGACCGTCGAGCTCGTGGCTGCGGCGACTCCTTCGGCGGCCCTGCAGCTGGTGCGTGACGGTGCGGTCGACGCGGCGTGTGTGCCGGTGGAGAACTCGGTCGAGGGGTCCGTACCCCCCACGCTGGACGCCCTGGCCACCGGCTCCCGGCTGCAGCTGGTCGCCGAGGTCGAGCTGCCGGTGGCGTTCTCGGTACTGGTCCGGCCGGGCACCACCCTCGCGGAGGTCCGCACCGTCCGGACGCATCCGCATGCCGCGGCCCAGGTCCGCCAATGGCTGGCCGAACACCTGCCCGATGCCCAGGTGCAGGTCGGCAGCTCCACCGCAGCGGCGGCCCATGACGTCCTCGATGGCACCGTCGACGCGGCGGTGGCCACGGCCCTGGTCGGCCAGCAGCTCGGCTTGGCTTCCCTGGCCGATGGAGTGGCCGACGTGGACGACGCCCGCACGCGCTTCGTCCTCGTTCGCCCGCCGTGCCCGCCGCCCCCGCGTACCGGCAACGACCGCACCTCGGTGGTGCTCAGCCTGGCCAACACCCCGGGAGCGCTGGTGCAGGCCATGTTGGAGTTCGCCGTCCGAGGCATCGACCTCACCCGGATCGAGTCCCGCCCCACCCGGACCGCCCTGGGGACTTACCGCTTCTACCTCGACTGCGTCGGCCACATCGACGACCCGGTCGTGGCCGAAGCCCTGGCCGCGCTGCACCGGCGGTGCACCGAACTGCGATATTTGGGATCGTGGCCCGCCGCGAGCGACAGCGCGGGAGCGCCGCCCCCGCCGCCCGGTGACGCCGCACAGTGGGTTGCCGACATGAGGACAGGAGTGCGTACGTGAGTGAGGTGGCGGTGCCGCCAGGCAGTGTGATTCTGGCGCGCCACGGACAGACCGCGTCCAACGTCGTGCACCGACTCGACTCCCGGCCGCCGGGCGCTCCGTTGACCGAGCTGGGTCACGAGCAGGCGCAGATCCTGGCGCGCAGACTCGGTGGCGTCGACCTAGCGGCGATCGTCAGCTCGGTGGCGGTGCGGGCGCAGCAGACCGCCGAAGCGGTGGCGAGCGCGGCCGGCATGGCGGTACAGGTGCGGGCGGACCTGCAGGAGACCGACGCCGGCGTGCTGGAGGACCGGGTCGACTCTGCGGCGCATGAGGAGTTCGTCCGGGTGTACGGCGCCTGGCACGACGGCAAGCTGGACGAGCGCATCCCGGAAGGCGAAAGCGGCCGGGAGGTGCTGGACCGCTTCGTCCCCGTCGTCGAGCGCCTGCGTGCGGAGTACCTCGGCAACGGAACCCGGAGCGTGCTGGTGGTCAGCCACGGCGCCGCGATCCGACTGGTTGCCGCACACCTGGCCGGGGTCAACGGCGCCTTCGCCGCCAGCTACTCCCTGCCCAATACCGGCATCGTGGTGCTGCGGCCAGAGCACGAGGGCTGGCGGTGCACGCAATGGGACCAGCACACCCCGCCTTTCCTGCCGCCGGCGCAGCCGCACGTCGAAGGTCCCGCCTGACCGCGGGCGGGGTTGGTCAGAGCCGCAGGACGGATCCACCCGTCCTGGCGGCAGCCTCGGTCGCCGTGTCGGCGAGCAACTCCGTCGCCGCTCGCATGACGTTCGCCGCCGTCGCGGGACGCACGGTGGACCACAGGCTGTGGTCCAGGGCGGCACGCTCGGTGGAGATGTAACGGCCGCGCTCGGTGTCCAGCACCGCGACGACAGTCGGATGGCGGAACCGCCGCCCCTGCACCGTCGCGGCCGCGCCCAGCTGGGCCACCGCGTCGGTGCTCGCCAGCGCGGTCGCCACCTCGATGGCATCGGCCCGGGGCGCCCCGAGGGCCGCCAGCGCGGTGGTGCCCTTCTCCACCGACGTCGCAGCGGCGGTGTACGCGGCAGAGAGCTGCTCGGTCGGGCCGCTGATCTGGCCACTGCCCGCGGCGGCAACCTCCGGCAGCACGTCGACCACGGCGGCGGCCATCGAACCGGGGGTGACGGGGGTGAACGTCAGCTCGTCGCCCCGTCGCACGACTCGCACGGTGCGGTCGCCCTGGCGTACGGCGGTGGCCCGAAGCTCGGTGGTGCCGTCCCGCCACCGGAGATCCAGCTCCTCGTCCGGGCGCGCCAAGACCTGCAGCCAACGCGCCAGCCCCGGGTGCACCTCGGTGCCGTCCAGCAGCCCCACCGCTCGCAGCTCTGCGCGCGCGACGTCGAGCATCCGGTGCCGGTCCTCGAAGGTGTCCCCGTGCGGGCGCAGTTGTAGAAGCACGGGGAATGCGCCCAGTGCCAGGCGTTCCCACAGCAGGTCGAAGGCCACCGTGGACACCGTGATCGACTGCCCGACAACTGCCATGGCTGTCCCCGACCTCACGACTCGTCGGCAGCGCCGATGACGGGCGGGGCGACGACCCGGCCGTCGGAGAAGTGTTCGAGGTCCTTGAGGTAGTCCGGGATGTCGTGCTCCTCGTCGTCCTGGCCGGTACCACGAGCAATACCCGCGCCCATTCCGCTGCCGACGCCACCACGGCCTCCGGTGACCGCCCCACCACCGACACCACCGGCAGCACGGGGGCCCGAGCTCTCCCCGGCCGCACCGACTGAGCTGCTGGCCCCGGAACCGAGCGGACCGCGGGCGCCGACCTCACGAGTGGCTCCCGACGATGCTGACGACGCCCCTCCGGTGCCACCGCCACCGCCGCGCCCCGCACCAGCGCCGCCCAGAGCCGCTCCCGCGCCACCACCGCCCAGGGCTGCGGCACCGGCAGCAGATGCTGCTCCGCCGGCGGCGCCCGACCCAGCCCGGGCGGCACCCGACCCCGGGGCGTTGGCAGAACCGCCCACCCGCTGCGAGGTGGACCCCGTACGCGCGGAGCCGAAACCCAACCCGCCCAATCCAGCTGCGCCGGCCCCACCGGCACCTGCCGCCGCGGCGGCCGACGACGAGCCGCCCCCATGCGACGATCCCCCAGCGGCTACACCGTTGGCCGCCCCGGCGGTACTCGCGGTGGATGTTCCCGGTGCAGCAGCAGCCGCTCCGGCGGGATGGGTGCCACTGGAGCCGCCGGAGCCGCCAGAGCCACTGGAGCCACTGGAGCCACTGGTGTCTGCCGGATGCGCGCCGACGGTTCCCCCGCCGCCCCCGCCACCGGTGCTGCCACTGCCGGAGCCGACCGAGCCGCCCGCCCCAGCGGCCATGGTGGCCAGGTAGTCCTGGGCATAACCAGCCCCGAAGCTGCGGTAGGTGGCCGAACCGGAGGCCCCGTCGCTGGGTACGACACCCGTGGTCATCTCGGGGGCCGGCTGGACCGGGACACGGTCGGTGATCAGCGCGCTCGCGGCGTCGTAGCTCGTCATGGCCAGCGCCGCCTGGTGCTGCTGCTCGGCGGCGACCACCTCAGCGACTTCTCCGGGCGTGGGGACTGCGGTGAGCAGCCCCACCACCTTGTCGGCGACGTTGTCCTTCACCGCCGCGGTCGCCGCGACCTCACCCACCGAGGGCATCGAGGCTTTGGTCGCCGAGAAGGTGTCGGCCTGCAGGGTGCTCTCGGCGCTGAGTCGATCGGCGATGGAGGTCGCCGCGGCGGCCCACTCACCGAAGGGCGCCAGGGCCGCCCTTGCCGACTCGGCCGCGGGACCCTCCCAGTTGCCCATCGCGTAGGTCATGGTGCTGGTGAACTCGGCATCGGCCTCGGTGAGCGCAGCACCGAGGGTCCGCCACGCCTCGGATGCCGCGAGCGTGGGCGCGGGTCCCGCCCCGGAACTGATGTCGGTGACAAGCTTGATGGCCGGGCGAGAGGCCCAATTGACTCCGGTAAGTCGCATGGTGGAAACCCCCTGGTTGGCGTGCGTTTCAGTACACGTAGATCAGTCGTCAATGAACCGGGCGCGCGCAGCTGAGCGCGGTCGGCATGTCGCGGAATCAGTAGGGCAGTGCGTCGGTCTGCCGGTACTGCTGCGCGCTCGTCCGGCAGTTGTCGGCGGCATGGCGCAGCTGCGTGATGCTCGCTTCTATCTGTGTCGC